>Ga0081538_10000832_pt1 | contig 33477 bp, 32 predicted proteins | sample TabmetS5T2R1_FD_71022 | JGI IMG/M metagenome (GOLD analysis project Ga0081538, IMG submission 71022) | Tabebuia heterophylla rhizosphere microbial communities from the University of Puerto Rico - S5T2R1 | ecosystem: Host-associated > Plants > Roots > Rhizosphere ...
CCCACCTTCACCCGGGCCCCTGGGAACCCGCCACCCGCCCCCGGCGGTTCCGACCCCGACCCCCCCCCCCCTCCCGCGACCCCCCGTTCTCCCCCCCGGGCCAGCAGCCCCGCGAGCCGCTCGGCCGTGTCGGGGCGGGCGAAGAAGTCGCCCGGCCCGCCCGTCCGGATCGTGGTGAGGCGCGCCAGCGGGTAGTCGGGCTCCACTCCAGGCGGCGTGCTCATCCGGCCAGCCTCCGCGCGAGACGGTCCACGTCGCCGGCACCCAGGGTGAGGAAGACGTCGCCATCGCGGAGCTCCGCATGCAGCATGCGCTCGGCGTCGTCCATCTCGGGGACCCACCAAACGGGGCGGCCGCCTGCGGCGTCGGCGGCCGCGCGCGCCACCAGGAGGCCGCTGACCCCGGGGAAGTCCTCTGCGTCCTCGCGGGCGGGATAGATCTCGAGGACCGCGACCAGGTCCGCCAGCGCCAGCGCCTGTCCGAACTCGCGCGCCAGCAAGCGCGTGCGCGAGTAGAGGTGCGGCTGGAAGCACGCAATTACCCGCCCGCCCTCGTGGGCGGCCAGCGTGCGGGCGGCCTCGAGCGTGGCCCGCACCTCGGTGGGGTGGTGGGCGTAGTCGTCGAAGACGAGCGCGCCGGTCTCGGTGCGGCCATGCGCCTCGAAGCGGCGGCCCGCGCCGGTGAAGTCCCTCAGCGCCGGCGCGGCCTCGCCGGGCTCGACCCCGGCCGCGCGGCATGCAGCGAGGGCGGCGAGGGCGTTCAGCACGTTGTGGCGGCCCGGAACGGTGAGCTCCACGACGGCGCCCTCCACCTCGAAGCGAGAGCCACCAGGGAGGAGATCGACCCGCTCCGGCAGCGCGAAGCGAAGCTCCTCTCCCTCGCCCGCGACCTCCACGCCGGGACCGAGGATGCGCAGCTCCGCCGGAGCCGCGAACTCGGCGAAGGCCGCCTCGAGCTCGCTCAATGTCCCGTACGTCGAGTGGTGGTCCAGCTCCACGTTCGTCACCACGGCCACCGGCCGGTCGAGCTTCAGGAACGAGCGGTCCGACTCGTCCGCCTCGATCACCGCCCAGTCCCCGTTCCCCCAGCCCGCGTTCGTGCCCGCCGAGCGCAGCTCGCCGCCGATCAGGAAGGCGGGGTCGCGGCCGGCCGCGCGCAGCACGTGGGCGGCCATGGAGGCCGTGGTGGTCTTCCCGTGGGTGCCGCTCACGGCGATCGTCCGCTTCATGCGCGACAGCTCGCCGAGCAGGTCGCCGCGGTGGAGCACGGCGGCGCCGGCGGAGCGGGCGGCGGACAGCTCGGGGTTGTCGTCGGGGATCGCGGTCGAGACCACCAGCTCGGCCCCGGGCGGGTAGTTGGCGGCGTCGTGGCCGATGGCGGGCTCGATGCCGCCGGCCCGCAGCCGCTCGACGTAGGGCGAGTCGGCCCGGTCGGAGCCGGTCACCCGCGCGCCCAGCCAGTGCGCCACGAGAGCGAGGCCGCTCATGCCCGCGCCGCCGATGCCCACGAAGTGCAGGCTTCGCCCGGCGAACGGCTTGGCGGGGTCGGCTGGCATCGCGGGCTGACCTTAGTCCCGGGACGCCAGCGCGAGCAGCTCGTCGGCGATCCGCTCGGCCGCGTCCGGCCGCGCGGCGGCTCGCGCCGCGTTCGACATCGCCGCCATTCGCTGCGGCGCGCCGAGCAGAGCCGCCACCTCGCGCGCCAGGCGGGGGCCGTCCAGCTCCGCGTCCGGCACCACCACCGCGGCGCCCGCCGCCTCGGCCCAGCGGGCGTTCTTGGTCTGGTGGTCCGCCGTGGCGTGCGGGTAAGGCACGAGCAGCGACGGCAGGCCGGCCACGAGCAGCTCCTGCACTCCGCCGCCCGCGCGCGCCACGGCGAGGTCGGCGGCAGCGAGCGCGTCCGCGAAGGGCTCGATGTAGGGGTGAAGGTGGTAGTGCGGCGGCGCGCCGAGCTCGACGAGGCGCTCGCGCAGGTCGTCGTGGTCGCGCCGGCCGGACGCGTGCAGCACCGCGCCGGGCGCCGCCCTGCCGAAGGCGTCGAGCGCCGCTTCGTTCAGCCGGCGCGCGCCCAGCGAGCCGCCGAACACGAGGACGCACTGCTCGTCCTCCCCGATGCCGAAGCGCGCCCGCGCCGCCGCGCGGTCGGCGGCGCCGGTGCCGGCCGGGACGGGCCGCCCGCTCAGGGCCCACTTCGAGCCCCTGCGCCCCTCGATCGGAAAGGCAAGGAACACGCGCTGGGCCAGCGGGGCGAGCAGGCGGTTCGCCACGCCCAGGTGGCTGTCGGCCTCGGTCAGGACCAGCGGCAGGCGCAGGCTACGGGCGGCCAGGCCGACCGGGCCCGCCACGTAGCCGCCGCCGCCAAGGACGGCGTCGGCCCCGAGGCGGCGGAGCAGCCCGCGGGCCTTGAAGGTCGCCACGGCCGCGAGCAGCACGGCCCGGGCGGCCCGAAGGGGGTTGCTCCGGTCGATGCCCGCCACCCTCAGCCGGTGGAACGGGTAGCCCGCCGCCGGCACCAGCTCGGCCTCGGCGCGCTCGCCGCCGACGAACTCGACCTCGGCCCCCCTCGCCCGCAGCGCGTCAGCGACCGCCAGCGCGGGCACGACGTGCCCCGCCGTCCCGCCGGCCGCGATCACGATCCTGGGCATCGCGTCCCCCCTTGATCGCCTCGAGCCGCGGCCGCGCCGCGCCGCGCCGTGCGTGCCCGCCGGTAGCGGCCACGTTCAGCAGCAGCCCCATCGCCGCCAGCAGCACGATCAGATTGCTGCTGCCGTAGGAGAGGAAAGGCAGCGGCACGCCGGTCAGCGGCGCCATTCCCATCACGGCGAAGAAGTTGAGCGTCGCCTGGCACAGGATCAGCGACGTCACGCCCGCCGCCAGCAGCTTCGAGTGGAGGTCGCGCGCCGCCTTGGCCGCGCGCAGCCCGGCGTAGGCGATCATCCCGTACAGCACGATCACGCCGAGGATCCCGATCAGCCCGAGCTCCTCGCCGATGATGGCCAGGATCATGTCCGTGTGGGCCTCGGGCAGGTAGAAGATCTTCTGCACCGACTCCCCCAGGCCGACGCCGAAGAAGCCGCCGGAGCCGATCGCCGTGAGCGCCTGCACCGCCTGGAAGCCGGTGTCGCCGGCGTCCGAGAAGGGGTCGAGGAACGACGTGAGCCGCTCGCGGCGGTAGGGCTCGACCAGCGCCATCAGAACAGCCACCGCGGTCAGCGCTCCGAAGATCCCGCCCAGCAGCCGCATCGGGGTGCCGGCGGCGATCAGGAGCGCACCGAGCGCGAAGCAGATCGTCATCGCGGTGCCCATGTCGGGCTGCTTCAGGAGCAGCATGAACGCCACGGCCACCACGATCAGGAGCGGCTTGACGAGCCCGCCGAGCGTCTTCGTGGACCTGGGCCGCGCGGCCAGCACCTGCGCCGCGTAGAGCACGATCGACACCTTGAGCAGCTCGGAGGGCTGGAACTGGAGCGGGCCGGCGCCGAGCCAGCGGGTGGCCCCGTTCACGGTCACGCCGAGGCCGGGGATCATCACGGCGACGGTGAGGACGAACGAGCCGATCAGCAGCATCGGCGTGAGGGCGCGGATGGCCGCCAGCCCATGCCGGGACGCGGCGTGCATCACCACAAGCCCGATCAGCCCGAACATCAGGTAGCGCTTGAGGTAGAACGAGGCGTCGCCCGACCCGCTCAGGAGCGACTCCGCCGAGCTGGCCGAGTAGACCATCACCGCTCCGCCGGCCAGCAGGCACAGCGTGGCGGTGTAGAGGATCGAGTACTCGACGGGCCTCTTTCGAGCTCGATCCGCGGCGGCAGCCATCCGGGCTGTCTTCGACGCGGGCCCGCGGATTCATGCTCGCGGGACGAGGGCCCTGAAGCGGTCGCCGCGCTCCTCGTAGTCGCGGAACTGGTCGTAGCTCGCGCAGGCCGGTGACAGCAGCACGACCTCGCCCGGGGAGGCCGCCTCGGCGGCCCTCCGCACGGCGGTCTCGAGGTCGCCGCAGCGCAGCAGCGGCACGCCGGCCGGCTCGAGGTCGGCGGCCAGCCGGTCGGCCGCGGCGCCGATCAGATAGCAGGCCCTGCAGCGCCCCGCGACCGGCTCGCGGAGCCCCTCGAAGCCGCCCCCCTTGAGGCTTCCGCCCAGGATCGCGTGAACGCCGCCCTCGAACGACTCGATCCCACGCGCGGCGGCCTCCACGTTGGTGGCCTTCGAGTCGTTCACGTAGAGCACGCCGTCCACCACGCCCACCTCCTCGAGCCGGTGCGGCACGCCCGCGAAGCTCCGCAGCGCGGCGGCCACCGCCGCGGCCGGCACGCCGGCGGCGAGGGCGGCCGCCGACGCCCCCATGGCGTTCTCCAGGTTGTGCGGGCCGCGCAGGCGGACCTCGGCGGGCGGCAGCGGCAGCTCGGCCGGGTCGCCGAAATCCACCCGCCGCGCCTCGCCCGGGAGCTGGATGCCCGGCGGCGCCACGGCCACCTGGTCGGGCCGCTGGCGGCTGAACATGCTCAGCTTGGCGGCGCGGTAGGCCTCGAAGGTGCCGTGGCGGTCGAGATGGTCCTCGCTCAGGTTGAGGAGCAGGCCGGTGTCGGGCGCGAACTCGACCGAGTCCTCCGCCTGGAAGCTCGACACCTCGCACACCACCGTGGCCTCGGGCTCGAGCTCGCCCACCAGCGAGGCCAGCGGCGTCCCCACGTTCCCCGCCACGGCCGCCGGGAGGCCGGCCTCGCGCCAGATCGCGCCGAGCAGCTCGGCGGTGGTGGTCTTGCCGTTCGTGCCGGTCACGGCGACGAAGCGCTGCGGCAGGAGCCGCCAGGCGATCTCGAGCTCGCCGAGCACCGGAAGGTCGCGCTCCCGCGCCGCCGCGATCGCCGGCGCCTCGTTCGGCACGCCCGGGCTCTTCACCACGCAGGCGGCGCGGTCGAGCAGCTCGACCCCGTCCGTGCCGAGGTGCGCCTCGATCCCCTCGGGCGCCTCCGGCCGGCCGGAGTCCGTGCCGATCACCTCGCCATGCTCCCGGAGCACCCGCGCCGCAGCCGCCCCGGAGCGGGCCAGCCCGACCACGAGATAGGGACCGGGAGGGAGCGGCGGCCTCAAGTGCCGATCGACTGCTGGTAGAGCGTGAACCCGATCGCCGCGCAGATCGCCGCCACGATCCAGAAGCGCAGGATGATCTTGGTCTCCGACCAGCCGAGCAGCTCGAAGTGGTGGTGGATGGGGGCCATCAGGAAGACCCGCCTCCGGAAGCGCTGGAAGGCGACCACCTGGATCGCAACCGAGAGGGCCTCGATCACGAAGATCCCGCCGATCAGGATCAGCAGCACCTCGGTGTGCGTGATCACCGCGAGCCCTGCGATCGCCCCGCCCAGCCCGAGCGAGCCGGTGTCGCCCATGAACACCGAGGCCGGAAACGAGTTGAACCAGAGGAAGCCGACGCTCGCCCCGACCAGGCAGGCGCACAGGAGCGCCAGATCGAGCTGCACGGCGCTGCGGGTAGCAAACGTCATGGCGGTGAAGGTGAGGAAGGCGATCGCGCAGCAGCCTGCCGCCAGGCCGTCGAGCCCGTCGGCGAGGTTCACTCCGTTCGTGGCTCCGGCCAGGACCAGGAAGATGAGCGCCGGGTAGGCCACGCCGAGGTCCACGGAGGCGTCGACGACCCGCAGGTCAAGCGTGTTCGTGTAGTTGAGGTACTCGGTCACGAACAGCCAGAGCCCGATCGCGGTGAGGGCCTGGACCAGCAGCTTGGTACGGCCCGAGACGCCCAGCGAGCGGCGCCTGCGCAGCTTGAACATGTCGTCGGTGAAGCCGAGCGCCGCCATGGCGAGCGCGGTGCCCAGCACGGCCAGGCTGGCGGCGCGGTACTCGGACAGGATCAGGAACGGCACGCAGACCGCCAGGAAGATCGCCAGTCCGCCCATCGTGGGCGTGCCGGCCTTGCCGTGGTGCCCGGCCGGCCCCTCCTCGCGGATGTGCTGGCCGAACTCCTTCAGCCGCAGGTACTCGATGAAGCGCGGCCCCAGGAACATGCAGATGAGCAGGGAGGCCATGCCCCCGATGAGGACCTCGCCGAGCATCAGCCGCTGCGGGACGTGGCTCCGAGCCGGGCCCGGAGGGCGCCGCGAGCCTCGCTCACGTCGTCGAAGGGCTCCTTCCGGCCGTTCTCGAACTCCTGGCCCTGCTCGTGGCCCTTGCCCGCGATCACCACGACATCGCCGGGCTCGGCCGTCTCGATCGCCCGCGCGATGGCGCGCCGGCGGTCGAGCTCCCGCTCCGCGGCCGGCCCCGCGCCCTCCATGATCGCGTCGACGATCGCCTCGGGTTGCTCGCTGCGGGGGTTGTCCGAGGTCACGAGCACGCGGTCCGCCAGGCGGCTGGCGGCCGCGCCCATCAGCGGGCGCTTGCCGCGGTCGCGGTCGCCGCCGGCGCCGAAGACCACATGCAGGCGCCCTCGGGTGACCTCGCGCGCGGCGAGCAGCACGTTCTCGAGCGCCTCGGGCGTGTGCGCGTAGTCGACCAGCACGCCGAAGTCCTGCCCCTCGTCGACCGGCTCGAACCGTCCCGGCACGCGACCGAAGCCCTCGAGCGAGATCCGTTCCACCCCGAGCGACCTCACGGCCGCGATGGCACCCAGCGCGTTCTGCACGTTGAACAGTCCCGGCAGGGGCGACTCGACCGCGAAGCTCCCGTCCGGCGCGTCGCACGTGAAGCGCGAGCCCATCAGGTCGAACTCCACGTCGCGGGCGCGGTAGTCGGCCTCCCGCTCCACCGCGAACGTCACGCACTCCACCTCGGCCGCGATGCGCCTTCCGTACTCGTCGTCCACGTTCACGACCGACAACCCCGGGTCCTCGAACAGGCGCCGCTTGGCGGCGAAGTAGGCCTCCATCGTCTCGTGGAAGTCGAGGTGGTCCTGGGTCAGGTTCGTGAAGACGCGGCAGGCGAAGCGGATGCCGGCCACGCGCCCGAGCTCGAGCGCGTGCGAGGAGACCTCCATCGCGCAGGCGCGGTCGCCGCCGTCGAGCATGGCGCGGAAGGTCGCCTGCAGGTCGATCGCCTCGGGGGTGGTGCGCTCGACCTCCTCCTCCACGCCCCCCACCACCCGCTTGACGGTGCCGAGGAGGCCGGTCTGGCGCCCGCCGGCCTCGAGCAGGTGGCGGAGCAGGAAGGCGGTGGTGGTCTTGCCGTTGGTGCCGGTCACGCCGACCACGTCGAGCTCGCCGGTGGGGTCGCCGTAGAAGCGGGCGGCGGCGGGGCCCATGGCGGCGCGCACGTCGTCGACGATCACCTCCGGCACGCCGAGGCCGAGCGGCCGCTGGCAGACGAGGGCGACGGCGCCGCGGGCCACGGCATCGGGCGCGAAGTCGTGACCGTCGGCACGGAAGCCGGGCACACAGAAGAAGAGCGTCCCCGGGACGACGCTCTGACTCGAGTAGGCAAGCCCCGCGATCTCGACCTCCGGGGCACCGTTCCCCATCAGGTCTCGGAGGGTCATGAGTGCGCGTGCAGGATAGCCACACGGCCCCTCAGACTCGCCGGCCGTGCTGCCGATAGAGGGTGTGTGAGCGACACCGCCCTGAGCGACGCAGCCGACGTCCCGCGAGGCGTCGTACCCCCCACCCTGAACGGCGGCCCCAAGGTCCTGAGCGACGTGCTCGTCGAGCTGGGCTTCGCCTCGCGAGAGGCGGTGGAGGAGGCCGTGCGGGCCGCCCAGAGCCCCGGCAAGACGGTGGCCGCCGTGCTGGTGGAGTCGGGAGCGATCAGCGAGGCGCAGCTGGCGCGGGCGACCGCCGAGCGGCACGGGGTCGACTACGTCGACCTGGCCGGCTTCTCCGTGGAGGTGGCCGCCACCGCCCTGATCAAGCCCGCGGCGGCCCGCCGTTACGAGGCCGTGCCCGTGGCCCGGATCGGGGAGAGCCTGCTGGTTGCGATGGCAGACCCGGCGGACACGCTGGCCATCTCGGACCTCGGCGTGATGACGCGATTCCATGTACGTCCGGCGGTCGCCGCGCGTCCGGCCCTGGAGGCGCTGCTGGAGGCGCTGCCGCTGAGCGACGAGGGCTGGGAGGGCAGCGTCCACGCCGAGGAGTTCTCGCCCGCGCCCGATGAGGAGGTTGCGGCGGACGCCGCTCGCCTCCGCGAGGAGCTCGATGCGCTCAAGGACCACCTCTCCAGCGCGGAGGACAAGCTTCGGGGAGACAAGCGGAGCGTGGACGCGGCCGAGGTCGACGAGCTTCGCGGCCGCCTCGCCGCCGCCGAGGCGGAGCTCGAAGAGGCGCGCGTGCGGGTGCGCGAGTCCAAGGAGGTCTGGGCGGAGGTCGACGGCCTTCGCGAGAAGCTCCAGGCCGCCGAGGCCGGCCTCGATCACGCGAGCGCGCGCGCCAGGGACGGCGACGCCGTGGCCGCCGAGGCCGAGGAGCTCCGCGACGAGGTTGGGCGCCTCCGGCAGGAGCGCGACTACCTGCGATCGGAGCTCCGCCGCGTCGGGGCCGACGCGGACGTGCGCACCAACGAGCTGGAGTCGCTGCGCGGAAAGCTGACCGAGACCGAGACCGAGCTGGTTCGCGTGCGCGCCGAGTCCGGGGCCCGCGGCGCGGAGCTCGAGGCGCAGCGAAGCCGCATCGACAGCGCCGAGCGGGAGGCGGACGAGGCCGTGCGACGCGCCTCGGACACCGAGGAGCGCGCCGACGCAGCGCACCGGCGGGTCGCGGAGCTCGAGCGCGAGGTCGCCGAATCGCAGCGGCTTGCCGAGGAGCTCGCCGCGGCCGACGCCCGCGCCGAGCAGGCTCGCCTGGCGCTCGCGCAGCTGCGCGAGGAGAGCGAGCGGGAGCGCGAGCGGGCAGCCATGGCCGAGCGGGAGCTTCGGGAGAAAGTCGTCGAGGAGGAGCGCCGCGGGGCGGCACTCGAAGGCCGGCTTGCGGACGTCAAGCAGCGCGTTCGCGACGCTCTCGATGCCGCGGATCGGCCGGAAGCCGGCTGAGCCCACCCGCGGCCGCCCTACTGCGGGGGGATCTTCAGGTACGGCAGCGCGAACTCCATGATCCGCTCGAACGCGGGCGCGGCGACCGTGCCTCCGTAGATGTCGCCGCGCGGCTCGTCGACCATCACGGAGACGAGCAGCCGGGGGTTGCGCGCCGGCGCGTACCCGATGAACGAGGCCACGAAGTCGGTCTTCGAGTAGGTGCCGTTCTCCGCCTTCTCGGCCGTACCGGTCTTCCCCGCCAGCGTGTAGCCCTCGACCGACGCCTCGGCGGCGGTGCCGCCCGCGGCCAGCACGCCCTCGAGCATGTGCGAGACCTGCTCGGCGGTCCGCCGCGACAGCACCCGCTTCCCCGGCGCGCCCTCCCCCGCCACGATGTACGGACGCCGCTTGATGCCTCCGTTCGCGATCGCGGTGAAGGCCGAGGCCATCTGGATCGGGGTGACTGAGATGCCCTGGCCGATCGGCATGTTGCCGATCGAGGAGCCCGAGTACTCGTCCACGCCGAGCACGATGCCCTGGTTCTCGCCCGGCAGGTCCACCCCGGTCGGCTTCGAGAACCCGAAGCGCCGCACCCAGCGGTCGAAGCGCTCGGCCCCGAGCTTCAGCCCGATCATCACCGTGCCGACGTTCGACGAGCGGGCCAGGATGTCCGCCGTCGTGAGCGTGCCTCCGCCCCCGTCGTGGGCCTCCCCGATCACCCGGTCGGCCACCTGGATCGTGGGCGGCACCTGGAACGGCGTCTCCGGCTGGATCAGGCCCTCCTCCAGCGCGCCCGCCACCGTGAAGGCCTTGAAGGTCGAGCCGGGCTCGTAGTTGAACTGGATCGCGCGGTTCTGGCTCGCGTAGGCGGGCGAGCCGGCCACGTTGTTGGCATCCACGCGCGGCCAGTTCGCGAGGGCCAGGATCGCCCCCGTGCGCGGGTCCATTACGAGCGCCGTCGCCCCTGCCGGGTGGTAGGTCTGCCCAACCTCGCCGAGCACGGCCTCGACGCGCTCCTGGATCGCCGAGTCGAGCGTGAGGCGCAGGTCCTCGCCCGGCTCCGCGCGCTCTGTCTCGATGAGGCTGACGGGCTCCCCGAGCGCGTCCTTCACCAAGCGGCGCCGGCCGTCGTCTCCCCCGAGCCTCTCTTCGTGGAAGTACTCGAGCCCTGACAGGCCCGTGTTCTCGTCTCCAACCATGCCGAGCACCTGCGCGGCCAGGTGCCCCTGCGGGTAGCTGCGCTTGGGCTCGATCACGGTGTCGATGCCCTCGATCCCGAGCTCCTCGATCTGGTGGCCGAGCGAGGCGTCCATCCGCCGGCGGAGGAAGACGTAGCTGACGTCGCGGTCGCCCAGCTTCTCGAGCAGCTCCTCCTCGGTGCGGCCGATCAGCGGGGCCAGCTTGGCGGCCACGGCCGCGGGGTTCTCGATCAGGAAGGGATGGGCGAAGACCGTTATGGCGTCCTCCGAGACCGCCAGCTCCTTCCCGTGGCGGTCGTAGATCGTGCCGCGGCGGGCCGGCACCTCGAGGTCCTCGACCTGCTGCTGCACCGCGCGGTCGCCCAGGGCGTCGGACTTCACGGTGCCGAGCCACGCGGCCCGGGCGGTGGCGGCGCCGAGCAGCAACAGGAAGAGGGCGAAGAGAAGCCCGATCCGGCGCTCGACGAGCTTCATCCGCTACTCGGGCGGAATGGTGGTCGTGGCGGGCAGGGCGGTCGTGGAGGTGGGCGCGACGATCCGGTTGGAGGCGTTGTGCGCGTCGAGCTTCGGGTTCGAGTCGAGGTAGCGGACCTCGCCCGCGGCCGGGTACACCAGGCCGAGCGCGGCGGCGGCCTCCTGGATGCGCTCGCTGCTGGCCAGGCGGGCGTAGTCGTGGCGCAGGCGGTCGTTCTGGCGCTTGATCTCGGCGGCCTTGTCGGCCATCTGCGTGATCTCGCGGTTCATCTGGAGGAGGTCGACGTTGAAGAAGACGATGCCCGCAAGGAGCACGCCCACGAGGCCGATCCAGATCCGGCCCGTTAGCAGGGTGTCGAGCACGCGCGCGCCGCGCGGGAGCGGCGCGGGCACCGGCCGGGCGCGCCCCGAGACCCTGCGCGGGGGGCGGCGGGCGGGGGCCGGCGCGCGGCGGGCCGGCGCCGTGCGGCGCGGGGCGGGCGCCGTGCGGCGCGGGGCGGGCGCCGTCGCGCGCGCCGTTGCCGCGCGGGCCATCAGGCGGCCTCCCCCGAGCCGAGCTTGCGGGCCGCCCGCAGGCGACCGGACTTCGCCCGCGGATTGCCGGCGATCTCGCCCGGGGTGGGCGCCACCGCGCGACCGGTCAGGAGCTCGGCCTCCGGCTCGCGCCCGCACACGCACACCGGGAAGTCCGGCGGGCAGATGCAGCCGCGCGCTCGCTCGGCGAGGAAGCGCTTCACGCGCCGGTCCTCCAGCGAGTGGAAGGAGATCGCCGCGAGGCGGCCGCCGTCGCGCAGCAGGCTCCACGCGAGCGGCAGCGCGCGGTCGAGCGAGTCGAGCTCGCCGTTGACCGCGATGCGCACGGCCTGGAACACGCGCTTGGCCGGATGGCCGCCGCCGAAGCTCCGTCGCACCGCGGCCGGCAGGGCCGCCTCGATGGCCTCGACCAGCTCACCGGTCGTCTCGATCGGCGCCGAACGCCGGCGCCGGGCGATCTCGCGCGCGATGCGCCGCGCGTTCGGGTCCTCGCCCAGCCGCCGGAACACCTGCGCCAGCTGGCGCTCGTCCCAGTCGTTCACCACCGCGCGCGCGTCGAGCTCCTGGCCCGGGTCCATGCGCATGTCGAGCGGGGCGTCGTACGAGTAGGAGAAGCCGCGCTCGCGGGCGTCCACCTGCATCGATGAGATGCCGAGGTCGAGGTAGGCGATGTCGGCGCCGACGCCCTCGTCCGCCAGCAGGGCGAGGCCGTCGGCGTAGTCCATCCGCAGGAAGCGGGTCTCGCACGCCACGTCCGCCGCCAGCTCGTCGAAGTGGCGCTGCGCCGCGGGGTCGCGGTCGATGCAGACGAGCGTCCCGCCGGGTCCGAGCCGGTCGGCGACGAGGCGGGCGTGGCCGCCGGCCCCGAAGGTGCAGTCGATCGCGGTCTCGCCCGGCGCGGGGGCCGTCAGGTCGATCAGCTCGCCGGCGAGGACCGGGACGTGCACGCGACTCATGTCAAGAAGGATTGCCAAGGCGCTCCGTCACCTCCCCGATCTCGGCGTCGAGTGCCTCCTGCTCCTCCTGCCAGCGCTGCCGCGCCCAGACCTCGAGGTGGTCGCCGACGCCCACCACCACGACGTCCTTCTCGATCCCTCCGTGCGCGATCAGGGCCGAGGGCAGCGTCACGCGTCCGCTCGCGTCGAGGTCCACCTCGAACGAGTTCCCCTGGAAGAAGCGCGACGCCTTGCGGTACTCCGCCCCCATCGGGTTCAGCCCGCTCAGGGCGCGCTCGATGATCGCCTCGTTCGTCTCGGGCGTCCAGATCGCGACGCAGGGCTCCGGCGTCTTGGCGAGAACGGTCCCCGAGGAGAACGCGGTACGGAACCGGGTCGGGATGCTGAGCCGGTTCTTCGCGTCCAGCGTGTGCTCGAAGTGACCTCGGAATGCCAACGGTCATGTCCCCGCGAGAAGTTCGGACCGGAGTGGCGGAGTGGGAGGAGCCCCGCCACTCCGGTCGTTGATTGACGCCACCGTACCCCACTTTGTCCCACTAGGCAACACCTTCTCCCACCATTCCGTCCGACGGACCCCTCAAGCGGCGGCGAACCCGCTCTGGAAAGCGCTATTCGCCGCCGTGGAGCGCCACCCGGTGTGGCCCGCCTCTGCAATTCCCGTTGCACCTTCAGGGGCGCGCTCCGCAACCCAGGCGGGTGCGGCGCTGTTGCAACAGGGGCAAGCGAACCCGGACGGACGGGAGGTCCGAATCTCATGAAGCGCCGTCTACGCGCTCCATCCCCTGCAATGGTCGTGGCGCTCATCGCGCTGTTCGTCAGCCTCGGCGGCTCCGCGTACGCGGTCGCCACGATCGGCTCCGACGACATCATCAACGGCTCGATCCGCAACCGCGACTTCAAGGACGGCACGCTGCGCGGCCAGGAGGCGAAGCGCGAGGGCTTCGGCGGGGGCGCCATCAAGGAGTCGTCGCTCGACTCCACGAAGATCAAGCAGGTGCCGTCGTCGGTGATCGCGGACGGCGTGACCAGGCACGCGGTGATCTCGAACGTGGGCGCCACGGTGCGCTCGCGCGGCACCACCTCGAGCAGCCAGACGGGCACTGGCGACTACCAGGTCATCTTCGACCGCGACGTGCGCGGCTGCGTCTACTCGGCGACGCTCGGCGACGAGTCGGCGGCCGGGCCCGGCAACGGCCAGATCTCGGTCACGTCGGTCGCCAACAACGTGAACGGGGTGCGCGTCAGGACGCGCGACAGCGCGGGCGAGCTCGCGAACCGCTCGTTCCACCTCATCGTGTCCTGCTGAGCTCGCGGGAGGCGAGCGGGGGAACCCCGCGGCGCCGCCCGGCCAATGGTTCCGGGTCGGACCTGCGGCCGGGCGCGCCGCCCCTACCGCGCCAGGGGCTGCCAGCGCCCGTCGAGCCAGCCGTAGGCCTCCTGGGCGCCGGGGTCGGCTTCCGTGGTGCGGAACGGTGAGCCCCGGTCGTCGACGCGCATGACGCCCTGCTCGCCGTCGGCCGTGTACTCGAGCTCGAGGTGCCACGAGACGTCGCCCCGCACTCTCAGGACCTGCACGTCGAAGACCTCGGTCTCGCTCGCGCTGACCCGGAGTGGGAAGTGGTCCTCGGGCCGGCCCTCCTCCCCGATGAACCTCCAGGTGGGAGGGTCGACGGAGAGATCCACCTCGATGTACCGGACGCTCTGCGGTGCTCCCAGCCCGAAGTAGCTGAGGAGGGAGCCGCGGAGCGGCGGACGGCGCTCGTCGACCCGGACGCGCAGTCCCTGCAGGATCACCGGCGCCGAGCCCTCGCCGGTGACTGTGACGCGCATCATGGAGGACGCGGCGTCCACGCCGCCGAGGTCGTGCGCCCAGGCGTATCGCCCCACCTCCGAGTCGCCGTTCGGCGGTGGCGGGATCTGGCCGATCGGGCCCGGCACTACGAACTCGGGGATGTGGACGACGTCGCTGTCGAAGCGGTCGACGTCGGTGATGGTGGCGGCCTGCACCGGGGCGTCGGCGGTGCCCACCTTCTCCTCGACGCCGCGCCAGAAGTCGGCCCCGATGAAGTAGCTGGTGCCGGAGGCCAGGAGCGCGGCGGCAACGGCCGCGACGACCTTGCGCGGCCAGGTGCGGAGGGCGGTGCGAAGCGGCGAGCCGGGCGCGACAGCGGCAGGGCCGCCGGGGGCGGCCGGCACGCCGGAGGCGGGCGGCGCCGTCGTGCCGCCGGGCGGCGGCCCGGGGGCGCCATTCGCGGCGCCTGGGGCGGCGGCGCGTCCGGGCGCGGCCGGCGCGGCGCCGTCGCTTGCGGTCGCGGCAGCGGCTGAGGCTGCGCCTGCGGCGACGGGCGCGGCGCTCGTCTCGCTGCGCCGGCGGAAGCGGCGTCGTCCCGGCTTGCGCTTGCGGGTGCGAATGGGCATCGGCCCTCTGAGGCCGGCCGCCGGCGCACGAGTCCTTGCGCCGCGCGGCCGCGCTGAACGGTCCCGTCTCCCCGACATGGGGTCAACCCCAGGCCGGTTTCGATGGAGCTTTCGTGCAGCATTTCGGCCCGGAAGCGTGCGATCCTGCGCTCGCTCTACACCGGGAGCGCCGCTCCGCCGCCGCCCAGCAGGGCCGCCACGAGAGCAGCCGCCACGAGCAGGAGCACGGACGGCACCAGCAGGAGGGCCACAACGAGCTGGATCTTGGGGCCCGCGCGGGCAGCCTCCTCGCGTGCGTGGCGCGCCAGCGCGAAGCGGGCGTCCCGTGCCTGGGAAGCGAGGGTGTCGGCGAGCGGCGCGCCGTGGCGGCGGGCGCGCTCGAGGGCGGCCGCGAGCGACCGTACCTCCGGCAGCGGCAGCCGCTCGGCCATCCCGCGCAGGGCGGCGTCGAACGGCACTCCCAGCGCGACCTCCCCGCCGAGCGCCCGCCACTCCGTCGCCAGCGGACCGCGGGCGCGGGCGCCGACCTCGTGAAGCGCCTTCGGCAGCGAGCTGCCTGCCTCGACGCTGACCCGGAGCAGGTCCAGCAGGGCGGGAAGCTCTGCGCGGGCTCGCCGCGCGCGCTCGGCGGCGCGGCGGGCGAGCCAGACGTCGGGCGCGAGAAAGCCACCGACGGGCCCGGCGACGACGATCGCCACCCCGAGCCTGCCGGGCGCGGCCGTGGAGAGGCCCGCGCCGACGACGCCCCCGCCCGCCGCGGCGGCGACCTTCGCGGCCATCACCTCGCGTACGCCGAGCCCGCCCGGCCGCCCGGCCGCGGCGATCCTTCGCCGCAGGTCGCCGGGGGCGGGTGCCCCCGCCGGGCGAAGCCGCCGGCCCAGGGCAGCGAGGAGGCGGAGCACCCGCGGTCCGCCGTCCGCCGCTCGGCGGCCACTCGCCGCCCCCAGGAGGTCCGCCACGCCCACGGCCGCCATCGCGGCCGAGACGAAGCTCAGCGCCGAAGCCGTGCTCATCGCCGCACCCGTCCCAGCCGCCTGATCAACAGGGCCGCCACCACTTGGAGGAAGAGCGCGATCCCCACCAGCCACGCGGTCAGGAACGAGCCCCACAGTCCCGCGAACCAGCCCGGACTTGCGAGCTCGGCCAGCAGCGCCCCTCCGAGAGGCAGCATCACCACAAGCACTCCCGTGAACCGGGCCTGCGCCGTGGCGGCGCGCAGCTCGCCGGTGAGCCGGGCCTCCTCCTCCATCGCGCGGGCGGTGTGGCGCAGCAGGCGGGCGAGGTCGCCTCCGGCGCGGCGCTGGAGCAGGCAGGCGGCCACCACGATGTCCAGCCGCGGCGATCGTACCCGCGCCCGCATGGCCTCGAGGGCGGCGTCGGTTGGCGCTCCGGCGGCCAGCTCCGCGCAGGTCCGGCGGAGCTCGTGGCCGGCGGCGCCGCTCAGCGAGCCGGCAGCCTCCGCGAGGCCGCCGCGAAGCGAGTGGCCGCCCGCAAGGGCATCGGCCAGGGCGAGCGCCAGCGCCGGCAGCTCGGCGTCCACGGCGCGGCGATAGCGCTCGCGACGCGCGCGAAGCAGGCGAGCCACGGCCCACGGGCCGCCCGCGGCGAGCGCCGTCCCCGCCACGGGCCCGGCCACCAGCCAGCCGGTCCCTAGGGCGAGTGCCGCCGCCACGAGCAGCAGCCGGCGCCGCTCGGCCGCGCCGGGATCGCGTCCCTCCCGCCCCAGCGTGACCACGACGTCGACCAGGCCGGCCAGCCCCCGCAGCGCGCCGCGACCTTTCGACACCGCCTCCGGGCCGAGCAGGTCCCAGGCGGCGAGCGCTCCGGCGGCGCCGGCGACGGCTGCGATCGCGGCCGTCACGAGGCTCCGGCGCCCCCGGCCGAGGGGAGGCCCCGACAGGAGTGTGGGCTGGATTGACCACCTATGCGGTGGTTAGGACGGCCCACACTCGCCCTCGCGGCGCAGCAGGGCGATCCGATCCGCCAGGCGCCCGTCGGCCGGCACGCTCAGGCGGCCGCCGCGGCGGTAGAGCTCCCTCACCTGGCTGCCGCCGTTCGCGCGGGCCACCTGCACCACCGAGTCCACCGCCCGGCTTCCGTCCGCCACGCGGGCCTGGTGCACCACCAGGTCGATCGCGCTCGTCACCTGCTCCCGCACGGCGTGGTGAGGCAGCCCGACTCCCGCCATCAGCGCGAGCGTCTCCACTCGCCTCAGGGCGTCCGGCGGCGAGTTCGCGTGGACCGTCGTCAGCGAGCCGTCGTGGCCGGTGTTCAGCGCCTGGAGCATGTCGAGCGCCTCGGCGCCGCGCACCTCCCCCACGACGATCCGGTCCGGCCGCATCCGCAGCGCGTTCCGAACCAGCTGGCGGATCGTCACCTCTCCCCGGCCCTCGAGGTTCGCGGGCCGTGCCTCGAGGCGGACCACGTGCCGCTGGCGAAGGCGCAGCTCCGCGGCGTCCTCGATCGTGACGATGCGCTCCTCGCCGGGGATCGCGCCCGAGAGCGCGTTGAGCGTGGTCGTCTTGCCCGAGCCCGTGCCGCCGCTCACGAGGATCGACGCCCGCGCCGCCACGCAGACCGCGAGCAGCTCGGCCACGCCAGGGGGCAGCGTCCCGCGCTCTACCAGGTCGCGCAGCGAGAAGCCCTCGCGCCGGAAGCGGCGGATTGTCAGGCACGGCCCCGTCAGCGACAGCGGCGGGATCACCACGTTCACGCGCGAGCCGTCGGCGAGCCGCGCGTCGCACAGCGGCGCCGCCTCGTCCACCCGCCGCCCCAGCGGCGCCAGCACCCGCTCGATCGCGTGCATGAGCTCCGCCTCGCCGGCGAACTCCACCGCCACGCGCTCGACACGTCCGCGGCGTTCGACGTACACCGAGCGCGGCCCGTTCACCATCACCTCGTCTACCGCCGGATCGGCGAGGAGCGGCTCGAGCGGCCCGAGCCCGGTCGCGAGCAGCACGACACGCTCGCACAGCGCCTCCCGCTCGGCCTCGGGCAGCGGCGCGGCCTCGCGCTCGACGAGGTCCCGGACCTCGGTCTCGAGGCCGGCCGCGCTCGTCTCGCCGGCGCGCGCGCGCTCGACCAGCCGGGCGCGCAGCGCGACCGCGAGGTCGTCCAGAGGCTGCATACCGGAGAAAGACGGGCAACCACGGGGCTCACCCCCGACCGGCCCCGTACCTGGGCGGAAAGCGTCCAAATAATGGACGGAATCGGACCAGGCTGGCGGAAGGGGCCGGTCGGTACCCTCGGACGGTGGACCTACCCCTCACCGGCGGCTGCATGTGCGGCGGCGTCCGCTACGAGATCACCGCCACGCCCGAGTACGCCGGCTACTGCCACTGCACGCGCTGCCAGCGCCGCAGCGGCGGAGCATCCTCCCTCAGTGCCCGTCTTCGGAAGGGCTCGTTCACCATCACCGAAGGAGCGGAGCTCATCCACGCTTACAAGCCGGACAGCGGCTTCGAAAAGGCCTTCTGCGCGAGCTGCGGCTCCGCCCTCTTCAGCCGGAACCCCGAAGACCCCGAGGAGATCGGCGTCCGCATGGGGACGTTCGACCAAGACCCGGGCGTCCGTCCCTCATATCACCAGTACGTCGCCTACGCCGTGCCGTGGGAGCCCATTCCCGACGACGGCCTGCCGCGCCATCCCGAGAGCCGCCCCGGCCGCTGAGGAGCAACCGTGGACCTGACCCTCCTCTCTCTCGACCAGCCCACCGAGACTCGCACCTTCGAGAAGGGCCGCTTCGAGCTGTACCAGGTGGGACCGATGACGCTGGGACGCGCCACCTACGAGCCGGGCTGGGTCTGGTCCGAGCACGTCGGCGCGGCGAGCGGCGAGAGCCTCTGCCAGGTCGAGCACGTGGGGCTCGTGGTCAGCGGCCAGGCGGCGGTGAAGATGGCCGACGGCACCGAGAGGGTCATGCGCGAGGGCGACTTCTTCTACGTCCCGCCCGGCCACGACAGCTGGGTGGTGGGCGACGAGCCCTACGTGTCGCTGCATCTCATGGGCAGCGAGGGCTACGCGTTGAAGTCGTCATGACGCTCCGCCTGCACGACTACCCCGCCTCCGCCAACTGCTACAAGGTCCGGCTGCTCCTCGCCCAGCTCGACCGCGACTACGAGCGGGTCCCGGTCGACATCTTCGGGGGCGACACGCTCACCGACGACTACGCCAGCGTGAACCCGCAGCGCCAGGTGCCGGTGCTCGAGCGTGACGGCGCCGCGCCGCTGACAGAGTCCAACGCCATCCTCGTCCACCTCGCTGAGGGCACCGACTACCTCCCGGACGACCCGCACGACAGGGCACAGGCCTATCGCTTTCTCTTCTTCGAGCAGGCAGACGTGATCCCGGGCATAGCCGGCCTGCGCTTCCGGCTCGTCACGGAGCGGATCGCCCCTGACAGCCGCGAGGCCCAGTGGCGCAGGAACACGGGTACGGCGGCGCTCACGCTGCTGAACGACAGGCTGGGGAAGAGCGGCTACCTGGCGGGGGAGCGCTACTCCGTCGCGGACATCTCCCTCTTCGCCTACGTGCACGTGGCAAACGAGGCAGGGTTCGAGCTGGACGAGTATCCGCAAGTGAAGGAATGGACCGACAGAGTCAGGGGTACCCCCGGCTACATGAACGACCTCGAGCCCTACCCGCCGAACGCCTGGCCGGGCGCCGGGCGCTCGATCTACGACTGACCGATGCCGAAGTCCATCTGGAACGGCACGATCAGCTTCGGCCTCGCCCACGTGCCGATCAAGCTGTACTCGGCCACCGAGTCGAAGACCGTCTCGTTCCGCGAGGTCCACCTGAGCGACGGCGCCCCGATCGAGCACCGCCGCATCTGCTCCAAGGAGGGCAAGGAGATCCCCTACAAGGAGGTGGTCAAGGGCTTCGAGGTGGCCGAGGACGAGTACGTCGTCCTCGAGAAGGACGAGGTCAAGGCCGCAGCCGGAGCGCGCGGGAAGGTGATCGAGATCGAGGAGTTCGTGCCCGGCGACGAGATCGACCCGATCTTCGTCGAGAAGACCTACTTCGTCGGCTGCCGCGACGACGGCGACGCCTACAAGGTCTTCCGGGAGGCGCTCGAGCAGACCGGCCGCGTCGGTATCGGCCGCTTCACCTTCCACGATCGCGAGTACCTGGCCGCCGTCCGCCCGCTCGACGGCGTGCTCGCCCTCCACACGCTGCGCTTCCACGACGAGATCATCGACCCCGGCGACCTCGACGTCACGATCCCGCGCAAGGGGCCGAGCCAGCGCGAGGTGAAGATGGCCGAGCAGCTCGTGGAGTCGCTCCACGAGAAGTTCGACGCCACCGACCACGAGGACACCTACCGCGAGGCCGTGCTCGACCTGATCGACCGCAAGGCCAAGGGCAAGAAGATCGAGCGGCCCGAGTTCGAGGAGCGCGAGGAGACCGACGACCTCGTCGCGGCCCTCCAGGCCAGCCTGAAGGGCGGGAAGTCCTGATGCCCCGCCCGCTCTGGAACGGCTCGCTCTCCTTCGGCCTGGTCAACGTGCCGGTCCAGCTGACCGGCGCCACCCGCGACCTCGACCTCCACTTCCGCCAGCTCCACAAGAAGGACGGCGCGCCGATCGAGCAGCGCCGCTATTGCTCCCAGGACGAGGTCGAGGTCCAGTGGGAGGAGGTCGGGCGCGGCTTCGAGCTCGACAACGGCAAGCAGGTCGTGCTCACCGACGAGGAGCTGGCCTCGGTGCAGCCGGAGAAGACCCGCACGATCGACGTGCAGGCCTTCGTCGACGTCGATGACGTCGACCCGATCTACTTCGACAACACCTGGTTCCTGGTGCCGGCCGGCGACAGCCAGGGCACCCGGCGCGCCTACCGGCTGCTGGTGGAGGTGATGGAGTCCACCGAGCGCGCGGCGCTGGGCCGCTTCGTGATGCGCACCAAGGAGTACCTGGTGCTGGTGCGCCCGCGCGACGGCCTGCTCTCGCTCACGACGATGCGCTTCCACGACGAGGTCCGCCCCACCGACGGGATCGCACCCGGCGGCCGCAAGCCGGCCAAGGACAAGATCGAGCAGGCCGTGGCGGTCATCGAGTCGCTCGGCGCCGACTGGGATCCGGAGCGCTACACCGACTGCTACCGGGAGCGGCTCAAGCGGGTCGTGAAGCAGAAGCAGAAGGGCGAGAAGGTCAAGGCGCCCTCGGAGCCCAAGCAGCCGGAGCCGGCGCCGGATCTGATGGAGGCCCTGCAGGCCACGCTCGAGCGGATGGGCTCGAGCAAGGGCAACGGCAAGAGCGCAAGCAAGGGCGGCCGCAAGAAGGCCGCCGCGAAGAGCTAGTCCGGGAAGCTCTCCGGCTCCTCCACCGCCCGGCGGTGCAGCTCGTCGTCGATGTTGCGCCCGGTGACGACCAGCACCACCGGCCCATCGGGCACGGCGTCCACCGCCTCGAGCCCGGCCAGCGCCGCCGCGGCCGACCCCTCCACCCGCAGCCCGGCCGAATCGAACGCGCCCACCGCCCGCGCGATGGCCCGCTCCGAGACCTGCACGAAGGGAGTGCCGAGCCGCACCAGCTCCTCCACGGCAAGCGGCACCGCCACGCGTACGGCCATGCCGTCGGCGAAGGTGCTCGAGCGGTCGCACTCGACCGGCCGCCCCGCGGCCACGCTCAGGGCCATCACCGGAGCTTCCTTTGCGACTACGCCCACCGCACGCTCGCCCCCGAGGCCCCGCGCCACCCCGATCAGGAGCGCCCCGTTGCCGACCGGCACGAGCGTCAGGGCGGGCCGCTCCCCCAGCTGCTCGAGGATCTCGCGGCCGATCGCCGCGTAGCCGGCGTACTGGGCCTCCTCGGCTCCGTCCTCGAAGAACGGCAGCCTCTCGGCGGTGGCGAAGGCGCGGGCGCGGTGCTTCGCCTCGTCGAGGTCGGGCCCCTCGGCCCTCACGTCGGCGCCCAGCCGCTCCAGCAGGTCGAGCTTGCTCCGGCTCGCTTCCTCCGGTACGTAGACGATCGCCCGCACCCCGGTCCGCTCCGCCGCCCACGCCGTGGCCGCGCCGTGGTTGCCCGTCGACGCCGTGACCACCGCCGGGGCGCCGGAGTCGCGGTATGCCTCGAGCGACGGCAGCGCCCCGCGCCACTTGAAGGCCCCGAGCTCGTGGACGTCCTCCCGCTTCAGGAGAAGGCGCCGGCTCCCTGAGAGCTCCGGCGGGGCGTCCTCGAGCGGGGTCGCGGCCTCCACGGCGCCGCACACTACCCTCGCCCCATGAGCACGATCGCCGACGCCGCCCTCGACGCCGCCGCCTGGGACCTCGAGCCGCTCGTGGACGGCGGCGGGACCGACGCCGTGGAGCAGCTCCTCACGGACGCGCGCGACCGCTCCGCCGCGTTCGCCGAGCGCTACCGCGGCCACCTGGGCGAGCTCGACGCCGATGCCCTCGCGGAGGCCATGCGCGAGCTGGCCGAGATCCACGACATGGGCGGGCGCGCGGGCTCCTACGCCATGCTCGACTTCACGCTCGACACCGCCGACCCCGCCCGCGGCGCCCTCGTGCAGAAGGCGCGGGAGCTCGGCGCGGCCATCGAGACCGAGCTGCTCTTCTTCGAGCTCGAGTGGAACCAGCTGCCCGACGAGCACGCCGAGCGGGTGCTCGAGTCGGACGCGCTGGCCTTCTGCCGCCACTACCTGCGCACCTTGCGGCGCTACCGCCCGCACCAGCTGAGCGAGCCCGAGGAGCGGGTGGTCACGGAGCTCGACGTGACCGGCTCGTCGGCGTTCCGGAGGCTCTTCACGGAGCAGGTCTCCGCGCTCGAGGTCGAGCTCCCCGGCGACGGGACCACCTCGCTCGAGGAGGCGCTCAGCCGCCTGCAGCACCCCGACCGCTCGGTCCGCGAGACCGCCGCCGGCGCGGTGACCGAGTCGCTTCGCCCAGGGGTCCGCACCCGCGCCTACGTCTTCAACACCCTGCTCGCCGACAAGGCGACCAAGGACCGGCTGCGCGACTACCCGCACTGGCTCGCCTCCCGCAACCTCGCAAACGAGGCGAGCGACGAGTCGGTCGAGGCGCTGATCGAGGCGGTCGTCGGGCGCTACGAGCTGGCCCGGCGCTGGTACCGCTTGAAGGCCCGGCTGCTCGGCGTCGACAAGCTCGCCTATTGGGACCGCATGGCGCCGGTGAGCGACACCGAGCAGCGCATCCCCTACGACGAGGCGCGCGAGATCGTGCTCGACTGCTACCGGGGCTTCTCGCCCGAGCTGGGCGCCGCCGCCGGCGCCTTCTTCGAGAACGGCTACATCGACGCGCCGCCACGGCAGGGCAAGCGCGGCGGCGCCTTCTGCGCCTACACGGTGCCCTCGCGCCACCCCTACGTCATGCTCAACTACACGTCGCGTCCTTACGACGTGCTCACGCTCGCCCACGAACTCGGCCATGGCGTGCACGCCTCGCTGGCGCGGCCCCAGGGCATCTTCCAGTTCACCACGCCGCTCACGATGGCCGAGACCGCCTCGATCTTCGGCGAGACGATCGTCCTGGAGCGCTTGCTGGAGCGCGCCCCGGACGCCGGCGAGCGGCTGTCGCTCCTGGCGGGCTCGCTCGACGGCGCCGTCGCGGCGGTCTTCCGCCAGGTCGCGATGAACCGCTTCGAGCACGCCATGCACAGCGCTCGCCGCGAGCAGGGCGAGCTGCCGGCCGACCGATTCGCCGAGCTGTGGCTCGCGACGCAAGCCGACCTGCTCGGCGACGCCGTCGAGCTGCACGACGACTACGGCATCTGGTGGTCCTACATCCCGCACTTCGTCGACACCCCCGGCTACGTCTACGCCTACGCGTACGGGAACCTGCTCGCCCTCTCGGTCTACCGCCGCTACGAGGACGAGGGCGCCGGCTTCGTCGGCTCGTATCTCGAGCTGCTGCGCGCCGGCGGCTCGGCGCCGCCCGAGGAGCTCGGCCGGATCGTGGGGGTCGACCTCGCCGACCCGGGCTTCTGGAGCGCGGGCCTCGACCTGATCGAGCGCCAGCTCGAGGCCGCCGAACGCGCCGCCGAGGAGGCGGGCAGGAACGGATGATCGACGCGGTCGAGGAGCTGATCCCGCTTCCGGTCGGCGAGGTCGCCCTCACCCGGCCGCGCGACGCCGAGGCGCTCCTCTCCGAGGAGCAGTTCGAGCAGGAGGAGTTCCTCCCCTACTGGGCCGAGCTGTGGTCGAGCGGAGTGGCCCTGGCCCACGACGTCTCCCGCCGGGCCCTGCGCGGCGAGCGGGTGCTGGAGCTGGGCTGCGGGCTGGGACTGCCGAGCATCGCCGCCGCCCTGGCCGGCGGCCGCGTGCTGGCGACAGACTGGTCGCCGGAGGCGGTGCGCGCCACCGAGGAGAACGCCCGCCGCAACGGGGTCGAGCTCGAGACCGCCGTGGTCTCCTGGAGCGCTCCGGACGCGATCGTGGCCCGGGCGCCGTGGCGCTGGGTGCTCGCCTCGGACGTGCTGTACGAGCGCCGCAACGTCGAGCTGCTGCTCGACCTGCTGCCGCGCCTCGTGGACCGGAGCGGCGAGGTGCTGATCGCCGACCCCTCACGGTCGCCGGCGGAGCGCTTCCTGGAGCTGGCGCCGGAGCGGTGGGAGGTCGAGACCAGGGACAGCCCGCGGGCGGCCCGGGCCCGGATCCACCGCCTGCGGCTGCGCGGCTAGATCCCGTCCAGGAAGGCCGCGTTGCCGCCGCGGCGCTTGACGGCCTGCGCGGCGCGCGCGGCGCGGCGAAGCACGGCCTCGGGATCGCCGCCCGGCGCGGTGAGCGCGGCGCCCACGCTCGCCGTGGCGATGACCGGCTCGAACGGGAGCGGGCTGGCCACGACGGAGCGCATCCGCTCGGCGATGCGCAGGACCGACTGCGAGTCCCCAACTCCAAGGCAGAGGGCGCAGAGCCGCTCGTCCTCCAGCCGACCGAGCAGGTCGGTGGGCCGCAGAGTCGCCTGCAACCGGTTGGCGGTCTCGGCGAGCACGCGGTCGCTGGCGTCGCGCCCGAAGCGGGCGGAGACGGCCAGCAGGTGGTCGAGGTCGACCACGATCGCGGCCACCGGCATCTGGCCGTAGGCGAGCAGCGAGCTGAGCCGGTCGACGAGCACGTCACGGGTGGGCAGGCCGGTGAGGCGGTCGCGCAGCGAGTCGGGCAGCTCCCAGCCGCCGGTGTCGAAGCCCCGCGTGATGCACAGGAGCTGGACGACCGCGCCGTTCTCCTCTACCGGTGTGGCCCTGGTCTCGGCCACGAGCGGCGGCCCGTAGGGGCGCAGCATCCGGTGGCTGGTGGTGGCGCTTGTGTGGCCGGCGAACGGGTTGGCGTCCTCCTGCGGCACGAGCTCGGCCCAATCGCGGCCGATCAGCTCAGCGGGGTCGGCGCCGAGCAGGGCGCGGGTGGCCGCCGACGCGTAGACGCAGCCGCGGCCCGTCTCGTGCAGCGAGACGAGGTCGCTCAGCGTCCCGGCCAGCGTGAGGAAGCGGGCGTCGAGCGCCGTGGTCACGGGGAGCGCGGCGGCAGTCGGCTCGGGGCCGGGCTGTACCACGGACAGCACCGGTCCGCGCTCGGCCTGGCTAGCCGAGTCCGGGCCCTGCTCGGGGCGCGGGGTGGCGCTGCTGTCCCCGTCCGGGGACGGGGTCTTGGTCTGGGGGTCCATCCACTTCTGGAATCGGCTGCCCCGGCCCCGTCCTTGAGTCAGGCGCGGGGTAGCGCGGACAGCGTTGTGTACAGCTCCCGGGCGGTCGCCTCGCCGAGGCGGAGGCTCTCGAGCCGGTAGCTCTCGTTCGGCGCGTGGAAGGCGTCGTCCGGGAGCGCGAAGCCGCTCACGATCGCCGGGATCCCGCGGCTCGCGAGGACCGCCAGGAGCGGCAACGTGCCGCCGAGGCGCACGAGCGCCGGGGGCGTGCCGCAGGCGCGCTCCATCGCCTCCGCGGCGAGCCGAAGAGCGGGCAGCGTGGGGTCGAACAGGGCCGGGTCGGCCAGGTCCGTCTCGATCGAGACCTCGGCCCCGTCGGGGGCGGCCGCGCGGAGCAGCAGCTCGAGCTCGGCGCCGATCTCCTCGGCGCGCTGGCCGGGGGCGAGCCGAACGCTGACCGCCCCGCGCGCCAGCGCCGGCACGATCGTGCGGGGCTCGCCGACCTCGATCATGTTCACGTCCACGGCGGTGGCGGCGCCGGTGCGCTCGTACAGCTCGTCCCCCGCACCCGGGGCCACCTCGACCCCACCCACGGCCCGGATCGCCTCGGCGCCCGGCGGCAACCCTTCCCACGACTCCCGCTCCTCGGCGGTGACCGGAGCCACCCCGGCGGCGAGCTCGGGGCGGGCCCGGCCCTCGGCGTCGGGCGCCACCTCGGCGAGCATGGCGAGCAGCACGTGGGCGGCGTTCAGCACTGCGCCTCCGTACAGCCCCGAGTGCAGGTCGCGCGCGCCGGTGCGCACCTCGACCGCGGTCCGCACCATTCCACGACTTCCGAGCGTGATGGCCGGCGTGCGCTCGTCGACCATCAGCGAGTCGAACACGATCGCGCAGTCGGCCCGGTCCTCGCCCTCGCCGAGCCGCTTGAGGACGGAGCGGCTGCCGATCTCCTCCTCCCCCTCCACGAGCAGCCGCACGTGCACCGGAAGCTCTCCCGCCGCGGCCAGCTCGCAGGCCACGTGCAGCAGCGGAAGGAAGTTGCCCTTGTCGTCGGCGGCGCCGCGCGCGTACAGGCGGCCGCCACGCTCCGTGGGCTCGAACGGCGGGCTGTCCCACGCCTCGAGCGGGCCGGGCGACTGCACGTCGTAGTGCCCGTAGGCGAGGACCGTCGGCGCGTCCGGCCGCGAGGCGCGAAGGTCGCCCACGGCCATGGGGTGGCCACCGTCGACCGTTACGGCCTCGGCGCTGCCGCCGGCGGCCTCGATGCGCTCGCAGACCCAGTCGCAGGCCTGGACGAGGGCGGCCGGGTCGGCGTCGCCGGTGGAGACGGACGGGATGCGGAGCCAGTCGTCGAGCTCCTCGCGCAGGGTGGGCATCGCCCGCATTCTGCCGCTCCGCGGCGGCGCGTAGAGTCGAGCGGGTGCGCCGGCTCTTCCTCCTCGTCTCCGCGGTCGTGTTCCTCGACACGATGTTCTTCGCCGCGGTCGCGCCGCTGCTGCCGCACTACTCGGACGAGCTCGACCTCTCGAAGACGGCGGCCGGCGTGCTCACCGCCGCCTACCCCGCGGGGACCTTCGCCGGCTCGCTCCCCGGCGGCTGGCTGGCGGCCCGCTGGGGCGTGAAGCCGACGCTCCTGTGCGGTCTCGCGATGCTCGGCGTCACGAGCCTCGTGTTCGGCTTCGCGAACGACATCGTGCTGCTGGACGCCGCGCGCTTCGTACAGGGAGTGGGGGGCGCGTTCATGTGGGCCTCCGGCATGGCCTGGCTCGTCTCGGCCGCCCCTCAGGAGCGGCGCGGGGAGCTGATCGGCTCCGCGCTCGCCGCCGCGATCGTCGGCGTTCTGTTCGGTCCCGTGCTCGGGGGCGCCGCCACGCTGGTGGGTCCCGAGGTGGTGTTCAGCGCGGTCGGGGCGGCGGCGGCCGGCCTGGTTGCGTGGGCCTGGCGGACACCGGGCGTGCCGCCCGAGCCGAGCCCGGGGCTGGTCGCGATGCTGAGGGCGCTGAAGGATCGGCCTGTGCTGGCCGGCTTCTGGCTCTTCACGCTCCCGGCCCTGTTCGCCGGGGTGATCGAGGTGCTGGTGCCGCTGCGGCTCGACGACCTGGGCGCCAGCGGCGCCGCGATCGGCTTGATCTTCCTGCTCACCGCCGCCGTCGAGGCGGTGATCAGCCCGGTGGCCGGGCGCGTATCCGACAGGCGCGGCCGTCTCGTCCCGATCCGCGTCGGCCTGGCCTGCTCGATGGTCATGGCGGTGCTGCTTCCGCTCCCGGGCAGCGCGGTGCTCCTCGGCGTGACCGTCCTGTTCGCCTTCGCCGCGCTGGGCGGATTCTGGGCGCCGGCGATGGCGATGCTCTCGGACGCCTCGGAGCGCGCCGGGCTGGACCAGGCGCTCGCCTTCTCGATCTCCAACCTGGCCTGGGCCGCCGGGCACTTGATCGGGAGCGGCGGGGGCGGCGCGCTCGCCGACGCGACCGTGGACGCCGTGCCCTACGGCCTGCTCGGCCTCGCCTGCGCCGCCACGCTCGCGGGCGTCATCGGACGGGCACGAAGCGCCCCTGCGCGCTCGCCCGCAGCGCCCTGACGTCCTCCGCCCGCATCACCGACAGCGGCACCGTCGCGCGGATCTCGGCGAGCAGGCGCTCGGTCGTCAGCGATCCCTTCGCCTGAAGAGCGCCGAGCAGCGATGCGACGACGGCCTGCTCGAGCTCGGCTCCGGAGAAGCCGTCCGTGGCCTGCACCAGCGCGGGCAGGTCGAAGGTGTCCGGATCCTGGCGCCGGAGGCCCAGGTGGATGCGCAGGATCTGCTCGCGCTCGTCGGCCTGCGGGAGGTCGACGAAGAAGATCTCGTCGAAGCGGCCCTTGCGCAGCAGCTCCGGAGGCAGGATGGAGAGGTCGTTCGCGGTGGCCACCACGAAGACCGGCGCCGTCTTCTCCTGCAGCCACGTGAGGAAGGAGGCGAACAGGCGGCGCGAGAGCCCGCCGTCCGACTCGCTCGAGCCGCCGCCCGGCGCGATCGCCTTCTCCAGCTCGTCGATCCACAGGACCGCGGGGGCGCACGACTCGGCCACGTCGATGGCGCGGCGGAAGTTGCGCTCGGTCTCGCCGATGTACTTGTCGTAGAGGCGGCCGGCGTCGAGCTTCAGGAGCGGCAGCTGCCAGTCGCGAGCGATGGCCTTGGCGGCGAGCGACTTGCCGCAGCCCTGCACGCCCACGAGCAAAACGCCCTTTGGAGGCTCGAGCCCGAGCTCGGCGGCCTCGCGGCTGAACCCCACGCGGGCGCGCTCGAGCCAGCGGCGCAGGTTCCCGAAGCCGCCCAGCTCGAAGCGGTTGTCGGCAGGCGGGAAGTACTCGAGCAGGCCCTCCTCTCCGAGCGCGCGGGCCTTGTACTCCGCGATCCGGGCGAGGTCGTCGCGGCCCAGGCGGCCGTCCGTGATGGCGGCGCGGGCCACGGCCTGGCGGGCCTGGTTGAGGGTGAGCCCGGCGAGGGCCGCCGAGAGGTCGTCGTAGTCGGCCGGTGCCAGCTCGACGGCGGCGCGGCCGTTCAGCGTGAGCGACTCCGCCACCGCGACGATGGCCTGGCGGTACTCGTCCCTCGACGGGAAGCTCAGCTCGTAGCGGACGACCCGCGGCTCGATCTCCGGCGGTAGCGCCGCGTGCGCTTCGACCATGACCACCGTGGAGAGGCGCGCCGGGCTGGACAGCCGTTCGAGGAGGTCCCGGAACGCGCGCGAGAGCTCGGGCTTGTCGAGGTAGGCCGACACGTCGTGCAGCTCGAAGATCGCCTCGACCTCGAGCTCCGCGATGGCGGCGAGGGCTCTGCCGGGGTCGGTCGTCTCGTACACGGCGCCGCCGTCCTGGGCGCGGCGCAGCCCGCTCGTGACCGACCACTCGAAGCGCGCAACACGAAGGTCCGCGGCCACCGCCTTCACCAGCGCCTCCGCCCGCTCCTGCTCGTGTGTCTCGATCAGGATCGCCGGGTGGCGGGAGAGGACGAGCGTCTTCAGGTCATGGACTGCGCTGGGCGCGCGCGGCGGCGCCGCCGCTGCTGCGGTGAGCTCCATACCCTGCGAGTCGGCAGGGCCGGCCCTGGGCTTGAGCTACGGGCAGTTCGGCCAGGGAGAGGTGCCGGCGCGGCGGTACAGCTTGAGCGCGATCCGGTCCTGCAGCCACTCGGGCGCGTCGGCGGGATCGCCCTCGCCGCCCATCGTTTCCCAGGTGCTCATGCTGAACTGGTACTTGCCGCGGTAGCGGCCGCCGGCGGACACCGCGGTGGGGTCGCCGCCGGACTCGCACTCGGCGATCAGGCGCAGGATGCGAGGAATCGAGACGGTGCGCGAGCCGCGGCTGAGGGAGCGGCTGCTGAACGGGCTCAGGCCGAGCGCGCTGCGGGTCTGAGGCCCGACCACGCCGTCGACCACGAGGCCCTCGCGCTGCTGGAAGCGCTTGACGGCACGCTCGGTGAGCGGGCCGAAGACGCCGTCGACGCCGACTCCGAGCGCGGCCTGGATCTTGCGGACCGCCGCGCCGCGATCGCCGCGCTCGACGACCACCTCGCTGGCCGCGGAGGCGCCGCCGCTGCGGTCGGCGGAGGCGATCCCGGTGGGGAGGGCGAGCGCGAGCGCCACGAGCACGCTCGCGAGCAACGGCCGCCGCACGGCATCGACAACGAAATGCAACTTCCCTTTTCCCCTTTCCGATGCCTACGGGGTGAGCTGACGGGCTCGCGCCGGAAAGTGGCGCTACGCAGCCTTGTCGCTGCGATTCGCCCCAGCGGCCGGATGGCCGCGAGTGGGTCCCCCGCTCCCCGCCATCGGAACGGCGGGGACTCGGCAGTCAGTTATGAAGTCCGGTATCCAAGCAGATCGGAAGGAGGAATGTCGTGCTTGAGTCCCCGGTTCGGGTGGTGAGGCGCTAGCGGGCGGCGCCGAGGAGGTCGTCGACGACCGTGACGATGTCGACGGATCGCGGCTCGCGGGCGCGCGTGAAGCGGCCGGTGGGCGGCTCGGCCGGGCCGGTCCTCACCGGTAGCGCTGGCCGCTCCGGCGTCCGGCGGCGCAACCAGATTGCGGCCGCCACCGCCCCCAGGACGAACGGCGCCGCGCGAGCGAGCAGGCGTAGCGGCATCGTCCGCGAGCCTACTGCTCCCGGCGGATACGCTCCCGCCATGGATCTCGGCCTCGAGGGAAGAGTGGCGCTCGTGACCGGCGCCTCGCGCGGAATCGGCTTCGGGATCGCGAGCGCGCTCGCCGATGAGGGCGCCCGCGTGGCGATCTCCTCACCCACGCGCGAGCGGATCGAGGCCGCTGCCGGGAAGATCGGGGCGCGCGCCTACATCCACGACATCAAGGACCTCGATGCCGCGCCCCATCTCGTTGAGGAGGTGGTGCGCGACCTGGGAGTCATCGACGTGCTCGTCACGAACACGGGCGGCCCGCCGGGAGGCGACCCGCTCGAGTTCACCCGCGAGCAGTGGCAGACCGCCCACCGCGAGCTGATGCTCGGCCCGATGGCCCTGATCGAGGCCGTGCTGCCAGGGATGCGCAAGCGGCGCTACGGCCGCATCCTGAACATCTCGTCGAGCGCGGCGTGCGAGCCGATTCCCAACCTGATGATGTCGAGCGCGCACCGCAGCGGCATGCTGGCGACCTTCAAGACGCTGGCGTCGCGCGTCGCATCGGACGGGATCACGTTCAACACGATCCTGCCCGGCAGGGTCGCCACCGAGCGCATCGCGCACCTGTACGGCTCGATCGAGGAGGCGGAGAAGGTGGCCCGCGAGGAGGTACCCGCGGGCAGGCTCGGAACCGCCGAGGAGATCGCGGCTGCCGCCGCCTTCCTGTGCTCCGAGCCGGCGAGCTACGTCACGGGCCAGGCGGTGCTCGTGGACGGCGGGCTCACGCGCGCCTACTGACGCGGTGGTCCCAGCAGGTCGCGATTTCGCTCCCAGCGGGCGATCTCGCACCCGTCCTCGAGGCTGAAGGAGGCATCCACCGGCTCGCCGTTCAGCGTGCCGGTCACCCGCGCCACGGCCGGGCCGCCGTAGATGGCCGTGCAGGGCGTCGTGCGTGGCACAGGCGCGAACCTCCGCTCCGACAGCTCGTCGCACACGTCCGCCCCCGGGCATTCCACGCGGCGTTCCCGCGCCGGGCCGTCACGTCCCTTCGGCCAGACCTCGACGGTCAGCCGAGTCGTGGGGGCGCCGGTGCCCTCGCCCGCGTCCTCGTCGTCGTCGCCGCAGCCGGCGAGGACGACGAGGCAGGCGAAGAGGACCGCAAGACGAAGCATGCCCCCCTTCTACGCGAAGGGGGGCATGTCGTCACAGGGGCGTTTAAGCGGCGAGTGCGGCCGGCTGCGGCTCGAGCGCCAGGTCGAGCACCTCGCCGATCGTCATCACCGGGTGGAACGTCATCGCCTCGCGGACGTCCTCCGGCACGTCGTCCAGGTCGCCGCGGTTGCGCTCCGGCAGGATCACGTCGGTGAGCCCGGCCGCGTGGGCGGCCAGCACCTTCTGCTTGACCCCGCCGATCGGCAGCACGCGGCCCTGGAGCGTCACCTCGCCGGTCATGCCGACGGTGTGCCGCACGGGCCGGCCGCTCAGCAGCGACGCCAGCGCGGTGGTCATCGTGATGCCGGCGCTCGGGCCGTCCTTGGGGATCGCCCCGGCCGGGATGTGCACGTGGTACTCGCGCCCGTCGAAGGCGTCCTCGTCGATGCCGATCTGATCGGCGTGGCCGCGCACGTAGGAGAGCGCGATGCGCGCCGACTCCTTCATCACGTCGCCGAGCTGGCCGGTGAGGACCAGGCCGTCCTTGCCCTTCATGGACGTCGCCTCGATGAACAGGACGTCGCCGCCCGCGCCGGTCACGGCGAGGCCGGTGGCCACGCCCGGAACCGCGGTGCGCTCGGCCGCCTCCTGGAAGAAGCGCTGCCGGCCGAGGCCGTCGCGCAGCTCCGCCTCGCCGATGGCCACGGGGGCCTCGACCTGGCCGGCCGCCAGCTTCGTGGCGGTCTTCCTGAGGAGCGTGCCCAGCTCGCGCTCGAGGTTTCGCACGCCCGCCTCGCGGGTGTACTCGGTCACGACCTGATGCAGCGTGGCGTCGTCGACCGTCACCTCGTCCTCGCGCAGACCGTTCCGCTCGCGCTGGCGCGGCCACAGGTAGCCGCGCGCGATCGCGACCTTCTCGTCGGTCGTGTAGCCGTCGAAGCGGATGATCTCCATCCGGTCGAGCAGCGGCGCGGGGATCGTCTCGGCGATGTTCGCGGTGGCGATGAACACCACCTGGCTCAGATCCAGCTCCACGTCCAGGTAGTGGTCGCGGAACGAGTGGTTCTGGGCCGGGTCGAGCACCTCGAGCAGGGCCGCGCTCGGGTCGCCGCGCCAGTCGGCGCCGACCTTGTCGACCTCGTCGAGCATGATCACCGGGTTCATCGTGCCCGCGTCGCGCAGCGCGCGCACCAGGCGGCCCGGGAGGGCGCCGATGTAGGTGCGGCGGTGGCCGCGGATCTCGGCCTCGTCGCGGACGCCGCCGAGGCTCATGCGGACGAACTCGCGGCCGGTCGCGCGGGCGATCGACTCGCCGATGCTGGTCTTGCCGGTGCCGGGCGGGCCGATCAGGGTGAGGATCGCGCCGGAGCGCTTGTCCTCGGTGATGCCGCGCTCGGTCCGGAGCTTCTTGACGGCCAGGTACTCGACGATGCGGTCCTTGACGTCCTCGAGGCCGGCGTGGTCGGCGTCCAGGATCTCGCGGGCGTGGACGGGGTCGAGGACCTCGTCGGAGCGCTCCTTCCACGGGACGGCGATCAGCCAGTCCAGGTAGGACCGGATCATCGACGCCTCGCCGGACTGCTCGCCCATGCGCTCGAGCCGGCCGAGCTCCTTCGTGGCCTGCTCCTCGACCGCCTCCGGCATCCCGGCCTCGGCGATCTTGGTGCGGTACTCCTCGACGACGCTGCCGGAGTCCTCGCCCAGCTCGCGCTGGATCGACTCCATCTGCTTGCGCAGGAAGTACTCGCGCTGCTGCTTGTCGGCGCCCTCGCGGACGTCCTCGCGGATCTTCTTGCGGAGCTGGAGCTCGGTCAGCCGCTCGCGCTGGAGGCGGACGGCGAGCTCGAGGCGCTCGGTGACGTCGAGGGTCTCGAGGACGCGGACCTTGTCCTCGAACGAGACGTCGGGGGCGTAGCCGATCGTGTCGGCCAGCGGGCCGGGCTCGCCGATGGCGCGCAGCCAGGCGCCGACGCGGTCGTCGACGCCGCGCAGCTCGAGGATCTCCTCGACCACGGCGCGGTACTCGCGCTCGAGCTCGCGCGTGCGGCCGTCGACGGGGATGTCGTCGATCGACTCCGCCACCTC
>Ga0081538_10000833_pt1 | contig 33440 bp, 28 predicted proteins | sample TabmetS5T2R1_FD_71022 | JGI IMG/M metagenome (GOLD analysis project Ga0081538, IMG submission 71022) | Tabebuia heterophylla rhizosphere microbial communities from the University of Puerto Rico - S5T2R1 | ecosystem: Host-associated > Plants > Roots > Rhizosphere ...
CGAGAGCACCAAGCTGATCGAGATCGAAGCGTTCGTGCCGGAGGCGGAAGTCGACCAGATCTACCTCGACAGCGCCTACTACCTCGCGCCCGACGACCGGGTCGCCGAGGAGGCGTTCGCCGTCATCCGCGATGCGATGGCCGCCAAGGAAGTGGTCGGCATCGGCCGCGTCGTGCTCCAGCGGCGCGAGCGCATGCTGATGCTGGCGCCGCGCGGCAAGGGCATCCTCGCGACAACGCTGCGCTATCCGTACGAGGTGCGGCAGGACGCGGAATATTTCACCGACATCTCCGACGTCAAGCTGCCGGACGACATGATGGGCATCGCCGAGGTCATCATCGAGCGCAAGTCCGGGCATTTCCAGCCGGACAAGTTCAGCGACCGCTATGAAGAGGCGGTGGTGAGCATGCTGCGCGCCAAGCAGGCCGGCCAGTCTTTCGCGGTGCAGGAGGCCCCGGCCCCGAGCAAGGTCGTCAACATCATGGACGCCCTGAAGCGCAGCCTGGAGGCCGAAGGCGGCAGCAGCGCCGAGGTCCGCCGGCCGCGCGCGCCGAGCAAGAAGCCGGAGGTCGTCGAGAAGAAACCGGCCGAGAAGAAGGCCGAGATTCGCAAACCGAAGGCGCGCAAGCGCGCCTGAGCGTACGGCCGCACTGAGGGTGCGGCGGAACAGGCACGATGATCGCAGCTGAGTCCTCCGGCCCGTTGGCCGGACAGACGCTGTTCCTGGTGGGGCGCATGCACGGCGTGACGCGCCGGCGGCTTGACCAGCTTGTGCGCCTGCGCGGGGCGAAGCTCGCGACCAAGCCGGGCGCGCGGGTGACCGTCATCGCGGTCGCCCACTCAGCAGCTTCGGATGCGCTGCCGGACGGGCGCGTGCGCATGCCGACCGGACTGCCGGGCAATGCGCCGCTCATCAGCGAACTGGAATTGCGCCGGCGTTTGGGCTTGGCGCGGGCGCCGGAAACGATCGCGCGCAACCTCGGCGCTGCCGACCTCGAACGCATCGCCGGCCTCACGCCAACGCTCCTCGCCTGCCTCACTTTGTTCGATGTGCTGGAGCCGGTGGACGAACGCTACGCCTATCGCGACCTGGTGGCTGCGCGCGAAGCCGGCCGGTTGCTGGCGCAGGGCGTCGCGCTGCGCCACATCCTCGAGGCCTCGATTGCACTGCGCCGACGCGGTAGCCACCTGTCGGAGACCCGGTTGGCGGAAGGTCCGAGCGGCCAGCTGCTGCACGAGCTGTCGGGCCAATTGGCGGAACTCAGCGGCCAGTTCCACATGCCGCTGGAGCAGCAGGCGCGCAGCCTCGACGACGTGGTCGCGGACGCGGAGGAGGCGGAAGAGCGCAACGACCACGCAACCGCCGAGACTCTCTACGCCACCGCTTTGCGCGCGGATTCGAGCGACCCGGTCATCCCCTTCAACCTCGGCAACGTGTTCGACGCACAGGGCCGCGCCGCCGACGCCAAGATCGCCTGGCAGATCGCGGTCGCGCGCGACCCGGCATTCGCAGAGGCGTGGTACAATCTCGCCATCGCTGCAGAGGACGAGGGCCACGACGACCTCGCCATCGCAGAATACCGCCGCGCCGTGCAGGCGCAGCCGGACTATGCCGACGCTCAGTTCAATCTCGGCCTGCTGCTGACCAAGCTCGACCGCTTCGACGACGCGTTGCCGGTGTGGGAGCGCTACCTGGAGCTCGACCCGCACTCGACACAGGCGGCCATCGCCAAGCGGGCTGTCACGCTCTGCCGCATGAAGATCAAGGAGAAGCCGGCGAAGACCGGCTAGGCATTGCGGCGTGATCGTAGCTATGGCATGCGATTGCCGCATGTCGATACCAGAACACACTATCAGAGCCGCCTACTCGGATCACACGATCCGAGTCTACCAAGCCTATCGGCCGGAGATTGCGCTGCCCGCCCTCAAGGCCGGCCGATTTGTCCCACCTTTCAGCATGAATCGGATGACGTGGGTCAAGCCATCATTCAACTGGATGATGTACCGCTGCGGCCATGCGACAAAGCCGAACCAGGAAGTCGTGCTCGGAATAGACTTGGTCCGCGAAGGGTTCGAGTGGGCGCTTAGGAATGCCGCTCTATCGACCTTCACGCCTTCGGTCCATCGCTCACATGAGGAGTGGCAAAGCCACCTGGCGGCAAAACCGGTCAGAATTCAATGGGACCCGGAACGCGACTGGCGCTTGCGCCTGATACCGGGAGTGAGGGCCATTCAGATCGGGCTGGCAGGCGAAGCCGTCGAGCGCTACGTGAACCAGTGGATCACGCGCATTGAAGATGTAACTCCCGTCTCCCGCATGGTCGCTGCCGCGATCGAAAGCGGGGTCCCGCCGAACTCGCTGCCGAGCGATGCTGAACGTCCCTATCCGTTGGATGCGGCGATCGCTTCAGCGATATGCCCGCCCTAGCCGAGCGCAACGATCTTGCTAGTCCAGGCTGCGAGCGCGTCCAGCATCTCGCGCCGAACATCCGCATCCTTCCTGCCGGTCTTGGCTGGCACGTGGAAGGAATGGTCGGCCTCGTCGAACAAGGTGAGCGTCGCGCGCTTGCCCAGTTGCTCCACCACCGGGCGCAGCAGCGACAGCTCAGCGAGCGCGTCGCGCGTGCCTTGCAGGAACAGCATCGGGATTTTCACATCCGACAGATGCTCGGCACGCTCGTCGGACGGCTTGCCCGCCGGATGCAGCGGGAAGCCGAGAAACGCCAAGCCCACCACGCCGGGCAATGGCGCCTTGGCCTGCGCCTGCGAGGTCATGCGACCGCCGAAGGAGCGGCCGCCTGCGATCAGCGGCAGCTCCGGCAACCGCTTGCCGGCTTCCGCGACCGCGGCGCGCACTGTGGCGTGGCATAGCGCCGGCGGATCCGGGCGCTTCGAGCCCTGCTCCATGTAGGGGAACTGGTAGCGCAGGGTCGCGATGCCGCGCTCGGCCAGCTCCGTAGCAACCGCTGCCATCGACGGGTGAGTCATGCCCGCGCCGGCGCCGTGCGCCAGCACGTAGCAGGCGAAGGCGCCCGGCGGCGCGTCCATCAGCGCCGAGACGCGGCGCTCGGCGTCCACAGCCAAGGTCAGCTTGTCGGACGCCATCCTAGCGCGCGGCGGTGCGGAAGCGCTCGGCCGAGCGGGCGCGGGCCTTCGCCGCCTCGACCTCGCGGTCGCGCGGCTCTGCTGTCGTCACCAGGGAATGCATCAGCTCATGGACCGCGTTCGCGACCTGGTCGACCGCGTGGTTGAAGGCCGCCTCGTTGGCCTTGGAGGGCTTGTTGAAGCCGCTCAGCTTGCGGACGAACTGTACGGAGGACGCGCGGATCTCCGCCTCCGTCGCAGGCGGCTTGAAATTGTAGAGCGTGCGAATGTTACGACACATATTGGTCCTCGCCATCGGTGGCATTTCCTAAAACGGTCGCACATCCGCAGTGCCGCGATCAACCCCACTCGGGGAGTGGGAACGGGCGCGCAAATCCCCTACACTCGCGCGCGATGAGCAAGTCTCTGGACGTCTACCGAGCCAAGCGGGATTTCTCCAAGACCCCGGAACCCGCCGGCAAGCAGCCCCCGGCCAAGAGCGGCAACGCCTATGTGATCCAGAAGCACGCGGCGCGCCGGATGCACTACGATTTCCGCCTGGAGCTGAACGGCGTGCTCAAGAGCTGGGCGGTGCCGGAGGGGCCGAGCCTCATCCCCAACAAGAAGCGGCTCGCCGTCCATGTCGAGGATCATCCGCTGGAATATGGCGACTTCGAGGGCGTGATCCCGGAAGGCGAATACGGCGCCGGCACGGTCATGGTGTGGGACAAGGGCACCTGGTCGCCGGAGTTCGACCCGGAGTTCGGCTATCGCAAGGGGCACCTCAAGTTCCGGCTCAACGGCAAGAAGCTGAAGGGCGTCTGGCACCTGGTCCGCATGGCGCCGAAGCCGCGCGAGAAGCAGGAAGCCTGGCTGCTGTTCAAGTCCGACGACGAAGCGGCGCGTCCTGTCGATGCGCCGGACATCCTGCTGGAGATGCCGGCCTCCGCCGCCACCGGCCGCGACATCGCGGAGATCGCGGCCGACCATGACCGCGTGTGGTCGTCCCGCCAAGGCGGCGAAGTCGCACAGACGGCCAAGAAGACACGCAAGCGCAGCAAGCCCGCTGTCGATCCATCCTCGCTGCCCAAGGCCAAGCCTGAGAAGCTGCCGAAGTTCATCGAGCCCATGCTGCCGAGCGCCGTGGAGAAAGCGCCGTCGAGCGCCGACTGGGTCCACGAGGTGAAATACGACGGCTACCGCGTCCAGGTGCGCATCGAGAACGGCAAGGCCAGACTGCTGACGCGCAAAGGCCTCGACTGGACCGAGCGCTTCACCGGCGTCGCCGATGCGGTGGCGCAGCTGCCAGTGAAATCCGCGTTGATCGATGCCGAAGTCGTGGTGCAGACGGAGGCCGGTGTCGCCAGCTTCACGGCGCTGGTCGATGCGTTGTCGACCAGTAGCGGCACGCTCATTCTCTACGCCTTCGACCTGCTTCATCTCGACGGCTACGACGTGCGGGCCGCTCCGCTCAAGGACCGCAAGGCTGCCCTCGCCCAGATCATCGCGGCGCACGGCGACGCCAGCCGCATCCGCTACAGCGACCATATTGAGGGCGAGGGAGAAGCCGTCTTCCGCGCGGCAGGCCGGCTCGGCCTGGAAGGCATCGTCTCCAAGCGGCTTTCCGCGCCTTACCAATCGGGTCGCACCAACAATTGGGTCAAGCTCAAGGCCACCGAGCGCGGCGAGTTCGTGATCGCCGGCTTTGTGAACTCCACTGCCTCCAAGCGCGCCATCGGGGCGCTGGTGCTGGGCGAGCATGTCGGCGGCAAGCTGGTTCCCTCCGGCCATGTCGGCAGCGGCTTCAGCGCCAGCGACGCCTCGAGCCTGTGGCAGAGGCTCGATCCGATGCGGACCAGCACCGCGCCGCTGAAGGATGAGACCGCGGTCGCCAAGGGGGCGAAATGGGTCGAGCCGCGCCTAGTCGCCGAGATCGAGTTCCGTAGCCGCACCGGCGGTGGGCTCATCCGCCACGCAACCTTCCGCGAAATCGTCGAAGGCGCCGATCCCGTCAAGGTCGTGCGCAAGAGCGCTGCCGCAGCGAAGCAGCCGGCGGAGGCAACGCCGCCGGCCAAGCTCACCAACCCCGGCCGGCTGGAGTGGCCCGATCAAGGGATCACCAAGCAGGGCCTGGCCGATTTCTACACCGAGATCGCCGACTGGATCCTGCCGCACATCGCGAACCGGCCCTTGAGCCTGGTGCGCTGTCCTGGCGGCGTGCAGGAGCAGTGCTTTTTCCAGAAGCACAAATGGGCGGGGTTGGGCGAGGGCGTACGGCAAGTCACTGTGCGGGGTGAAAAGGAGCCGATGCTGGCGCTTGACAGCCTCGCCGGCCTGCTCGAGCTGGTGCAGGCCAGCGTGCTGGAGATCCATCCATGGGGCGCGCAAGCGGATCAGCCGGAGCTGCCCGACCGCGTGACCCTCGATCTCGATCCCGCCGACAATGTCCCGTGGCAGCAGGTGATCGAGGCCGCGCTCGAAGTGCGCACGCGCCTTACTGACCTAGGGCTACAGAGCTTCGTGAAGACGACCGGCGGCAAGGGCCTGCATGTCGTGTTCCCGCTGACGCCGAAAGCGGACTGGGACACCGTCAAGCGCTTCGCGCAATCGATCGCCGAGCAGATGGCGGCCGACGAGCCACGGCGCTACACCGCGAACATGGCGAAGAAGGTGCGCGAAGGCCGCATCTACGTCGACTATCTGCGCAACGGCATGGGCGCGACGGCCGTCGCCGCTTATTCGACCCGCGCCCGCCCCGGCGCCGCGGTGTCGACGCCGCTGGCGTGGGACGAGCTCGGCCCCGGCATCCGCTCCAACCACTTCACGGTCGAGAACCTGCCCAAGCGCCTGCCCTTCCTTGATCGCGATCCATGGGAGGGAATCGCATCGCTGCGCCAGGAGCTGCCAGGTGAGCGCACGTCGATGAGCACGGCGCCGACCAAGAGGCGCGCGCCGAAATCGGCGCCATTGAGCGACAACATACAGCAGCTGCTGCCCGATGCGGTCGCGCCCAGCAAGGATGCGCTGCGAGCGTACTGGAAGAAGATGGCGAAGGACGCCCTCGCCTATCTCGGCCGGCGGCCGCTGCGCCTGGTGCGGCACGTCGACGGCAAGGTCTTCTATCACCAGGGCCGGTTCACGCAGGTGCCCGAGGCCGTGCACCAGCTGCCGATCGAGAAGCGCGAAGGCGGCGAAAGCGTCCGGCTCTGGGTCGACAACCTCGAAGGCCTGCTCGGCCTGGTCGACATCGACGTGGTCGAGCTGCACCCGTGGGGCTCGACCATCGACGACATCGAGCGGCCGGATGGGCTGGCGTTCAGCCTGGAGCCGGGCGACGAGCTGGATTGGCGGTTTGTCGCTGACACCGCGCTCGAGATGCGCGCGCTGCTCAAGGCCGAAGGCTTGGACAGCTGGCCCAAGCTCACCGGCACCGGCGTCCACGTCATGGCGCCGATCGAGCCGGATCTCGACTGGGACGAGGCTCGTGTCTACAGCAGGAGCATCGCCGAGCGGCTGGCGGCAGCCGCGCCGGACCGCTACGTCGCCACGGCACAAGGAAAACGGCAGGGACGCCTCTATGTCGACTGGCAACGCAACGGTCGCGGCACGACCGCGATCGGCGCCTACTCTCCGCGTGCGCTCCCCGGCTTTCCCATTGTCGCGCCAGTCAGCTGGCGCGAGCTGGAACGCGGCATCCGGCCCGACGCTTTCACCATGCAGAAGCCGCCCTCGCGCCGGCCACGGATGTGACGGTTTACGCGGCATTAACCACGTCGGCGCCCCGCCTTCCACCCTGCCCACACTTGGCCGTATTCCCCTGGCATGCTAGGGTTTATGTCCTGCGGCGTCATTGCCCCAGGCATATGAGGGGCTGGATACCTGGACGCCGGTGATTGGGGGAATTTGGGTTGACTCGATGAGATGTAGGGCGCGCGGCGCGTGGGTGCTGCTGGCGCTGGCGATGCTGTGCGCGTCGCCGCCGGCGTGGCCGCAGGAGACCGACGCCGACGAGATCCGCAATGAGACCGAAAGGGCCATTGAACGCGGCGACATCCAACGCGATGCGCCATTGGCCGAGCGGGTGCGCCAGCAGGCGAACGACATCGCCAAGGACCCTTCGCTGCAACATGAGCCGCCCACGCCGAAGGCCCCGCCGCCGCCCAGCAGCAGCGTTCCGATCCCGGGAGAGGTCTTCCTTTACTTGCTGATCGCGGTCCTCGCCATCGCGCTCTGCATCGTCGGCTATCATCTCTACGGCACCTATGGGTTCGGCCGGCGCGTGTCCAAGAAGAAGATCGACCAGCCGCTGCAGGTCGCGACGCAGCCGATCGCCCGAACTGTCGACGCCCCGCTTCCGGACCTGGACGAGATCGAGCGGCTGGCGCGGTCCGGCGCCTATGCCGAAGCGATCCACCTGATGCTGCTGCGCGCGCTCGAGGCGCTGCGCCGGCGCCTCGGCACCAGCTGGACGAAGTCGATGACCAGCCGCGAGATCGCGCGCCGGTCCGAGCTGCCGGCCTCCGACCGCAGCGCCTTGAAGATGCTGGTGGGCGCGGTGGAGATCAGCCGCTTCGGCGGTCAGAGCGCCAACGAGCAGATCTATCGCGCCTGCCTCGACCAGTATCGCCTGATCGGCGAATCCGCGATGGCCCAAGCATGAGCGCACAAGGCGACATGAGTACGCAAACAGCGCCGCGCCGTCCGGGCGAAGTATTCTCGCCCCGCACCCTGCTCGCGATCATCGCGATCGGGACCGCCGCCTTTGTCGGCATGATCTATCTCGAGATGTTCGGGGCAGACGATCCTGATTTCGAGATCGGGCCCAGCACCTATTCCAGCTCCGCGCTCGGCCACAAGGCGCTGATGGAGACGCTGCGGCGCATCGACGTGCCGGTGGTGGTCAGCCGCTTCCGCACGGCGGAGAAGACCGGCAGCGGCAGCCTGCTGGTATTGGCAGAGCCCGATGGCAGCAAAGCCTCGGAAGAGATGATCGGCAGCCTCCGCAACACGCCTCACAGCCTCCTGGTCCTGCCGAAGTGGGATGGTCGCCGCGACCTCTCAAAGCCGCGCTGGGTCGAAACCATGGACATGGTCCCGGTCGACGCAGTCGAGCTGGTGCTGAAACACGCACAGATCAATGCGCTGGTCGAGCGCGTCAAGGGCACGCTCACGCTGGACGTGCCGAAGTTCGGCGGCCAGATCGAGCTGACCGATCCGCAGGTCATCATCGATGCGCGCGGAGTGACCCCTGTCGTCTCGCTCAAGGGCGGCATCCTCATCGGGGAGGTCAATCTCGGCTCCGGGCGGCGGTGGGTGCTATCCGATCCGGACCTAATCGCCAATCACGGCATCGACCAAGGCGACAACGCGGTCGTCGCGGTTTCCCTCATCGAGGCGTTGCGGCCCAGCGGCGGCGCAGTGATCTTCGACGAGACGATCCACGGCCTGGAACTGCGGCCCAATCTCATGCGCACCGCGTTCGAGCTGCCGTTCGGCATCGTCACGCTGTCGGCGGCAGTCGCCATCGCGCTCGCGGTCTGGGCGGGACTGATGCGCTTCGGCCGGCCGCTGCCGGGCCAGCGGGCGCTGCAGCCGGGCAAGGTGACGCTGGTCCGCACCACCGCCGACCTGCTGCGCCAGGGCAGCCGCAAGGGTACCGTCGAGCTGGTGCTGACGCGCTACCTCAAGGCGCAGGTTGCCGACCTGGTGGCGCGGCTGAACGGGCCGCGCGGGCTCGACGAGAATCGCCAGATCGCTTGGCTCGACGACCTCGCGGTCGCGCGGCGGCACGGGTCGCGGCTGCAGCCGCTCGCCGCCGCGATCGAGGCGACGGCGAAATCCCATTCCACCGATCCGGGGCGGGCGCTGCGCCTAGCCGCCGACTTGCATGCATGGAAGCAGGAGTTTCTGTATGGAGTTGCAAAAGGTTCAAGCGATCGCTGAGCAGCTGAAGGAGCAGGTCCACAAGGCGGTCGTGGGACAGGACGATGCGCTGGACCTGCTGCTGGTCAGCTTGTTCTCCGAAGGGCACGTGCTGCTGGAAGGCGTGCCCGGCACCGCCAAGACTCTGCTGGTGCGCTCGTTCGCGGCAGCGATGTCGCTGAAATTCGGGCGCATCCAGTTCACGCCTGACCTGATGCCGGGCGACGTGCTCGGCACCAACCTGTTCAATTTCCAATCCAACACCTTCCAGCTGGTGAAGGGCCCGATCTTCACCGAGGTGCTGCTGGCGGACGAGATCAACCGCACGCCGCCCAAGACCCAGGCCGCCTTGCTGCAGGCGATGCAGGAGCGCCAGGTCACCATCGACAACACCACCCACGAGCTCGGCAGCGGGTTCATCGTGATCGCGACCCAGAACCCGATCGAGCAGCAGGGCACCTATCCGCTGCCCGAGGCGCAGCTCGACCGCTTCCTGTTCAAGCACGTGCTCGGCTACCCCGAGCGCAGCGAGGAGCTGGAGATCGTCGCGCGCCACGGCCATCGCGGCATCATGCCGAGCCCGACGGAGCTCGGCATCACGGCCGTCGTCGACCTGGCCGGCATCGGCGAGTGCCGCAAGGTCGCCGTCGGGGTCCGGCTGTCGCAGGAGATCGTGGCCTATGTGGTCGACCTGGTGCGCGCGACCCGCGACCACCCGTCGCTGCAATTCGGCGCCTCGCCGCGCGCCGCCAACATGCTGGCGACCGCGGCCCGGGCCTATGCCGCGATCGAGGGGCGCGACTACGTGATTCCGGACGACGTCAAGTTCCTCTCCGTTCCCTGCCTGCGCCATCGGCTGGTGCTGGCGCCCGGCGCGGAGATCGAGGGCATCACGGTCGAGCACGTGATCGCGCAGATCATCGATCAGGTTCCGGCGCCGCGATGATCCAGCCCACGCGCCGCGCGATCGTGCTGGTGGCAGTGGCCGCGCCGCTGTCGCTGGCCGTGGCCGCGTTGGACGCCGACCTGTGGCCGATCGGGTTGACCTATCTTCTGTTCGTGCTGGTGCTGATCGCGTTCGACAGCGCGCGGGCGCTGCCGACGCGGCGGCTATCGGTCAACGTGCGCCCGATCGACAGCCTGTTCATCGGCGAGCCGGCGAACCTGGAGATCGCGCTGTCGGCCGAGTGGCCGAACCTGCCGCACGCCATCGAGGCGCGGCTCGACATCGCGCCGATCGTGGATTCGCCGCCGCTGTCGCGCGCCGCACTGGCGCCGGAGAACGCGGTCAGCTTCCAGATCCCGCTGCGTCCCTTGCGGCGCGGGATGGCGGAGATCGAGGCGCTGTGGCTGCGCTGGCGCGGCACCTATGGGCTGGTGGAGCGGCGCTATCGCATGGCGATGGGCGTGAAGATCCACATCCTGCCGTCGATCCGCGCCGCCCGCGGGGCGGCGCTGCACTTCACCGCGATCGATTCCATGCTGGGCGTGAAGGCGCAGCGCGAGCTCGGCACCGGTTCGGAGTTCGATGCCCTGCGCGACTACATGCCCGGGCTTGACCGGCGCACCATCGACTGGAAGCATTCGGCGCGCCACTACCGGCTGGTGAGCAAGGAGTTCCGCACGGAGCGTAACCACCAGATCATCCTCGCCTTCGACACCGGCCACCTGATGCAGGAGCCGCTCGCCGGCATTCCGAAGCTGGACTACGCCATCAACGCCGGTCTGATGCTGTCCTACGTCTCGCTCAAGGCCGGCGACCGCGTCGGGATGATGGCGTTCGACGCCCAGGTCGACCGCTATGTCGAGCCGGTCGGTGGGGTGCAGATCTTCAACCGCCTGCGCCGGCAGGTGGCGGAGATCGAATATTCCGCGGTCGAGACCAATTTCACCCTCGGCCTCACCGACCTTATGAATCGCCTCAACCGGCGCTCGCTGATCATTTTGATGACGGAATTCGTCGATACGGTGACGGCGGAGCTGATGGTGGAGAATGTTGCGAGGCTGGCGAACCGCCACCTGGTGCTGTTCGTCACGCTCAAGGATCCGCAGATGGATTCCATCATCGACCAGCATCCGCATGCCTTCCGCGAGGTCGCGGAATCGGTCGCGGCCGAGGACATGCGGCGCGACCGGCTGGTGGTGCTGGAGCGGCTGCGGCGGCTCGGCGGGCAGTGCCTGGAGGCGCCGCACGACCGCTTCGGCACCGACCTGTTGAACCGCTATCTCGACATCAAGCGGCGGGAGCTGATCTGACGGCCATGAAACGCACGACCCTCAAGAGCAGCCAGTTCCGCAAGGAGCGCGAAGCCAGCTGGCGCGAGCTCGACGCCCTGGTGGCGCGGATGGAGCAGAAATCCGGCGTCGCGCTCGGCCCTTCCGAGCTGATGCGCCTGCCCACGCTCTATCGCGCGGCGCTGTCCTCGCTCAGCGTGGCGCGCGCGATCTCGCTCGACCGCAGCCTGCTCGGCTATCTCGAGAACCTCGCCAACCGCGCCTATTTCCAGATCTACGGCCCGCGCGCCAGCTTTGGCGAGGTGGTCGGTGGGTTCTTCGCCCGCTCCTGGCCGGCGGCGGTGCGCGCGATCGGACGGCCGATCCTGCTCAGCATAGCGGTCATGCTTCTTGCCGCGCTGGCCGGCTATTGGCTGACCATGGCCGATCCCGAATGGTACTACACCCTCGTGGGCGACATGGCGCAGGGCCGCACGCCTGCCTCCTCGACCGAAGACCTCCGCGAGGTGCTCTACGATGGCGCCGACGGGGATGGCGGCGAGCTGACCGCCTTCTCGTCGTTCCTGTTCGTGCACAATTCGCGCATCGCCCTGCTTTGCTTCGCCCTCGGCATCGCGCTCGGCGCGCCGACCCTGCTGCTGCTGGTGAGCAATGGCCTGCTGCTGGGATCGTTCTTCGCGCTGTATGCCAGCCGCGGCCTCGGCTTCGAGCTTGGCGGCTGGCTCATCATCCATGGCGGGACGGAGCTGCTGGCGGTTGCCTTGTGCGGCGGCGCCGGCCTTGCCATCGCCGACGCCTTCCTATTCCCCGGCCAGAAGACCCGGCTGCAGAGCCTGGCCGATCGCGGGCGGGTGGCCGGCCTGGTCGCCTTGGGCGCGGTGGTGATGCTGGCGATCGCCGGCGTGCTGGAGGGCATCGGGCGCCAGGTCATCACCGACGATTTCATCCGCTATGGGATCGGGCTCGCCATGCTGGCGCTGTGGTCGCTCTATTTCCTGAGCGGCCGCACCACGCTGGAGGGTGACGGCCATGACTGACGCCCGCCTCTACGCCGCCACGGCACGGACGAAGACCGCGCTGGAACGGGCGGACAGCGGTCGGCGCCAGACCACGGTGCTGACGCCCGAGGGCGTGGAGCTGCGGGTCGAGCTGGCGGAGCGCGGCGAGCGCGCTGGCGCGTTCCTGATCGACGCGCTGTTTCTCATCGGCACGGTCGTGGCGCTGGTGGTCGGCACGATCTATCTCATGACCGTGACCGCGCTGGAGGGATACGCGCTGGCGTTCGGCCTGGTCGTCTTCTTCTTCCTTCGCACCTTCTATTTCTCGTTCTTCGAGCTGATCTGGCGCGGTCGCACGCCGGGCAAGCGCCTGATCGGCCTGCGGGTGATCGACCGCGCGGGCGGACCGCTGCGGCCGAGCTCGGTCGTGGTGCGCAACCTGTTGCGCGAGATCGAGGTGTTTCTGCCGCTTTCGGTGCTGATGATGCCCGACGTCGTCGGCAATGCCGGGCTGGTGCGCCTGTGCGCGACCATCTGGATCGGCATCTTCGCTCTGATGCCGCTGTTCAATCGGCAGGGCCTGCGGATCGGCGACATGGTGGCGGGCACGCTGGTGGTGGCCTCGCCCAAGGCGGCGCTGCTGCCCGACCTGGTGGATCGTGCAGCCCCGCACGCCGGAACGGCACCGACGATGCGCGCGCAGCCGGTCAGCGACCGCTTCACGTTCGAGCCGCAGCAGCTGGAGCATTACGGTATCTACGAGCTGCAGACCCTGGAAGCGGTGCTGCGGCGCACGGACGTGCATGCCAGCCAGACCCGCCGCGAGATCGCCGACCGCATCCGCCGCAAGATCGACTGGTCCAGCGATGCCGACTGGAACTTCAAGTACGACGGCATCGTGGTCGAGTTCCTCCAGGCCTTCTACGTCGCCCAGCGCGCGCACCTCGAACGCAAGATGCTGTTCGGCAAGCGCCGACGCGACAAGCACGACAAGAGCTAGCACGCTAGTCGAAGATGCGTGCCAGCGCCTCTGGCGGCTGCCCCATCTGTTCGTGGTCGAGCAAGTGATAGGCCGCCGCTGTGAGGCTACAAGCCATCGCCGTGCTAAAGACTCCCCATGCCGCGATCATGGCACTCCACCCAAGGTCTGCCCATTCGGGATCCATCCACAGGTACACCTGGTCTACGATTTCAGTGAACAGGAAGTAGAGGCCCCAAAACCCGATGTCGATGGCGAGGATGCGCCAGGGGTGCTGCGCGGCAAGGCGGGCACTGCGCCGCAATGCCGAGACGAGGGAGGCGTCTCCCATCACCAACACCGGCAAGAAAACGAATGCCAATACGTCGAACGTGAGGACATTGACGATGAGGATGATGTGGTCGACGACATAGCGAAACCTGCTGTCGACGGGCCAGTCGAGGAGAGCGTGTGGCCAGTATGTAGCGAAGTGCAGGACAAGACCGGCAACCATGGCAATCGGCACACGCGACCAAGGGATTCTGAGAACGTCTCGAATGCCCGGCTCTTGGCCTTGCATGTACGACAGCGCCGTGAAGGTGATGGCGACAAATGCAGTGCACTCGATCAGCATGTATTGCCACATGACGATCATCCACTGCCAGTTGCTCGGGACTTCCTCGACAACATGAGGGTATGTGATCCACTGCGAGCCCACGGCGACGATTGCCGTCGGTACCCCGAGCAGGAGAATCTGCCAGCGACAGGCCAAGCAAGCGCGCCATGCCAGTCCCAACAGCGAGCCGATCGTGAAGCGGTGATCCATCGCGCGGGTCGGAGTGTCCAAATCGTACGCTTGCGGCTATGAGCCTGCCCGCGACTAGTCGAACACCTTGGCGATGTCGTCGATGCCGATGCCTTCCTTCTCGGCGCGCAACAGATAATAGACCACGGCAGGCATGATCGCGCCGATCACCGAATAGACGGCGAGGAACGGCACCATCAGGATCAATCCCACAATCGGCGCCGCCGCGGCGACCACCGCGATGATGCCGAAAATGACGAGGGAGATGATGATGATGATCACGACATAGACCAGCAGGAGCCCCAGGAGGCCCCAGCGACGGCCATCGCTGAGATCGGCTGCCCGGCGGAAGCCGGCGAAGAACTTGACGTCTTCCATCACCTGCACTGGCACGAGGGCAAACCAGATGACGAAGATATAGAGAAGGAAAGCCGCGGCGGCGATGCCCGCGGCGACGCCCAGGAACGTGCTCGCGAAAAACAGGGCCACCGCGAGCAGGATCGCGACGACGGCGACGATGCCGATGGCAAAGGCCGCCCCCAGCACGCGCCCGATCTTCTTGAACCCACCCGACATCATCTCCGAAACGCCGATGCGCGTGCCGCGCAGATCCTGGAACGTGGCGTAGGTCACGGGTGCGGTGATGAGGCCATAGCTGATGACGTTCAGGAACGAGTTTCCGCTGCCCTCGCCGCCGGTGGCGTCGCCGCTCAGGGCGTATTCGATCGCGCTCTGGACCGCGGTGACGATCACCGCGATCGTCATCATGGGCACAAAGTTGCGCCCGAGCACGCCGAACGTCATGGACAAGGAGCGCGCGATCGAGAATTGCGGCTCACCAGGTGCCACCAGCGCATTTGTCATGGAATCCCCCAAGATGAGAAGGCCCGCGTGCAAAGCGGAAGACTGATGTATGAAGGGCGAGGTGGCGACGTCCGTCGCAATGCCTCGCCCTCCGCGCTCGGTCGACCGTCTTCGCTTAGTCGAAGATGCGGGCGATTTCGTTCACGTCGACGCCTTCTTTTTCGGCGCGCAGGTAGTAGTAGCCGACCGCGACGAGAACCGCGGTGAAGGCGGTCAGCAGCGCCTGGAAGAGATAGTTGACGATGCTCGCACCCAGTCCGCTCGGCGTGGCGATCGCGACGACGATGCCAACGACAATGCTGATTATGATCATCAGGATGATGATCACGACCAGCAGCCCCAGGATGTGCCACCGGCGACCGCGCGTCAGCTCGCGGCTTCGGCCGAAGGCCTCGATGATGCCTTTGCCTTCCACCACGATCGCGGGAACATACACCCACCACATCAGGGCCAGGATGATCCCGGGCACGATCAGGAAGATCGAGCCGATCATGATGCCGATCGACAGCAGGATACTGCCGACGATGACGGGGACGATCGCACTCAAGCCGCGCGCGATGCAATCGCCGATACCCGCCTTCTGGCCTCTGAGATCCTGGAACGTGCCATAGATGATCGCCGCCTGGGTGAGGACGTTGACGATCACCGCCAACAGACCGGCCAGTATGACTGCCCACCAATTGATTTGCTGCATGGCCGCTTCGAATTGAGCCGGATCGTTCTCGGCTGCCTCCAACTGCGACGTATCCAAGAAGAACAGCTCGAACAGCAGCCCGATCAGGCCGATCAGGAGCGACAGGATGCCGAAACTGACGATATTGCGCGCCAACACGCCAAAGCTGTCCCCGATCACGCGCCCGATCGAGAACTGCACCGAACCCGGTTCTGCAGCCATGATTTCCCCCGTTTCCTGCTGGCCCGACCTGTCCCCCAGGGCGGTCCACGCGGGCCGGATGATGCCAGAGCGCGCTAGGACAGACAACCCAGCTGTGCGACTCGGACAAGGGTGTCACATGCGCGCGATCTGCAACCATCGCGCGCTTGCCGAGTCGGGGAACTCCGCAGCCGTCGTGGCGTTGACTCCATGGATGGTTGGGTCGGGTCGCTGAGGGTCGGCCCCATGAGTGAACAGTCGGGGTCAGGGCGTGCCGAAACTCCAGGAACTTCTCGACCGCAACGAAACGCAGATGGCCGAGCGCGCCGCGCAGCAGCCGAGCGAGGCCGTGCTCGAGCGCCAGCGGCGGTTCCACCAGCAGGAAGCGCGGCTCCAGGAGCTGCGCCAAAGCCGGCTCTCCGCCACGGCAAAAACACCGGAAATGCGCACCTATGACGTGGTCAGGCACAACGGCGCCTGGCGGGTGCAGCATCTCGGCCGCTATTCCACCGGCTATCGCGATCAGCAGGCCGCGATCGCGGCGGCGATCGAAAAGGCCAAGGCGCAGATGGCGCGAGGCCGCACCGCGCGGGTCCGCCTCAATCGCACCGATGGCCAGGTATGGCTGGCCGATCTCGAGACCGGCACCGTATCTCCGCCTCCAAGCCGCTCGAGCGCCGGCGCTTCGTAGCGCCTGCCTCTGCGGGAATGTCATCAGCCGCCCGCATTGACACGCCTGCGCCGGCTCGGGAGATTGTCCGGCGCTTGCATATTCATCGCGAGATCATTGACAGGCCCTGCGTTGCTCTCCCCCCAGCTCTCCCGCGCGATCCATCGCTTCTGGTTTCCGACGGCGATGACGTTCTTCCTCAACGGCGCCGCCTTCGGCGGCTGGGCCGCGCAGGTGCCGCGCGCCACCCAGCGCCTGCAGATCGACAAGGACACGCTGGGTCTGGTCCTGCTCGGCATGGGCGTCGGCGCCGTGCTGGCGATGGCGTTCAGCGGCTGGATGATCGCGCGCTACGGCGCAGGCCTGATCATCCGCCTCAGCCTCGCGATCTTCCTGGCCAGCTATGTCGCGCTTTCCACCGCGCCCACGCTGGAGCTGTTCGCCATCGCGGTCCTGCTGTTCGGCGCCGCCGGCGGATTGATGGATGTCGCGATGAACGCCTATGCCTCGGACGTCGAGGCGCACATGGATTGGCGCGTCATGGCGTCGTTCCACGGCATGTGGAGCGTGGGCAGCGTGGTCGGCGCGGCCATGACCAGCCACCTGCTGGCGATCTCCTCCGATCTCACGCAGGCGATCGTGCTGACCGCGGCGATCATCGTGCTGTTCCTGACCTGCCAGCATCATCTGGTCGCGCTGCGGCGCCACACCCAGGAAAGGTCGCGTCGGCGGCTGGTGATCAGCCGTGTCACCGTGATCCTGGCCGTGCTGGCGGCCTTGGCCTTCTCCGCCGAGGGCGCGATCCGCGACTGGAGCGCGCTGTTCCTGGACAACGATCTGCAGGCGAGCATCGATCGCGCAGCCTGGGGCTTCATGGCGTTCTCCACCACCATGGCCGCCTGCCGGTTGACCGGCGACTGGATGCGCGTCCGGTTCGGCGAGCGCAATGTCGTGGTGATCAGCAGCTGCGTCGCAATGATCGGCCTCGCCCTCAGCATCGGTTTCGGCGACTTCATGCTGGCGGTTGCCGGCTTTGCGCTGGTCGGGCTCGGTCTTTCCAACATCGTCCCGATCCTGATCAGCGCCGCCGGGCGCGACGCGGCGCCGGGGCCGAGCATCGCGTTCGTGGTGTCGGCCGGCTATGCCGGCTTCCTCGCCAGCCCGCCGATCCTCGGCCGCATTGCTTCGTGGACATCGTTGTCCACCATGTTCGCCGTGGTCGCGGCCAGCTGCGCCGTGATCGCAGTGGGCTGGCTCCTGGCCGAGCGCGCGATGGCGCGGCCCGCGTCACCAGCTCATGAACCCGGCGCCCCATAGCCATGGCGCCGCACGGGTCGCACAGAACGCCAGCTATTGCAATCCGACCTTGCTGCGGGCGTGGGCTTCCTGCGCGGCTTTCAGCCCAGCTTCGATGAAGTCCTTGGCGTGGCCGGCGAGGTCGCGGCCGTCGGTCCACAGGTTGCGCCAGATGGCGAGGATGCCGGACAGCGGCTGGTTCACGACCGCGGAAGAGAAGGATTCGAACGTGATCGGCCCCTTGTATTCCGCCTTGGCAAGGCCGCGGAACACCCGGTCGAAATCGAGCGAGCCAGCACCAAGATAGCCGCGGTTGGATTCGCCGATGTGGAAGTAGCCGAGCATCGATCCGGTCTGGACGATCGCCGCCTCGATGTCGGCCTCCTCGATGTGCATGTGATAGGTGTCGAGATGCACCTTGATGTTGGGCGCGCCAACCCGATTGCAGAAGTCGACCGCTTGCGCCGCGGTGTTGAGCACGTTGCTCTCGTATCGGTTCACCACCTCCATGCCGATGGTGATGTTGCTCTTGGCCGCTTCGGCGCAGAAGCGCCGGATGGCGTCGATTGAGCCCTGTATGCCCCTTTCGGTCGGCGGCACGAAGTATTTCTGGAACGCCGAATAGAGGATGCCGCAGACATGGGTCGCACCGATGTCGCGCGCGACCCGCAGCGCGTCCAGCAGCAGCGCTTCGCCGCGCTTGATCTTCTCCGGATCGCCGCTGGAGATGTCGCCGGCGGCATCGAGGCCGAGCGACATGGTGACGCCAAGCTTGTTCTGCTCGAGGGTGCGGCGGGTGAAATCGACGTCGATCGACTTGGGGTCGAGCGCCGGGATCTCGATCAGGTCATAGCCGAGGTCCGCCGTCTGGCCGATGGCCCTGGCGCACTCCTCGTGGCTCCAGCCGCCGACCCACACCAGCGCATGCACGCCGAGCTTGTTCATGGCTTCCTCCCAAAAGGCCGACGGACACCCCGCGTCGGCAAAACGTTTTTTTGGTTATGCTTTTGCCGTCTCCCACGCTTTCGGGCGGCGGCTCTAAATCGATTTACAGAAACTGTCAGCCGCGGTCAATGCGCGGCCGCGCGCCGTCGTTAAGCGCTTGGGAGATTTATATAAGCGGACGGCGCGCCGGCAGCGGCGTCAGCTGGCCGCCGCTTCCTGCGCGAACTCCGCCTCGCCGACCTCGGTGGCCGCTCGCTGCGGGCGTCCAAGGCTGGCATAGCGGAAGCCGAGCTGCGTCACCTCGTCGGGCCGGTAGATGTTGCGCAGATCGACGATGTTGGCGGCGCGCATGATGGTCTTGATGCGCTTGAGGTCGAGCGCGCGGTACGAGTTCCACTCGGTCAGGATCACCAGCACGTCGGCGCCGGCGATCGCATCGTAGGCATCGTCGCGATAGCTGAGGTCGGGCATCAGCTTCTTCGCTTCTTCCATGCCGACCGGATCGTGCGCCTGCACCTTGGCGCCGCGCTTCATGAGCTCGGGCAGGATGACCAGGCTCGGCGCATCGCGCATGTCGTCGGTGTTCGGCTTGAACGTGAGACCGAGCGCCGCCACCGTCTTGCCCGCGACCGATCCGCCGAGGGCGGCGGCGATATGCTCGACCATCTGGTGCTTGCGCGCGTCGTTGAACGCAACCGTGGTTTCGATCAGGGAGATCGGCGAGCCGGCATCGCGCGCGGTCTTCACCAGGGCCAGCGTGTCCTTGGGGAAACAGGATCCGCCGTAGCCAGGTCCTGGGTGCAGGAACTTCGGCCCGATGCGGCCGTCGAGCCCGATGCCGCGCGCCACGTCATGCACGTCGGCGCCGACCTTGTCGCACAGGTCGGAGACCTGGTTGATGTACGAGATCTTCATCGCCAGGAACGCGTTGGCGGCATACTTGATGAGTTCTGAGGTCTCGAGGTTGGTGAACTGGATCGGCGTCTCGATCAGGAACAGCGGCCGGTAGAGCTGGCGCATGACCTCGCGCGCGCGGTCCGACTCGCAGCCGATGACCACGCGGTCCGGCCGCATGAAGTCGCCGATCGCCGAGCCCTCGCGCAGGAACTCGGGGTTCGACACCATGTCGAAATCAGCGCGGGGATTGGTCTCGCGGATGATGCGCTCCACCTCCCGTCCGGTGCCGACCGGCACCGTCGACTTGGTGACGACCACGGTGTAGCCGCGGATCTCGCGCGCGATGCTCTTGGCCGCGGCATAGACGTAGCTGAGATCGGCGTGGCCGTCGCCGCGGCGGCTGGGCGTGCCGACTGCGATGAAGACGGCAGCGGCGCCGGTCATGGCGGCAGTGAGGTCGGTGGTGAAGCTGAGGCGGCGGCGCGCCACGTTGTTCTTCACCAGGGTGTCGAGCTCCGGCTCATAGATCGGTATCTTGCCGTCGTTGAGCTGCGCGATCTTGCTCGCGTCCTGGTCGACGCAGGCCACCTCGAATCCGAATTCGGAGAAGCAGGCACCCGACACCAAGCCGACGTAACCGCTGCCAATGACGGCGATCTTCATGAATGACTCCTATCTCTGATGCACGGCGCCCGGCAGGACGTCCGACATGACTGCGCCAAAGCGCCGATCGCGGCGGCGGAAATCCGCCAACGCGGCAACCAGATCCTCGCCGGTGAAATCCGGCCAGTATTTCTCGACAAACGCCATTTCCGCATAGGCCAGCTGCCACAGCAGGAAATTGCTGACGCGCTGCTCGCCGCTGGTGCGGATCATCAGGTCCGGATCGGGCAGCCCTGCGGTGGAGAGATGTGCGTCGAAGGCGGCCTCGTCGATCTCCTCCGCCGCCAGCGTGCCGGCTGCGGTCCGCGCCGCCAGCCGGCGCGCAGCCGCGACGATGTCGGCGCGCCCGCCGTAATTGAGCGCAATGGTCAGATGCAAGCCTGCATTGTCGCGCGTCAGCCGCTCGGCATCGCCGATCAGATCCACGATGTCCGCCGGCAGCGCGTCCCGCTCGCCGATCACCGACAAGCGGACTCCGGCCTCGTGCAGTTCGTCGACGTTGCGCCGCAGATAGTTGCGCAGCAGGCCCATGAGATACTGCACCTCGGCACGCGGCCGCTTCCAGTTCTCTGACGAGAAACCGAACAGGGTGAGATGCGTGACCCCCGCCTCTGCCGCGGCCTTGATGACCTTGCGCGCCGCCTCGGCGCCCTCACGATGGCCCATGGTGCGGGGCAGGCCGCGGGCCTGCGCCCACCGGCCGTTGCCATCCATGATGATGGCGACGTGCAGGGTCGCTGCTTGACCCGGCGCGAGCTTGCGGATCTCGGAAAGGGCACTCGAGAATTGGGTCATGCGGCGGGGATCAGCCGGTTATGCCGGATCGAAGTATGGATCAAAATGCATTCCGCGGTCTGATCAGCTCGATCACGGTCATCACGAGGATCCGCAGATCGAAGAAGAACGACCAATTGTCGATGTAATAGATGTCGTGGTTGACGCGCGCCTCCAGCAGCTCCGGCTCGTCGACCGCGCCGCGCAACCCGCGCACCTGCGCCCAGCCGGTGATGCCCGGCCGCATGCGGTGACGGACGGCATATTCATGCACGATCTCGTCGCACAGCCGGTCCTTGACCTGCATGCCGAGGGCGTGCGGACGCGGGCCGACCAGCGACATGTCGCCCGCGAGCACGTTGAACAGCTGCGGCAGCTCGTCGATACTCAAGCGGCGCAGCCAGGCGCCGACCCGCGTGACACGGGCGTCGTTGCGCTTGGTCTGCTCGCGCGCCTCCAGGTCCGACTGCTCGACATACATCGAGCGGAATTTGAGGACGTTGAACTCCTTGTTGTTGAGCCCAAGCCGCGGCTGCCGGAACAGGATCGGTCCCGGGCTGTCGAACCGGATCGCGAGCGCGGTCAGCGCCAGCAGCGGCGAGAGCGCGATCAGCAGCCCGAGCGAGGTCGCGAAGTCGAAGCTGCGCTTTACCAGCCAATCGAGCTCCGACTGCGGCTTGCGCAGGACGCTGAGGATCGGCGGCGTGCCGTCGCGCGCGATCTGCTTGTCGAGGCGCATGCCGACGAAATCCGGCACCAGCGCCACGTCGACCGCCAGGCTGCGCAGCTTGGTCAGCAGCTGCAGGATGCGCCCCTCCGCGCTCATCGGCAGGGCGATCAGCACCTTGTCGACCTCCGGCGTCGCCTTGACGAACTCGATCAGCGCATCGATGCCGCCATCGACCGGGATGCCCTGCACATGGCCAGGCGCCCGCTGCACGCGGTCGTCGAAGATGCCGACCACCGAAACCGAGTCGGGATAGTCCTCGCGCACCACCTTGACCAGGCGCTGGCCGATCGCGTCGGCGCCGAACACCACCACGCTGGTGGAGAGATGGCCGGCCGCCTGCCAGCGATTGAGCAGGCCGTAGCCGAGCAGACGCTCACCCGCCATCGCCAGCGTTGCGAACACGATGACGTAATGCTCCGGCGAGAGCTGGACCGCGCCGACCGCGACGCCGCCGTCGATGGTGCTGTGCCGAAGCCAGGCCTCGACCGCGTAGCTGAACGTGGTGGCCGCGCAGGTCAGGACCGCCGGCTTGATAACGAAGTCGAACAACGAGGCATGCGCCGCCCCCGAGAGATCGTAGGACCGCGCCAGCGAATGGGCGACGATGAAGCTGAGCACGCCAGTGAGCGCGAAATGCGGCCACGACGTGCTGAACAGATCGGCGCTGGCAGGCGCCAGCAGCATCGCCACCAGCATCATGACGGCTGCGAACACCGCGAGATCGCACAGCGCGAGAAGAATCCCGCCGAGCCGTGGATCGCGTGGAAGATAGTGCTTGCGTACGAGGGTCTGTGTCCGGAAGGAACTCAGCTCCGAGGAGTCCACCGCGTGAGGACGCATCCTGGCCGCAGTGCGCATTTGTAGCATGGCGCCACCTGTTATCCCTCCCCCGAACAGTTCACCCCGTCTCCCACCAGACAGTAGCTTTGTGCTTTCTTGTTCATTCTTGATCGCTATTTGAACGTTCCTGGGGCGCCAACCCGGCACCGATATCCCAGCTTCACCTCAACGAGTAGCTCGGTCCTATGCTTGCTGCGATTGCTAATATCATCCTAGTGCGACGCAGCAGAGTTGCAAGCTACGAAATTTCTGTTCGATGCACAGCGCACGGGCGCGGACAAAACTGTGAGATAGCTGCGACAAACTTGTGTCCATTCACAGGCTTGTATCGTCGGTGGAAAAGTCCTCTGGAAACTTCGCTCCGACTTGTTCCGCTGTTTTCTTTTGCGCACGCTAAGTTCGGTTTGCGGCATCGCAGCAGGGCTGCAACACCGCTTTTGTACTCCATGGCGCGTTTCGCGACTCCGACAAAGTTGTGAGAAACCCGCGACAAGACAGTGTGCACTCGTTGTCAACTCCGTTCGTGCGGGAAGGAAGCGCACACCATGCGAAAGGTTCCCGCGCAAAAAGACGATGTGCGTGATTCCATTGACCGCGTGCGCATACGCCACATCGCCAAGCTTTTTTGGAACCGCAGCGCGCCGGCAGTGCTTCGCACGGTGGCGAGGCTTGCTTGCCATGGCGCATCCGGTTGACGTTCCGGTCGCGTCCATGGCATGCATGATTCGAGTAGTGCCGCTTCGGCCTGCGTACATCAGAAGAAAAATGGCACGCTCGCTTCAGAAGCGTGCAGTCGCAGCCGGAAGTTGCACTGGTCGCAGTCGGGGGTCTTGCCAGTCACAACGAGAGGACTCCTATGACCAAGCAACCGACCGTTCTGGTGACCGGCGGGGCCGGCTATGTCGGCAGCCATGTCTGCAAAGCCCTGCACCGGGCAGGCATCGTGCCGGTGACGCTCGACAATCTGTCGACCGGCCACCAGCAGGCGGTCAAATGGGGCCCGCTCGAAGTCGGTGACGTGCGGAACGAATCGTTCGTCGCGGAGGTGATGTTGCGGCACAAGGCGACCGCCGTGCTGCATTTCGCTGCCGCCTCGCTGGTCGGCGAATCCGCCAGCAAGCCACATGAGTATTACGACAACAACGTGAACGGGGCGATCGCATTGGTCGGCGCCATGCGCCGCTGCGGGGTGACCCGCATCGTGTTCTCCAGTACCTGCGCGGTCTATGGCATGCCGGAGCAGCTGCCGATCGAGGAGACCGAGGCGACCCGGCCGATCAACGTCTATGGCCGCACCAAGCTGGCGGTCGAGAACCTTCTGACTGACGTGGCGGCAACCGGCGCGATCCGCACCGCGATGCTGCGCTACTTCAACGCGGCGGGTGCCGACAGCGACGGCGACATCGGGGAGGCGCACGCGACCGAGACCCATCTGATCCCGCTGGCGATCCAGGCGGCGCTCGAACAAGGCCGCCCGCTCAGCGTGTTCGGCAGCGACTATCCGACCGCCGACGGCACCTGCGAACGCGACTACGTGCATGTCGAGGATCTGGCCGACGCGCATCTGGCGGCGCTGTCGTTCATCGAGACCACCGCCGGCAGCCGGGCGTTCAACCTCGGCACCGGGCAGCCGGTGTCGGTGCGCCAGGTCCTTCAGGCGGTCGAGCGCGTGCTCGGCACCAGGGTCCCGGTGATCGATGCGCCGCGCCGCGCCGGCGATCCGCCTCGGCTGTTTGCCGCTCCCGGCCGGGCCGAGCGCGACCTCGGCTGGGTCGCCACGCGGAGCGACATCGGCAGCATCGTCGAGTCTGCCGCCCGCTGGCACCGTAGTCATCTTTTCTCAGAAGCGGTGTAGCGCGAGGCCACGCGCCACACAAAGTTTTGCGCCGCCGGGAACCAAGGGCAGGTCTGCCCCGTTACCCACGGTCCCAGTTCGTTCACAGCTTGCAATGGGCCAACAAAAACGAAGAGGACTCCGATGCTCCGCTCCCTCTCACAGTCTCTGCTCTGCCTTGCCGTCGCGGCGGTGATCGCTGCGGCCCCTGCCGCTGCGCAAGAGACCGCCACTCCCGCCGTCGTTCAGCCGGAAGAGGGCTACCGAATCAATGGCGGCGACCTGCTTCACATCTCGGTCTACGGCGAACAGAATCTCGACAAGGACGTTCCGGTCCAGCCGGACGGTGGAATCGCCTTTCCGCTGGTCGGCAACCTCAACGCCCGCGGCATGACGCTCAAGGAACTGCAAGGCAAGATTGCAGCTAACCTGCGGGAAAGTCAGTATTTCCCGAATCTGACCGACAACGAGGTCACGGTCTCCATGGTCAAGGCGACCGGCAACTCGGTCTCCGTCGTAGGCCAAGTGAAGGCGCCTGGTACGTTTGCGTACGATACTCAGCTTGACGTCATGCAGGCCCTGAGCCTCGCAGGAGGGCTGACGCCGTTCGCAAGTAAGAGTAAGATCAAGATCTTGCGGCGAGATCACGCTGGCACACAAACCGCAATTCTGTTTGACTACTCCGAAGTCGAGGATGGGGAACAACTAGAGAAGAACATCCTGCTGAGGGGCGGCGACGTGGTCGTGGTGCCGCAGGCAGGTCTGTTCTAACTCTCTAAAATGGGGGAAGCGTTCTGAAAGTTTTGGGGACTGCTGGCAATCGCACCGCGCTTGGGACGATCATTGGTGTAGCGATCTGCGCTGGGGGATCAGGAGCTTCCGCCCAGGAGTGGAAGCTCGACTCCAACATCTCCCAGCGCGTGCTCTACAGTGACAACCTGCTGCTGAGCCGGGACCGGGAGATCGAGACTGTCGGTTTCATCACCACCCCGGCGCTGCACCTGGAGCGCAACTCGCCGACCTCGCAACTCGTGTTCAATGGGCGGTTCGAGTTTGCCGAATATATCGATCATTCCGAATTCAACTCCCAGGACCAACTGCTGGACCTTCAGTTCGACCAGGCGCTGAGCGAGCGGGCTGCGTTTCGCCTTGGCGCGGCCTTCACCCACGACACGACGCTCAAGAGCGAGCAGGACATCACCGGCCGGTTCCTGGACGAGTCGATCGAGTTCATCAGCTGGAACGTCGCACCGGGCTTTGCCTATGCCCTGACCCCGGTCGACGAGATGGTGATACGCGGCAACTACCGCGAAACGACCTACTACGACACCGAGGAAAAGACCGATTACCAGTATTTCGGCCCTGCCCTGGACTTCAGGCACCAGTTGAACGAGCTGGAGGCCGTGACCGCGACGGTCGGCGCGACCCGCTTCATCCCGGATGAGCCGGGGGACGACTACACCGACACCATCAGCACCCTGTTCAGCTATTCCTACAGGTCGTCCGAGCGCTTCTCGATCAGCGGCGGCCTCGGCGCCGCCTATTCCATGCGCCACGAGGATCCCGGCCGGGATACCGACGACGTCGGATTCCGCCTGAAGTTCAACACGAACTACGAACTCAGCGACCAGACGTCCCTGCGGGCATCGCTGTCGCACGACAACGAGCCATCCGGCGACGGTGACCAGGTGGTCCGCAACCGCGCTACCCTCGGCCTCGATCATAAGCTGACGCCGCTCACCACCGCGCGGCTGAACATCGACTACACCGACAACGTCGACATCATCGGCTCGGAAGGCGACCAGACCTCGGACGAAGGGACCTCGCGCTACACCTCGGTCCGCCCGGCGATCGCCTGGCAGCTGACCGAGGATTGGAGCCTGGAGGCGCAGTACCGCTTCCGCTACCGCCTGTTCGACGACGATGGCGGCGATGCCATGTCGAACTCGGTGTTCCTGACGCTGCAATACGATCTTCCGACCTGGGCCGGGACTGGATTCTAATCAAAGGGCGCCGGAGCGCTTGATCTGCTGCGCGACGAAGGTCGAGCCGCTCGCCGTCAGATGTCCGTAGTCAAACGCCAGCGGCAGACCGTCCTGGTCGGTCACCTCGCACCTCCCGCCCGGGCAGATCGCGTTGTAGAGCGAGACATACGCAACACCCTCATCACGAAGCCGATCAGCGAGCAACTGATCGGTCCGCTTTTGCTTGCTGACTCGCGAGCGGTCCACCACTGAAGGGTCGTGCTTCAGCATACTGGCGGTCAGCAGCCAGGGCAGATCCCGCTTGTACTCGACGCGCGGCCCCAGCACGACCACGCGCCTGGCGAAGGGCTTCAAAGCGGTCGCGGTCTTGGCCAGACTCTCGACAGAGTCGGAAGTCCAGCGCGCCGAGATCAGGATGGTATCGAAGCGATGCTTCGGGATGAAGTCCGTGAACAGGAAATTCATCAGATCGAGGCATTGCCGTTGACCGATGCCATCCATGACCGGCTTGCATCCGGTGGCCGTCGCTTGCAGGACGTTCACCTCCGGATTGGCAGTGGCAAATCCGACCCAAAGATCGGCCGCGTGCGAATCTCCCATTAACAACCAGTTGGGCTTTGAACCCGAAAGCTCCAGGCACCCGGCCTGATCGAATTGGCTGAACGGCTCGGCCTCGGTCCGCAGCAGGCAGGCGCGCGACCTCATCGTGGTTAGGGACGTCGTGTCCAGGACTGCCAGCGTTCGCTGGGCTTCGTCAGGCATCTGCCAGAAGCGCTGGCTGAGCGGATAGACGAAGCCGGCCGCGATGACCAGGAACGCCATGGTCGCCGCCGAGGCGGACAGGATCGCGGTAGAGCCGAGGCGATAGGGCCGCTGCCGGAATGGGCGCTCCACGAAATGCCAGGACAGGATGGCAGCGGCAAAGCTGACCGCCAGCACCGCGAGCTTGTGCGCCTCGAGATCGGGGTCCCAGCCATACCAGAGCGCGACGTAACGCCCGATCACGGCTGCCGGCCAGTGCCACAGATACAGCGAATAGGAAATGAGCCCGATGAACCGCACCGGCGCCAGCGACAGCGCCCTGGCGGTCAGGAGCGACGCTTCCTTGCCGGTATGGATCAGGAAGGCCGCGCCGAGACAGGGCGGCAGCGCGGCCAGTCCCGGAAACGGCATGTTCTCGCGATAGAGCAGCACGCTGCCGGCAATGAGTGCCAAGCCGAGGATCCCGAGCGCACCGGCCAGCAGGCGCGACCGGATGGCCGGGAACACGCCCAGCGCAAGAAGGGCGCCCAGCAACAGCTCCCAGGCTCGGGAATGCAGCAGATAGAACGCGCCGGGCTGATCGGTCCGCACCAGCCAGATCGACGTGGCGAGCGACAACAGCGCCAGGGCGGCCATGATCGGCTTTTCGCGCCGGCCGAAACAGCGCCGCACCAGCAGCAGGATCAGCGGAAAGAAGATATAGAACTGCTCTTCGACCGCCAGCGACCAGGTGTGCAGCAGCGGCTGGGTCTCGGCGGCCGCGGCGAAATAGTCGGCGGTGAGATAGAAGTAGATGTTCGATCCGAACAGGGTCGCGGCGGCAAGCGCGCTGCTGAATCGCTTGGCGTCGCTCGGCAGGCAGAACAGCAGGACGAACAGCGCGGTGACCGCGCACATGAAGAACAGCGCGGGAAAGATGCGACGCGCCCGCCGCACATAGAAGTTGGTGACCGAATAGGTCCCTTGGGTCATCTCGGCCGAGATCAGGCTGGTGATCAGATAGCCTGAGATGACGAAGAAGATGTCGACCCCGACGAAGCCGCCGGAGGCCAGCCCGACATTGAGGTGGAAGAACACGACCGGAATGACCGCGGCCGCGCGCAAGCCGTCGATGTCCGGCCGATACTTGGCATGCGCGCCGTCGGACGCCGCCGCGCCGGCCACACCAGCCGCCGACAGCAGCTGTCGGACAAGGCCAAAGCCCGTCATGCTATGCGGCGGCCGCTTCGCGGATGACGGTCCAATAGGCGTCCTTCGCCCTGGCCACGCCGAAATCGGCGGCGCGCTTCGGCGCGCGCTCGGCATAGCTCTGCCGGCGGGCGGGATCGGCCATCGCGCGCAGAGCCTCCGCCATCGCATCCGGATCGTTCGGTGCGACCAGGATGCCGTGCGGGGCGAAGGTGACTCCGGGTCCGATCTGCTCGCGCTTGAGGGCGGCGAGCACTTCCGACGGACCCGACGGACAGTTGGTGGAGATGACCGGCAGCCCGACACTCATCGCTTCCAGCAGGCTGTTGGGGAAACCCTCGGCATTGGACGGCGAAACGTAGAAGTCCGCGCGCGCCAGCGTCGGGAACGGATTTGCCGAGAATCCCGGCATCAAGACGCGGCCGGTGAGGCCGAGCGCTTCAACCTTGCGCGTCAAGGCGTCGCGCTCCGGCCCGTCGCCGAGGATCAGCAGCTTGCCAGCGATGCCCGAGCGCGCGAAAGCTTCGACCAGCATGTCGAAATTCTTGTTCGGCACCAGCCGCCCCATGGTCACCGCATAAGGCCCGTCCACCGGCACCGGTGCGCCGCTCTCGGCCTGGGCGCGGATCGCGTCGAGTTCGATGGGATTGGCGATCACCGCCATGCGCTCGCTGCGCACGCCGAAGGACGCGTGGAGATCGTCGGCCACGCCCTGCGAGACCGCGATGATCCGGCGCGCCTTCGGATAGGTCGCCTTCACCAGGAAGCGGGCCACGGCGGCGCCGGCGCCAGAGCCGAGATGGCTGGAGGTATTCACGCGCTCGCTGATCACCGCGGGAATGCCGAGCAAGGTGCCGGCGATGATGCTCGCGACGTTGGAGCGCGTAAGGAAGCTCACCGTCAGGTCCGGCTTCGCGCGCCGCAGCGCGCGCCACACCGACCAGATGCTGCGGACCAGGGAATACCGGCAATCGAGCTGCGTGACCTCGACCCAGCGCGGCACTTCGTACGCCGCGGCCTCGCGGTCCAGCAGCAGCAGCGATATCTGGCTGTCCCTGAGCTCGGCCTGCGAGGCGCGCAGCAGCGTGCAGATCACGCGTTCCGCGCCGCCGCCGGCAAGGGAGTTGATGATGAAGAGCACGCGCTTGCGCGCCTGCTGGGGCACCACGGCTGCGCTCACGTCCGTGGGCACGGCACGCGCGGAGGTCGAGAAATCACCAGGCAAATATCCGGTCTCCGGAATTGTCGACGGGCCCCTGACAGGGGAGAGCTATCATGCACATGCATGCGGTTCAAATAAGACAGCCGTGACATTGCGCGACGCTAGGGCGACATGTTTTCGAAATGTCACCAGCGGTTGCGCAATCCGCGGGCAGCATGCGCATAACTTCGTCGCGCGCCGATGGTTCCGCACCCAGGGCCGTTGCGTTATATGATGGCCGCATGACTCGTTTCGCCGTCGTCGTTCCGCTCTACAACAAGCGCCCGCACATAGAGCGCGCGCTGACATCCATCTTTGCCCAGACCGAAGCGCCGGCCGAGATCTTCGTGGTCGATGACGCCTCGACCGATGGCGGCCTCGACGAGGTCGTGCGTTACCGCGATGAGCGGCTGAAGATCCTGCGCCGATCCGAGCCGGGACCCGGCGGCTATGCTGCACGCAACATGGCCGTGCTGCGCGCGCAATCGGACTGGATCGCGTTCCTCGACGCCGACGACGCCTGGGCACCGGATCACTTGGCGACCATTCGCGCCACCATCGAGCAGGCGTCCGCGCCGCGCCTGGCCTGCGTTTTCACCGGCTATTCCAACGTCTGGCCGGACGGCCGCAAGGAGCCCGACCGCTACACCCGTCAAGTCGGCCGCGCCGAGACTCGCGTGCTCGACTTCCCCGCCCTGCTCGAGGCCTGGCTCGATCTCAAGGAGTGCCCGATCTGGACCTCGGCCGCCGCCTTCCGGCGCCAGGCCCTGATCGACGCCGGCCTGTTTCCCGCCGGCCGTTGCGTGCGCGGCGGCGACAAGGATCTGTGGCTGCGGGTGGCGCGCAATGCCGAGGTCGTCGCGGCGGCCGGCGCCACCGCGATCTATCACCGCGACGCCACCAACATGGTGACGAGCAAGAGCTCGACGGACGCGCGGCACTGCCTGTGCGAGACCATCATTGCGATGCTGCAGAACGCGCCCGACTCGGAGCGGCCGCTCCTGAAAAAGCTGTTCAATCAAGAAGTCTATCAATACGCGCTCTATGCCGCGAAGGACCGGAAGGTGAATCCGGACTCCTGGCGCGGCTTCTATGCCGAGGAGGATCCGCTGCGCTTCCTTGTCCTCGCCGGGCTGTCGACCCATGCGGGTGCGTATGCGGCAAGGCGCCTGGGTCAAGTGGTACGGCGGTATAGAGGCAGGGGCGACTGGGGAGCCGGACACTAGTCCAGGACTGGAGGACCGATTGCTGGGCCAGGGCAATCCGAGTAAGGCGGAATTGTGGCCTGCAGGGAAAGTTTGGCCGGTGCAGCGCGGTTGTAACGCGTCGATCGGGCAGCAATCCGCCTATCGTGGCGAGGTCTTCCGATGAGAGATGTCAAAGGTCGAATCATCCGCGCCAGCATCTGGATCACGGTGGCGCGAGGCATCGCCAATCTCATGACCGCATTGAGCACGATCGTCCTGGCGCGATTGTTGCTGCCGGCCGACTTCGGCCTCGTGGCGCTGGCGACGTCGATGCTCGTGGTGCTCCAAGCGTTCACCGAGTTGTCGATGTCGCAGGCCCTGATCAACACTCGGAACCCGACTGCTGATCACTACAACACCGTCTGGTCGCTGGGATTTGGCCGCGGATTGCTGATCGGTCTGGCATTTGCGCTGGCCGCGCCCGTTGCCGCGAGAGCCTACAGTGAACCGCGCCTTGAGGGAGTCATGTTCGCGCTCGCAGCCAGCGCGGTTCTGAGCGGATTGCAAAACCCGAAGCTCGTCGTGCTCCAGAAGCAGCTGAATTTCCATCAGGAAGCCATCCGGAGCATTTCCTCAACGCTACTGCAAGTCGGAGCTTCGATCAGCATCGCGATTGCCTTTCGAAGCTACTGGGCGCTGGTGGCCGGCATACTGACAGGCCAAGTCGCGACCGTGATCCTGTCGTACACACTAGTTCCTTTCCGTCCTGCACTGAGTTGGAAGCATCTCAGGGAGCTTTGGAGCTTCTCGGTGTGGATTTCTCTAGGCCAGATCGTCAATACGCTCAACTATCGCTTCGACCAGCTCCTGGTTGGCAGCTTTCTCGGTCGCGCTGAATTGGGCCTTTACACCGTGGGCAGCAGGCTTGCCATCATGCCGGGCCATGAGATTGTCCGCCCCCTGACCAAGACGCTTTATCCGGCGTTCAGCCTGACGTCTCACGACCCTCAACGTCTGCAGCGAGCCTATCGACGTGTGCAAAGCGTGGTTACCGCAATCGCCCTGCCGGCTAGCGTCGGATTCTGCTTGATCGCCGACCCCGCGGTGCGGCTCTTCCTGGGAGAGAAATGGCTCGGCGCAATCCCCGTGGTCCAGATCGTAGCAGCCACTTACTCAATCGACACGTTCGGCAGTCTTGTCACACCGCTCGGCATGGCCAAAGGTCAAACTCGTCTGCTTTTTGTGCGCACGCTCCAGAAGTTCGCCATGCGCGTCCCGATGATCGCGCTTGGTCTGTTTCTGGGCGGGTTAATGGGCCTTCTCTATTGTCGCATGATAGCGGGCGTGATTGGCGTGGCGGTGGATATGGCCATGATCGGCCGGTTGACGAATATCGGGCTGCTTGAGCAGATTCGAGCAAATTGGCGCGCCCTCGTGTCAACCACGATAATGGTGCTGGCGATCCTGATGTTCCACGACTTGGCGCTCTTTGCCGGCGACAAACAAGGCCTGATATTGACGCTCATTGCCACGATCCTGCTTGCCGTTAGCGTCTATGCCGCTTCATCATGGCTGCTCTGGCGTGCTGCGGGACGTCCCAATGGCCCGGAAAGCGAAGTGATGGAAGGAGGCTCAAGGCTCCTGAAAGCCCTGAGAGACAGGTGGACCGGTGTGCGGCCAATTGGAAATGATTCTTCAGGGCTTTCTTAGGCTGAGGCACAGGCTATTGTGGCTGATCCTGGAGGACCGGTGCGCCCCCGTTCCACCCCTTTCCGGCTGGGCAGGCGAGATCGAGCCGTGCGCGGCGCCCTAGGCGCGAGAAGGTGCTCATTGTTGGCTGTCAAAGGACAAGACAATGAAAACGTACTCACACGGATTCTACGCAAACAGGCACGAGGAGACCGTTCACGCGGCGAACACCATTCTCTCCATACTCTTGCAACGTCTTCCAGACGTTCGCTCCGCCGTTGACATCGGATGCGGTGTAGGCACCTGGCTCGCCACGTTACAGGAGAAAGGCGTCGAAGATATCCACGGTATTGATGGCGACTGGGTCAACCGGGACTTGCTTGCAATCCCTCGGACTGCCTTCAAGCAGGTCGATCTGAGTAAGTCAGCGATCAAACTGCCGCGAAAATACGATCTTGCCATCTCGCTGGAAGTTGCGGAGCACTTGCCACCCAATCGGGCGAAGGAATTCGTCTCCTCCCTGACGGCGCTGGCAGATCATGTGCTCTTTTCGGCGGCGATTCCTTTTCAGGGCGGCGTGCATCACGTCAATGAACAATGGCAGACTTACTGGGTCGAGCTGTTCAGGGCCGCCGGTTATGACGTTCACGACTTTATTCGTTCGAGGATCTGGAATGATAGCAGGATACCATTCTGGTACAGGCAGAACATCTTGTTGTTTTCCAAGGCGGGGAAGACCCTATTGGAGCCGATCGACGGCGATGATTCGCCGATGCCGTTGGATCTCGTGCATCCGGATCTTTATCTGAGAAGAGCTCAGGCTCACAGTGGCGCAGGACGGCGGCCAGGTCGCGTTCGCGGATCAGTCACAGACTACTTGAGCAGGAAGCTCAGAATGGGGAAATGAATCGGCCCGAGAAGCGTGGACGGCTGTACCGCATTTGGGCGCAGGTGCGAGCGAAGGTGCGGGAATCGATATTCCCGGCGCGGGTGCGGTGGGTAAGCGGGCCGTCCAATGTGTCTGCCTCCGCAGATGAAT
>Ga0081538_10000834_pt1 | contig 33394 bp, 35 predicted proteins | sample TabmetS5T2R1_FD_71022 | JGI IMG/M metagenome (GOLD analysis project Ga0081538, IMG submission 71022) | Tabebuia heterophylla rhizosphere microbial communities from the University of Puerto Rico - S5T2R1 | ecosystem: Host-associated > Plants > Roots > Rhizosphere ...
GGGGGTTGGAGCAGATCGCAAAGGCCAAGGCGATCTGCGCCACCTGCCCTGTGGCCTCTAAGTGCTTGGAGTATGCGCTAAGCACCGGGCAGAACGATGGGATCTGGGGCGGCATGTCAGAGGACGAGCGGGGCGCTGAGCGCCGCCGCCGGCAACGGCGCGGGGACTGGCCATGACCACCCCGGCCAGCAGCCAAGGGGTGCGCTGCCACGCGTCCCACCGCATAAAGCGCGCGCCCTGGCCGGCGCGCATGGCTCCACCCAGTCGAGCAGGCCACCTGCGCGTAGCGGAAGCCTCCAGGCAGGGGCCAATGGGGTGACAGCCCACGCGACATCCGCCCCGCGCACAGGCTCCTGAGCGAGGAGCTCAAACGCGCCATGCCACCCATCGACCGCACCAGCGAGCACCCGCCGTTCCGCCAGATCGCCGACGAGTTGCGCGCAAGGATCACGCGCGGGCAGCTCAGCCCCGGAGACAAGCTCCCCTCAGCCCGCCAACTCGCCGCGAGCTACCGCGTGACGCTGTCGACCGCTCATCGCGCGCTGACCGAACTCCGCGTAGCCGGCCTGGTCATCGCCGCACGGGGCATCGGCACCATCGTGCGCCACCGGTCCCCGATCCACCGGCTGGACCGAGAACGCCGCCAACCGGACGCCAAACGCGGATCTCTCGACGGCCCCGCCGGTCGCCAAGCCACGACCGCCGTCGACATCCGCCAAGGCACGGCTCCCGAGCGGATCACGCTCCTCCTCGGCATCGACTCTGACGCCGTGGTCCTCATCCGCGACCGCGTGGCCGGCGTGGACAGCCAGCCGCCGCAGCTCGCCACGTCGTACGTCCCCCTGCCCCTCGCCGAGCAAGTCCCCCAGCTTGCTTATCACGACACCGAGCCGGAAGACTGGTACGCCCGGCTGGAGCAGGCCGGTTACCAACTGACAATGCGGGAGACTGTAGGAACCCGCATGCCTGCCCCCGAGGAGACCCGCGCGCTCCAGCTCAGCCCAGGTGTCCCGCTGCTGACCATCACCCGCGTGGTTCGCGACGAGCTGACCGGTCGTATCCTCGAAGTCTGTGACATGCGGCTTGCCGGCGACCGCTACGAGCTGACCTACGCCCTTTGACCCCACCCGCCTGCGGACGTCGGAGTCGGCGCCTTCGCGGTAACGGCGGCTGGCTGAGCGTCGAAGTCATGTGGCCCTCGGCTCGTATGTCATGAGCGGACGGGCTACCCTGACTGTGTTCTATAGCAAGCGGAACACAAGTGTTCGGTGGGATCTCGAACCTCTAGGTTTCTGGAGTCTCGTACCCATAGGGAGAATTCGGTTCAGGAAGGAGGACTCGTGAGCGCAGGTCGCCCGGCGCAAGCTGCGATTCAGCCGAGCCGCGAGGTAGCCGAGTACTTGCGCGCTCGGATCGCGTCCGGCGAGCTGCGACCCGGCGCACGCATCCCACCAGCGCGCCAGCTCGCAGCAGAACGCGGTGTCGCGCTGACGACCGCGGTTCGGGCCGTGGCAGAGCTACGCGACGAGGGACTCATCGACACGGTGCACGGGCGCGGAAGCTTCGTTCGCGTGCCAGCTCCCGAGTTCGTCCGCCTGGGAGACAACCGCTACCGCCGGCACCCGGACGGCCTAAGCCCGAACCGCGACGAGGCCGAGGCCGGCGGCTACCTCGACGAGGTCGACCGGGCTGAGCGCGGCACGACGACAGCGACGCCCGCGCTAGCCGAGCGGCTGCGCGTTGAGCCTGGCGCACCGCTGAGCGTCGTGCGGTATCGGTGGCTCGCGGCCGGGCGGCCTACGCAGATCAGCACGCAGTGGGAGCCCCTCTCCCTCACCGCGGGCACAGCTGCCGAGCAGCCAGTATCCGCGGCGCCCGGGCAGCTCAGCGTGATCGCCCGGTTCGACCTCATCGGGCTCCACACCACCCGGGTAGTGGAGGACTTGCGGGCGCGCATGCCACGCCCAGACGAGCGAGCCGAGCTAGAGATGCCAGACGGCGTTCCGGTCTTGGCGATCACCCGGACGCACTGGGCCGGGGAGACTCCGATAGAGACCGCTGACATCGTGATCCGCGCCGACCGTACGGTTATCAGGACCGAGCATCCGGTCAAGGACTAACCTATGCGCCAGGTATCAATCATCACCGCCGTGGCGCCCGAGAAGGCAGACTTCGTCAAAGACACGTACGTGTCCATCACCGAGCAGGTGATGCCCGACGGATGGGCCTGGCAGTGGGTGGTGCAGCAGGACGGCCCCGAAAACGTAGACGACTTGCTGCCCACCGACGATCCGCGGATCAGTTTTGGCGTGGGGCGTCGGAGCGGGCCGGCAGTAACGCGAAACCTCGCGTTGGCCCGGGCTGAGGGTGAGCTTGTCCGGGTGCTGGACGCCGATGACCAGTTGACGCCAGGGGCGTTGGCCCGCGACGTCGAGGTGCTCGCCCGTGAACGCCATGTGGGTTGGACGACTTCGCGGGTGCTCGATCTGCTCCCTGATGGGTCCACGGTCGGATTCCCCCTCGATCCGCCACCAGGGCCGATCCCACGGGGAGCCGTGCTAGAGCACTGGCTGGCCCATGACTATCGAGCGCAGGTGCATCCAGCGACGTTGTGCATGCGCCGGGACCTGCTTTTCCTGCTCGGCGGTTGGATGGGATTGCCGGCATCCGAGGACACCGGCCTACTACTCGCGTTGAATGCGATCAGCGTCGGCTACTTCATTGACGAGCCAGGACTACTCTACCGGAAATGGCCCCGTCAAGTGACGGCAAGCATCGACCATTCCGACCCATTGGAACTGAGCGCCCGCAGAAAACTCATCGAGACACGAACAAGAGCCCTTCTCTGCGCATACACTGTTTAGTGTTGGGATGTGCTCCAGCCGCCTTGCGAAGCGCGGAGGTACCACATGGGCGACATTCCGGCACGAGCCAGTTGTGCCACGCGGCTAGCGGGACCCTACCGGTCAGCGGAAGCGCCAGTAAATAGTGCTTCCCAAGCTGACGGCTTCGCTGTTGGTTCTTGTATCCTGTCGGGCCAGAGAGCTGTATAGCCAGTGTTCTCGTGCGCTGAAGTATACCTTTGCATCGTGGCCACGGCGCACGCCATTTGACTCAAACACTTGCGTCACTGTTCACTGGCAGCTTGCCGTCCCGCGAGACAATCTCAGCGAAATAATCAAGCAGAAGGCGGTGCACGAAAATATAGCTGCCCCCACTCCTACGTAGAAATAAGCGCTCGACCGCATTATCAAGGAAAGTCACATAGCGCCACGGGGCCACACCATTGCGAACTAGCAGACCGCGCAACGTCAAATGCCGCAGCCACGCGATGCCGCCAAACTCCAACCCCACAGCCAAGCCGAAGACCAGCCCCAACACTGACCCATTAAGGAGCCCGTTGACGAGGCCGAAACGCAGCCCCAGGTTTAACCCCACGCCCAACTCTCTGACCATCCCAACGCCCAACTCAGAAAAACGCAGCGCGTAGACCGGCACGCTGACCAGCACGCTCACCACCACTACACCCAGCAAGCCGAGCAAGCCGACCACCACACCACGGCGCATCGACCTGTGGATCCCCTCATTCGGGGTGATCGTCTCGCTCGCGAGCCCGCTCCCCAGCCCGCTCCCGAGCACGAAGACCAGCACGACAGCGATGGCGATAACTGTCCCGCTGCCCAGCCCGTAGCCCAGCACGACCTCCCGCAAGACATCGAACCCATACAACCAGAGGACGAGCGCGATGAAAAACCCCCCGCCCGCCAGCCCACTGAGCAGCCCGACGCCCAGCCCGAGCCCCAACCTTGGTTGTGACCAGCGAAGCTCCTCGACTGGATTAATGGTTGCCCCGGCCCCCTCCATCCCGTCGCCGCGGACCAGCTCGTAGACCAGCCCCACGCCCATCGCCACCAATCCCACAACCAATCCCGCAACAACTCCACCGATGACCCCGCCGACCAGCCCAACCACAGCCACAACGGCGAGTCCAGCTACCAGCCGTGGCCAGGACCAGCGCACGTCTTTCATCCTGTCGCCGTGGACCAGCTGATAGACCAACCCCACGCCCATCGCGACCAGGCCGAAGACCAGCCCCACAACCACCCCGCCGACCAGCCCGGCAACCATCCCCGCGCCTAACCCGACCCCCAGCCCTCCCCACGGCCAACCAAACCTTCCTACCGGCTCGTAGTCCCGCCTACCACCGACGGCGACCAGCGTGAACACCAGCCCGGCGAGCACTTCGACGCCCGGCCCCTTGGCCAGCTCGATGCCCGGGCTGACACCTGGCCCGACGCCGAGCCTGGCGGCCAGCTCGCCGCCGAGCCTGGCGGCCAGCCCGACCAGCAGGCCGCTGACGATGCCGCTCACGACCGCCGGGCCGAGCGTCACGACTCGCCGCTGCGCAGCAGTCGGAAGTTGCTCTGGTTGCATACGGTCGAGATGGAACTCACTTTGACCGCGTTGTCGCATCGACCGGGCAAGCCACGCTAGCCAACGCAATATCAGGTCTGAGCTGTAACGGCCAGAGCGGTGCTCAAGCATCCGTTCGGTGTAGACGTTGAACAACCGCTCCACTCGTTGCGCGGATGTACCTGCAGCGCGCAGCGCATCTGCTGGATGGTCTTGGTAGGCCAAGGCAGCGACGTTCAACACCAGCGGGCAGGAGAGCAGCTCCCACAGCGTCTCGTCGGCCCTGAGCGCGGCTTGAACATCAACAAGGGCGGTACCGGCCGCTGCAAGGTAGTCATAAACCTGTTGGCGAGTTGGCGGTTGCAGCTCGACAGCTTCTTCGACTTGCAATAGGGCGGCCAGTTCAGTGTAGTCGCCGGTGCGGCTGCACACGACAAACGGGGTCAGACCGTGAGTGTTACGAAAGACGTTGATCGCTTCGACACAGCTGGTCCGATAAGGCTGCCTGACTTCGTCCAAGCCGTCCAATAGCGGCAGGAACTCTCCTCCGGCCAGCCACTGTTTGCTGACCGTGTGGGGCACTTTGTAGCTGTTATGCAGCTCCTTGACTAGCCAGTCGTCAATAGGTACGCGGTTAACGGCCCACGATGACAGGTTGAATACCACTGGCATAGGCTGACGTTCGTCAGCCTGGGCAGTGTCGAGCAGATCCCTGGCCAGTTCTAACAGCGCGGTGGTCTTGCCTGACCCAGGGACGCCGAGAATGAGCAGCCCGCCACCAAGCTGGTTGAACAGGGCGCTAAGGGGTGTGTCGGCTGGCAGCGGCTCAGGTTCGTGCCCTATTCGATGCAGAATCATGCCGGGCGGTGCGACGACTTCCGGTCGGCGCATCATTCCCAGCCTGATGCGCGTCTCGTGGGCTAATGACTGCTCCAGCACGCCAACGATCCATCGGTTGCGCACCAGGTTGAGCATGTTCTGTCGATCACGGATCCAGCGCCGCTCGCCGACGCTGTCACGCTGACTCCACACACGCTGTAATAACGCAATGAAGAATGACACAGCGGTGCTAACCACCGACATCATTACTACAACTGTGAGTAAGTGGATACGCACCCAACCCAATGCTGCCGTACCTATCCTGCGGGATCCGGCAACCCAACTCGACGGCGCGAACCAGAGCATGATCACAACCATGCCGGCCGCAAGTAGACCAACGGTGACAACCATCAGCCACCGACGCTTGCGATCCCGCGACACCCACATAACCGGCCTCCAGCTAAGCTAACTCTCGCCCCGATGGTGGGCGGGGAAGGGATCTCGCGAGCACTTGCGCCGCTCGAAGGTCCGGGGCTGGCAGGAAGTGGGTGTAGACCTTCAACGTGGTGGAGCCGCCGTCACCGTGGCCGAGCCGGCCGGCGGTCGTCCGAAGGTCGACGCCGTTCGTGAGCATCTCCGTGGCCGCGTAATGGCGCAGGTCCCGCAGATTCACCCGCAACCCCAAGCGCTTGGACAGCTGAGACACACGCGCGGACACCGTGTTCGGCAGCAGCGGCTCACGCCCGTCGGGTGAGGTCGAGAAGACGAACCCTCTCGGGTCCACGGTCACGCCACAGACGGCCGCGCGCTCCTCGCAGCGAGCCTTGTGCTCGACCAGGACCTCGGCGGTGACCTCGTCGAGGGCGACACGCCGGCTTTGATGGGTCTTGGTGTCCTTCTCTCTCACCAACTGGCCCCGTTGCGCCAGGCTGCGGGCAATGACGAGGTAGCCATCTCCCAGCCGGACATGCGTCCACCGCAGGCCACAGACCTCACCCCGGCGCGCTCCGGTCACCACCGCCACCCATAAGAAGACGCCGAGGTCGGGGTCCCGCGCCCACGCGGCCTCGATGAGCCGTGCGACCTCCTCAGGGGTCGGTGGCGCCACCTCTTGACGGACGTACCGCGGGACCGTCGCCCTCTCGGCGGGATTGCGGGGGATCCACTCCCACTTCACCGCCAGGTTCAACGCGGCGCGGATGATGAAATGGATCTGGCGGACCGTCATCGCCGCCAACGGCTGGCCCTTCACCCCGCCGCGCTTGCGCAGCTCGGCGTAGAAGCGGTCGAGCACCTCGACGGTGATCCCGCGCACGGGAACGTCCCCGAGCGCGGGGAGGATCTTGCTCGCGATGTACTGCTCGTAGCAGTAGCGGGTCGTCAGCTCCAGATCGACCGTCTCCAGCCACCGCTCCAGGGCGTGGCGCAGGGTCGCCTTGCCCCCGCCGCCTGTGCTGCCCTGGTCGATCTCGGACAGCAGCCGCGTCCGAAGCTGCTCCGCCTCCTTGCGGGTACGGGCCGTGCCCGTGCGCCGACGCTCCTTGCCGGTCAGCGGATCCTTGCCCGCGTAAACGAAGACCTCGAAGGCGCCGTTGGGCCGCTGCCTGATATGTCCGCGTGCCGCCATGCTGACGACGATAGCACGGATTCGTTAGCATCACCGTTAGCAGGCGCCAGCCGCAGCAGCCACTGAGACGCTCAGCTTCTGACAAACCCGCTGGTCAACGCGGAGGCGGTGGGATTCGAACCCACGGGACACCGCTAGGCGCCCAACGGTTTTCAAGACCGTCGCCTTCGGCCGCTCAGCCACGCCTCCATGGGTGAGTGTACGGCCACGGGCGCTACACTCGCTCACGGCCCTTGCGGGCTGACCAGGAGGCTTCGCCTAGTTCGGTCTATGGCGCGTCACTGCTAATGACGTTGGGGTCAGAACGCCCCTCGAGGGTTCGAATCCCTCAGCCTCCGCCGCTTGTGGCCAGGGAATTGGACGCATCAGTCCAAGACCTGGCCACACTGCTTGCCACGCCGCGGCAAGGGAGGGCGGAGCGATGAGGATTTTGGTGGGAACCAAGGACGGGCTGCACGAGGTGGGCGATGGCTTACGGCAGCTCGACGGCCACGCGGTACAGGCTTTGGCCGTGGGCGACGGCGGCGTCTGGGCGGTCGTCGATGACGAGGCCGTGCTCCGTGGGGGCGCGCACACGGGCGAGCCCCTGGAAGAGGTCGCCCGCCTAGACCATCTGAAGGCGCGTTGCCTGCAGCCAGCCCGCGGCCGGCTGCTGGTTGGCACCTCTGAGGCGCACCTGGTGGACGCGCTCGCTGGCTCGCGCATCGCCTCGTTCGACCAGATCCCGGGCAGGGACAAGTGGTACACACCGTGGGGTGGCCCACCGGACACGCGCTCGCTGTCCGTCGACGGCGAGGGCGGGGTCTGGGTCAACGTGCATGTCGGCGGGGTATGGCGCGCGGCGGATCTCGACGGCGGCTGGGACCAGGTCGTCGAGGTCGATGCCGATACCCACCAGGTGCGCTGCGACCCTGAGACCGGCGCGGCGATCGTCGCGGCGGCGATCGGGTTTGGCCAGACCCACGATGGTGGGCGGACCTGGGACTGGACCACCGACGGGCTTCACGGCAGCTACTGCCGCGCGGTCGCCTTCGCTGGCTCGACGGCGCTGGTCACGGCATCAACGGGCCCGTTCTCTGAGGAGGCGGCGATCTACCGCCGGTCCCGGGACGGCGATGAGCCCTTTGCGCGCTGCCGTGACGGCCTCCCCGAATGGTTCGCCAATAACATTGACACCGGCTGCCTGGACGCGGCGGGCTCGACCGTGGTGTTCGGCACAGGTGAGGGCGAGGTCTATGTCTCGGAGGACGAGGGCCGCTCTTGGGCGCTGCTCGCGAGTGGCCTTCCCCCAGTGCAGGCGGTCGCGCTCGCCTGACCATCCGGGACCGCTATGGGGGCCGCTTGCTGACCTTCATCACCTCCCCTGACCGCATCAGGACGCCGTCGGCACAGCGGGCCTCGACAGTGCCGGCGCCGAACTGCTGGATATACAGCTGCGCGTAGACGGCGCCGCGATCGAGCAGCTCGGCGTGGGTTCCCTGCTCAACGAGCCGGCCCCGGTCGAGCACGAAGATCACGTCGGCGGCCAGGATCGTGGAGAGCCGGTGCGCGATCGCCACCGTGGTCCGCCCGGCCATCAGCGGGGTCAGGGCCTGCTGGACGAGCCGCTCGTTCACTGTGTCGAGCGCGGAGGTGGCCTCGTCCAGGATCAAGATCCTCGGATCTTTGAGGATCACCCGGGCAATCGCGAGCCGCTGCTTCTCGCCGCCAGACATGCGGTAGCCACGCTCGCCGACGAGGGTGTCGTAGCCCTCGTCAAGCTCCAAGATCCGGTCGTGGATCGCTGCCGCCCGCGCTGCGGCCTCAAGCTGGCCGTCGGTGGCGTGTGGGTCGCCGTAGCGCAGGTTCTCACGGACCGAGGCGTGGAACAGGTACGTCTCTTGGGTGACCATCCCGATTGCCTGGGCGAGCGAGTCAAGCCGGAGGCGGCGCACGTCGAGCCCATCGATGAGGACGGCGCCGTTGGTGACGTCGTAGAGGCGGGGCAGCAGGTAGGAGAGGGTGGTCTTGCCCGAGCCGCTGGCGCCGACGACCGCGGCGAGCTGGCCTGGGGCGATGTCGAGCGTGATGTCCTTCAATGCCCAGCGGCGCGAGGCCGCTCCGTCCACTCCCGAGTAGCGGAACGAGACGTTGCGCAGGCTGATCGCGCCGCGCACCTGCTCGGGCCGGAGGTCGATCGCGTCGGGCGCGTCAACGATCTCATGCGGCAGGTCAAGGTACTCGAAGATCCGCTCGAAAAGCGCGAGTGACGACTGCACCTGTACCGACACCTCAAAGAGGGTGCCGATCGGGAAGAACAGGCGGCTCTGCAGCGTCGTGAACGCGACGAGCGTCCCAGCGCTCAAGATGGGGACAGCCCCGCTGCGCGCGTTCAGATAGCCAGCGAACAGGTACACCAACGCCGGGGTCGCCGAGAAGAAGATCCCCACGACCGCGAAGAAGCCCCGCCCGATCATCTGTTGGCGGATTTGCAGATCGGCCAAGCGCGCGTTGCGGTCGCGGAAGCGGGCGATCTCGTCGGTTTGGCGGCCGAACGACTTCGAGAGCAGGATGCCCGAGACTGACAGCGTCTCCTCCGCGAGGGCAGACATCTCAGCCATCGTCTGCTGGGTCGACGAGGACACCTCGCGCCGCGCTCTGCCTACCCGTCTCGCCATCCCGACGAAGAGCGGCAGCATCACGAGCGACAGCGCGGTCAGCTGCCAGCTGAGCACGAGCATGGCGATGAGCGTGCTCACCAGGATCACGATGTTGGACAGGATCGACGAGGCGGTCTCGGTCACGACCGTCTGGACGCCGCCGACGTCGTTCGCCAGGCGGGATTGGATCTCGCCGGTCTTGGTCTCGGTGAAGAACCGGAGCGGCATGCGCTGCAGGTGCGCGTAGAGCTGGTTGCGGAGGTCTTGCATCACCCGCTGCCCCAGCAGGTTCGTGAGGTAGGTCTGGCCGATACCGAGCACGCTCGTGATGACGGGAATCGCGATCATCACCCCGACGAGCCAGCCGAGCAGCCGGAGGTTCGGGCAGCCCTGGCCGCAGAACAGCGCCTTGTCGAACACCTGCCTGATGAGCAGCGGGTTCACCACGCCGAGCCCGGCCGTCACGATCACGACCAGCGCCACCGCCGCGAGCCGGCCGCGGTACGGCCGGAACGCCTGGCCAACTCGGCGCATCGTTCCCGTCATGGGGACGATGATGGCACAGGGGTGTGACATGGCGACCTGCCGTGAGGGGCGGCCTCAACTGGTTGTATGCTGGGCGCGCGACGCATGTGTCGCGGATTCACTCCGGCACGGTTTACCCTCGAGCTGCGGGCTATGCCTGGATGCGCCCTCAGTAAGGCCTGGCTCTTTTGATGAAATAAATTTTCTGATATGTGAAAGCCTTCCCGTCCAAAGCCGCGAATGGTTGATTCCGACGAGCGATGGGGGATCGCCGCAAGGCTCAACCACAAGCGATAAGAAAGAATACATCTTGACAATTTGTTTCATACCCATGAGTATGGGGGTGACCCCTCCTGCGACGACCCCGTCAGGACCAAAGATCAGGAGCGCCGCTCGCATAAAACGGGTAACCGCTCCGGTGATTTGGCGACTCAGGGGTGAGCTGCTGTGGGAGTGGGGCAGGCTGAGGTGAGTGATTTGGTCATGCGGGAGATGTGGCAAATCATGGCATGGCGGGAAACTGCCAGTGTCTCTGCAGGCGCGCTGAGCCGGATCGCAGGCGGACCACAGCCTGCGCGCCAGCAAGGCCAGCGGGTTCCGCCTTGCGCCTTAAAAGGCCAGTATCTGACGCGCCCCCTGCGGCGTCTTATGGCACAAGAGGTGCTCTGGTTTGGAGAACACGAGCTGGGGGAGGAAGGATCAAGATGACGCAGCGTGAGGGGGAGTGCGAGGCGGTGTACGAGCCTCCCGCATTGGCAGAGGTGGGCGACTTCGCTGAGTTAACCCGTGGATTCGGCTTTGACTCGGTGGACGCGTTTGACTTTTTCTCCAGCTTTTCCTTTTGGAGATGATCTGTGCTGGTAGCCATGGGCGAGGCATGGTTCGCCGTCCTTCCGGACAGTGACGCCGCCCTCGGCGCGGCGCAGGCGTTAAACGCGTGTGCGCCGCAGGTGGTGTGCCATCCCTCGGGCCGGCCGTGGCTAGTGGGTGGTTGGTCAGCCGAGGACGTACGGATGGCGACCGCAGGCTCAACACAGGTAGCCGTGATTGGCTGCTGCCCGGTCACCGCCGCCGATCTGTCCAGCCGCATAGAACAGGTGCGGAAGGTCGGCGATTTGGACCGGCTGGCGGGTGAGCTGCCGGGCAGCGCCCATCTCGTCGCGTCCGTAGCGGGCAAGGTTCGGGTGCAGGGCAGTGTGTCCGGGGTGCGGCGGGTCTTCTCCACCCGCTTGGCGGGGGCGACGGTGGCGACGGATCGAGCGGACCTGTTGGCCTGGTTGACCAGGGCCGGGCTCGATGAGCAGCGGCTCGCGGTCCGGCTGATCTCGCCGCTGCTCCCCCATCCCCTTGCCGATCAGTCCTGCTGGCGGGGGGTGGAGGCGCTGCCCGCGGACCACTATCTGCTCATCGACGGCGATGGGACGAGCCGCGCGGTGCGCTGGTGGCGCGCGCCGGATCCGGTGGTGCCGCTGGCCGAGGGCGCGCCTGCGGTGCGCCAGGCGCTGGCCACGGCGGTCGAGGCGCGCGTCCGGGCGGGCGGGACCATCAGCGCAGACCTGTCTGGTGGCATGGATTCCACCTCGTTGTGCTTCTTGGCCGCAGGGCGAGGCGCCACGCTGATCACCGCGACGTGGGGGCAGGCGGACCCGGGCAGCGACGACGCGGTGTGGGCAGAGCGCGCTGCGGCTGAGCTGGAGGGCGCTGAGCGCCTTTTCATGGGTCACGATGAGCTGCCCGCGATGTATGCGGGGCTCAGACAGGCCAGCGCCGAGGTGGAGGAGCCGTACCGTTGGGTGCGGACCCAGGCTCGGCTGGCCTTCCTCGCCGGCCTGCTCGCTGGCCGTGGGTCCCAGCTGCACCTAGCCGGTCATGGTGGGGATGAGATCTTCTCCCTGCCGCCCTCGTATCTCCACACCCTCGTGCGGACCCACCCATGGATCGCGGTCAACCACCTACGGGGCCACCGCGCCCTCCGTCGTTGGCCCCTCATGGGCACGGCCCGCGCACTGTGGGATCACCGCTGCTACGCGGAGTGGCTGACCGCCGCCGCCAAGAGCCTGGCGAGCCCCCCGCCACCGCGCCACATCCCGTTCTGCGCATGGGGACCACCCCTGCGGCTGCCGCCGTGGGTGACCTCTGAGGCGGTGAGCGCTGCGCGCGACTGGCTTCGCCAAGCAGCGAGCGCCGCTGAGCCCTTGGCGCGCGAGCCCGGCCAGCACGAGGCCCTCCAGTATGCGCGTGTCGCCGGGCGCGCGGCGCGCCAAGCCAGCCGGGTGATGGCCCGCGCGGGTCTGCGGTTGGCAGTTCCCTACCTGGACGATCGGGTCATCGAGGCGTGTTTGGCGGTCCGCATGCATGAGCGCAGCACCCCTTGGCGGTACAAGCCGCTGTTAGCGGAGGCGGTGCGGGGCGTCGTTCCTCGCGCGCTCCTGGGACGCGCGACTAAAGGAGTGTTCGACGCTGACGCGTATGCGGGGCTGTGCCGGCACCGGGGGGAGCTGATCGATCTCTTCGACGAGCCCGTCTTGGCGCGGCTCGGCCTCGTCAAGGCCGATGCCCTCCGTGCCGTCTTCCTCGGCCCGCACCCGTTCACCTCATCGCTGATCGCGCTCGATCCCACCCTGGCCTGCGAGGTCTGGCTGCGCGCCCTCGGCGCGCTCGACCGGAGCACCTCACCAGTCGAGTCGGGAGCAGCACCATGAGCTTGCGCCTGCGTGCTGATGTCTCCCTGGCGGAGACTGACGATGGCATGGTGCTGCTTGATGAGCGGTCCGGCCGGTACTGGCAGCTCAACAGCTCTGGGGCGCTCGCGCTGCGGAGGCTGCTCGAGGGCGCGACGCTGGAGGACGTGGTCAAGGCGTTGGTCAGCCGGTACCCGGTCTCCCGGGAGCGAGCGGGCAGCGATGTCACCGCGCTGGTGGAGTCCTTGCGCAAAGCTCGGCTGGTGCGCTCATGAGCGTGCCGGTGGTGGCAACCGACCGTCGCGCCCCTCCCCTGCGCCAGCGTGTCCCAGCGCTGCTCGCGGTAGGCGCGGCACGCTTGCTCGCCCACCTGCCACCCCGGCGTATCCGCGCCGCGCTGCGTGTGCTGCGCCGGGGCGCTGAGCCGGCCACATACCAGCAGGCCTTGGCCGCGCGGGGAGCAATCGTCGCGGTCAGCGCCCTGTGCGCGGGGGAGGGTTGCCTGCAACGCTCATTAGCCACTGCGCTGTTGTGCCGGATGCGCGGCGTCTGGCCCACATGGTGCACCGGTGTACGGACCTCCCCGTTCAGAGCCCACGCCTGGGTGGAGGTCAACGGGCGGCCCGTCGGTGAGCCGCAGGGCGCGGGCTATTACCGCCCACTTATGACGGTCCGGCCGCGCTGACCTCCCAGGCGCGGCGCGAAGTGGGATAGCTCACCCGCTAAAGGCTTATATGGTCATTGAGGGGCCATCGCTCGCTCATCGCTTACTCATCACTGCCTCAATACGGCGACGCTTATCCCATCGCAAGGTAGTCTGGGGCTCTGGGGCAGCCAAGGATGAGGCACCCAAGAAGACCCAGCGGCCCCGCCTCAGCCAAGGCGAAGCTCTCGCATTAGGGTGATTCTCCCTCGTAGTCACTGCAGTCATTGCACTCGTACCACGTCGAATCATCCACTGCCCGCACATGCCCGCACAGGTGCGACGGTTCCATGCGCTCCACGACGAATAGCCGAGCATCGCCACCCCGATCTGGCGAGCCAGCAAGTGTGTCATCTCGATGAGACGGCTCGTTCTCACGGCGGTTGTCCTCGCCTCCGGGGTCGTGGCGGGTACTGTGCTGCTGTTGGGGCGTGATGGCTTTAGTGCTGCGCTGAGCGGCCTAGCCGCAGTTGCCGGTTCAGTCCTCGTACTAGTAGCCAGCGGAATGCTGCTATTGCTCTGGCGCCGCCAGGCGGCAAAGAGCGCCATCGAGACACAACCTTCGCACCATGACCGCACCCAAATGCTCAACCGAGTGCAGCAGCACTGGATCAAAGAGGGATTGGACAACTCCCTGAAAAACCAGACCCAGATCGCACTGGGACGCGCGCGTCGGCGAGGCGCAATCCTGCAGCGTCGACTAGAGGTGCACCGACCGGACCAAGAACCAGAGCCGCTCCATGGTAGTACCATGATGAGCGAGATCTTCGATGAGTTCAGCAATGGGCTTTTGATTCTTGGACCGCCAGGGTCAGGCAAGACCACTGCGCTACTGGAGCTGACCAATGACCTGCTCGACCGGGCGAGGCAGGACGCAGAGCAGCCCATACCGGTAGTGTTCAACCTGCCGGCATGGTCGCAGCATGTGCAGTTTGGCGATTGGCTGGTCGAGGAGCTGCATCACAGCTACGAGGTGCCCCGCAAAATCGCTCAATACTGGGTCAACCACAACCACATCCTGCCACTGCTCGACGGCCTAGACGAGCTTCCCCCCGAGTCACGCAACGCTTGCATCACCGCAATCCAACAATTCCTCAGCGAGCACCCCGTCGATCTCGTGGTGTGCGGCCACGCCGACGAGTACCAAACACTCGCCACGCGCTTGGGATTGGAGAACGCGGTTGTCCTGCAATCGCTGACACGCCAGCAGGTCTATGACTACCTTGAGACGGTCGGCCTGAGCCAGGCCCGGGAAGCCTTGCAGGCTGATGACCGCCTATGGGAACTGGTGGGATCCCCGCTCATGCTCAACATTGTGGCCCTGGCCTACCAAGGCAGAACGCCGCATGCCCTGCTGATGGACGGCACGCCTGCGCAGCGGCGAAAGCGATTGTTCGCCGACTACATCGAGCGGATGTTCGCCCGCCGCCCGCTCACCGGGCGGTACGCGAAAGACCAAGCGAAACACTGGCTGACCCAGCTCGCGCAAGCGATGCGCGCGCACCGCCAAAGCGAGTTCGATCTTGACCGTATGCAGCCGGATTGGCTGCCGACTGCCGCGCAGCGGCGGCTCGTGACGCTCGTCCCAGCAATCGTGAGCGGCCTTGTCAGCGGCCTGCTGGTCGGGCTGGCTGCCAGGCTCGGCGGCGAGCTGGCCGCCAGTCTGGGCGTCGGGCCAGGTGTCAGCCCGGGCATCGAGCTGGCCAAGGGGCCGGGCGTCGAAGTGCTCGCTGGGCTGGTGTTCACGCTGATCGCCGTCGGCAGTGGGCGGGACTACGAGCCGGTTGGAAGACTTTCGTGGCCGTGGGGAGGGCTGGGGGTCGGGTTAGGCGTGGGAATGGTCGCCGGGCTAGTCGGTGGGGTGGTTGTGGGGCTGGTCTTCGGGCTGGTGGCGATGGGTGTGGGGTTGGTCTACGAGCTGGTCCACGGCGACAGAATAAAAGACGTGCGCTGGTCCTGGTCGCGGCTGGTGGCTGGGGTGACGGTTGGGGTCGTGGTTGGGCTGGTCGGCGGGGTGGTTGTGGGATTGGTTTGCGGGTTGGTCGCGATGGGTGTGGGATTGGCCTATGAGCTGGTCCGCAGCGACGGGATAGAGGGCGCCCGGGCAACGATTAACCCAGTTGAGCAGCTTCACTGGTCACGGCCAAGGTTGGGTGCCGGATTAGGCGTCGGGCTACTAAGTGGGGTGGGTGGCGGATTCCTCACTGTGCTCGCCCGTTGGTTGCATGGTGGGTTGGATGTCTTGCGGGACATCGCGTTGGAGTACGGGCTAGGCAGCGGGGCGGTGGTCGCGGTAGCCGTCGTGCTGGCTTTCGTGCTAGGGAGCGGGCTGGGGAGCGGGCTTGCGGATAAGGCCGTCACCCCCAATCAGGGGATCCACAGGTCAGTGCGCCGTGGTGCGGTGGTCGGCTTGGTCGGCTGGCTGGGTGTGGTGGTGATGAGCGTGCTGGTCAACGCGCCGCTCTACGCGCTGCGTTTTTCTGGGTCGGGCGTCGGGCTGGCCACGGGGTTAGGTGTCGGGTTAGGCAAGGGGCTGCGTTTCGGGCTGGCCAACGGGCTGGCCAACGGGCTGGTGTTAGGGCTGGCCTTCGGCTTGGCCGTGGGGTTGGAGTTTGGTGGCATCGCGTGGCTGCGGCATGTGACGTTGCGCGGCCTGCTGGTCCGCAATCGTTTCGCTCCATGGCGCTATGTGGCCTTCCTCGACGATATGGCCGAGCGCCTGTTCCTGCATCGAAGCGGGGGCAGCTACGTCTTCCGCCACCCGCTGCTGCTCGACTACTTCGCGGACCTTGAAGCCGAGCCGAGCGCCGGCCAACTTAAATGAGTGGTTACGTGACGGTGCGGCAGATGCGGACGAAAAGGTGGTTGAAGCCCGCAATGCCGCCGAACAGGCCGCCGATCTCGACCACCTCGACCCGTGCCAACGCGTCAGGGAAGGGCGGCTCGAACGGTGGGAGGTTGGCCAGCGCGTTGGCGAACGCCTCGTCGAAGCTGAGGTTGCGTGAGAGCCCAGTGGCCTCCTCGGCGCCCTCTGGGCATGGGCGGGCGGATGGCCCGCTGACAGCTTGGGCGTACGCTGACAGCTCCTCCCCGCAGGGCTCGATGTCGACGCTGTCGGTGCCGTCAGCGTGGTGGACGGTGACCACGGGCTGGCCTGCTGGGAAGCGGACGGACTCTGCGTAGAGGTAGGGGGTGATCACCTGAGGAACGATGCCGGGTATTGGGCAGCGCAGGAGATCAAACTGTGGTGGGAAAATTTTGCGAGGGTTTGTGACGATGTCGACGTCGAAGGCGGGCGTGGGCAGCTCGCCCTCGGCCACGATCAGCACATAATCACCAGCACGGAAAGCGCGTATCCACGTCCGGTCCGCAAGCACACAGCTCTCTGCCATGATTCCTCCATGAAGTCATGAGCCTGACGTATCGAAGCGGAGAGGGCCCCACCCAAGGACATGAGAAGGTGAGCCACAAGCATGAGCAGTCTCCGGCCTGGTTATGGGTACCCGCCACACCAGGAGTCTACGACGGCTCCGGCCTCAGTCTGGGTGAAATCCTACGATCTCTGTCACAACATCCTGCGCGAGCTCAGCGAGGAGCTCCTGGGCAACCCGAGCACGACGGCAGCGGCAGTGGACCGATCGGCTACGAGGACGCTGAGCCGTTTCGAACGCTGAACCAAGCGCGGCGGGAGCGGAGGCCGAGGGCATCCCTTTCACGGAGGCCAACGTGTGGCGGCTGCTCGACGCCGGAGTTATGGCGCCGCCCGGAGCAGCATGCCTCGAACTCGCCTGGCGGCACCGTGGCATGCTGCTGAGCGCATAGCAGCGCGCGTCCCATCACCGGCTGGGGGCGGGGACCGAATGACACGGGGTCATTTGCCCGTTGGGGCGGCCGGTTGGATAGTGACACGTGGACGGCCTCGGCGAGGACATCAACTGGTGTTCGCGCACCACGCCCGCGCCGAGGCCTCGCACGGGAGCGATCGGAGACACTCGCCATGCATGATGATCATAACCGCCAACCCATCGGGACAGACCCCAAAAGGGTGAGAGATCGGGGAGAGCGCCCCCGCGGCGCCAGGCGCCCCGGGTAGTCATCGCCCAAGCCGCTGGCTACCTGTATGCGCGCTGCGCGGGCAATCGCTCAAGCGGCCTGGCGACCCACGCTCTCCCTCATAGACGCCGAGGTGAGCGCGTTACTGTTTAATCCGGAGAACGTCCTCGGCGCATGAGACAATGCGAATCTTGTACGATTCGATCTCGGGGTCGTCGAAGGAGACTTTGATCTTGTTGCTGCCCTTCGCCTTCCAGCGACCCACTACCTCCTCGATGCCATCGGCAGGTCCAATAGTAATCTGGATGAACTCCCCGTCCTCCTTGATCTCAAAACCCTCCCGCCCAAACGCAGGAGGAAAATCGAAATCGCTGGGCCGGTACACCTTTACCTCTTCGGTGTCCTCCTCAAAAGAGTGAAGCCAGCGCCTGAACAGCGTGTGCTCCATTGCTGGCTGCTCTTGCGGAGGGACCTTGACCTTCTCGGACCGCGTCGCGCCGATAACCTCGACGCCTTTCGTTCCCGTAATGCCATTGAGCGGGATGGACACAGTATATTGAGTCAGGGCTGGCAGCCCAATGCCGCGCAGGCAGCCAACGACCTCAATACCCCAATACTTTGGCTGACGAATATATATTAGTGGCATCAGGTCTACTGTCATATTGAGATAGGGTTTTGTCCCCTTGACAACCAAGACGTACTGCGGCGGAAAGCTCTCAAGCACCAAGATCTCAACGCTGTCAAAATCGATCAGGCGACAGGACTCAACCGCCGGGAGACTTTTGAACTCTTGCAGCTGCTCCTCGCTCATCTCCATGGTGTGCTCCCTCGTGAAGGACTGAGGTGGTCAGGTCAGCCTAGGGCTTGCTCGACATCGGCGACCAGATCATCGACGTCCTCGATGCCGACCGACAGGCGGACCAGATCATCAGGCACCTCCAGCGGAGAGCCGGCGACCGATTGGTGCGTCATGCGGCCCGGGTGCTCGACCAGCGACTCCACGCCGCCGAGCGACTCGGCCAGGGTGAACACGCGGAAGCGCGCGCAGGCTTTGAGCGCGGCGTCAGCGTCGGCCATGCGGAAGGAGACCATGCCGCCGAAGTCGCGCATCTGGCGGGCTGCGACGTCGTGGCCTGGATGCTCCGCCAGGCCCGGGTACAGCACAGCGCGCACCGCTGGGTGCGCGCGCAGGACCGGGACCACCGCCCGAGCGTTGTCGCAGTGCGCGCGCATGCGCACCGCCAAGGTCTTGATCCCCCGCAGGACCAGGAACACGTCCCACGGGCCGGGCACCGCCCCGACTGCGTTCTGCAAGAAGCCCAGCCGCTCCGCCAACCGGTCGTCGTTGGTCAGCGCGGCCCCGCCCACCACGTCGCTATGCCCGCCCAAGTACTTGGTGGTCGAGTGCACCACGATGTCGGCGCCCAGCGCGAGCGGCAGTTGCAGGTAGGGCGTCGCGAATGTGTTGTCGACCACGGCCACCGCGCCCCGCTCGTGCGCGAACGCCGCGAGCGCCGCGATGTCGAACACGGTCATCAGCGGGTTCGTGGGGGTCTCGATCCACAGCATGCGCGTGGCCGGCCGCCACGCCGCGGCGACCGCATCGAGGTCGCCCAGGTTGACCGGGTCAAATGCCAGCCCCCACGGCGCATGCACGTGCGCGAACTGCCTGAAGGTGCCGCCGTAGACGTCGTTGGCCATGACCACGTGGTCGCCGGGGGAGCAGGTGCGCAGCACCGCGTCGCAGGCGGCAAGGCCCGAGGCAAAGGCGAAGCCGTGCCGCGCGCCCTCCAGCGACGCGAGCGCCGCCTCCAGCGCGTCGCGGGTCGGGTTGCCGCTGCGCGCGTAGTCCCAGCCGCGATGCGCGCCGACCTCAGCCTGGGCGAACGTCGAGGTCTGGTGCACGGGCACGGTCACCGCGCCGGTGGCCGGGTCGGGATCCTGGCCGGCGTGGATCGCGCGGGTCGCGAACCCCGCCTGATCCCAGCGGGACGCGCTCACGATCGCTCCCGGCTCATAAGAAAGTCGAGGACGTCGGCGCGGGTCACCACGCCGATCGGCGCCGGCCCGTCACACACCAGGACGGCCGGCGCGCGCTCGGTGAGCACGGTCATCGCCTTGTCGACGGTGTCGCGCTGGTCGATCATCGGCAGCGGCTCGTCGATGACCTCCCCCACCGTGCGGTCGAGCACACCCGGGTCGCGGTAGACGCGCTCGAGGATGCTGCGCTCGCGGATGCTGCCGAGCACGTCGTCGCGGGCCTCAAGGCCCTCGCGCTTGACCACCGGCATCTGGCTGACCCCGTAGATGTGCAATGTCGCCACGGCCTCGCGCACGGCCTCGTCGGGATGCACGTGCACGATCGCCGGCGTGGGGCCGGTCTTGGCGGCGAGCACCTCCGACAACCGCGCGGTGGCGCCAGTGCGGTCAAGGAACCCATTCGCCACCATCCACTCGTCGTTGTAGATCTTGCTGAGGTAGTTGCGGCCCGTGTCAGGCAGCAGCACCACGATGGCCGCGTCCGCCGGGTACTCGGCGGCGACCTGCAACGCCGCCCACGCCGCCATGCCGCACGACCCGCCGACGAGCATCCCCTCCTCGCGCGTCAGCCGCCGAGCGGTCAGGAACGAGTCCCGGTCGGAGACGCGCACGAAGCGGTCAACCAGGCTCGTGTCAAAGGTCGCGGGCATGAAGTCCTCGCCGACGCCCTCGACCAGGTAGGGGTGCACCTCGCCCGAGTAGATCGAGCCTTCAGGGTCAGCGGCGACCACGACGACGCCCGGGTTTTGCTCCTTGAGGTACCGGCCCGCGCCGGTGAGGGTCCCGCCAGTGCCCACTCCGGCGACGAACACGTCCAGGAGCCCGCCGGTCTGCTGCCAGATCTCCGGGCCGGTCGAGCGGTAGTGCGCCTCAGGGTTCGCGGGGTTGAAGTACTGGTTGGGTTGGAACGCCCCGGGGATCTCCTCGGTCAGCCGGTCGGCGGTGCGGTAGTAGCTCCGCGGGTCGTCGGGCTCCACGGCGGTGGGGCACACCACGACCTCAGCGCCGAACGCGCGCAGCAGGTTGATCTTCTCTTGGCTCATCTTGTCCGGCATGACGAACACGCAGCGGTAGCCCCCCTGCGCCGCCACGATCGCCAGCCCGGCCCCGGTGTTGCCGCTGGTCGGCTCCACGATCGTGCCGCCCGGGCGCAGCAAGCCAGCCTCCTCGGCGGCGGTAACCATCGCCAGCCCGATGCGGTCCTTCACGCTGCCGCCGGGGTTCAAGTACTCCACTTTGGCCAGCAGCGTCGGCGGGACCCCAGCGCTGAACCGGCGCAGCCGCACCAGCGGCGTGTGGCCGACCAGATCGACCAGCGAGTCGGCCACGCCCGGCCACTGCCCGTGGGACGGCGAAGTCATCGCTTGCGAGGCTACCGCGGGGCGCGGGGCGCGGGCCTCAGCCGGGAGCGTCAGGACGCTGCTGCTCCGCCTGGGCGAGCGCATCCTCCTCCACGAGCAGCCCTTGGCGCTCGTAGCGTTTGCGGCTCCGGCTGAAGCGGACCACGACCGCGGACAGCTCGCTGGCCCGGTGCGCCCGGCGGGTCAGCGCCGCGTCCCCCGACGGCAGGAACACCAGGTGGTCCATGCCAGCGCAGCGCATGCAGACCGGGCCCGCGTCCTGCATCAGCAGCAGATCCCCGGTGCCCGAGCAGGCCGTGCACGTCCAGTCATTCAGTGATGAGATGACGACGAGGTCCGGCGGTTTGCTCTGCCGCTCGGCCAGCCGGCGGCGCTTGGCGGCGGACAGCTCGGGGGAGACCCAGTGCGTCCGGTACGCGCGCTCGATCTCAGCTGCCCCGCTGACGCTGAAGCGCAGTGGCCTGCGGTCGCGGGTCCGGGCCACGTAGGCGGTCTCGCTCGGCGTCAAGCCGCGGCGCTCCGCCCACCGGCGGAGCAGCCTCATAGCGGTGGACAGCTTGTGCAGGTTGGCCTGCACCACCCGCTCCAGGCACTCGGCGCGTCCCTGCCTCCACCCATCCAGGTGCGGCGGGGCCAGCCAGCCGAGCCGCACGAGCACGTCGATCGCGCTGACGTACTGCTGCTCGGCCAGAGCCGCCTCAGCCGCCCGAACGACGCGCTGCTCCAACTTGGCGCCGCTCATGCCGTCCCCACTCCCCCGTGCCTGCGTGCCATGTCGAGCCTCCGCGGAGAATGCCTCGCGATCTGGTAGACGTGCAGTATGACAACTGACGTAATGACCAAGGACGAGCTGTTCAACCGCGTACGGGAGCTCCGCGAGGAAGGGCGGGCGCCGAAGGACATCGCCCGCGCGCTTGGCGTGCGACCCGCTGTCGTGACCCCGCTGGTGCGCTCCATCGCCCAGCAAGCCGCGCCGGCCGAGCCGGAGCTGGTCGGCTGCTGGGTGAGCCCAGGCTGGAGTGCGGGCCTGTCCGTTCACGGGCACAAGGACTGGCCGGACGGGGGCCAGCCAGGTAGTGGCGCCAACGGCCTTGCCGGCGTCGTAGTCGCGCGGCGGCACCGGTTGCAGAAGGTGTCGGTCTGCGGTTACCTCGTCGATGTGTACTGCCTGGGCGTCAAGGACGCCCTCGGGCCACGGACCATGGACGAGCGTGAGCTGCCGGCGTTTCTCCGCCGGTTCTTCAGCACGTTCGACGTGGACGAGGCTGGGGGGCCGTGGTCGGTCCCAGTGCCGCTGGACCTGGCCCGCCACCTGGTGTGGGGAGCCGTCGACTACGCCCGTGAGCTAGGCTTCCAACCCGCCCCCGACTTCCAGCGGGCAGCCGGTCACCTCGGGCCGTGGGAGGAGGCCAGCGCCATCACGTTCGGGCAGGACGGCATGCCGATGTACGTGCAAGGTCCCTACGACGATCCCCACAAGGTGATCCGCACACTGGCCAAGTCGGTCGGCGAGGGCAACTTCCACTTCCTGATCGTGGCGGACGAGTGGACCGAGGAGCCGCGCCCAAGTCGAAGGCGCCGGGCGCTGTGACCCGCAGACCCTCTTATCCGTCATGACCCCGAGGGCTTGACGGTGAGCGCGCCACGAAGTTGTGGTCTGCGGAGTACCACGTTGCTCCTTGCTCGATCGTGAGGGCGGCAAGGTAGGCGCCAGGCACGAGGTTGCGCAGAAGCTGGGGAGCGCGGGGGTGCTCATACCCAGTGGCTCGTCTGCTGGCGAGCGCCGTCGAGCCAGCCACGAGCGCTGGCACGGCACGGTCAGAGACTCCGGCCTGTGGGCGTACACCAGGATGTTGACGATGTTGACGTCAACGCAGCGCATCGACTGGCTCGCCTGTGTCCATCAGATCGCGCAGTGCCGCGTTGTTCACGAGATCCACGCCGGGGAGAATCCCGGTGCCACCATAGGTAGGCAGGGGTGCCAGCGGCTCGATGTCGGTGCTGTGCCGCTCGTCGAGCGCCCGGCGAAGCGCATCCCCGATGATCTCGCCGATCGTGCGTCCCGCTTGAGCGGCTCGCTGCTTCACGATCCGGTACAGCTCATCATCGATGGTGATCATCGTGCGCATGTTGATCATCATGCCCTCAACGAGGATCACGTTGATGGTTCGCTCTGAGCTGTGTAGGGGGAGGCGGTTGTGCCGGGTGATGCTGCAGGCCGGCAAGAGCGCCCGTGTCCGCTAGACTCTGGGAAGGTTCTGGCCCGGAGATCATTCCGGACCGGATGCCAAGCGGTTTGCTGAGCTGAGTCAGGTCTACGGACAGCAAAAGCGCAGCTCACAGCCCACCCGCGCCGGTAGCTCAGTGGATTAGAGCATCTGACTACGGATCAGAAGGTCGGGGGTTCGAATCCCTCCCGGCGCGCCACCAAACTCCCAGGTCACAGCCCTTCTCCCTCTGAAGCAGCGCCGTCTGACATCTCGTTAGACGGCTTGGGGGACCCAATTAGGGACCCACTTGCGCCGTCGAGGACTTCGTCCAGCGCATCAGCCACCGCCTCCGCCGCCGCGTCCACCATGCGGCTGGTCGTATGCGTATAGATCTCCCGCGTCGTGCGGCTATCCGCATGACCCATCAACTCCTGCGCCACCCGCTCGTGCACGCCCCGCTCCGCCAACGACGTCCCGTAGGAGTGACGAAGATGGTGAAAACCTCGGTGCTTTACGCCAGCGCGCTCGACGACCCGGTTCCACACCCGCAGCACGTTCCGCTGCGACAGCGGCGTGCCGACCGTCGACCTGAATACAAGGTCGAGGCCGTGTGGCTCGGCGGCCGGCAGGGACTGCAGCTGGGTTTTGCGGTGCTCGCGGAGCAGCGCGGTGACCTTGGCGGGCAGCGGGATCGTCCGACGCGACGCCGGAGTTTTCAGCTCGACCAGCTCACCCGTCTTCGACAGCTGGTTGCGCACATGGACCCGGCCTGCGCGCAGATCCACATCGGCCCAGCGAAGCCCAAGCAGCTCGGACAACCGCATCCCCGTCGCTAGGGCAGTCACGAACAGCGGGTACAACCGCTCGTGCTGCGCAGCCGCCAGGATCGCCGTCTGCTCCTCGAGGGTGAACGGTTGACGCTCAGTTGCCCGCCCGCCGGGGCCTTCGACAAGCTTGGCCACGTTGCGGCGCACGAGCCCCCAGGCCTCGGCTTGGCCGAGCGCGATCCTCAGGACCGCGTGGGACACCTCAACCGTGCGCCGGCCCTTGCCGGCCTCAAGCTCCTCACGCAAAAACCGCTGCACATGCGCAGGGGTGAGCTTGGCCAGCTGGATGCGCCCAAGCCCAGGCGCCAAGTGCAGACGGACTGTCGCCTCGTAGCTTTCGACCGTGCGAGGCGCGCGTTTGCTCAACGGCAACGAGTCCCGCACCCACCTCTCCAGGAACGCCCGGACCGTCATCCGCGGATCAGGCTCAGGCAACCCGTCCTCACGGTCCCGGAGCCGGGCCCGCAGCTTAGCCTGCACCTCTTTCGCTGTCTTACCCGTAACCTTCGCTCGCCGGCCGTGGGCGTCGCGTGGCATCCGGCCGACCCACCGGCCGCTGCTCTTATCAAACGACACCGACCCCTCGCCATAGCCACGACGCCGGCTCACGCCGCGCCCTCGGTCTGCTCGACCAGGCCAGCGACATAGTCCTCAAGCGCGGCCACCGGAACTCGCCGGAGCACGCCGATCTTGACCGACTTGACCACACCAGAGGCCATCAGCTCATACATCTTCGACCGGCCCACCCCGAGCAGATGAGCCGCCTCCTCCGGCTTCAACAACAACTTGCTCACGTGCCTCCCCCTTCCGTCGTTATCCGGCGTCGTTACCCAGCGAGCGCAAGGGCCTCGATCAGCTCAGCTCGGGCCTCTCGGGCGGCCTCGCGTTGGGCTCGTTGCTGCTCACGAACGGTGCGGGCGAGCAGCGCATCGCCCTCCAACCGCCACCCGAACCCCGCCACCTGCCAACGCTTCCGCAACACCCGGCCGGCGGTCTGACGCATCAACTCCCACGGATCCAAACGATTGAGCGCTCGCTGCCACGCCACCCACCGCGCCCGCGCGAGGCGCAGCTTGGTGAACGTCGTCGAGTAATACCGGGACTTCGTGAGGAAGTGGCCTTTATAGCCCAGCTGATGCGCCCACCGGTCCGTGCGTAGCTGCGGGTCGTGGATAGCGAGCAGCCAGGCGGCCACGACCAGCCGGTGAATATGCTCAGACACCGGCAGCGCATCGAGATCCTCGACTTTGAGACGGCGGTCGAGGCCGCCCACACACTCCGTATGCTTCGTCGCATACTTCGCGAGATAGCCGGCGACCTTGCCCCGCTCCTCACCAGCCACCTCGCGGACATCCACCTGACCTCCCCACCGCGCTGCTCTCGCGCGAGGGATCAGGCTCACGTCAGGCAACCGACGATGGCGGACCTGGTCACGGTTGATTGGAGGGGTGAAAAGCGATGGCTGGGTAAGGGATCCTGACGGATCCCCGGCCTCAAGCCTGAGACACTGACCGCGCGTCAAGGGTGCTTCGCACTTTCCCTGCGGGAAAGCCTCCGGCCCTTGACCCGCTCCGACGGATGCGCAGCTTGAGGCCTCTACCCCGTGTGCCTGATCGTCGGCGGGCTCGTTGAGGAGATGACCGGGATAAGGCACCTGCGTATACGCCACCGCGTTGCGGATCGCCTGGGCAAGCAGGTCAATGGTGTACCGCGCGGGGGGCGGGGTGACGCGATGCGGCGCCCGCCAGGGCACGCCCAGACGCTCAACGGCGGGAGGTCTGGCGGCGTCGAGGCGGATGACTAGGTGGAAGTGGACGACGCCGCGGCGTTGATACTCCGCGACTTTGACATACTGGATCGACACCTCACGCTTGAGCCGCCGCTCCGAGACACCGACCAGGGCGGCCAGCTCGCGGTAGATGCGGATCCGAGTCCGCCGCCATAGCTCCCCGGCGTGCGCGTTCCACAACACCGCGCCGGCGTAGTCCCAGCAGTCCATACACAGCGGCCGGCCCAGGCAGGGATCGTCCTCGTCGTGCCGGGCGGTGCAGGTGACGGGCCGGCCGTGCTCGCACACCTCGTCGGCTTGATCACGGCGTGCCCGGCACGGCAGCACCCGGCCGCTGCTATCCGTGACTCTCGTATGGACCAGGCCGAGGCTCGGAGCAGTCAACGTGACGAACACCGTCGGATGCCCAGCCACCGTGTCCGGGACGTCTTTGCCGCCGGCCAGTCCCGAGACGACCACCTGCCAGGCGTCCTGCTGATACAACCGCGAGCACGGCTCACACCGAGACGCCCGCCGATTGTTGCACCGGGTGTGCACCACCCCGTCAGGCAGCCCCTCACTCGACCAGGCCTGCTCTAGCTGCCCGGTGGTCCGGTCGATGGTGTCGAGCTGGCCATGTAGGCGGATCGGATGCGCACACCCACCCACCTGGCGGGCTTGGTCTTGGATCGCCTCGGCGTCCTCGCCGCGGTCGAGGATCTCAACCAACGCGCGACCAAGGTCCCCATCGAGGGTGGTGGCGGTCATCCCACCCGCCCCTGCTCTGGGAGCAGGTGGCGGGCGCGGCTGGCCGCGCAGCCAGCCGCACACCACCGCCCTGCCACCGTTCGGGCCGAGACGCTCACGACCGGCCCTCTCGGATCTCTGCGCGGAGCCGGCGGCGCTCGTCGAGCACGACCTCCAACCGGCCAGCCGTCGACGCCAACAACACGTACAAATCGGCCATGAGGTGGCGCAGCTCGACGCCGTCCAACCGGTCGGCGTCCCGCAGGCTCCACACGGTCATCGCGGCCGATTCCAGATCGGTGACCCAGCCTGGCTCGTCACGCGCGGTCCAGCGCATCACTACGCCGCCCCCTCACGCCTTCTACTCGCCAGATCGGTGACCGTGGCGCCGCAATGCGCGCACCGAGCCTCGTCCAGGCCGCGGACCTGTCGCGCGCGGGCGGCCAAGGTGTCGAGGTCGTCGTCGGACAGGTAGAACGACCGCAACCTGACCGGCTGCTCGCTCTCCGCGATCAACAGGCCCACACCACGCTGGTCACCGGCGATGTCCGACGCGGAGTACCCAGCCGTGGCCATACCAGCGCCCAGAATCGTGTCCGACGCCCCCCGAGTAGAGCAACGCAGCGCCCACCGGTACCCCACCAAATCGCGGAGCGAGGTGGGCACGACATCGCCGGACGGTTTCTGCGTCGCGCCGATCCAGATGATCCCCGCAGCCCTGCCACGGCGGATCAAGTCGGTGCACAACTCGTTGAGCTCCTCACGGGCCTTGCGTTGCCCACCAGAGGTGTAAAACGCCAACTCGTCACAGCCGACCAGGTGCAAGCGGTGGCCGTCGCCCTGCTCGATCTTGCGCCGCCGCTGCTCCAACAGCAGCTCGTAGCGGGACTCCATCTCGGACTGCAACTGGCGGAGCACGTCGATCGCGTCGTCCACGCTCGGGCCGACGAACGCGCGGGCGCACTCACGCCAACACGCCAACTCGACGCGTTTCCCATCCAGCAGCCACAGATCCACTTGGGGGTCGAGGGCGGCGGTGGCGATGAGCATGGATTGGGCGACGGATTTGCCTGCGCCTGGCTCGCCGCCTAAGAGCAGGTTGCGCTCGACTAGGTTGATGGTGATGGTGTTGGCGTGCTCGTCGACGCCGACGGGGATCGGCTCCCACAGCGACAATCGTTGCGCGTGGAGATGCGGCCATGGGAGACGGACCGTGCCCGCCAACGCGTCCCGGCGCACCAGGCAGACCTCGGCGTAGCGGGCGTTGCCCGGATCGCGGGCTACTTGCACCTCGCGGACTTGCAACAGCGCGGCCAACGTCTCAGCCCGGGCCTCCAGGTCAGCGAGGCTTTGGCCGGCTGGTAGGCGCACCCATAGGGCCTCGCCGACTGGGGCTTTGGCGATGCGGGTGATTCTGGGGGTGCGCTCGTTGAACGTCTCTAACCCGGCGTGCCGGCAGGCTTTGCCCCAGCGTCTGCGCAGGCTGGCCTGCTGCTCTACCCAACCCAGCCGAGAGCGCGTCTTTTGCGGGATGGCCACGGCTGCGGTCAACGCGACAGTAAGGAGCCCTGCGACCAGGCGTGGCGCGATGACAGCCAACACGCTCCACACCATCACCACGATGAGTAGGGCAGCGAGCTCGACGCGCCACCGCCAGCCGGCCCGCATCAGCGTTCCGGCCAGCCGCGCCACGGGGCGCTGGGCGGGTGGTGTCCACAGGTGGGTTCCGGGTCTGCGTGGGGGAGCCGGCGGACGCTCAATCAACCTCATGACACACACACCTCCTGTGGTCCGATCCGGTCCCGGGCGTTGAGATAGATGGCAGGCTTGGCGCAAACGCCCAAGCGCTCCGGAGTGATGTCGGCGCCCATCACCGTCGCCCTCCTGACGGCTTGCGCGCGGTGCGCGGCCTGCGCGGGGTGAGCTGACGGACGTTGTAGGCCGACAGATCAACAACCTGGTCTGGCGGTGGTGGGGGTTTGGGTGTCCACGCGCCGCATGCGCAGCGCCATAGGCCTGTGGGGTCTTGGGTGTAGCAGTGCTCGTGACACACCGCCCGGCACCCATCAACCGAGCAGACGGCCGTGCCCTCACCCACCTCAACCCAACTGTGCTCATGCGTCTGGGCCATGGGGATCACTCGGCCCTCGCGCCGTTCCGCGCTCTCGTGGTGGCTGGCTCGACCGAGGTCGCGCGGAACGCCACCCCGGACTTGTCCCCGATCGACCACGGCTGCGCGGTCAGCTCGCGCAACACGACTGGCTGGCCGGGTATCAGCCCTGCCGGCTCGCCGGGCACCTTGACGTTGATGATCTCGGCGTCGCCTGACCCCGGGTCCATCGCGACGATCCGGACGGAGAACAACGCCACCCCGTCCTCGACCTTGGCTCTGCCTGACTCGAAGTCACGCACCGGTGCCGCAGCAGCGACCACCAGGAACGTCAGCGCGGATGTGTCGACTCTCAGTCTCATATGTCCTCCTTACTCATCGGATACGAGATATATGCCCTCGTGCCGATGAGAATAGGGAGGATAATGCCGCTTGTCAAACCCATGTGCCCATCAGTTAGTGGGCAGATACCTCATAGACGAGGATGTGCCGGTCCCCGACCAGCACGAAGTCGGTGACCTCCAGCGCGCGCCCTGAGGCGTCGTAGCAGGTGCGCAGCACCCGCGCGACGGGAACGCCGCCTCGCATCCCAAGCCGCGCCGCCTCCTCAACCTCGGGCATCCGCAACGTCAGCTCCTCGACCATCCGCCTCGGCTCGACAAGCGCGGCGTCCGCCATCCTCTCGGCCTGCTCGACGCTGGCAAGCCGCGCGACACGCAGCGGGAAGTAGCGGTCCACCAGCTGCGCCGGCTCACCCCCATGCACGAGCAAGAGCCGGCGGACAAGCGTCAGCTCAGCCGAGCCCAACCCCAACCGCTTGGCCACCTCATCCGGCGGCTGGATCACCTCGACCGCCAGCAGCCGCTGGTCCGCATCGCCGCCCTGCTGTGCGCGGCGCCCAGGCGAGCCCAGCCGGCGCAGCGGGCGGCGTGCCCGCACGAACGATCCGCGTCCCTGCTCGGTCACGACCAACCCCTCGATGCGCAACAGCCCCACCGCTGTGCGCACGCTGTTCCGCGACACGCTGTACCGGCGGATCAGCTCCGTCTCGGACGGCAGCGGCTGCCCGCCCGCAAGCTCGCCGCTGCGGATCGCCTCACGCAACGCGTCCGCGATCTGCTGGTACACCGGCAGGCCGCCCCGACGACTCACGGTCACCGCAACGTCCCACCCCGGCTCAGCCCGCAGCCCGCCGCCCACGCGCGCACACGCGCCGAGGCCCGCGCGTCAACCCGCCCCAGACGCCATCCCGCCGCCCGGAGCCTAGGACGCGGGCTCGGAGCCCTCCTGCTCCCCCATCGGCCCCACGGCTTCATGGACAAGCCAACCATTTTACTGGTATGTACCGATGAGTTGGCGAGATTGACATAGCTCGTCAGCGCCCGATTCGATGAGATCAGCCCGCCGGGATCTCGTACACGAGCACGTGCCGATCCCCAGCCAGCACAAAATCGCTCGCCTCCAACACCCTCCCGCTCGTGTCGTAAAGGCTGCGCAGTAACCGCACGACGGGAACGCCCGAGCCAATACGCAACCGCCTGGCCTCCTCAGGCGTAGGCATGCGGAACGTCAGCTCCTCGGTGAGTCGGTCTAACTCGTAGCCAAGCTCTTGCTCCAGCTCGGCGTGCGCCCCCCCTGGGATGTCCTCGCCGCGCTCGATCCGCGTGCCCTGCGCGACGCTGAGTGGGAAGTAGCTGTCGGCCAGCTGCGCCGGCTCCCCGTCCCAGAAGACCAGGCTCCGGCGCAGCACCGCCTTCTCGCCTGGCGGCAGCCCTAGCCGGTCGGCGACCTCGGCCGGCGGCTCGACGACCTCGACCGCCAGCAGCCGCTCGTCCGCGTCGCCGTCCTGCCCGGCGGCCTCTACGGGTGATGACGCCTGGCCCGCCACCCGTTTGGCCTCGGCGTAGCGTGACGAGCTGAGACGGCGCAACGGCCGGTGCGCGCGGACGAACGTGCCGCGGCCGTGCTCGGTGACCACCAGCCCCTCGGCCCGGAGCACCGCTACCGCGTTGCGCCCGCTGTTGCGGGACACCCCGTATTGCTCCATCAGCTCTGTCTCTGACGGCAACAGCTGCCCATCCTTCAGCTGACCGCCGCGGATCGCCGCGCGCAGCGCGTCGGCGACCTGTTTGTAGACGGGCCGGTCGCTTGTGCGGTCTATCTCCGCCAACGCTCACCCTTCTCGGCTCGTGGCTGCCAGTTATTGGCAGGGCACACGCCGCGCCCGCTCCAGCACGCGCGTCAACGTCTGGCGCAGGTAGCCCAACTCCCGCTCTGTCTCGGACAACAGGACCTCCAAGGCGCTGATGGTCTCGGCCGGATCGTCGGCCAAGCTGCGGTTCCACTGGATATGCCCTGGTTGGAAGCGGACGCCCGCGTAGTGGGCGAGATCGTCTGCCCACTGGACCAGGCGAGCGCCCGTGAGCAGCAGCAGCTCATGATCCTCCTCGCTAATCTGCTGCGAGCTGACGAGCGGAGTGGCTTGGCAAAGCTCCACGGCATGCCTCCGGCAAGATGGCCAACTGGTATGAATGAGCGACGGGCGCGCGGTCGTGCTCTCGGAGGGTCAGACCGCGCTCCCCACTAACTACACCACTACATAGACAGAGTAGACCACAAGGGTGAGGGCTCTGTCAACAACACCAGTGAGGAGACATGAGCCCCGAGACGGTCCACCGCGAGATCGCCCAAACACTGCGCGCCCGCATCCGCGACCGGACCTACCCACCCGGCGGCAAGCTGCCCTCCGAGCAAGACCTCGCCCAAGAGCTCGGCGTCGCCCGCGACACCATCCGCCTCGCCCTCGGCCTCCTACGAGCCGAGGGGCTGCTACGCACCTACCGCGGCCGCGGCACCTACGTCGCCGAAAGCCCACCCTTGCGCGAGCGAGGCGCCGCCCACGCCCGCGAGCACCGCGAGCGCGCCCCCGGCGACGTGTTCACCACCTCCCTGGCCGAGCACGGCCGCACCGGGCAGATGCGCATCACCGCAGGCACCTGGCCAGCGCCCGAGGAGGTCATCGCCCGCCTCGGCCTGGAGGACGGCGCCGACGCCGTCGTGCGCCAACGCATCGAGATCGTCGACAACACCCCATCAGCGCTGCGCGACGACTGGTACCCCCTCCAAATCGCCGCCGGCACACCACTAGAAAGCCCGACCAACATCGAGCGCGGCTCCAACCGCGTCCTCGCCGAGCTAGGACACGAGGTCACCCACGAGGACCACACCATCACCGCCCGCCAACCCACCCCCCAAGAGACCAACACCCTCGACATCCCCCCCGACATCCCAGTCCTCGAGGTCTGGAAAACCGGCTACGCCACAAACGCACACCCCGTCGTCGTCTACCACGACATCCTCCCAGCCGACCGCCACCTCATCGACTACACCATCCACACTGCAACAAAGCCAAACCCGCGAAGTAGCTAATGCTCACCATCACACGAGCGGACCCCACCGACCTGCCCACCGTGGCGGGGATCCTCGCCGAGGCGGCGGCTTGGCTTGACGGGCGGGGGGTCAGGCAGTGGCCCGAGTACGGCTTTCCCGAGGGGGAGACGCTCGGCCGGCTCCAGCGCGGGGAGACCTATCTCGCCCTGATCGACGACGCGCCAGCTGGCACGATAAGCCTGGACACCTCCGGCGAGCCCTTTTGGACTCCCGAGGAGGCGCGGTCGTCGCTGTTCATCCATCGCCTCGCGGTCGCGCGCGCGCACGCCGGCCGCGGGCTCGGCAGAGCCTTGCTTGATTTCGCGCGCTCCGAGGCCCGCCGCCGCGGATGCCAATGGTTACGCCTTGACTGCGTAGGCGACAACGAGGGCCTTAAGACCTACTACAAGCGTGAGGGTTTTTCCTTAGTTAAAATCATTCCCCTCCCCCATGACGACTCTGAGGCCCTGTTCGCGCAGAGGGTGACGCGATCCGCTGGCAGATGATCCTGGCCCCAGGCAAGGCAATGTCTCCGATCCATCTCATCCTCGTTCGGTGTCCCGCTTTTGTTGCCGGTGGCGTCGAAGCGCGCGGCGTTGCTCCTCCGTCTTGCCGCCCCAGATGCCGTTGGTCTGACCAGTGTCCAGCGCCCAGCTCAGGCAATCCTTGACCACGGGGCAGCGGGCGCACACCGCTTGCGCCAACTCGATCTGATCGAGCGCGCCGCCGCTTGCTCCCACGGGGAAGAAAAGCTCCGTGTTGAGGCCGCGGCAGGCTGCCCGCTGCCGCCAGCCTGAGCGGGTCGCGGCCATCACCGCCGCCTCCGTATCCCGCGCGTCCCGCGCCGCGCCCGGCCCGGTGGGGGTCCGGCGGACATCTCGGACCACACCGCCCGCCCGCTGCCTAGCGCGTACAGCAGCCAACGGCGTTCGCAGCCTGGGCAGGTTTGCCAGCGGCCGGTCCGCGCGTCGTCCAGGACCACCTCGTAGCGGCAGTCGCAGGGTGTGACCGCGACGAGCTTGCCGTCCCGCTCCTCGACCCACCCAGGATCGCTCATCGCCATCCCCCTACGGTTTGATTGACACGTCGGTGGCAGCAGTCGGCGCACGGCTGCGCGCGCCAGTCCCCATACGCGAGCGGGCCGCGTATCAGGTAGAACGCCTGCGCGGGCTTGGTCTGGGCGCACTCGGCGCAGGCGATCCGCTCGCGTTGATCCATGACACGAGGGTCCTCGCTGTCTGACGCTCGCTCCAGGCTGGCCCCATATGAGGCGTGAGCGGCAGGGGTTGTAAGCTCCTCGGTCAGCATCAGCGTTCCGCCTCTCGGAGGGTCAGACCGCGCTCCCCACTAACTACACCACTACATAGACAGAGTAGACCACAAGGGTGAGGGCTCTGTCAACAACACCAGTGAGGAGACATGAGCCCCGAGACGGTCCACCG
>Ga0081538_10000835_pt1 | contig 33369 bp, 36 predicted proteins | sample TabmetS5T2R1_FD_71022 | JGI IMG/M metagenome (GOLD analysis project Ga0081538, IMG submission 71022) | Tabebuia heterophylla rhizosphere microbial communities from the University of Puerto Rico - S5T2R1 | ecosystem: Host-associated > Plants > Roots > Rhizosphere ...
CGACGAGCGCGAGCAGACGCTGAACCAGCTGCTCGTCGAGATGGACGGCTTCGAGATGAAGGACAACATCATCCTCATCGCCGCCACCAACCGGCCGGACATCCTCGACCCGGCGCTGCTGCGTCCGGGCCGCTTCGACCGCCAGATCGTGGTGGACCGCCCCGACCGCAAGGGCCGCACCAAGATCCTCGAGGTCCACACGCGCGGGAAGCCGCTCGCCAAGGCCATCGACCTCGACGCCCTGGCCGGCCAGACGCCCGGCTTCACCGGCGCCGACCTCCAGAACCTCGTCAACGAGGCCGCCCTCCTCGCCGCGCGCCAGGGCAAGCGCGAGATCGACCACCTCCAGCTGGAGGAGGGGATCATGCGCGTGATCGCCGGCCCGGAGAAGAAGACGCGCGTGATGTCCGAGAAGGAGCGGCGCGTCACGGCCTTCCACGAGATGGGCCACGCGCTGGTGGCGCACTACCTGCACAACACGGACCCGGTCCACAAGATCAGCGTGATCTCGCGCGGCCAGGCCCTCGGCTACACGATCTCGCTGCCGACCGAGGACAAGTTCCTCACCACTCGCGCCGAGCTGTCGGACACGATGGCGATGACGCTGGGCGGCCGCGCCGCGGAGGAGATCGTGTTCGGCGAGGTGACCACCGGGGCCTCCAACGACCTCGAGAAGGTCACCGCCACCGCGAAGCAGATGGTGATGCGCTTCGGCATGTCGGACAAGCTCGGCCCCAGGGTGTTCGGCCACGACCACGGCCAGCCCTTCCTGGGCCGCGAGTTCAGCTCGGAGCCCGACTACTCGGACGAGATCGCCAGGGAGATCGACGACGAGATCCGCCGCATCGTTGAGGAGGCCCACCAGCTGGCGCGCGACATCCTCGAGCAGCACCGCGAGAAGCTCGACATGACGTCGGAGATCCTGCTCAAGCGCGAGACGATCGAGCGCGAGCAGTTCATCGAGCTGCTCGACGGGAAGTCCGAGGAAGAGGTGTTCGGCGAGGACCAGCCGGTCCTGCCTCCGCCGCCGCCCGCCCCCGAGGCCCCCGAGCGCAAGCCGGAGCGCGCGCCGAAGCCGCTGCCGCGGCCGGGCCTGGCCGGAGGCGCCGCCGACATGCGCGGCGATCCGCCGCCCGAGAAGCCGAGCCCCGCCTAGACCACCCCGAGCGCCTCGGCGACGCGCGGGTCGGCGAGCGTCTTCACGGTCAGCGACGCCCCCTCGACGGGCAGCTCCGGGAAGTAGGGGACCGCCACCACGAACATGCCTGCCGCCCGGGCTGCCTCCACGCCCGTGGCCGAGTCCTCCAGTGCGGCCGAGCGTCGGGGCTCGGTGCCGAGCGCCGCGCAGGCGGCCAGGTAGAGGTCGGGCGCCGGTTTCGGGTGCTCCACCTCGTCGGCCGTGACCACCACGTCGAAGTGGCCGTCGAGCAGGCCCGCCCCCGAGAGCACCCGCTCCACGAACGCGCGCGCCGAGTTGGAGGCCACTCCAACGGGCAGCCTCGCCGCGCGGATGGCGGCGAGCAGCTCGAGCGCCCCCGGGCGCGGGGGAACCCCGACGAGCGACTCCTCCATGACCAGGTCGTGCAGCTCGTCCACCAGCGCGGGGCCGCGCCCCGGCATGTCGAGCATGGCTTCGAGCTTCACCGCGCTGGTCGCGGGCGAGGACCCGATCAGGTCGCGCTTGTGCTCGATCGTGAAGGTGCACCCGTGACGCTCGAAGAGCGTCCTCTCGGCCCGCGTCCAGGCCTCCTCGGTGTCGAGGAGCAGCCCGTCGTTGTCGAACACCACGGCGTCGATGCGCTCGCCCACGCGGGCGATGATGCCGGTTCGGCGCTCAGCGCGGCTCGCGCACGGCGAGCAGGAAGTCGACCAGCGTCGCGAGCTCGTCGTCGCTCATGCGCTCGCCGAAGTTGTCCGGCATGATGCTGCCGACGGGCGGGGAGAGGATCGCGGCGCTGAGCGACTCGCGCGTGTGGTGGGGCAGCCGCTCGCCGAGATCCGGGCCGACCGGACCGGTCGAACCGGCCACGGCGAGCGTATGGCAGCCGCCGCATCCCATCCGGGTGAAGACCGCGAGGCCCGCCTGCCGGCCAGCCGGAACGGTCTCGGCGGGCGCCGGCGCGGCCACCTCGCCGCCCTCCGGCGCCCGCCCATCGCCGCCGTCGTCGTCCGTCGTGACCAGGACCACGGCGAACGCCGCTGCCGCTGCCGCGAAACCGGCGGCGAAGGGGACCGCGTTACGGCGGACGAAGCTCACCCGCCCGCGGCGCTCGACCCTCCGCCGGCGCGCCGCTGCAGGTACGCCGCTCCGAACCCGGCCGCGAGGGCGGCCACCACGGCCGCGCCGAGCGCGAGGAGGAGGTTGGGGCCGTCGCCGCCGGTGGACGGCGGCGACGCCGCGGCAGCGCTTACGGCTGCGACCTGCTCCGTGCCCGCCTGGCTGGCGCCGTCCCCGACCTGCACCGCCGGGAAGGTGTGCCGCGCGGCAAAGCCGTCGTCCACGGCCAAGCTCCAGACTCCGGCCGACTCGAAGACCACGGAGGCGCGATAGACACCCGGCTCGCCGGTCGGACGGGCGGGGAACGTCTCCTGCGCGCCGCCGGCCTTTGGCGCGACGATCACGTACGGCTTCACGCCGTCGAGCGGGCGGATGCCGTGCTGCAGGATCGTCATCTCGAGCTCCCAGGGCTCACCGGGCGCAAGGTCCTCCGGGGGCGGATCGAATCCCACCGTGGCCCAGCCGCCGGCGGTGGCCGCCGAGGGCGCCGCCAGGGCGGCGGCGATCGCGGCGAGCAGGGTAAGTCGCGTGGCCATCGTCTCTCCTCTCGCGGGCTCTACTGCTGTACAACCGCCGGGTGCCCTCGGTTCCCTACACCGTCATGGGGATCGTCAACGTGACGCCGGACTCCTTCTCGGACGCCGGGCTCTTCCTCGACCCCGGGGCCGCGACCCGGCACGGGCTGCGCCTGGCCGAGGAGGGGGCCCGCATCCTCGACGTCGGCGGCGAGTCCACGCGGCCGGGGGCCGAGCCGGTCCCGGAGGAAGAGGAGCTCGGGAGGGTGCTGCCCGTCGTCGAGGCGCTGGCCGGCGCCGGGCACACGGTCTCCATCGACACGACCAAGCTCGAGGTGGCCCGCGCGGCGCTGGCCGCCGGGGCGACCGTCGTCAACGACGTCTCGGCCTTCCGCTTCGCGCCCGACATCGCCGGCCTGGTGGCGAGCGAGGGGGCGGCATGCTGCCTCATGCACATGCTCGGTGAGCCGCGGACGATGCAGGCCGACCCGCGCTATGAGGACGTGGTCGGCGAGGTGAAGGCGTTCCTCGAGGAGCGGCTCGCGTTCGCCACAGGAGAGGGCGTTCCCGAGGAGCGGGTGTGGCTCGACCCCGGCATCGGGTTCGGCAAGACGGTCGAGCACAACCTCGAGCTGCTCCGGCGCCTCGACGAGATCGTCGCGATCGGCCGCCCGGTGGTGGTGGGCACGTCGCGAAAGAGCTTCCTCGGGAAGCTCACCGACAGGGCGGAGGACGAACGGCTGCCCGGCACGATCGCGACGAACGTGCTCGCGCTCGAGCGTGGCGCGAGCGTCTTCCGGGTGCACGACGTGGGCCCCGTGGCGGATGCCCTCAGGGTGGCCGCTGCTACGGTCGCGCCATGACCACGTGGGAGCGTGAGCCCGAGGACGACTTCGAGGACGATCTCGACGACGACGCCCTCGACGAGGACCGCCACGCAGCCTCACCCGCGGTGACGATCGAGGTCACCGGCCTGTCGCTCTACACACGCCACGGGGTGAGCGAGGCGGAGCGGGAGCTCGGGCAGCGGCTCGTGTTCGACGTGGCCTTCGAGCTCGACGAGTGCGACGCCACGGTCACCGACCGGGTGGAGGACACCGTCGACTACGGCGAGGTCTGCGAGCAGGTCGCACTGGCCGCGCAGGAGCGCTCCTACAGGACGCTCGAGCGGCTCTGCACGGCGGTCGCGGACCGCCTGATCGATCGCTTCGGAGCCGAGTCCGTGCGCGTGAAGGCGTCGAAGCCCGAGCCGCCGATCCCGCTCCCGGTGGACGAGGTGTCGGTCGAGGTCTGGAAGGAGTGAGCGATCCGCGCGCACCCGGCCGAGCCGGGTGCTTGCGGCCAGGCCTGAAGAACAGCGGCTACCTGGGCCTGGGCTCCAACGAGGGCGACAGGCTCGCCAACCTGCGCGCCGCCCGCGACGCCCTCGTGCGCCGCGGCGTGGAGCCGGTGGCTTCCTCGTCCGTCTACGAGACCGCGCCCCAGGGTGAGGTGACCGCCCAGCCCGACTTCCTGAACGCCTGTCTCCGGATCCGCACCGAGCTCGGCCCCGAGGAGCTCCTCGACGTCTGCAAGGAGGTGGAGCGCGAGCTGGGCCGCGGGCCCGGCGGCGTGCGCCACGGGCCGCGGCCGATCGACGTGGACGTGCTTCTGCTGGGCGACGTCGTGCTCCGCTCGGAGCGGCTCACGCTGCCGCACCCCGAGGTCCCGACGCGCCGCTTCGTGCTCGAGCCGTTGCTCGAGCTCGACCCCGAGCTGCGACTGCCGGGCGGCCCGCCGTTGCGGGAGCTGCTGCCGGCCGTGGAGGACCAGCGGGTGACCCCCCACGCGGGGGTTTCTTGGCGGCGCGAAGTTGAGACGGGGCCCGCCCGGGAGGAGCCTTGAGGTGATGGAGGAACTGGCGACCTTCCGCGGCGACGACGATTCTGCCCTCGTGGCGGCCGCCCTGGCCTGCCGCGCGTGCCTCTCCGGCGAGGTCGACTGGTCGCTGATGATCGAGGACTTCGAGGCGGAGGCGATCTGCCGCTGCCGTTCCTGCGGCTACGTGCGCAGCGTAGGACTGACCTCCGAACAGGCCCTCCGCCTGTCCCTTCAGCCGGTCTAAGGGGTAGAACAGGGGGAGATGGCGGTGCCGGCGCGCACGGACGCGCTCGATGTGATCGTCGAGCTCCTCGCCGAGCTCGACCAGGACCCCGGGTCTGGCGGGGGCGGTTTCTACGACCGCCTGTGCGCTGCGCTATGCCGCGTGACGGACATGCAGCGGGCCAGCCTGCTGCTGTACGACGAGGCGCGCCAGCTCGTGGTGCCGGTCGGGAGCCACGGCATCGAGTCAGGGATCCTGGAGGACATCTACGGCACGCTCGAGGAGACACCGATTGCCCAGGTGGCGCTCTCCGAGGATCGCGTCGTCGAGGTGCACGGCGAGCTCGAGCGCTGGATCCCGGAGCGCTACGCCGGCATCGGCGGCGTGGACACCATCACCTGCACGCCGGTGTCGGCGGGAGGGCGCTGGCTCGGCGTGGTCTTCGCCGACCGCGGCGGCGGCCACTTCACGCTGGCCGAGGACGAGCGCCACGCGATGTGGACGCTCGGGAAGACCGCGGCGCTGGCCGCCAGCGTCCGCATCGCCACGAGCCAGCAGGGCCGCGCCCGGCTGCTGCAGGCGCGCATCGACCTCGCCCGCGAGATCCACGAGCGCGTCGTGCAGCGGCTCTTCGGCGTGTCGCTCGTGATCGGCTCGGAGGGCGCGCTCAGCGACGACGTGCGGCGCCGCTGCGCGGAGGAGATGCAGGCGGCGCTGACGGACCTGCGCGATGCGCTGGCCCGCCCGCTTGCACCGCCCAGCCTCGACACCGGCGCGACCCTGCGCTCGGAGCTGGCGCGGCTCGGGCGCCACTACAAGGAGCTGCCGCTGGAGCTGGACTGGCAGCCCGGGGTGGAGGTGCCGGACGACGTGGAGGCGCTGGCCCAGTCGGTGCTCGCGGAGGCGCTTCGCAACGCCGACAAGCACGCGAATCCCACCACCGTGCGCGTGCGAGTCGGCAGCGCGGACGGCACCTTCGTGCTCGAGGTGCGCAACGACGGCGCCCGGCGCGCCGCCGGCGGGAAGCGCGGCGCGGGGATGGGCCTGCGCCTCGCGGCCGCCGAGGCGCTCGGCCGGGGGGCCCTGGTCGAGTTCGGGCCGGAGGGGCCGGACGGCTCTGAGTGGCGGGTGCGGCTCGTGGTGCCGACGGGCGACGAGGAGCGCGAGTGAGCCCCGACCGCCACCTTCGCGTGCTCGTGGTGGACGACCACGACGTGGTGCACTGGGGCTTTCGCCTGCTGCTCACCGAGCAGCCGTGGGTGGAGCGCTGCCTCACCGCGTCGAGCGTGGAGGAGGCGCTCGACCTGGCGCGCCGCTGGGAGCCGCACGTGGCGCTCGTGGACCTGTTCCTCGGCGAGGAGTCGGGGGCCGAGCTGTGCGAGGCGATCCGGCGCGACTCGCCCCGCACGCGCGTGCTCTTGATCTCGGGCGCCGGCTGGATCTCGCCCCAGGCGGCCAAGGCCGCCGGGGCGTCGGGCTTCGTGTCGAAGGACTGGTCGGCGCACGACGTGGCGATGGCGGTGCGCATGGTCGGCAAGGGCCTGACGGTGTTCGCGCCGCGCACCGAGCAGCCCGCCACGCCGCTGTCCGACCGCGAACGCGAAGTGCTGTCGCTGATGGCCTCGGGGGCCACCAACAAGGAGATCGCGGAGCGCCTGTTCCTCTCGCCCCACACGGTTAAGGAGCACACGAGCGCGCTCTATCGCAAGCTGAACGTGCGCAACCGCGCGGAGGCGGTGCAGCGCGCGGAGCGGCTCGGATTGACCGTCTAGTCAGGGCGGCGGCTTGCGTCCGCCACCGCTTAGGGTGGCGCCACCCCCCCGACCGGGGGGATCGCCGTCCCGCCGTGTGACTTTGGGCTCTGCACCGCGAAAGTGTCAATACATGGGCGACAGCCGCGCACATCTCGCCATGCTTTTCCCCGGCCAGGGGAGCCAGGCCTCCGACATGCGCGACCAGGTCGAGCGTCACCGGCCCGACCTGCTCGAGCTCGCGCAGCGAGAGGTCTCGGAAGACCTGTTCGAGCGTGCCGACGACGGCACGCGCTGGGCCCAGCCGGCAATCTTCTGCGCCGCGCTGGCCGGCTACGAGGTGCTGAAGGACCGCTACGAGCCGGATCTGATGGCCGGCCACTCGCTCGGGGAGATCTCCGCGCTGGTGGCAGCCGGCGCCCTCGACGCCGACGACGGGCTCAGGCTCGTGGCCGCCCGCGGCCGCCTCATGCAGGAGGCCGCCGAGGAGACCGGCGACGGCAGCATGCTCGCGGTCCGCGCGCGCGACCGCGCGCCCGTCGAGAGGGTGGCCGCCGAGGCCGAGGTCTCGATTGCCAACGACAACGCACCGGACCAGCTCGTGCTGTCCGGCTCGCTCGCGGCCCTCGACGAGGCCGAGCGCCTGCTGGGCGAGCAGAAGGTGCGCGCCAAGCGCCTCCCGGTGGCCGGCGCCTTCCACTCGCCCCTGATGGAGCCGGCCGTGGAGCCCTTCCGGCGGATCGTGGAGCAGACCGAGGTGGCTGAGGCCCAGGTGCCCGTGCTGTCCTGCGTCACCGCCGAGCCGTTCCACGACGTACGGGAGCAGCTGGTTCAGGCGATCACGCACCCCGTGCGGTGGACGGATGTCATGGGCGCCCTTCGCGCCCGGGGCGCCGAGCGGTTCGTCGAGACCGGCCCCGGCCGCGTGCTCACCAACCTCGTGCGCAAGTCGCTCGACGGGGTCGAGGCCGAAGCCCCGCTGGATCTGGAGGCAACCCGTGTCTAGCCGCACTCAACTCCTCGACCGCCCCTCGGCCGTCGAGCCGTCGTGGGAGGTGCGCCGTCCCCGCGCGGCCACGCTCGCCTCCGTGGCGATGGCCGTGCCCGACAACGTGGTGACGAACGAGACCGTTGCCGCCGGCGCCGGGGTGACCGAGAAGTGGATCGTCCACCGGACCGGTGTGCACGAGCGGCGTCACGTCCGCGAGGGCGAGACCCTCGCTGCGCTCGCCGAAGCGGCGGGGCGCGGGGCACTCGACGAAGCCGGGATCGACCCCGCCGACCTCGACCTGGTGCTCGTTGCCACGGTCGCCCCCGACGACGTGCTTCCGAACACCGCGCCGCTCGTGGCCCGTGAGCTCGGCGCGCACTCCGCGGGCGCCATGGACGTCGGCGCCGCCTGCACCGGCTACCTGTCGGCGTTGTCGATGGCCGCGGCGCAGGTGGAGTGCGGGCGTTGCGATCACGCGCTGGTGATCGGCGCCGACGTGCTCAGCCGCTTCGTCGACAAGAGCGATCGCGGCACCGCCGCCCTCTTCGCCGATGGCGCCGGGGCCAGCGTGGTGAGCCCGGCCGACGGCGGCCCGGGCGTGATCGGGCACATCGCCCTGCACGCCGACGCCGGCGGCGCGGAGGCGATCCGCGCGGCGCGCGAGGACCAGATCATCCACATGCAGGGCCACGACACCTTCAAGGCCGCCGTCCACCGCCTGTCCGAATCGACGGTCGAGGCGGTCGAGCGGGCCGGTCTCGAGCTCGACGACATCGGCCTGTTCGTGTTCCACCAGGCCAATGCGCGCATCCTCGCCGCGGTCGGCGAGCGGCTCGGCATCGAGGACGAGCGCGTGATCGACTGCATCGACCGCTACGGGAACACGTCGTCCGGCACGCTTCCGATCGCGCTCGCCGACGCCCGTGAGCGGGGCATGCTCGCCCCCGGCATGAACGTGGTGCTCGCCGCGTTCGGGGCGGGTTTCACCTGGGGAGCGGGGGTGATCCAGTGGGGTCCATGAGCAATGGGCGACCAGATGGATGCGCTCTCGTCACAGGCTCCTCGCGCGGCATCGGCGCGGCCATCGCCAAGGCGCTCGCCCGGGAGGGCTGGCCCGTGGGCGTGAACTACCGCACCGACGCCGACGGCGCCGAGACCGTGGTGAAGGAGATCACCGACGCCGGCGGCCGCGCCGTCGCGGTGCAGGCCGACGTGTCCGATCCCGAGGCCGCCGACACGCTCTTCAAGCGCCTCGAGGAGGAGCTCGGGCCCGTTCTCGTGCTGGTGAACAACGCCGGCGTGCGCGCCGACGGGCTGTCCCCCCAGATCGACGACGACGACTGGGCGAAGGTGATCGACACCAACCTGTCGGCCGCCTTCCGGCTCACCCGCCGCGCGCTGCGGCCGATGATCCGGGGGCGCTTCGGCCGGGTCGTGAATATCGCCTCGATCGTGGGCGCCGAGCGCGCCAACCCCGGCCAGGCGAACTACGCGGCCTCGAAGGCGGGTCTCGTCGCCATGACGAAGACCGTTGCCTCCGAGGTGGCGCGCCGCGGCGTCACCGTCAACGCGGTCGCCCCGGGTTTGATCGAGACGGACATGACCGAGGACATCGGCGACGGGCTCCTGCAGCTCGTCCCGGCCAAGCGGCCCGGCACACCGGAAGAGGTGGCGGCATGCGTCCGCTTCCTCGTCTCGCAGGACGCCGGATATGTCACCGGGGTCTGCCTCACAGTCGATGGTGGATTGACCGCCTGATTCAAAAACAAGGAGGAAAGAATGTCGACGACAGTCACCCGCGAGGAGATCGAACAGAGGGTCTTCAAGGCGCTCGAGGAGTTCGGCGCCGAGCCCGATCAGATCAGCCCTGACGCCGAGTTCGAGTCCATGGACGTGGACTCCCTCGACCTCGTCGAGCTCGCCCAGATCGTCGAGGACGAGTACGGCGTGCAGCTCAAGGGCGAGGACATGGAGGGCGTGAAGACCGTCCGTCAGTCCGTCGACCTGGTGATGTCGAAGCTGGGATGACCCGGACCGTCGCCATCACCGGTGTCGGCGCCGTCACGCCCCTCGGCGTCGGCGCGCGCACGCTGCACGAGCGCTGGTCCGCCGGCCGTTCCGGCATCGAGGACGGCTACGGGAGGGCCAGCGAGTTCGAGCCCAAGGAGCACCTCTCCATCAAGGAGGTGCGCCGCGCCGACCGCTTCACCCAGCTCGCGCTGGCGGCCGCCAAGGAGGCAGTCGAGGACGCCGGCTGGGAGAACGGCAGCCCCGGCGATCTCGACCGGTCCGCATGCGTGATCGGCACCGGGATCGGTGGAATCGGCACCCTCGAGAGCCAGCACATCGTTATGCGGGACCAGGGGGCCGAGCGCATCTCGCCCCTCTCGATCCCGCTGCTGATGGCAAATGCGGCCTCGGGCGTGGTGGCCATGAAGCACGACCTGCGCGGCCAGTCCTTCGGGACCGTGTCGGCATGCGCCGCGGGCGCGCACGCGATCGGGATGGCCGAGCGGCTCATTCGCTACGGCGATGCCGACGTGGTCGTGACGGGCGGCAGCGAGGCGGCGATCACACCGCTCGCCACCGCCGCCTTCACGAAGATGGACGCGCTGTCGGACAGCGGCGTCTCTCGCCCCTTCGACCGCCGCCGCGACGGCTTCGTGATGGGCGAGGGGGCCGGCATCCTGGTGCTGGAGGACGAGGAGGCCGCCAACGCCCGCGGCGCCCGCATCCTGGGCTACGTCCGCGGCTACGCGTCGACGTCGGACGCGCACCACCTGACGGCGCCGGAGCCGACCGGCCGCGGCGCCGCCAAGGCGATCGAGCTGGCGCTGAAGGACGCCGACCTTTCGCCCGAGGACATCGTGTACGTGAACGCGCACGGCACCTCCACGCCGCTGAACGACCGCTCGGAGACGAACGCGCTCAAGACCGTGTTCGGCGAGGAGGGCGCGAAGGCGCTGCCGGTCAGCTCGACGAAGTCGGCGATCGGCCACCTGCTCGGAGCCGCCGGGTCCGTGGAGGCGATCGCCACCCTGTTGGCGCTGCGCGACCGGATCGCGCCGCCCACCCTGAATTACGAGGAGCCCGACGAGGGGCTCGACCTGGACTACGTCCCCAACGAGGCGCGTCCGCTCGACGGAGCGAACGGGCGCGCGATCGGAATCTCGAACGCATTCGGATTCGGCGGGCACAACGCCGTGCTCTGCCTGGAGGCCAAATGAGCGCTCTCGCTGAACGGACGAATGGCCGCCCGCGCATCGCGGTCGTCGAGGAGCAGCCCCGCACGCTGGACGCGTACGGACGGCTGGAGGCCCTCTGCGACCGGGGCTCGCTGCATGTGATTCGCTCCACGGTGCTGCCGCGCCGTGAGTCGAAGCGGATGCAGGAGGGCGACGGCGTGGTGGGCGCGGCCGGCAGCGTCGCCGGCCGCCCGGTCTACTGCTACGCCCAGGACCAGAGCTTCGCGGGCGGGTCGCTGGGCGAGGCCCACGCCGACACCATCGTCCGTGTGATGGAGCTGGCCGAGCGCGCCGGGGCGCCGGTGGTGGGCTTCGTCGCCTCCGGCGGCGCCCGCATGGACGACGGCATCGCCGCGCTGGCCGGCTACGGCCGGATCTTCCGGCACAACGTGCGGCTCTCCGGCAGGGTGCCGCAGATCTCCGTGATCAGCGGCGTGTCGGCGGGCGGCGGCTCCTACTCGCCCGCGCTCACCGACTTCGTGGTGATGACCGAGCAGTCGGCGATGTTCCTCACCGGTCCCGCCGTGGTGCGCGAGGTGATGGGCGAGGACGTGGACGCCGCCGGTCTCGGCGGGCCCGGTGTGCACTCGCAGAACGGGGTCTCGCAGTTCGTGGCCGCCGACGACCTCGACGCCATTCGCACGGTCCGCGACCTGCTCGCGTTCCTTCCCCAGCACGCCGGCGAGACGCCGCCGCTGGGCCCGCCCGCGGCGGTCCGGATCCTCGATCCCCAGGCGATCGTGCCGGAGAGCGGGCGGAAGGTGTACGACATCCGCTACGTCATCGAGGCACTCGTGGACAACGGCGACCTGCTCGAGGTCTCCGCGCGCTGGGCGCGCAACATGGTGACCGCGCTGGCCCGCATCGAGGGCCGCCCGGTGGGTGTGATCGCGAATCAGCCGTGGTACCTGGGCGGCGTGATCGACGCGGCGGGGGCCCAGAAGGCGGCCCGCTTCGTCCGCACCTGCAACGCGTTCGGACTGCCACTCGTGGTGCTCGTGGACACCCCCGGGTTCCTGCCGGGCACCAAGCAGGAGGGGGCCGGCGTGATCCGCCACGGCGCCAAGCTGCTGCACGCGTTCTCCGAGGCCGTGGTGCCGAAGGTGACCGTGGTGCTCCGCAAGGCCTACGGCGGCGCATACATCTGCATGAACTCGAAGGACCTCGGGGCGGACCTGTCGCTCGCCTGGCCGGACGCGGAGATCGGCATCATGGGCTCGAAGCAGGCCGTGGGGATCGTCCACAAGCGCGCCCTGGCCGAGGCCGACGATCCCGAGCAGGAGCGCGACCGGCTCGCCGACGCGTACGCGGACGAGCACGTGTCGGCAGCCGTGGCGGCCCGTGAGGGGTTCGTCGACGAGCTGGTGGAGCCGCGCGAGACCCGTCGCCGGCTGGCCGGGGCGCTGGCCTCGCTGTCGCACGCCGGCGGGTATGGGAACGCCGGGGGAAACATTCCGCTCTGATGGCCGCTACCTACGTCGCCCTGGGAGACTCCTTCACCGCCGGCCTCGTGCCCGGCGAGCCGCGCTGGGCTGACGAGGTGGCGCGCGCGCTCGGCCCGGACACCCGCTACGAGAACCTGGCCTGGGTCGGCGCCACGAGCGCCGACGTGGAGTCCCGGCAACTCGACCAGGCCCTGGGCATGAGGCCCGATGTCGTGACGATCGTGTGCGGCGCCAACGACGTGCTCGAGTCGGTTCGCCCCGACGCGGACGAGTACGCGAAACGGCTGTCCCGCATGTTCGCGCGGCTGCGGCGCGAGGCCCCGGACGCGGAGGTGGTCACCGCCACCTACCCCGACATCTCGCGTTTCCTGGACCTGCGCCCGCGCTCGCGCGCGCGGGTGGAGAAGGGGATGCGGCGGTTCAACGCCGCCTGCCGGGCCGTGGCGCGGCGTCACGAGGTGGCGCTGCTCGAGGGGTTCGACCATCCCGCCGCCGCGGAGCGCGGCACCTACGCCGACGACGGCTTCCACCCGTCCGAGGAGGGTCACCGGCGCGCCGCCATGGAGTTCCTGCGGGCCCTCCGGGGCCGGTTCCGCCCGGCTGCGGCGTAGTCCCATGCTCCTGGAGGGAAAGCGCCTCCTTCTCACGGGGGTCTTGACGAAGGGCTCCATCGCGTACTCCGTGGCCGAGCGGGCCCAGCAGGAGGGCGCCGAGATCGTGCTCACCGGGTTCGGCCGGACGCGGCGGATGACGGAGCGGGCGGCTGCGCGGTTGCCCGCGACGCCCCCCATCCTGGAGCTCGACGTAAACAGTCCGGACGATCTCTCCTCCGTCGCCGAGGAGCTCTCCTCACGGTGGGGCGGCTTGGACGGCGTTCTCCATGCCATCGCCTTCGCCCCCGGGGACTCCCTGGGTGGGAACTTCATGAGCGCCCCTCCCGACTCCGCGGAGGTGGCGTTCCGCACCAGCGCCTATTCGTTCAAGGCCCTGGCCGAGGCGTTGGCGCCGCTGATGAGCGACGAAGGGGGTTCCTTCGTGGGTATGGACTTCGACGCGTCCGTCGCCTGGCCGGTGTACGACTGGATGGGGGTGGCCAAGGCCGCCCTGGAGTCGGTTTCACGCTATCTCGCCCGCGACCTCGGCCCTTCGGGCATCCGGGTGAACCTCGTGTCCGCCGGGCCGATCGAGACGCCGGCCGCCGGCGGGATCCCGGGCTTCGACGGGCTGGCCTCGATGTGGGGCAAGCAGGCGCCGCTCGGATGGGACACGAAGGACGCGGCCGCGGTGGCGGACACGGTGCTCTTCCTGCTGTCGGACCTCTCCCGGCGGGTCACCGGCGAGATCGTGCACGTGGACGGGGGGTTCCACGCGATGGGGGCCCCGCTGCGCGGCTGAAGGCGGCCCCCGATCCCGGCCTGGCCGCAGACGGGATAATCCCGCCGCCGTGCTGCTCGCCATCGACGTAGGCAACACCCAGACCCACCTCGGCATGTTCCGTGACGACGAGCTCGTGGAGCACTGGCGCTTTGCCACGGTCCGCTTCGCGACTGCTGACGAGCTGGCCTCCAAGCTCGCCTCGCTCCTTGACCTGCGCGAGCTGCGGCTGGACGAAGTGGACGCGGCGATGGTGTCGTCCGTGGTGCCGACCTTGGCGCACGAGTACGAGCAGCTCATCGCGCGCTACCTGGACGGCAACGGGGCGCTGGTCGGTCCGTCGGTGAAGACCGGGATGCCGATCCGGATCGATACGCCGCAGGAGCTGGGCGCCGACCGCCTCGTCAACGCGGTCGCCGCGTTCGACCGCGTGGGAGGCGCCTGCATAGCGGTCGACTTCGGCACGGCCATCAACTACGACGTCGTCTCGAGCCGGGGCGAGTACCTGGGCGGCGTGATCTCTCCCGGAATCGAGATATCGCTGGAGGCCCTGGCGGCCCGGGCCGCGCGGCTGCCACGGGTGGACATCGAGGAGCCGCGCCATGCGATCGGGAAGGGAACCCGGGAGGCCATCCAGGCGGGGGTGGTCTACGGCTTCGCCGGCCAGGTCGACGGGATCCTCGGCCGCCTCCGCGAGGAGCTGGCCGAGGAGGCGACCGCGATCGCCACGGGCGGGTTCGCCGAAGCCATCGTCCCGTTCTGCGACCAGGTCGACGAGGTGGACGACCTGCTGACGCTGACGGGCCTGAAGCTGATCTGGGAGCGAAACCGGCACTGAGGGCGGCTACCCTGGCCGCATGAAGCTGCCGGTGACCCGCGCGCTCACCGACCCCTGGACGCTCGGCGGGCGCACCATCGAGAACCGCGTGGTCCTCGCGCCCCTCGCCGGCATCGGCAACTGGTTCGTCCGCCTTCAGGCGAGGCGCTACGGCGCAGGCCTCGTCGTCTCGGAGATGGTCTCCAGCTTCGGCCTCGCCCACGGCAACGAGCGCACCCTGCGCGAGTTCCTTCGGATCCACCCGGACGAGCACCCCGTCGCGCTCCAGCTGTTCGGCCACGACCCTGACGTCATGCGCGAGGCGGCGGGGATCGCGGCCGACGCCGGCGCCGACCTGATCGACCTCAACATGGGCTGCCCCGTCCGCAAGGTCTGCAAGACCGGGGCCGGCGCCGCCCTCCTCGGCGATCCGACGAAGGCCGTGGCCATCGCCAGGGCGGCGAGAGAGGGCAGCGGCCTCCCGGTGACGGTCAAGCTCCGGCCCGGCATCCGGCCGGGAGACCGCGCGGGCATGAGCCTCGCCCGCCGCCTCGTCGACGAGGCCGGGGTGGCGGGCATCGCCTTCCACCCCAGGCAGGCCAGCCGGCAACACGCGGGGAGGCCCGACTACGGGCTGGCGTGCGAGCTCGCGCGCTCCCTCCCGGTGCCGGTCGTGCTGTCCGGCGGCCTCGCCGACGAGGAAAGGACACTCGCGGCATTCGAGGAGAGCGGCGCTGCGGCCGTCATGCTCGCCCGCGGCTCGCTCGGCAACCCCTGGCGCTTCGCCCGCCTCCTCGGCCGCTACCCGGGCGAACCGACGCGCGACGAGATCACGGCCGAGCTTCGGTGGGTCATCGCACAGGCCGAGGACCACCTCGGTCCCGAGCGCGCGGGCCGCTACCTGCGCAAGTTCTACCCCTGGTATGCCGACACGCTCGGACTTACCAAGCAGGAACGCGAGCCGCTCGTCACCGCTCCCACTACGGCCCACGCCCGGGCCGCTCTGGCCACCCTTTCCGGGCGCGAAATCGCTGTTGCGGCCTGACCGCGCGTTGCTACACTGCGCGATCCCTCCGGCCGTCCGACTACGGAGGGTTTTCTTATGGCACGAGATACCGTCCTGACCCCCCAGGGCATGGAGGAGCTGAAGGCTCGCATCGAATACCTGCGCGGAGACCGCAGGCGTGAGGTCGCCGAGCGCATCAAGGAGGCGCGCGAGTTCGGCGACATCGCCGAGAACTCCGAGTACGACGACGCCAAGAACGAGCAGGCCATGCTCGAGAAGCAGATCTCCGACCTGGAGGAGAAGCTCCGCAACGCCCGGGTGATCAACGAGAAGGACGTGGACACCGACGTGGTCGGCGTGGGCGTGACCGTGCACGTCAAGGACCAGAAGACGGACAAGTCCACGAAGTTCAAGATCGTCGGCTCGGCCGAGGCGAACCCCGGCGAGAGCCGCCTTTCCAACGAGTCGCCCGTGGGCCGCGCCCTGATCGGCCACAAGCGCGGCGAGACCGTGACGGTTCCGGTGCCGCGCGGCCCCGCCCGCAAGCTCAAGATCACCAAGATCGAGCGCTAAGTAGCGTTCGCGCCGTGGACGATCGCCGGGCGAAGCTCGAGCGCCTGCGCGAGCAGGGGATCGACCCGTTTCCGCACGAGTTCGACGGCGTGATCCCGGTCGAGGCGGTCCACGACGCCCATGAGGGGCTCGAGCCCGGAGAGGAGACCGACGCGGCGTATCGCGTGGCCGGGCGCCTCACCGCCCGGCGTGGCCACGGCGGCGCCGCCTTCCTCGACCTGGTCGACCGCAGCGGCAAGCTGCAACTGCACGCCAAGCGCGACGTGCTCGGCAAGGGGTCGTTCGGGCTTCTCACCTCGCTCGACATCGGCGATGTCATCGGCGTGGACGGCACGGCCTTCAAGTCGCGGCGCGGCGAGCTCAGCCTGCTCGTGAGGGACTGGCAGCTCCTCGCCAAGTCACTTCGCGACGTGCCCAAGGAGTACTACGGGGTCGAGGACGTCGAGACCCGCTATCGCCATCGGGAGGTCGACCTCCTGGCAAACCATGACGCGCGTGACCTCTTCATCCTGCGCTCCAGGGTGGTCCGGGCCATCCGGCGCTGGCTCGACGACCGCGGCTTCCTCGAGGTCGAGACCCCCGTCCTCCAGCCCCTCTACGGAGGTGCGCTGGCCCGGCCCTTCGTGACCCATCACAACGAGCTCGACCGGGACCTGTACCTGCGCATCGCCGACGAGCTCTACCTGAAGCGGCTGATCGTCGGTGGCCTCGAGCGCGTCTACGAGATCGGCAAGGACTTCCGCAACGAGGGCGTCTCCCACAAGCACAACCCGGAGTTCACGATGCTCGAGTGGTACGAGGCGTACGCCGACTACGAGGACATCGCCGCGCGGCTGGAGGAGCTGATCTCCCACGTCGCCCGGGAGGTGGGGTACGACGGGCCGGTCGACTTCACCCCGCCCTGGCGGCGCGTGAGCCTGCACGACGCCATCAGGGAGAAGACCGGCCTCGACATCCAGGCCGACGAGCTACCCGGCGAGGGCACCTGGGCAAAGCGCGTCGACGGCCTGCTCTCGAAGCAGGTCGAGCCCGACCTGCGGGACCCCACCTTCATCCTCGACTACCCCAAGGAGCTGTCCCCGTTCGCGAAGGACCACCGCTCCGAGCCGGGGCTGGTCGAGCGCTTCGAGTGCTTCGCGGCGGGCATGGAGTTCGCCAACGCCTTCACGGAGCTGAACGACCCGGACGAGCAGCGAGCCCGCTTCGAGCAGCAGCGCGCCGACGAGGCGGCAGGCGACGAGGAGACCCAGCCCTACGACGAGGACTACGTCCGTGCACTCGAGCACGGCATGCCGCCCACCGGCGGGATCGGCATCGGGATCGATCGCCTCGTGATGATCTTGAGCGGACGCCACTCGATCCGGGAAGTGGTGCTCTTCCCGGCGATGCGGAACTAGATGGCTGACCCCCGAATTAGCGGGCCGTAGGCCGGAGGCGGGGCAAGTTAGTCGCCTCCTGGTTGACAAACTTGCCTACCCTCGCCGGCGCACCCCCTTGTTGCTGTCTTTCGCGGGGATCGCGACCCGGCAGGCAAGCAGGCGGCCTGGACGATCACCGCGGCCTCACCGTCACGACCTGGGTCATGTCGATCGGATGGAGCGAGCAGAACAGCCGGTAGGTGCCGGGGACGTCGAAGCGGTGCGCGTAGCTGCGGCCGCCAAGCGACCAGCGGCTCGCGAAGCCGACGGGCCCGTTGGCCAGGGTCACGTCGTGGAAGTCGCGCTTGGCGGTGAAGCGCCACGTCACGACCCCGCCCTGGGCGATCGACAGGTTCCGTACGTCGTAGCTCCGCAAGCCCACCCGGACCGTGGCCCGGGCGCCGGCGCGCACCAGCGGCCCAGGCGGACGCAGGATCGTCCGAGCCACGCCGCGGCCGTTGAGACCGGTCAGCGGCACGGTGACGGCCGGCGGGTCGGTGCGGCCCCGCTCCCGAGGGAGCCGATCGCGCAGGTCCGCCGGCGGCGGGCCGCAGGTGGCGCGCGCCTGTGCATCCGGAGCCAGGTAGAGGTGCCAGATGCCCATGACCCGCGTGTGCGGCCGCTCGCCGTCGTACAGGGCGGTGACCCGCAGGCGCTCACCGCGCTCGACGGGCACGCCGGTGGCGCTCGTCAGCCAGCTGGTGGCGAACGGGCCGGGCTCGTGCAGAACCGGCAGCACTTTGTAGTAGGGGTGGCCGGGCAGGCCGAAGAGCGGCCGCGACGACATCAGCCGCCCGTCCGGGCAGGCGGGCCGCGTGAGGGTCAGCTCCTTGGCGCCGCCGTGCACGTGCGAGCCGCCCGCCACGATGCGCCCGGTGCGCGGCACGGTCCACCGGGCGGATTCCTCGAAGGTCGAGCCCGGCGCGCCGCCGCCCGGCACGTTGAAGATCGGGTCGTTCCGGTACGCGCAGCCGGTGGCGCGGACCCAGTACGGCACCACGCCCCGGAGCCGCGCCGAGGTCTCGATCCAGGCGGTGTACTCGATGTAGGCGGCCTCGCGGCGATTGCCGTGGTTCATGAGCATCCAACCGGTCTCCCAGCGATCGCCGCGCCGGACGCGGTAGCCATAGCCGGGCGGGAAGCGAAGCGTCTCGTTCTCCTCGCCGGTGCCGTAGAAGCTCTGCGACCCGGGGCATACCTGGTCGCGGCGTGAGGCGTTCTTGTAGACGATGTGGTGGAGCATCACCCGCCGGACGGGCATGGGCCGGCCGCGCCGGTCGACCACGCGCGCATGCATCTTCACGAGCCACCCGTCCAGCCTGGGCGCCCGCACAGGCCGGGTGTTCGCCGACGTTTGCCCCACCTCGTAGGGGCCCAGCGCGAGCGGCCCCTGCCGAACCGTGAACCGCTCGACGGCGGCATCGGCCGGCGCCGCGCCCGCGCACACAGCGGCGAACGCTACGAAGAGTGCGAAGCGGCTGCGAGACATGGGCCCTAGTCGCTCTCCATCGCGTCCTTCAGCTCCGCCTCCGCCTCGCGGATCTCCTCGCTGCTCTCCTCCAGGCCCTCCGTCGCCTCCGCGAACTCGTCCTGGTTCCCCTCGCGGGCGGCGCCGGCCACCTCGCGGATGTCCATCACCGCGTCCCGGATCGCCGCCAGCAGCTGGTCGAATTCCTCCCGGGCCTCCGCCGGCGGCGCGAGCTCGGCGAGCTCGGCGCGGGTCTGCGCGCCCACCTCGGCAATGCGCTCGAACTCCCGCGCGATCTCGGAGCCCGGCTGGGTCGTCAGCTCCTCGCCGCTCTCCTGGAGGTTCGTGTTGACCTCGTTGAGCCGGTCGATGGCCGCGTTGTAGCCCTCCCGGAACTGGTCGGCGGTGTCGTCATTCCCGCCGCAACCGAGGCCGATCATGGCTGCAACCAGCAGGATTCCGGCGGTGCGGACGCGGGTCATGCAGCGGCGAGCGTAACCCAAAAACCCTCGCCGAACGCGGCATTTACGGCTGGGTTAAGGCGCAAAGCGACTTGGGGGGCGTTGGTAGACTCGCCCCACGGGCCGGTGAACCCCCGTATTGCGTCTCATCCGGATCGGCGTAGCTGCCGATCTAGAGGGAAAGAGACGGGCAACACCCGCCCCGACGATCCCGACAGATAGAGAGCAGCCGTGTTTGAGCGCTTCACCGAACGGGCCCGCCAGGTGGTGGTACTCGCCCAAGAAGAGGCTCGCATCCTCAAGCACAACTACATCGGCACCGAGCACATCCTGCTCGGACTGCTTCGCGAGGAGGAGGGGCTGGCCGCCCGCGTCCTCGAATCCCTCGACATCACGGTGGAGCGCGTCCGCGCTCAGGTGGTCCGGATCGTCGGTTCCGGCGAGGAGGTGACCTCCGGCCAGATCCCGTTCACGCCGCGCGCCAAGAAGGTGCTGGAGCTCGCCCTGCGTGAGGCGCTCTCCCTCGGCCACAACTACATCGGCACCGAGCACATCCTGCTCGGACTGGTGCGCGAGAACGAGGGTGTCGCCGCCCGCATCCTGCTGGACTTCGACGCCGACTCCGAGAAGATCCGCAACGAGGTCATCCGGATGCTGTCCGGCCCGGGCGGCCGCCAGGGCCGTGCCGCCGCCGGCGCCGGCGCCCAGGGCGAGGGCAAGAAGTCGTCCAAGCTGCTCGACCAGTTCGGCCGTAACCTGACCAAGCTCGCCGCCGAGGCCAAGCTCGACCCGGTCGTGGGCCGGGAGACCGAGATCGAGCGGATCATGCAGATCCTCTCGCGCCGGACGAAGAACAACCCGGTGCTGATCGGCGAGCCGGGGGTCGGGAAGACCGCCGTGGTCGAGGGCCTCGCCCAGCGCATCACGAGCGGCGAGGTGCCCGAGCTGCTGAAGAACAAGCAGATCTACACGCTCGACCTGGCCGCCCTGGTGGCGGGCTCGAAGTACCGCGGCGAGTTCGAGGAGCGCCTCAAGAAGGTGATGAAGGAGATCACCCAGCGCGGCGACATCATCCTGTTCATCGACGAGCTCCACAACCTCGTCGGCGCGGGCGCCGCCGAGGGCGCGATCGACGCGGCGAGCATCCTGAAGCCCGCCCTCGCCCGCGGCGAGCTGCAGACGATCGGCGCGACCACGCTCGACGAGTACCGCAAGTACCTGGAGCGCGACTCCGCGCTCGAGCGGCGCTTCCAGCAGATCCGGGTGGACCAGCCCTCCACCGAGGAGACGGTCCAGATCCTGAAGGGACTGCGCGACCGCTACGAGCAGCACCACCGCGTCGGCATCACCGACGAGGCGCTCGAAGCGGCGGCCGAGCTGGCCGACCGCTACATCTCCGACCGCTTCCTGCCGGACAAGGCGATCGACCTGATCGACGAGGCGGCCTCGCGGGCCCGGATCAAGTCGATGACGGCCCCGCCGGTCTACCGGGACCTCGAGGAGGAGATCGAGACCACGCGGCGCGACAAGGAGGCGGCCATCGAGGCGCAGGAGTTCGAGAAGGCCGCGAACCTGCGCGACAAGGAGCGCCAGCTCACCAACAAGAAGCGCGAGCTCGAGGAGCAGTGGCGCTCGGGCGAGTCCGGTGAGCGCCCGGAGATCGGCGAGGAGGAGATCGCCGACATCGTCTCCATGTGGACCGGCATCCCGGTGTTCAAGCTCACCGAGGCCGAGACGCAGAAGCTCATGCGCATGGAGGAGGAGCTCCACAAGCGCGTGATCGGCCAGGACGCAGCCATCGAGGCCGTCTCGAAGGCGATCCGCCGCTCCCGCGCCGGGCTCAAGGACCCGAAGCGCCCGACCGGCTCGTTCATCTTCCTCGGTCCGTCCGGCGTCGGGAAGACGGAGCTGGGCCGCACGCTCGCCGAGTTCCTCTTCGGCGACGAGGACGCGATGGTCCGGATCGACATGTCGGAGTACATGGAGAAGCACTCCGTGTCCCGGCTGGTCGGCTCTCCGCCCGGCTACATCGGCTACGACGAGGGCGGCCAGCTCACGGAGGCCGTGCGGCGCAAGCCGTACAGCGTGCTCCTGCTCGACGAGATCGAGAAGGCGCACCCCGACGTCTTCAACATCCTGCTGCAGATCCTCGAGGACGGACGGCTCACCGACGCGCAGGGGCGCACGGTCGACTTCCGCAACTCGATCGTGATCATGACCTCGAACATCGGCGCCTCGGAGATCGCCAAGAACACCGGCATCGGCTTCACGGTCGGCGACGAGACGGGTCTCTCGTACGACGACATGAAGAACCGGATCATGGGCGAGCTCAAGAAGGTGTTCCGGCCCGAGTTCATCAACAGGATCGACGAGGTCATCGTCTTCCACAAGCTCACCCGCGAGGAGATCGGCTCGATCGTCGAGCTGCTGCTCAAGCGGATCCGCGAGTCGCTGGCCGAGCGCGAGCTTTCGCTCAACCTGTCCGACTCCGCCTCCGACCTGCTTGTCGAGAAGGGCTGGGACCCGTCGATGGGGGCGCGCCCGCTGCGCCGGGCCATCCAGCGCTACATCGAGGACCCGCTGGCAGACGAGGTGCTCTCGCAGAGCATGCCGCCCGGCTCGACCGTCGAGGTGGACAAGGCGCCGGAGGACGACGAGCGCGAGGTGCTCATAACGATCGTGGCGCCCAAGGAGCGCAGGCGCGAGACGGTCGGCGTGGGCGCCAAGGGCGACGCGCGCGAGGAGGGCTCCTCGACCGACCCCTCCTCAGGCGAGGGCGAGCCCGCCGGCGAGCTTCCGGACGAGCCCGAGGTGCTCCCGGAGATCCCGGACGCGCCGCCGGCGCCCGAGGACAAGGACGAGTAAGGCCGAGCTCGCGGGGTCGCCCGCGCGGCCGAGCTGCCCCGACTGTGGGGCGGCCGCGACGACCCGCGCCGCGGCGTGCGCGCGATGCGGCTATCGCTTCGTCGAGGACGCGCCGCCCGCCGTACGCAAACGGCCGCGCCTCGGGCCGTTCGCGTTGAGCGCCGGCGTCGCCGCGGGGCTGACCGCCGTCGGGATCGCGGTCGCACTCGGCGGTGGAGAGCCAGACGACGCCGGCGGCGCGTCGGGAGGCGCCTCCCACGGGCGCCGGGCCGGACCGGAGCTGCTGTCGCGACATCCGCTGTCGGCCCGCGCGGCCGAGCAACGGCTCGAGGAGCGCTTCGCGTCGCAGCGCGGCCACGACAGCGCCTCCGCCCACTGCTCGGCCCTCGAGCCCCGGCCGGCCCACGCCATCCGCCGGTGCCGGATCCGCTTCACCCGCGGCGACGTGTGGACCGTGATCGTCCTGTCGAACCCGCAGGGATTCGAGCTGCTGGTGCGGCGTTGGCGCGGTCCTTGAGCGACTGAATCCGGCGGCCGGTGGGTAGGAGCCGTGCCATGCGCACAAACGTCTCCCTGCTCGCCGTTGCGGCAGTCCTGTTGGTACCGGCCGGCGCCTCCGCCGAGGCGGGCGCACTCAGGGGCTGCGGCGAGGTCAACACACGCAACGGCGGCAAGGCCCGCACGATCCAGGCGACCGGAGGCACGAAGTGCCGCACGGCCCGGCGGGTCGCGCGGCGGGCGACGGGCCGGCGGTTCAGCGCCCTCGGCTTCACGTGCTACAAGCCCACGCGCGTACCGGGCGAGTTCAACAAGCTCTACGGGTGCGCGAAGCCGGGCACCAGCCGGGGCATCGGCTTCTTCTACAGGGGCCCGCGGCGGTAGTTCCCGCATCGATTGGTCGATTGTGCGTCCCATGGCATGTAAAAGCGACCAGTCGGTAGACAGCAAGGCTCTCGTCCGCCGGCTCGTCGAGATCGTCAACGCCGGCGACTTGGAGGGCTTGGAGCAGGTCGCGAGCGGCCAGATTGCCGAGGCGGCGCGGCGCTGGGTCGGCCCGTTCCGCGAATCCTTCCCGGACTTCCGCATGGAGGTCCGCGAGCTGATCGCCGAGGGCGACAAGGTCGTCGGCTACTTCAAGTGCTCGGGCACCCATGAAGGCGACTGGCGCGGCATTCCACCGAGCGGCAAGCGCTTCGAGGACGTGGACGAGGTCTACATCTTCCGCGTCGAGCACGGAAGGCTCTCGGCCGCGATCGCCATAGTCGAGGACAACCTGACGAGGATGCGCCAGCTCGGGGTTCAGTCGTAAAGCCGAGCGGCGCCTCCGGACGGCTTGCAGCCCGCGCAGCGCCGTCGCCGGCGTGGGAATGCGTGCTTCGGGGCACGCGAGTGTGGGCCCCGAAAAGCGCCATATTCGGTGACACTGGGGGCCCACACTCGGTTCCAAGACCCCGCCGGCCGAGTCGCGACGCCGGGCCGTAGGCGCTTGCGCCGAGGTCGGGCCGCTACCCCTCGGGCACGAACTTGCTCGCCGTGAACACCGCGCCCTGCGGGTCGCGGATGACCGTCAGCCGCACCCAGGGCGCGTCCGAGGGCGGCGCCAGCACCGTGCCGCCGAGCTTCTCGGCCTGCTCGGCGATCGCATCGGCGTCGTCGACGGCGAAGGTGGTGTTCCAGTGCGCCGGCGTGTCATCGGGGAACCGGCCGTTCGTCATCGGCACGAGCCAGGCGACGGCGTCCTCGAAGCCCTCCGGCGCTCCGGCCTCCGCCTGGCGTTCCCGCACCCCGGGGTCGCGCTCCGCGAGGTGATCGCCGTACCCGGGGCGGCGCCACATCGTGGTGCCGCCGTTACCCGTGACGAGCGTGGTGGCCTCCCATCCGAACAGGGCCCGGTAGAAGGTCTGCGCACCCCCGGGGTCGCGCGTGTTCAGCTCGTTGAAGTTCCACGTGGCGTGCTCGTTCACCAGCTGGGCACCCCGGTGCTCCCCCGCCTCCCAGACGGAGAACACGGCGCCCTCAGCGTCCGCCAGCACGGCCATGCGGCCGGCGCTGCCGACGTCGAACGGCTCCATCAGGGCGCTGCCTCCGGCCTCCTTCGCCTTCGCGGCGGCCTGGTCGGCGCTGTCGACCCACACGTACATGTTCCACGCCGGTGTGGGGGGCATCCCCTCCGGCTGGGACCCGACCGCGGCCACGTCGCGACCGCGCAGGCGGGCCACGAAGTAGCGCCCGGGCGAGTCGGGCGGCATGCGGTCCTCGAAATCCCACCCGAACAGGCCCGAGTAGAACCTGACCGCGGCCTCCGGATCGGGCTGCGATGTGTCGACCCAACACGGAACCCCGGCCGGGTATCCGTCTCGCTCCAGCATTCGCCTGCTCCTTTCCTGTCCTTGCTCGAACGTCGAGCAGGCTACGGCAGATTGAGGCCAGATTCTGTCCTCAATTTGGAAGAGAATGAAATTCTCATGACCGGGACGTCGAGCCGCCTGCTCACGCTGCTGTCGCTCCTCGAGGCGCGCCGCGACTGGCCCGGTGGCGAGCTCGCGGACAGGCTCGAGGTCTCGTCCCGCACGATCCGCCGCGACGTCGAGCGGCTGCGCGAGCTCGGCTACCCGGTCGAATCGCTCACAGGCCCGGCGGGCGGGTACCGCCTGCGTGCCGGGACCGCCATGCCGCCGCTGCTGCTCGACGATGACGAGGCGATCGCCATCGCCGTCGGGCTCCGCACCGCCGCCCGCGCGTCTGTGACGGGGATTGAGGAGACGTCGGTGCGCGCCTTGGTGAAGCTCGAGCAGGTGCTGCCGGCGCACCTCCGGCGCCGCGTGCGCGCGCTCCAGTCGGCCACGATGACGCTCTCGGTCGGCGGCGGGCCGACGGTCGACCCGCAGTCCCTGACGGTGATCGCCACCGCGTGCCGCGATTCCGAGCTCCTCCGCTTCGCGTACCGCGGGCGCGACGGCGTGGCCGGCCGCCGCGAGGTCGAGCCGCATTCCCTCGTCAATCTCGGGCGGCGCTGGTACCTGGTCGCGTGGGACCGCGGCCGGGACGACTGGCGGACGTTCAGGGTCGACCGCCTGACGGGGCCCGCCGCGACGGGCGTGCGCTTCCGGTCGCGGACCCTGCCGGCAAGGGACGCCGCCGACTACATCGCCCGGAGCATGTCGGAGTGGAAGCACCGCTTCGAGGCGCGCGTGACGCTTCACGCCCCCGCGGAGACGATCCGCGGGCGGGTGCCTTCCCACTGGGGAACGGTCGAGCCGATCGACGCCGGCAGCTGCGAGCTCCGCACGGGCGACGACGATCTCGACTGGCTCGCCCTGCGGATCGCGATGTTCGGCGTCGATTTCGAGGTGCACGAGCCGCCCGAGCTGGGCGAGCACCTGCGGGCGATGAGCCGGCGACTCGACCGGGCCGCCGGACCAATACGCTCGCGCCCGTGAACGAGACAGAACGCATCGGCTTCGCCGGCCTCGGCGCGATGGGCGCGGGCATCGCGCAGCGGCTGCTCGACGCCGGGTACGAGGTGGTGGGCTGGAACCGCACGAAGGAGAAGGCCCAGCCGCTGCTGGACGGCGGCATGGGATGGGCCGACACGCCGCGCGAGCTGGCCGCGTCGGTGGACGTGCTGTTCACGATGCTGACCGACACGGCGGCGATCGAGGCCACGGCGGGCGGCGACGACGGAGTGCTGGCCGGTCTACGCGAGGGCGCCGTCTGGGCCGACATCAGCACGATCGCTCCCGATGCGAGCGCGGCGATGGCGGAGCGGGTGCGGGAGAGGGGTGCGTACTTCCTCGACTGCCCGGTGTCGGGCAGCCCCGCGACGCTGGCCGCCGGCCAGATGTCGGTCATGGTCGGGGGCGACCGCGCGGCCTTCGACCGCGTGGAGCAGGTGCTGCACGCCATCGGCCCCAAGGTCACCTACATCGGGCCAAACGGCCAGGCGATCCTGACGAAGGTCGCGATCAACCTCGCTCTGGTGGTGTCGGTGACTGCCCTGGCCGAGGGCATCGCGCTCGTGGAGAAGGCGGGCGTCGACCGGAGGGCCGTGGTCGACGCGGTGCTGAAGAGCGTCATCGCTTCACCCGTCGTGGGGTACCGGGCGCCGCTGCTCGTCGAGGACACGGACGTCTTCGCCGACGTCGAGCTCCAGCAGAAGGACCTCGTGCTCGCCCAGGACCTCGCCCGTAGGCTCGGCATGGCGGTGCCCACCTGCGCGGCCACCAGCGAGATGCTCAACGCGGCGCGCAGCTCCGAGCGGGCCGACCGCGACTTCGTCGTGAGCGTCCACGAGGCCTACCGCCGCATGGGAGGGATGCAGTGATGCCGGAGCCGTACCGGACGACGATCCACGACGTCCCGCTCGAGCAGGGCCTGCGCGAGGACGAGGGCTGGATCGACATGCAGGTCCAGTTCCTGATCGACGCCCGCGCCGCCGGCTCCGACAAGCTCGTCGTGGGGCGCACGGTCCTTCGGCCCGGCGCCCGCCACGAGCGGCACCTGCACCCGAACTGCGACGAGTTCCTCGTGGTGATGAGCGGCCACGGCGAGATCTACACGAACACCGGCCGCGAGCCCTCGAAGGCGGGCGACGTGATCTTCACGCCGCGCGGCAACTGGCATGGTTTCGACAACACCTCCGACGAAGACGTGCTGCTCCTGTGGGGCTGGAGCGGCGCCGGCTCGCTGGAGGCGGCGGGGTACGCGGTCCCGGGGCCGGACGACGAGTTCGACTGAGACTCAGCTCACAGAACGCCCCGTCGGGTGCTGCGAGAGTCCCTCGACCCCCCGACACACGGAAGGAGACGGGATGAGCACCGTCACCACGGCCGCGGAAGCTGCGCGGCGCGAGCTCGGCAGCGGCTTCGCGGGCGAGCTGATCGGTCCGGAGGACCGCGGATACGAGGACGCCCGCAAGGTCTACAACGCGATGATCGACAAGCGCCCCGCTCTGATCGCGCGCTGCACCGGCCCCGCCGACGTCGCCAGGATCGTGGCCTTCGCGCGCGACCGCGACCTGCCCATCGCCATCCGCGGCGGCGGCCACAACGGCGCCGGGCTGGGCACAGTCGACGACGGGATCGTGATCGATCTGTCGCCGATCAAGCACATCGAGGTCGACCCGCAGGCGCGGACGGTCCGGGTCGGCGGCGGCTGCACCTGGGGCGAGGTCGACAGGGCCACGAACGAGCACGGCCTGGCCACCCCCAGCGGCATCATCTCCACGACCGGCGTCGGAGGCCTCACCCTCGGCGGCGGCCTCGGCCACCTCACCAGGCGCTACGGCCTCGCGATCGACAACCTGCTCGAGGCCGAGATGGTGCTCGCGAACGGCGAGCAGGTCCGCGCCAGCGCCGACGAGCACCCGGATCTCTACTGGGCGATCCGGGGCGGCGGCGGCAACTTCGGCGTGGTCACGTCGTTCCTCTTCCGGCTGCACGAGCTGGACACCGTGGTCGCCGGACCGACGTTCTGGCCGGTGGAGTCGGCCGCCGAGGTGCTCTCGGTCTACCGCGACTTCATCCCCGGCGCCCCGCGGGACCTGAACGGCTTCTTCCTGTTCGCGACGGTCCCGCCCGCGCCGCCGTTCCCGGAGGAGATCCACATGCGCAAGGTGTGCGGCGTCATGTGGTGCTGGACCGGTGCCGAGGGTGACGCGGCGGAGGCGATCGCGCCGATGCTGGATGCGTTGCCCGAGCCGCTCCTCCACGCCCCGATGCCGATGCCGCACCCGGACGTCCAGAGCATGTTCGACGAGCTGTATCCCAAGGGCGACCAGTGGTACTGGCGCGCCGACTTCGTGAAGGAGATCCCCGACGAGGCCGTGCAGCTCCACGCCAAGTTCGGCGCGGAGGTGCCGACGATGAAGTCGACGATGCATCTGTACCCGATCGACGGAGCGGCCCACGACGTCGGGTCGTCCGATACGGCCTGGGGCTACCGCGACGCCCGCTGGGCGACCGTGTACGCGGGCGTGGACCCCGACCCGGCGAACGTCGATCAGATCAGCCGGTGGAGCATCGACTACTTCGAGGCGCTCCATCCCCACTCGGCCGGCGGCGCCTACGTGAACATGATGATGGAGGAGGGCCAGGAGCGGGTGCGCGCAAGCTACCGCGACAACTACCCGCGCCTGGCTGAGACCAAGGACAGGTACGACCCGGAGAACCTGTTCCATCGCAACCAGAACATCGAGCCCGGGCGGGCCGCCTGACCCGGGACCGCTCGACGGGTGACATCGACGGCGCGGGGCGCGCGGGGCTTACCGGTTACCGCCGCTCCGCGCCGGGTACCCCGGGTGGCAAGCAAGCCGCTCGAGGGAGGTCGGCTCGATGTCACCAGTTGTCGGAAAGCGCTTCGCAGCCGCCGCGATCCTGGTGGTCGCGTTCATCGCCGGCTGCGGCGGCGAGGAGAGCGCGAGCGAAGGTGAGGGCGGGAACCTCTCGATAGCCACGGGCGGCACGGCCGGCGTCTATCAGGTCTACGGCGGCGGGCTCGCCGACGTCATCTCCGACGAGCTCGACGGCTACCAGGCCACCGCGGAGACCACGTCGGCCTCCGTCGACAACATCAAGCTGATCGCCCAGCAGGACAGCGACGTGGCGTTCACGCTGGCCGACACGGCGATCGACGCGGTGGAGGGCCGCGAGTCTTTCGACGGGCCGCAGCCGGTCCGCGCGCTCGCCCAGATCTACACGAACTACACCCAGATCGGCACCACCGCGGGAGCGGACATCTCGTCGGTGGAGGACCTGCGCGGCAAGCGCGTGTCCGTCGGCGATCCCGGCTCCGGCACAGAGGTGATCGCGGTGCGCGTGCTCGAGGCGGCCGGCCTCGACCCGGACGAGGACATCGATCGCAGCCAGCTCGGCGTGGACGAGTCCGTGAACGCCGTGCGGGACGGCTCGATCGACGCCTTCTTCTGGTCCGGCGGCCTTCCGACAGGCGCGGTGACCGACCTCGCCACCACCGACGAGCTCGTCCTGGTGCCCAACGCCGAGTACGTGCCCAAGCTGCGGGACCAGTACGGGGAGGCCTACCACGAGGCCACAATCCCGGCGGACACCTACAAGGGACTCGACGAGGACGTGCCCGTCATCGGGGTGCCCAACCTGCTCGTCGTGCACGAGGAGATGGAGGACGACCTCGCGCATGACCTCACCGCCCTGCTGTTCGACCAGAAGAAGCGACTGACACAGGTGCATCCGGAGGCCAAGAACCTGGACCGTCAGGACGCCCAGAACGTGGTCCCGCCGGTGGAGCTCCATCCGGGCGCCCAGCGCTACTTCGAGGAGGGCGGGTCGTAGCGGCGGTCCGTGTCAGGTCGCGCGGGCTGCTCGTCGCGGGCGCCGCCGCGGCGCCGCTCGCACTGGCCGCCGGCGCCCTCTCCGGCCCCGCGGACCCCGCGGTCGTGGTGCGCGACGAGCAGGGAGACGAGATCGTCAGGGCAAAGCTTCCGGAGAGCGGAAGCTTTGCGCTCGCCTATCGCCACTCCTACTACGGCGCCCCCGCCAGGGAGGGCTTCACGGCGAGCGGGAGCGGGTTCCGCCTGCGGGAGATCGCCTCACCGCGCGCCGCGGTGCTCGACTACTACGCGCTCGCGGGTGAGCGAAGCCGACGCGGCGGCTGGCTGCGACTGGTGCCGACGGAGCGGCACCGCTACGAGGACCTCCCCCTGATCGCCACCGCCACCGGCCGCCGGACGCTGCTGGTGGGCGGGGAGCGCATCCCGCTCTATCGCCGCGAGGCCAGGCACGTCACGATCACGGTGGAGGGCGAGCGGTGAGCGAGGCCCCCGCCAAGGTCAGCACCGAGGAGCTGACCGAGGAGTTCGAGTCCGAGCGTCCCGGCCGGCGCCTGAGCGGGATCCCCGCGTTCATCGTGGCCGCTGCCGGCGTGGGGCTCTCGTGCTACGCGCTCTGGTGGGTGCTGAACCCGATCTCGGCACAGGAGTACCGCACGACCTTCCTCGCGGTCGTGCTCGCCATGACGTTCCTCGTCTACCGCGGCTGGGGCAAGCGGCCGGAGCGCAAGGAGGGCGAGCCGCCTCCCGCCGAGAACCCCGGAGTGACCGACTGGCTGCTGGCCCTGCTGGCCGTCGTCGCGCTTGGCTACACCCTCGTCACCTTCGACGAGTTCGTCCGGCGCTCGGTCGAGCCCAACACGCTCGACATCGTCTTCGGCATCGCCACGATCGCGCTCGTGCTCGAGGCCACGCGTCGCACGGTGGGCTGGATCCTCCCGGCGATCTGCCTCGGATTCATCGCCTACGCCTACTTCGGCAGCGAGATCCCGGCGGGCTGGGAGATCAGCCATCGCGGGTACGGCGTCGACCGCATCGTCGGGCAGAGCTACATGGGCCTCGAGGGCATCTTCGGCGTTCCGCTCGACGTGGCGGCGACCTACATCATCCTGTTCACGATCTACGGCGCCGTGCTCGAGTACTCGGGAGCGGGCAAGTTCTTCATCGACGTCAGCTTCGCCGCCTTCGGCCGGTCGCGGACGGGACCGGGGCGCACCACGGCTTTGGCCGGCTTCCTGCTCGGCACGGTGTCCGGCTCGGGCGTGGCCACCACGGTCACGCTGGGCAGCGTGACCTGGCCGATCCTGCGCAAGGCCGGCTACCCGAAGGAGCAGGGCGGCGGCGTGCTCGCGGCCTCCGGGATCGGGGCGATCCTCTCACCCCCCACCCTGGGGGCGGCCGCATTCATCATCGCCGAGTTCCTCGGGGTGAGCTACCTGGAGGTGCTGATCTTCGCGCTGGTCCCGACGCTCCTGTACTACCTCGGGATCCTCCTGGCGATCGAGGCCGACGCGCGGCGCTTTCGCACGCGCGAGATCGACGTTGAGACGCCTCCGCTGGGCAGGCTCCTGCTGCGCTTCGGCTACCACTTCAGCTCGCTGTTCCTGATCGTCTTCCTGCTGGCCACGGGCCTGTCGCCGTTCCGGGCGGTCTTCTACGCGACGATCGTCGCGTTCCTGCTGTCGTTCCTGGACCGCAGCCACGCCATGACGCCGCGGCGGGTCTGGGACGCGCTTGCCGCGGGCGCCCGGGCGGTGCTGCCGATCGCGGCCACCTGCGCGGCCGCCGGCATCATCGTGGCGGTGGTCACGCTCACCGGGCTCGGGCTCAAGATGAGCTCGCTGATCGTCGACCTGTCGGCCGGCACCCTGTTCCTGACCGCCCTGTTCTCCGCCCTGGCCGTGCTCCTGCTCGGTCTGGCCGTACCCGTGACGGCCTCGTTCATCATCGCCGCGGTCATCATCAGCCCGGCGCTGACCGAGCTGGACGTGCCGCGCTTCGCCGCCTACATGTTCATCTTCTATTACGCGGTGCTGTCCGAGGTCAGCCCGCCCACGGCGCTGTCGGCGTTTGCCGCGGCGGCCATCACCGGCGGCAATCCGTTCAAGACGATGATGCAGACCTGGAAGTACTCGCTGCCGGCGTTCCTGGTGCCCTTCGCGTTCGTGCTGTCGCCCAACGGCGAGGCGCTCCTGCTCGAGGGATCGGTGGTCGAGGTGCTGGTCGCCACGGCGGTGTCGGCGCTGGCGGTCGCGGCGCTCGCCGCGGCGACAGGCCGGTGGATCGTGGGGCCGGCCGGCGTGCCGGAGCGTGTGCTGGCCGCCGTCGCGGCGCTCGCGCTGCTCTACCTCGAGCCGGTCACGATCGCGGTCGGGCTGGCGGCGCTGGCCACGGCTGTGGCGGTCCACCTGCTGACCCGCCGTACGCGCCGCGAGGCCGCCCTGAGCGCCCGCGGCGGGGTCACGCCTCCCGCCTGAGCCGGTCCCCGCCCCGGCGGGGCGGGCGCCGTCAGCGCTGGGCGACGGCCCGCCCGGCCCTCCCGAGCGGCGCTCGGAGCTCCACGCCGTAGCTGACGCCGTGCTCCCGCAGGCGCTCGCGCGTGCGGCGCTTCAGTCCGCGGATCGCCCCATCCCTGTGCACGTCGGCCTCGACGGCGGCCAACTCCTGCTGCAGCCGCTCGGCGTCGTCCTCCCGGTCCTCACGCTGCGCGCGGGCAAGCTCCACGCACAGCTCGGGCCAGACGTTGGCGATCGCCAGCACGGCCCCGGCCGCGCCCGCCCGGAAGGCCTCGAGCACCAGCGACGCGCTGCCCATGAAGAGATCGAAGCCGCCGCCACCGGCTTCGCGCACCGCGGCGGCATACTCGCGGTGCCGTTCGATCGACTTCGTCGAGTCCTTGAGGCCTGCGAGCCCGTCCGCGATCAGCGCGCCGAGCAAAGCGGGATTGAGCTCGTTGCCGGTGCGCTCCGGGATCGTGTAGCCGTACACGGGCGTGCCCTCCAGGCCCTCGACGAGCGCGGCGTAGTGCGCGCGGATCTGGTCGTCGTCGGCCGGGTAGTAGTAGGGCACCACGGCGGACACGGCGTCCGCGCCTTGCTCGACCACCTGCCGCGCCAGCGCCAGCGTCGGGCCGGTGCCGGGGCGCCCCACGTGCGCGAGGACGGGTACCCGCCCACCGGCGGCGGCACAGGTCGCGCGCACCGTTTCCGCGACCTCGACGTCGGCGAGAAGCGCGCCCTCGCCGGTGGTGCCGCACGGCATCAGCGCGTCGGCGCCGCCGTCGACGAGGTAGTCAACGTGCGCGCCCAGCGCCGCCTCGTCCAGGTCTCCGCTGTCGTCGAACGGCGTGAGCAGGGCGACGATCACACTCGGCCGGTTCAGTTCCATGATGGTTCTATGCCCGTGTCGGCCGGTTCGAAGGCCTGGCTCACCCGAGCAGCTCGTCGATCCCCGGCGGCTTGCGGCGTTCGGACGGACGACCCTGAACGCGCTCTCGGGCGCCATCCCGGGTGAGGAGCGGACCGTGACGATCGAGGACGCGGCCGAGCCGCGGCCGCGCCGGCGCCACGTGGTGCGCCTGGAGGCCCGCCCGGCGAACCTGGAGGGGCGCGGCGAGGTGACGATCCGCGAGCTGGTGAAGAACGCGCCGCAGGTGATGCGGGGCGCCTCGGCTGGTCAGGCGAACGGCAGCAGCCAAATGGGGGAGCTCTATCGCCGCGGCGGACCCCTGGCGTCGCCAGCGGACGGCCAGCTGGCCGAGCGGATCGCCCTCCTGC
>Ga0081538_10000836_pt1 | contig 33350 bp, 35 predicted proteins | sample TabmetS5T2R1_FD_71022 | JGI IMG/M metagenome (GOLD analysis project Ga0081538, IMG submission 71022) | Tabebuia heterophylla rhizosphere microbial communities from the University of Puerto Rico - S5T2R1 | ecosystem: Host-associated > Plants > Roots > Rhizosphere ...
ACAGCGGCCGCGTCGACCTCGCGGCGGAGGCGATCCGGCTCGGCACCGCACTCACCGAGCTGATGCCGGACGAGCCGGAGGTGCACGGGCTCCTCGCGCTGATGCTGCTCGACGACGCGCGCCGCGACGCACGCTTCGCGGGCGAGGAGCTCGTGCTGCTCGCCGACCAGGACCGCGCGCGCTGGGACGCCACGAAGATCAGGCGCGGGCGCGAGTCTCTCGACCGCGCACTCGCGCTGCAAGGTCGAGGAGCCTACGTCGTCCAGGCCGCGATCGCGTCGCTGCACATGGATGAGCCGCGGGACTGGCAGGAGATCGCCGCTCTCTACGGGGAGCTGGTCTTGATAACCGGCTCGGCGGTCGTGGAGCTAAATCGCGCGATCGCCGTCGCCGAGGTGGCCGGAGCGGACGCAGGCCTCGCCCTCGTCGACCGGCTCGACCTGGACGGCTACCAGTACTTCCACTCCACCCGAGCCGACCTGCTCCGCCGCCTTGGCCGGGCGGACCAAGCGCGAGTCGAATACGAGCGCGCGCTCGCGCTCGCCCGCACCGACCCGGAGCGCCGCTTCCTGCAGCGGTGCGTCGCTGAGGTCAGCGCATAGGCCTCACCTGTCGGCGACGGATATCCCCTTCGTCACCTCTCGTTCGTGGTGCGGTTCCGTGGAGAGCTTCGGCGATCCGGACGCGCTCAGGGCCGGCGATGCGTGAGGCGGCGGTGCGCCGCTGCTGCGCCGAGCGGCTGGCCGGGGCAAATGCGCTCCACGTGAACCAGTGGCCGAATCCGCGCTGCAGCCTCCGCGGGCCGCTCATCGTCAGCTGGCCGGCCCGAATCGCGCCGCCCAGCTCGACCCGTCCCAGGTAGACGCGATAGAGCGCGGCGGTGTCGGCGACGACCTCGAGGTCGACGTCGAAACCGGGGTGCTGGAGGCAGACTGAGACCTCTGAGGACTCGAGGACCATCCAGTACCGCCGCTTGGGGCCGCGAAAGTCGAACTTGACCACGGTTCGGTCGGGCGGAAGCCGCCCGCGATCGACGTGGCGGGCCATCCAGACGATCAACAGGTAGGGATCGAGCTCCTCGGGGCGCGGCTCGGTGACCGACCAGGTCACCCCCCATTCTCCGATCGCCTGCACGACGGGCTGGAGGTCACGACCGGCGGGCGTGAGGCGATAATCGAGGGTGCGGCCCTTCGGGCCCGTCCGGCGCTCGACGACCTCGGCCCGCTCGAGTGCGCGCATGCGGTCGGTGAGGACCGAGCGCGAGATTCCTGGGAGCCCCCGTTGGAGCTCGTTGAAGCCGCTCGCGCCGCCGAGCATTTCCCGCACGATCAGAAGCGTCCAACGGTCGCCGAGGATCTCGCTGCCCTTGGCGACCGGGCAGTACTGCGCGTAGCTGCGCCCCCGTTGGAGCTCGTTGAAGCCGCTCGCGCCGCCGAGCATTTCCCGCACGATCAGAAGCGTCCAACGGTCGCCGAGGATCTCGCTGCCCTTGGCGACCGGGCAGTACTGCGCGTAGCTGCGCATCCCGCCACGATGCTAGCCGCGGGTCTGCTATTCGGACCGGTTGGTTCGAAAGTAGAACTAGTCACCCCGGGGCCGGCAGGCCTACGTTGCTCGCATGGCTACCCGGACGCACGCACCGCCCCTCGAGACGGCCGAGTTCGGCGAGCTCGGCGGATCGTTCCGCGGAGAGCTGCTGCTGCCGACCAGCCCAGGCTACGACACTGCCCGCAGGATCTGGAACGGCGCGATCGACCGCCGTCCGGCCTGCATCGCCCGCTGCACCGGTGTAGCCGACGTCGTCGCCGCGGTCCGCTTTGCCCGCGAGCGTGACCTGTTGGTCGCCGTGCGCTCCGGTGGCCACGGCGTCGGCGGCCACGCAACCTGTGACGGCGGGCTCGTGATCGACCTCTCGCCGATGAAGGGAATCCGGGTCGATCCAGCGGCCGGCACCGCGCGCGCCGAGGCCGGCGTGCTCTGGGGAGAGCTCGACCGTGAGACGCAGCTCCACGGGCTGGCGACGGTCGGCGGGATCGTCACCCACACCGGGATCGCGGGACTGACGCTCGGCGGGGGGATCGGCTGGCTGATGCGAAAGCACGGCGCCGCGGTCGACAACCTCCTCTCTGCGGACGTGGTGACCGCGCAGGGCGACATCGTCACCGCGAGCGAGGAGGAGAACCCCGATCTCTTCTGGGCGATCCGCGGCGGCGGCGGCAACTTCGGCATCGTCACCTCGTTCCAGTACCGACTACACCCGGTCGGCCCGATCGTCCTCGCGGGACCAATCTTCCACCCCATTGAGGACGCGCCGGAGGTCCTGCGCTTCTACCGAGAGTTCATCGCCGCGGCCCCGGACGAGCTGACCACGATCTTCGAGCTGGAGATGGCGCCGCCGGCCCCGTTCCTGCCGGAGGAGGTGCACGGCAAGCCGATCCTGATGGTGGCCGCCTGTTACGCGGGCTCTCCGCACGAGGGCGCCGAGGTCGTCCGCCCGCTCAAGCAGTTCGGCCGCCCGATCGGCGACCTGCTCGAGCCGAAGCCCTACACCGCCCTGCAGTCGATGTTCGACCCCTTCGTGCCGCACGGCTGGCACCGCTACTGGAAGTCGGTCGAGCTGCCGCCGCTTACTGATGATGCGATCGAGGCGCTCGTCGAGCACGCATCAGTGCAGACCTCGCCCAAGTCCTACTGCATCGTCCTCCAGCTCGGCGGGGCGCTGGCCCGCGTGGGTGAGGACGAGACGGCCTTCAGCCAGCGCGATGCTGCCCACAACGTTGCCATCAACGCGGTCTGGACCGAGGAGGATCCGGACGCAGAACGCCACATCGCCTGGGCGCGGGACTTCTTCGACGCGATGCAACCGCACGCCAGGGGGCGCGTGTACGTGAACTTCCTCGGCGAGGAGGGCGGCGACCGGGTGCGCCAGGCCTATGGCGCGCGAAGCTACGAGCGGCTGGTCGAGCTCAAGCGCGCCTACGACCCGACGAACTTCTTCAGGCTCAACCAGAACATCGAGCCCGGCTGACCCCCGCCTCGGCGCTCTGCTCGAGATTCGTCTGGTCGCCCAACCGGGTGAGATGGGCGGGGACCCGCTCTCGGGCCCCCGCCCAGTCGTCCGTCTACGGGGTGAGAGAAGCGACGAACTCGGATGCCGGGTCGCTCGGCTCCGTCTTCGTGAACAGCGTCAGAAACTGGCTGCCTGCGGTTGACAAGCCGACGTAGTCGCCCAGGAAGAGCCCTCCGGCGAATGGAGCCAGCTTGTGGTCGAACGAGGACGGTGTCACGCGCGTCTCGGTCCACGTCGCGCCACCGTCGTGCGAGTGCAGAAACCAGTAGTCGGTTGGCAGGGTCGTCGCGCTCGGTGTGTTAAAGCGGAGGTCGTAGTGCGTCACGCCGATCGTGCCGTCGGCGAGCGCCGCGACCGATGGGGTGAACGCCTGCACGTCCGGTCGTGTGTTGATGCGCACCGGGTCGGCCCAAGTGAGACCGCCGTCGAGCGACTTCGAGAATGCAATCGCCGAGCCGGAGGCCGCGAGGCTCGCCTCCTGCCAGACGACGTAGAGCTCGCCGTTCGGGCCCGCGCCGATCTCGGGAAGGATGTCCTCGGTGCGGAGCGGGGTGCCGTCGTCAGGGTCGCTCACGAACCCCGGCAGGAACTTGAACAGCGTGATCGGGTCCGACCACGTGGCGCCCCGGTCGTCCGAGATCATGACCGCGAGCTCCTGACCCTTCTTATTCGCACCTGAGCCGTGGAACAGCGTGAAGACGTCCACCAGACGCCCCTGGTGCGCTCCGCCGCGGACGACCGCGATTTGGTGACCGATCCCGAACTGGTTGGCCCTCGGCCTGAAGATGGCCCGGGCGGGCTCCCAGCTCGCACCGCCGTTCGTCGTCCGCGTGAAGATCGCGTCGCTGCGGATCGAGCGCGGAAAGCCGGAGATCGAGTGGATCTCGCGCTTGTCGCTCGGGAAGCGGCCGCGGTCCCAGATTGCGTACACGAAGTTCGAGTCGAACGGGTCCGCGGTCATCGAGTTCTTGTCGTTGAACTGGAACAGCGAGTCGTCACGGACGAGCTGGGTCGGCGGCCCCCAAGTCAATCCGCCGTTCGTCGACTTGTTGACGTACATGATCGAGGTGCTGAACGTTGGGAAGTCCTGGAACGTGAGCGTCATTACGTACGCGTCGCCGTTCGGCGCGATCGCGACCCACGGGTCCGTCGCCCGGTCGAACGCACCGCCGGAGCACTTCGAGACGCCCGGGATCACGACCTGCTGCCATCCGCCTGCGTGAAAGACCGACGCGACGATCCCGCGAGATCCGCCGTTCGACCAGCGGTCCTGTTGATAGGCGCCGATCCTGTCGGGGACGCCGTCGCCGCTGCGGTCGACGGAGCTGACCTCGATCCAGGGCTCGACCTCGCTGTGGAGGAAGTTCGTCCCGGTCTGGCCCGGAACGTTGTCCGCAATGCACGCCGCAAACGGGCTCGTGCCCGAAACCTTGACGTTCGGTCCTGCTGCGCCCGGACCCGCGGATGCGATCGGCGCGACGAGGACGACAAGGCCGAGGAGCACGGCAAACGCATGCCAGAACTGGTTTTTCACCATGAGAGCCTCCCGTCTCCGAAGGGGCCGCCCAGCGTTTGCCTCCGGATCTGCCGAGGCACGCAAGCGGCCAAGGTCGGCCAGCCGACCCATGGAGCCGGTATTCCCTTCTCCGGGATCTTGAACCCGTAGCGGACAGCTGATTCGCGCGTCCGGCGCGTATTGCGCGCCTGTCTGAGCTTGTCCGACGCCTGTGTTGACGCCCTATTCGGCGTTCAAGGCCTCCGCGGTCTAGGGGCGAGCACGACTGGGAGCGAACCGTGGCGGCTTGTCCGGCTGTTTCGGGTAGAGAGGCGGCCAGGGAGCGTCGAAAGGAACGTCCGGTCACGCGCGCGCACCGCTGGGACGCATCAGAGACGCGCTTTCCAGGACAAATCGCGTTGCGAAGGGAGCCCTCACCTCGACGCCGGAGGGGTAGGCTAATCGGGTCGCACGAGCTCCTCGCGGTAAGCAACTGCCACCGCCTGCGCTCGGTTGTCCACGCCGAGCTTCGTGTAGATGTGGCTCAAGTGAGTCGCCACCGTCTTGTGGCTGATTACCAGCCGTCGCTCGATCTCATCCGTCGCCATGCCCTCGGCGAGCAGGCTGAGGATCTCGTGCTCGCGCCGCGTCAGTTCGAATTGCGGCGTCGCAGAGGACGCAGAGCGGCTGAGCAGTCGACGGACACGCGCGAGGAACTCATCCGGGGCGACCGGCTTGACGAGGTAGTCGTCGGCGCCCACGAGGAGGCCGGCGGCGCGATCGAACGACTCGGTCCGCTCGCCCGACACGAAGACGATCGGGAGTCGGTCTCCCAGCTCGTCTCGTAGTCGGCGGCACACCTCATAACCGGAGAGTCCGGGGAGCCCGTCGTCGAGGACGAGGAGGCACGCCTCCTCGCGGCGAACGGTGTCGAGAGCCTCCTCGCCGGACGACACCGCGATCGTCGGATACCCGATGGGCTCGAGCAGATCGGAAAGGAACGCGAGGAAGTCTCCATCAGCGTCTGCGAGGACGATGACCGGCGAGCTTGAGCCTGCGACCATTCCTGCCCCTCTGCCGCAGACACCTCGTCTTGAAACGCAGTCGGACGGCCTGGCGAACGTTACCTAAGAAGAACCACCGAGCCCGAATCGGGATGAGCACGGAGCTCGAATCGGGCGCGCGCCCGATGACAGGGCGATCTCTGTTCGCCAGCATCCCTCGACCGATTGAGCGAGAGGAGGAAAGAGCATGCGTATAGCACGAAGCTGGCGCCGATCGATCTGGATGACACTTGTCGGCGCCGTCGCCGCACTCGTCCTCACCACCGCGGCCGGAGCTCAGGGGACGTGGACGACACTCGCGCCGGTTCCAGCTCCAACCGAGGGGATGCAAGTCGGTTCGGTCGGCAACCTGATCGTCGCTACGTACGGATTCAGCGGGGGTGACACGAACCTCACGCGGATCTACGACATCGGGACGGATAGCTGGAGCTTCGGCTCCGCCGCACCGCTGCCGGCCCGCTCCGAGGGCGCCGCGGCGACGCAGAGCGGCGACCTCTACGCGGTTGGCGGGCGCGGCCTCGGCCCGCTGGCCGACCTCGACCGCTACACAGTCGACACGGACACGTGGGTGTCGCTGGCGAACATGCCGACGCCGAGGCGCGGTCTCGGCGCGGCCGTCGTCGGCGACGCGCTCTTCGCGATCGGCGGTAGCACGGGAACCACGCCGTGCAGCGGCACGCCGCTCGCGACCGTCGAGCGCTACGACATTGAAACCAACACGTGGACGACGGTTGCGTCACTACCGAGCCCGCGATCCGACCTCGCCGCAGTCGCACACGGAGGCAAAATCTTCGTGTTCGGCGGCTGCCGCGGCTCTCTGTCCGCGGTCACGGGTGAGGTCGACGTCTATGACGTCTCATCAGATACATGGAGCACTGCACCGGCCGACTTGCCGACGCCTCGCTCGTCCTTCTACGGAGCCGGCCGCAAGGGCGGGACGGTGTACGTAATCGGCGGACAGTCCGGAGGCATCCAGCTGGCAACGAACGAGGCATACAACATCGCGGCAGACAGCTGGAGCACTGCTGAGCCGATGCCTTCGCCGCGGGCCGAGATGGGCGTCGCCTCGCACGGGGGTCAGATCTACACCGTCGGCGGGGGTCTGCAGGGAGTGTCCTCGCCTCTCAACCTCGCGTTCAAGCCCTAGCAGCACACGATCAAGCGCTTTGGGGCCCGCCACCGGCGGCCCCCAAACGGCGCTACGCCCTCGACAGCGAGGCGCCGAGGCTTGTCGCAACCGCCAGCGCAAAGCGCTCGACGGTGCCGGCCCCAGCCTCCGTGTGATCCGGGTTCAGCTCGGTGATCGTGACTCCGGCCAGTGCAGGATCGGCGACGAGCGCACTGAACGTGCGCAAGGCGTTGTCGAACGAAAGGCCCTCGTTGCGCCCCCAGTTTTCGGACAGCGGTGTCTCGGTGAAATCGATGACATCGACGTCGAAATGCACCACGATCCGGTCGCACCCGCGCAGACGACGCCGCGCTTCCAGCGCCGCACCCTCAGGATCAGCAGTGACGCGGTCGACGGCGACCACGGCGAGTTCGCGCTTCTCGATCGCGGCGCGCTCGAACTCGGTCGCCTGCTCGTGTCCCCAGCCGACGAGCACGACCTGATCCGCTTCGAGCAACGGCACCTGCGCGCCGATGCGGACAAGCTCGGGTGCCGCGCCGTCGATCGCGAGCATATGCGCCAGCCCCATCCAGTCGAGCGTCCCTTCGTGGACGCTCTCCGGCGTATTCAGGTCGGCGTGAGAGTCAAGGTAGATCAACCCGATGCGCTCGTCCGGCGCGGCCACCACATGACCGGCGACCGTGCCGATGCCGACTGTGCAATCCCCACCGAGCACCAGCGTGACCTCACGCGCCGCAGCGGCATCGGCAACGCGCGCGGCGGTCTCGCGCACGATCGAGACGACCGTGTCGAGATTCTGCACCCGCGGCCGCTCTCGGTCGGGGCGCCAGCGCCAGACCGGCCGATCTCCGTGATCGGACACCGCGATCCCAGCGTCACGCAGCAGCCCGATCAGCCCGGCGTCGCGTAACGCCCGCGGCGCTTGCTCCTGACCAGGCGCGAACGCACCCGCACTGGTCGGCACCCCGAGCACTCCGAGCACGCGATTCATCGGCACATGCGGCGGCGTCTCAGTCGTCGCTGCTCGGCAGGGTCGGGTGGTCGGTCGGATAGACGCCGACCGCGAAGCCGTACATCGTCTCGCCCGACCGTGGAAGCTTGTCGAACTCCGCCACCAGCTCCGCCATCCGCCCCCAGAACTCCGACGCCTGCGTCTCCGAGATCCGGGCGTGTCGGATGAAGCCCCACAGCTTCCCGTCCCGGAACGCGCCGGCCGACTCCCGCGCGGCGACCTCGAAGTCGTTGAAGTCTCGAGGGAGCTCTTCACCGCCGGGGCTCCGCTCGACGCCGACGTAGAACATCCGTGCCGTGCGGCCGTAGAACCGCTCCTCGATCGCGCGCACCCGACGGGTCCTCACCACCTGCACCAGTCCGGCCTCGGCAAGCACCTTGACGTGGTGCGCGACGGTGCTCTTCGGCCGTTCGACTGCGACAGCGAGCTCTGTCACCGTCGCCGCCCGCTCGTGCAGCAGGCTCAGGATCGTGGTGCGGAGGGGATGGCTGATCGCCTTGACCTGAGAGGGCTCGGTGAGCGCGATCCGGTCGGCGAGCTCGTAGTCCGGGGGAGACGAGTTGCGAGCCATCCGTGAATAGACTAACATTGCGGAATGTTCCAACGAAATGGATCAATACGCAAAGGAGGATCGGAGATGGCCGAGGTTGTGCTGTACCACCACGTCCAGGGGCTGACCGAGGGCGTGCGCTCGTTCGCCGACGAGCTGCGGCAGGCGGGGCACACCGTCCACACGCCCGACCTGTTCGACGGGCGCACGTTCGGCACGATCGAGGAGGGCATGGCCTTCGCGCGCGAGGCGGGGTTCGGCGCGCTGGCCGAGCGCGGGGTGGCCGCCGCCCAGGGCATCGGCCCTGATGTGGTCTACGCCGGCTTTTCGTTCGGCGTCATGGCCGCCCAGCAGCTGGCGCAGACCCGGCCCGGCGCCCACGGGGCCTTGCTGATCGACTCGTGCCTCCCGGTCTCGGAGTTTGGGGACGCGTGGCCCGAGGGTGTCCCGGTGCAGGTGCATGGAAAGGAGGGCGACCCGTTCTTCGCCGAGGATCTCGAGGCGGCGCAGGCCCTTGTCGACTCGACCGACCGGGCCGAGCTGTTTCTCTACCCGGGCGACGAGCACCTCTTCGCCGACTCCTCGCTCCCGGTCTACGACGCCGACGCTGCGACGTTGCTTACCGAGCGCGTGCTGGCCTTCCTCGACGCGGTCGAGGCCGGTCAGAGCAGCTCGGCAATGAGCGCGGCAGCGCGCGCGGCGCCGTCGCGCTCGACCGGCCGGTAGTCGACGGCTCGTCCGATCTCCTCGCTGATTGCCGCGGCGATCTCGGACGGGCCGTCCGACCCGAAGTCCATCAGGCGCCCGGCTCCATAGCGCTCGAGCCGCCGCCGGACGTGGAAGTTCTGCTCGAAGTGGTGACGGAGCGGGAAGAACAGGAATGGTCGCCGGTTCGCGGTCAGCTCCATCCCCGTCGTCAGCCCGCCCTGCACGACCGCGAGGTCGCACGCGGCGAGGTGGCGATAGAGGTCATGAACGTAGGCGTGGAGTTCGAGGCCCTCGTGCTGCGGTAGGCCCGCGGGGTCGATGCGCGGGCCGGCGACGACGATCATCCGCAGGTCCGGTACGCGCTCCTTCGCCTCGGGGAACGCGGCGATGACGCGGTGCAGCAGGTCGGCTCCGACGCCCGAGCCGCCGACGGTCACGATGCAGACCTGCTCGCGCGGCCCGTAGCCGAGCTCGTGCCGCAGCTTCTCGCGGTCGGCGACGGGCTCGAACCCCGTCACGTAGCCGGCGAAGTCGTAGTGCTGCTCGGTCCAGTCGCGGATCGCCGGGAGCTCGGGGCCGAAGGAGTCCGGCACGATGTCCTCGGGATTCCCGACGAAGACCGCCCGATCGCGGATCCGCGGGAAGCGGGCGATGTGCTCGATCATCTCGGCGTTGTAGTCGGCGGTGAGGAAGACCTCGCGCTCGCCGCCGTCCGGCATCGGCAACCAGCCGACGAAATCCGTCAGCCAGACGTACGCCGCCGACTTCAGCTCCGGGTTCTCGTGCAGGAAGTAGTCGACCTCCCAGGCCTCGTCTCCGATCCAGAGGTCGTACGGCTCCTCGCGCACGATGTCGTGGAAGAGCATGAAGTTGGCGACCAGGATCTCGTCCATCCGCCGGATCGCCTGGAAGCAGTGCAGGTCGTGCTCGGCCGACTCGCTCTCGATGTGAGCCGACTCGTTCGCAAGCTGGGCGCTCGCCGGGTGGATGCGCTCGCCCTGGGCCTCGAGAACCTTCGTCACGGGATGCTGCGCGAGCCAGTCGATCTCGAGGTCGGGATGGAGCTTCCGGAGCTCCTGGGCGATCGCAACGTCGCGGCGTGCGTGCCCGAGGCCGATCGGCGAGGAGATGTAGAGCGCCCGTCGGCGGCGGCTCAGAGCCCGCGTCCACGTCTTCACTTTCGGCTTCGGTGGGACGATCGAGTCCGCGAACTCGTGCAGGAGCCCGTTGACCTTCACGGGGTGGCGGGCCTGCGGGAGATGGCCGGCGCCGTCCAGCGCCGAGAGGGTCCCGCCGGTCAGCTCGACGACGGCCTCGGCGCGCTCGCGCGTCTGACAGCCGTCGAGCTCGCCGTGGACGACGAGAACCGGGCAGCGAACGCGTCCGACGAGCGCGCGGGCGTCCTCCTCGGTCGCGAACGGCACGGGTGCCTCCTCGTCGCAGAGGATGAGTGACTCGGGGCCTCCGTCGAGGCCCCATTGAACGCAGTCCTCGATCTGCTTCGTCGAGTGCGGCTCCGGGAGCTGCTGAGAGAAGAAGAACTCGAGGAAGCCGGGGTAGTCCCGGCGCCAGTAGTGGACGTTGCACTTCGCCCAGCCCTCGTCCGTCTCGAGCGGCACGTGGGACGGGTACCGCCGGTAGTTCGGGTGCGCCGGCGTCAGCCGCGGGACGCAGGGTGCGATCGCCGCAACCCCGAGCGCCGCGGCGGGGTGGGTGGCGGCGAGCATCAGCGCCCAGCCGCCGCCGTCGCAGATGCCGCCGAGAAGTGCAGTCTCCGTGCCGGTTGCCTCGAGGATGTCGCGACCGTCCTTCATGTACTCCCAGTACGAATACGCCTCGGCGGTCTCCGGGCGGTCGGATCTCCCATTGCCTCGCGGGTCGAAGGTCATCACGCGGAAATGCCGCGACAGGTACGGGATCTGCGCCTTCCAGACCCGTGCGTGGGAGATCGGCGACGTGGGGAAGAGCAGGAAGGTCGTCGCCGCGTCGCCGTAGACCTCGTAGAAGACGCGAACGGCGTCGCGCTCGATGTACCCCTCCGCCTCGGGATACCGAGCACGGGTCTGATCTCGCGCAGATGCCGCGACGATCACGCGTGCCCCTGGATGAAGTCGCGCAGCAGGAGGTTCACCTTGACGGGGTGACGAGCGTGCGGCATATGCCCGACGCCCTCCAGCGTCACGAGCTTCGCGCCTGTCGCCTCCGCGAGCGCCGCGCCCTGTGCATGCGGACGGATGCGATCGTCATCGCCGTGAATGACGAGCGCCGGACAGCGCACACGAGCGCACGTTTCCCTGAAGCGCTCGAGACGGCACAACCCGATTGCACGGCACGTGTCCGCAAGTGTCTCGGGGTCCGTCTCGAGTCCCCACCCGACTGCATCCTCGATCTGCTTCGTCGAGTGCGGCTCGGAGAAGCACTGGGCGAAGAAGAACTCGAGGAACTCGCGATAGCTTCGCGACCAGAAATGGCTGTTGTACTTCGCCCAGCCCTCGTCGGTGTCGTACTCCTCGTCGAACGCGTAGACCTGACGCTCGGGATGCCCGGGAGCGAGACCGACCGCGGGCCCGATGTAGACGATCCCGTCCACGCGCTCCGGGTGGTCGGCAGCGAGCAACGTCGCGAAGATCGCGCCGCATGAGAGGCCCACGAGCGTGGCCCGCTCCGTATCAGTCGCGGCCATGACCGCCAGGGCGTCGGCTGCGAACTCGTCCTCGAGGTACGCGGCGACACCGACAGGGCGGTCCGAGCGGCCGTTGCCGCGTCCGTCGAATGTCACGACACGGGCGTGTCGCGCCAGGTACGGGATCTGCGCCTTCCAGTGGCGCGAGTGGACGATCGACCAGGTCGGCAGGAGGAGGACCGTTGTCTCACCCGAGCCGTAGACCTCGTAGTACGAACGGACGCCGTCGCGTTCGATGAAGCCCTCCTCGTCTGGGTAGCGAGCGCGGGTCTGCTCCCGTGCAGGAGCCGCGACGGTCACGCGTGCCTCCGGATGAAGTCGCGCAGCAGCTGGTTCACCTTGACCGGATCGCGAACGTGCGGCGCGTGGCCCGACCCTTCGAGGACGACGAGGTCCCCGCCGGTCTCCTCCGCCATCGCCGCGCCGCGCGTCGCGGACGTGAGCGCGTCGCCGTCGCCGTGGATCACGAGCACCGGACAGCGAACACGGCGGGCGAGGGCGCGCGCCTCGTCCGGCGTCAGGCCCGGTCCGTCCTGCGTCGCGATGAGCGTCTCGCCGTCCGTCTCGAGACCCCAGCCGACCGCGTCCTCGAACGGCTTCGTCGAGTGAGGCTCGGTGAAGATCCTGGACATGAAGAACTCCACGAAATCGCGGTAGTCGCGAAGCCAGTGGGAGCGGTTGTACTTCGCCCACCCCTGATGCGTGTCGTACTCGACGTCGAAGTCGTAGACCATCCGTTCCGGCAGCGGCTCCCCTCCGCCCGGAAAGTTGGGCCCGATGAAGACCGCGCCACTCACGCGTCCCGGATGGTCCGCGGCCAGGATCAGCCCGCGCTGGCCGCCGAGCGAGAACCCGACGATCACCGCGTGCTCGGTCGCCGTCGCGTCCAGCACCGCCAGCGCGTCGGCTGCGAACTCCTGCTCGTCGTACGCGGCCGCGTGCTGTGGCCGGTCAGAGCGGCCGTTACCGCGGCCGTCGAACGTGATCACGCGGCTGTGGCGCGCCAGGTAGGGGATCTGCATCTTCCAGTGCCGCGAGTGCATGATCGACCACGTCGGCAGCAAGAGGACGGTCGGCGCGCCCTCGCCGTACACCTCGTAGTACGAACGGACGCCGTCGCGCTCGAAGTAGCCAGACTGGTCCGGGTATCGAGCCCGTGTCTGCTCGCCCGCGGGTGCGGTCAGTTCGACAGCCACCGGTCGATCCAGCCGAGGAGCTCGCCGTGTCCCCTCTCGATGCCGCCGAGGCGCTCGACCATGATGCCGATATTGAACGTCATCACGAGTGAGACGAGCGCGTCGAGCGGCATCGTGATCCCGAGCTCGCGATGTGGCTCGGCGAACGCCTCGGTCAGCACCGCCCGCCACTCGGTATTCACGCGCGCGAGGCGGTCGCGAAGCTCGGGGTGGTTCCACGCGAGCGCTTGCAGCTCGAGCCAGATCTTCTCGTAGGTCACGTCCTCGCTGACCAGGTAGCGCATCGCCGTCCGCCACTTCTCGACGAACGCCATGTCCGCCGAGTACAGCTCGCGCTGGCGGGCGATGAGCCGCTCCGTGAACCGCTCGAGCGCCTGCACGAGCAGGTTCTCGATCGAGCCGAAGTAGTAGTGGACGAGGCCGTGGTTGACGCCGGCCTCGTCCGCGAGCCGGCGTGTCGTGATGCCTGCGTAGCCCACGTCGACGAGCAGTCGCTCCGCGGCGTCGAGCAGTGCCTCCTTGGCCGCCAGGCGGCTGCTCGTCGTCGCCTCCATTAGCTTCGCCGGATCCGGGCCAGCAACCGGCCGAGCTCCGTGCGACCGGCCATCGCGATCAACGTCACTGTCGCCGCGCCCGCGGGCCCGAGCTGCAGGACGCTCTCCTCGACCGGGAGCCCCATGATGTGCGCAAGCATCACTGGAAGATCTCCGTCGTGCAATCGCCGCCCTGCAGACGCACCTCGTGGGTGCGTGCGGGCCCGTCGGGACGGTCGTGGAAGTTGACGAAGAACCCCTCGTCGATCTCCATGCCGCCGCTCGGGTCACAGTCGATCCGCAGTAGCCAGGAGCGCAGCTCTGGGTAGAACTGGTTGTCCCAGGTCGAGTACAGCGAGTTGGTGACGTAGAGGCGACGCCCGTCGAGCGAGAGCTGGAGCATGTTCGGGCCGCCGCCCAGGTCGCGCCGCAAGTCCCCCGGCTTCCCGATCACGCCGCCGAGCCAGAGCTGCCCCGTGAGCTTCGGACCGGCCGGATCGGAGACGTCGTACTGCCGGACGTCGCCGTGCAACCAGTTGGCCAGGTAGAGGAAGCGGTCGTCCATGGAGAGGACGAGGTCGGTGATCAGGCCCGGCACCGGGAACGGCCAGCCCTCCAGCGGAACGCTCTCGACCGCGATCACCTGATCGGCCTTGAAGCTCCCGTTCTCGCGGTGGAAGTGCCACATCGTGCTCGAGAGGGCGGCCCCGACGAAGCCTTCGTCGGCGTCGGGATCGTGGAGCCAGCGTGCCTCGAGCGGGACGAGGCCGTTCTCGCCGAGATCGACGGTCTGCTCGAGCCGACGTTCGGCGAGGTTCCAGAAGTGGAGCCGGCTTCCGTAGCGTCCAGCAGCGACGTCGTCGAGGTCGAAGCCCTTCTCGTAGGCGTTCGGCTCGCCGAACTCGCTCGAGACGAGCGCGTTCTTGCGGGGCTGGTACCAGAAGTCGTAGTTGAAGCGAGGCGTCGCGCCGCCGTTCTCCCAGCGGCCCTTCAGCTCGAATGTCTTCGCGTCGAGCACCGCGAAGCCACCGGCGCCGTTCCCGTCGACGTCGCCGAGCATCGAGATCACGACGTTGTCGCCGGGCATGCAGTGCACCGTGTGCGGCCGCGTGTAGCCGGTCACGCGTGCGACCTCCTCCGGCTCGATCACCTTCTCGATACTCGGCCGACGCGGGTCGTCGGCCACGTTGACGATGTGGATGCGCGAGGAGCGGAAGCCGGGCACGATCAGGTGCGAGCGGTCGGGCCCGTGGCAGGCGGACGAGCAGCGGTTCCAGCCGAAGTGGTGGAGCTCGTCGCCGGGATTCGGCATGGGCAGCTCGTGGACGATTCGGCCCTCGTCGGCGTCGACGACGGCGAGGAAGTCGGGCGCATCGACGCCGGTGCCCTGGTGCAGACAGGTGAGGTACAGGAACTCCTCGCGCGGAGCCTGCATCGCCTCCTGCGGAGAGCCGTGAAACGAGGGAGCAGTTGGGGGTGACACGAGGTGACCTCCTCCGTAGTTATGCAATTGACTAAGTCATTTGACTAAATCACCTCGCGTCTGTCAAGCGCGGCCCGCGTCCAGGCTTCGCGATCGCCTTCAGAGGCGAACGATCGAGAGCAAGTACTCCTGCGGGAGGCGCAGGCTGCCGTCGTCCGCCTGATTCGCATCGCGCCAGACGTGGACGATTCGCTCGCGCAGCTCTTGGAAGCGGGCGCCGAGCATCGCCTGCGCGGTCACCATCGGGGGGAACTTCTCCATGAAGGTGTCGGCAAACGTCTCAACCGATTCGTCCTCGATCCAGTTGATGTGGCGCTCGAACTCGAAGTCCGTCGCAACCGCGCCGAAGAGCTCGCGCACGTACCCCTCGCTGCCCCAGAGGACAGGCGGCGAGGCATAGTCCGGGAGAGGCGGCATGAAGGGGGCGCTAGCCTCTGAAACCCGCCCGAAGACGCCTTCTGCGGTCCAGGTGGCCGTGACGATGGCACCACCTTTCCGGCAAGCGCGGCTCATCTCGTCAGCGACTTCCCGGTGGCGGGGCGCGAACATGTGCCCGAAGGTCGACAGGACGCGATCGAAGGATCCGTCCTCGAAGGGGAGCTTCTCGGCGTCACCCTCCAGCCACTCGATCTCGAGGCCCTCATTCTCGGCCTTCGCCCGTCCCTGCTCCAGCAGTTTCGGAGCCAGGTCGAGCCCAGTTACCCGTCCGCCGGCGCGGGCGGCTGGAATGGCCGCGTTCCCGGCGCCGCAGGCCACGTCGAGCACGCGCATCCCCGGCTCGATACCGGCCCGGCCGGCTACGAGCTCGCCGACGTCCGCGATCCGCTCGGCCAGCGTTGCGAAGTCGCCCGCCTCCCAAGTCGCGCGCTGCCGCTTCTTGAAGTCGTCGAGTTCAGCCGTCATCGCGAACCTCCTCGCATCGACTACGACAGCCGATTCTCGCAGCGGCGCGACTGGCGCCGGGCCGCCCTCCGCCGCCGGCAAGCCGCTGCGTAGTCGACGACGGCTTGTCCGATCTCCTCACTGAGCCGGTGGCAGGGGCGGCTCGGGAGCGATGGATTTCAGCCCGGTCTCGGATCTCTGTCACTGAACGGCGCAAACCAGCCGTCGGCTTCCACGAACCGCAGGAGGAGCTTGCACATGAGGAGCGACAACCGACGATTGACGAATCGGCAAGCGATTGTCGGGGCGATGCCGGGCGTGACGCCCGATCCCCGTCGCTGGTGGGCGCTCGCGCTCCTCTGCGGTGCCTTCTTGATGGTGATCCTCGACGCGGCGATCGTGATCGTCGCCCTACCCTCGATCGAGGCCGACCTCGGCTTCTCGGAGCAGGGGCTGCAGTGGGTGATCAGCGCCTACGCCCTGACCTTCGCCGGATTGCTGCTCCTTGGAGGGCGCGCGGCCGACCTGCTCGGACGCCGCCGGATGTTTGTCGTCGGCGTCGTCTTCTTCACGATCGCCTCGCTCGTCTGCGGCCTCGCCTGGTCGCCGGCGGCGCTCATTGCAGCTCGCGTGGTTCAGGGCGTCGGAGCCGCGATCATGACTCCGACCGCGCTCTCCATCATCTCCACGACCTTCCCCGAAGGCGCCGAGCGGAACAAGGCGCTTGGGATCTGGAGCATGATGGGCGCAACCGGCGCCACGGCGGCGTGGCTGATCGGCGGTCCACTGGTCGAGGGGCCCGGCTGGGAGTGGATCTTCTTCATCAACATTCCGCTCGGCCTGGCCGCGCTGGCGCTTTCGCCCCTGCTCCTGCGCGAGAGCCGCGCGCCCTTGGCCAGGCGAAGCTACGACCCCGCCGGGGCTCTGACGATCACAGGCGCGCTCGTCCTGCTCGTCTACGCCATCGTCGAGGCGCCCGATGTCGGCTGGGGAGACGCGCAGACGCTCCTCCTCGTCGCCGGGTCGGCCCTGCTTCTTGCTGCCTTCGCGCTGGTCGAGTCGCGCCACCGCGCCCCGCTCGTCCCGCTGCGCATCCTGCGCTCGCGAACGCTCGTCGGGGGCAACCTCGTGATGCTCCTCTTCGGCACGATCGCGTTCGGCACGCCGTTCATCCTCACGCTCTACGCGCAACAGGTGCTCGGCTACTCGGCGATCGAGTTCGGGCTCGGCACCGCCGTCTTTACGGTCATGGCGGCCGTCGGGTCGATCGTCAGCCAGGCAGTCGTGCTCAGGGTCGGCTTCCGGCCTGTCGCCGCGACGGGCATGGTGCTGCTCGCGGCAGGGGCGCTCATCCTCACCCAGGTCTCGGCCGGCGGCAGTTACATCGGCGACATGCTCCTCGGTCTCATCGTCTACGGGGCCGGCATCGGCCCCGCCTTCGTCACCGCCACGGTCGCCGCCCTCTCCGGCGTCGAAGAGCACGAGGCCGGGCTAGCTTCGGGCCTCAGCAACACCGCGTTCCAGATCGGAGCTGCTCTCGGCGTCGCCATTGTCACGACCGTTGCCGTCACCCGCTCCGAGAACTACCTCGCCGCGAACGACGGCGCGAACCCGCTCGTCGTGCTGAACGAGGGCTTCCAATCCGCGTTCCTGGCCTGCGTCGCGCTCGCCGCGATCGGCGCGGCGCTGGCGCTCCTGCTGCTCGGCCGGCCGCGCGGCGCTGCGCCGGAACCACTCGAGCTCGAGCAATCCCCCGCAGCGGCGGGCGATTGAGACACAACAGAAAGGATCCACCGTGGAAACGATGACTGACCACAAGATCGGAACGCGCGAGGAGTGGCTGGCCGCCCGCGAGCAGCTACTCGCGCGCGAGAAGGAGCACACGAGGCTCGGTGACGAGCTGGCGCAGCAGCGACGTGACCTGCCCTGGGTCCCGGTCGAGAAGGAATACCGCTTCGACACCGATGACGGGGAGAAGTCGCTCGCCGAGCTGTTCGCCGGGCGGTCCCAGCTGCTCCTCTACCACTTCATGTTCGGCCCGAGCTACGAGGCCGGCTGCCCGGTGAACTCGTCGATCGCCGACACGGTCGACGGCCTGCTGCCACACCTGCACGCGCGCGACGTGACCTTCCTGCTCGTCTCGCAAGCACCGCTGGAGAAGCTGCGGGCGTACAAGCACCGCATGGGCTGGAGCTTGCCCTGGGTTTCGACTGCACACACCGACTTCAACTTCGACCTTGGCTTTTCGCACACGGAGGAAGAGGGCCGCGAGGTGGTGGCGCAGATGATGGGTAGCGGCGAGCTCCCGCCGATCGTCGCACAGAACGCCAGGGCGACGGGCACCGACGCCGCCGGCTACATGACGGAGAGCCCCGGCTTCAGCGCGTTCGCACGAGACGAGGGCGCCGTCTATCACACGTACTCGACGACGTGGCGCGGCTTGGAGTTCATCATGGGCTATTACCCGATCCTCGACCATGCACCGAATGGCCGCGACGAGGGCGAGGATTGGCAGCTCTGGATCCGCCGGCACGACGAGTACGAGAGCGAGTGACGTGAGCACGAACCAGGTCCGGCCCAGACCTGTGGTGCATCTTGAGCTCCATACGCCCGATCGGGGGCGTGCGAGCGCCTTCTACGCGGAGCTACTGCACTGGCGCCCGGAGTTCGTCCGGGCGCCGGCCGGCTCCTACCTGACGCTGGACACGGGTTCGCACATGGGTGGCGGGGTCGTTGAGTGCGGCTTGCGGCGGCCGCTCTGGCTGCCTTATGTCGAGGTCGACCGGGTCGTTCGGTCGACCGAGCGCGCCCGGGAGCTCGGAGCGGTCGTGCTGCTCGAACCGCGGGAAGGGCCGTCGGGCTGGCGGAGCGTCGTCTCGACTCCGGAAGCAGGGGAGGTTGCGCTCTGGGAGCCGAAGTGACGACCGACGAGCGCCGGCTGCTCGAAGCTGCCCAAGCGGGCGACCAGAAGGCCTTCGCCCTCCTTGTCGAGCCTTTCCAGGCCCAGGTTCGCGCGCACTGTTATCGGATGCTCGGCTCGCTGGCCGACGCCGAGGACGCGCTCCAGGAAACCCTGCTCCGCGCATGGCGCGGGCTAGCGGACTTCGAGAGTCGGAGCTCGCTCCGATCCTGGCTGTATCGGATCGCCACCAACGCCAGCCTGCGCATGATCGAGAAGCGGCCCAAGCGCGTGCTGCCGATCGACTACGGCCCAGCGGCGGACCCGCACGTGGCTTTCGGCGAGCCGCTCACGGAGTCAGTCTGGCTCGAACCGTACCCCGACGCCCAGCTCGGAGTCGAAGCTGCGTTGCTCGGGCCGGACGCGCGCTACGAACAGCGCGAGAGCATCGAGCTCGCGCTCACCGCCGCGTTCCAGCATCTGCCCGCGCGGCAGCGCGCCGTCCTCATCCTCCGAGACGTGCTCGGGTTCTCCGCCAAGGAGACCGCCGAGGCGCTCGAGACCACGCCGGTCTCCGTCGACAGCGCGCTCCAGCGGGCCCACAAAGCGATCGAGGCGCGCGTGCCCCTCCGGAGCCAGCAGGCGACGCTGCGCGCGCTCGACGACACCGAGCTCCGCGAGATCGTCCAGCGCTTCGCCGACGCCTGGGAACGCAACGACGTCGACGAAGTCGTCACGATGCTCACCGACGACGCGCGCATGGCCATGCCGCCGTGGCCGAGCTGGTACAGCGGGCGTGACGACGTCGCCACTTTCCTCGGCGGCTGGCCGCTCTCCGCGCGCAAGCGCTGGCGGGTCCTCCCGACCCGCGCCAACGGCCAGCCCGCCGTGGCCGGCTACCTCTGGGACGATGAGATGGGCGCTTTCGAACCCGAGACGATCATCGTGCTCACCCTCCGCGCCGCAAGCATCGAGGAGATCACCGCCTTCCGCTCTCCCGGGCTCTTTCCGTTCTTCGGCCTGCCGGAGAACGTCCCGGTGTGACCTTGCCGAATCGGCCGCTTGCGGGGGCGGGGCAGGGAGAGAACTACGGCATGTACAGCTCGGCGCTCGCGACCGGCTCGCTGCCGCACCCTTTCGGAGAGCAGTTGGCGAGCTGCTCGCCGCCGACACTGAGCACCTGTCCGGTGGAAAGCAGGGCAACGGCGGAGCCGCCGACGAGGGAATAGACCCTGGGGCCGGTCGCAGTCCAGGTGCCGGTAGCGGGGGAGTAGACGTCCCCCGTGGAGCCGCCCCCGGCGAGGAGCACGCGTCCATCCTGCAGGAGCACATCCTCAGTCCCGTGGTAATCGGTCAACGTGCCGGTCGGAGTCCACCTGCGCGAGGCCGGGTCGTAGAGCTCGGCGGAGAGGGCTGCGGTCCCGAACGGGTTGCCGCCGCCGGCGACGAGCACGCGGCCATTGCCGAGTAGGGTTGCGCTCGCGTTCTCGCGCGCGACCGTCATCGGCGCGGCGCGCGACCAGCGTCCGCGTATCGGGTCATAGAGCTCTGCGCTTCGCAGCCAGCCGTCACCGAAACCGCCTGCGACCAGCACGGTGCCGTCGGGCAGCAGGGTCGCGCTGTGATTCAGGCGCCGCGTGCGGAGACTGCCGGTCGTGGTCCAGCGGCCCGTCGCGGGGTCAAACAGCTCCGCGCTCGCTTGCACGCCGGTGCCGTCAGCAGACAGGCCGCCGACGACGAGTACCCGTCCGTCGCGGAGCAGGGTGCCGGTGAACGAGATCCGGCCGACGTTCATGCTTCCAGTGCGCGTCCAGCTGTTCGTCGTCGGGTCGTACAACTCGGCGCCGGCGCTGTAGCGAGCCCCGCCCGCGACGAGCACGCGCCCGTCTGCAAGGCGGACGGCGAGGTGGCCCCAGTGCGGCTCGTTCAGCGTCCCGCCTGCGCTCCACGCTCCGGTTTGCGGGTCATACAGCTCGGTGCTGAGCTCGTCGACGCCGCCGACCACGAGGACGCGTCCGTCGGCGAGAGCGGTCGCGGTCGGGTGTGCGCGAGGCGTCGACATGTCCGCTGTCGCCGTCCAGCTGCCCGCCGTCGGCGCGGACGGCAAGCTCGAAGTCGAAGCGACCGCGGGGGCAGCAAGCACTAGCAACGCGCCGGTGACGGACGCCAACGACCTCATGCCCACAACGAAGCCCTCTCCTGGCCTAAACCAACGAGGCCAGGCTAGGCACAAAACCCTGCGATCGCCCTTACAGGTCCCTTAAATCGTGAGGAACATGGTCAGGCTGGCCTCATACGTCCTTCACGGGCGCCGTGAAGCACAGGCGCGCGATGGGCCTGGTGGTGGGAGCTTCATCGGTAGACCTCCTCGCTGACGCGTGGTGCTCCTCCTGACGCCGGCTCGCCGGCGGCGGACAGCGGGGGCCGGCCGGGGGTGACGAAGAACGCCACCACGGCAGCGACTGCGGCCACGGCCGCGCCGGTGGTGAACCCGCGTTCGAAGCCGTCATAGGTAGCGCCCGCGATGCTGGCTGCGGCCAGGCTCGAGACAACGGCCGCACCGAGCGATGCCCCGAACTCGTGGAACGTGCTGAGGATCCCGGACGCCAAGCCGGCTTCCTGCGGCTCGACATGCCCCAATGCGGTGGCCGAGGCGACAACGAAGACGACCCCGGCACCGGCGCCGACGATGCTGACCCCGATCGCGATCGCCGCCGTCCCTTCCGCGAGCGCAGGCACGGCCATGCCGAGCGCGGCGACGAGGAGCCCTCCGCTCCCGAGAGCGCGAGCGCCCGCAGCGCCGATGAGTCTGCCGGCGACGTTCGCGCCGATCATGGTCGCGACGGCGACGGGAAGGAAGAGCAGTCCCGTGGGGAGCGCGCCGTAGCCGCGGTGGTTCTGGAAGTAGAACGTGCCGAGGAAGAAGACCGCGATCGTGAGCGCGGTCGCCACGAAAATCAGCAGCGTCCCCGTCGTGACTGGGCGGCGAACCAGCAGCCGCAGGTCCATCAGCGGGGTCGCAGCCAGGCGCTGGCGAAGCGCGAAGGCGCCGTAGAGGAGCGCAGCCACGCCGATCAGCACCGCGGTCGTCGTCGTCCCCCAGCCACGGTCGCCGGCGCGGATCAGGGCATAGATCAGCGTTCCGGTGGCTGCCGTGACGAGCGCCGCGCCGAGGAGGTCGAGCCGGCCGCCCACGTGCTGGCTGGGATATGCCGGCAGCCTGGTCCACAGGCCGAGAACGAGCAGCAGCCCGATCGGCACGTTGATGAAGAGGACCCACCGCCAGCCTGGTCCGGCGGTCAACACCCCACCGAGCAGGACGCCGAGAGCGGCGCCGCCCGCACCGAGCGCCGACCAGATGCCCAGCGCCCTGTTTCGCTCGTCCCCCTCGAAGAGGTGAACCACCAGAGAGAGCGCAGCCGGGGCCAGGATCGCCGCAGCAAGCCCCTGCGTGATACGTCCTGCCAACAAGACGGAGCCCGAGGTGGCGAGTCCCGCGAGTAGGGAAGCGCCGGCGAACACGACCAGCCCTGCGAGCACCAAACGTCGCGCGCCGAACAGGTCGGCCGCCCGGCCGCCAAGCAGGAGGAAGCCTCCGAAGGCGAGCGTGTATCCGCTGACGACCCAGGTCAGGGCTTCCCGGTCGAGCGCGAGGTCTGCGCCGATATGAGGCAGGGCGATCGCGACGACCGTCACATCCAGAATTAGCATCAGCTGGGCGACGCCGAGGAGGCCCAGGATCCGCCAGCGTTGCGGCTGAGCGCGTTGGAGGGAGGTCTTCATCGAATCGGCCACGGTTGCTCCTCCGTAAGTTGAACGACGCTGTTCGAGTTATTCGGTGACGATAACATAAACAGTGCTGTTCGGGTTAGGCTGTGGCCATGCCACCGGTTGGAACCGTCACAGCCCGTAGGGCCGATGCCCGGCGCAATGTCGAGAAGATCCTCGAAGCGGCGGTGGCCTGCCTGAGCCGCGATCCCGAAGCCAGCGTCGGCGAGATCGCACGGGCGGCCGGCGTTGGGCGTGTCACCCTTTACGGTCACTTCGGCTCGCGGGAAGCCCTGATCGAGGCTGCACTGACCCGCGTCCTCGACGAGGGAGATCAGGTCCTCGCCGCCGTCGACCTCAGCGGCGAGCCGCGCGACGCATTACGCGCGTTTATCGAGTCCGGCTGGCTGCTGATGGCCCAGGCCGGGGCCGTGCTCGACGCCGCTCGGGAAACGCTGCCGCCCGGGCGCATCCAGGCGCTCCACGCCAAGCCTGCGCAACGCGTCGACGACATCATCCGCCGCGGCCAGTCGGAGGGCGTTTTTCGAGCCGACCTCCCCGCGAGCTGGCTGACCAGCGCCCTCCATCACCTCATGAAAGGGGCTGCGGTCGACGTCAGCAGCGGACGACTGGACCGCGCCGACGCACCACGTTTCATCTCCGAGACCGTTCTCGCGGCATACGCGCCGCCTCGGAAGAACTGAGCGTGGAGCCTCCACGGAGCAGTAGCCTGATCGACTGATGAAGCCGCGCATCTTCCTGGGGTCGTCCGGGCAGCAGGAGAAGCTGCTCCAGGCGCTCACCCGGGGGCTCCATGACGTCGCCGACGTCGAGCCGTGGACGACGGTCTTCAACCCGGGTGTCTCGACCCTCGACCGGCTCGTCGAGCTCACGCGCGAGGTCGATTTCGCCGCGTTCGTCTTCGGCCAGGACGACTGGACGACGAAGGGAGCCTCGCCTGAGGCTGCCTCCGGACAGGCCTCACCGCGCGACAATGTGGTCTTCGAAGCGGGTCTGTTCGGGGGTGCGCTCGGCTTGCGCCGGACGTTCATCCTCCACGCGAACGGCGCCAAGCTTCCGACCGACCTGCTCGGCCTGACCTCGATCCGCTACGACCCCGACACGACGCCGGCGATCGTGCGCCAGATCAACCAGAAGCTGCGGACGGCGATCGACGCCGTAGGCCGGATCAGCCGCCTGGAGGGGGATTGGTGGCAACTGTCCCTCACCGCCAGGACTGAGCTCGAGCCCTCTGCCGTGTCGCTCCTGACGATCAGCCGTGATCGCGCCGGCGCGCTCCAGGTCGCGGGACGGGGGTGGCAGGCCGACGGGACGCTGTCCGCGCGCTACTGGAGCGAGGCGTCGAAGGAACTCGTCGATCCGGCCGGCATCTTCTACTTCGCGAAGGGCGAGCGTCCCCGTCAACCGAACGCTCCCCAGTTCGAGGCGACCGGCGAGATCAAGCTCGAGAGCGTCGATCGCGCCGGCGGCTACTGGACGACGCGCATGGAGGGCGCCGACGCCGCCCTCGCGCGGACCTCCGGGATCTACCTCCGCGCCGACCCGGGTGACAGGGCCGTGCTGGACGGCAACGACGCCGCCGAGCGAGCGGCACTCATCGAGCGGCGGCTCGAGGAGTGGAAGTCGCTGGCGACCTGACATCTCCCTCGGTCCTGCTCGAGGGCCTGGCCATGCCGGAGTCGCCTCGCTGGCACGAGGGCCGGCTCTGGTTCTCGAACTGGGGAACGAAGCAGATCGTCGCCGTCGACCTCGACGGCGAGAGCGAGGTGGTAGGGGAGGGTCCGGACGGGCTCGGTTGGGCGACGAACTGGCTCCCGGACGGACGCCTGCTCGTCACGGGCCCTGAGTTGATCCGGGTCGAGCCCGACGGGTCGCGCGTCCGGCACGCCGATCTCAGCCACATCTCGGCGCTCGGCTGGAGCGAGCTCACCGTCGACGGGCGCGGCAACGCCTACGTCAACACCGTCAACTTCGATTTCGCCGAGTTCGACGACGTGCTCACGAGCGGCAGCGCGCCCGGCAAGATCGCGCTCGTCACGCCAGACGGCGAGGCTCGTGAGGTCGCCAACGAGCTCGCCTTCCCGAACGGCATGGTCATCACGCCGGACAACAAGACGCTCGTCGTCGCCGAGTCCTTCGCCGCACGCCTCGCCGCCTTCGACATTGCGGACGACGGCACCTTGTCGAACCGTCGGGTCTGGGCCGACGGGGTCGGCCCGGACGGCATCTGCCTCGACGCGGACGGCTGCATCTGGACCTCGAGCGCGAGCATGGCGGGTGACTGCGCCCGGATCCGCGAGGGTGGTGAGGTGCTCGAGCGGATCGAGCTCGACCGCCCCTGCTTCGCGACGATGCTCGGCGGCCCAGACCGGCGCACGCTGTTCATGCTCACGGCGGACTGGCGCGGCACCGAGGCTGTGGAAGACGTCATCGAGGCGAGAACGGGGCAAGTGCTCGCCGCCGACGCACCTGTGCCGGGCGTCGGCTGGCCGTAACCGGTGGGAGACCGACTGTGAGCCGCCTGCTCGTGTTCGGCGACCTGCACAGCGACCGGCGCCACCTGCGCGGCCTCGTCGAGCGCGCGGTCGACGAGCGCTGCGAGGCGCTCGTGTCTCTCGGTGACCTTTGCTACCTGCCGCGCGACCCGGAAGGGCGCCGCTTCCTGCGCTCCGCAGGCGACCTGCTCCGTCGGGCGGACCTCGAGCTCCTGCTGGTCGACGGAAACCATGACGACACCGAGGCGCTCGCGACCGCCGGTGCAGGCTTCAACGCTCCCGGCCCGGTGCCGCTCGGCTTCCGCCTGCACCACCTCCCGGCCGGGACACGCTTCCGTTTCGGGCGCCTGCGCTGCCTCGCCTATGGCGGCGCGTTTTCCTTTCCGCCGCGTCAGGCCGGGCGGGACTGGCATCGGGCCGCCGCGCTCGAGCGGGCCACTCTTGATCGCCTGGCCGGCGGCGGCGAGATCGACCTGCTCTTCTGCCACGACCCGCGTACGCTCGAGCAAGGCGACCGTGCGCGTGGCCGCTTCGCCGCTCTCGCCGCGAAGCTTCGCCCGGCGCTCGTCCTCTACGCGCACCAGCACCTCCCGCACGTAAGCGTCGCCGGGCAGCCGGCCCTCGTCGGGCTCGGCTCGTTCAAGGACCCCCACGCGTCGGCCGTGGTGCTGGACAGCGCCGAGACTGCCCGGTTTGTCCGTGCGCTCCGCGCCGGGCAGGCCGCCGCCGCACCGGAGCTCGTCTGACCGGCTTTACGATGGTCGGGTGCTCACAGAGGAGCGCGTGCCGGTTCGTTGAGCACCACCGTCCGGGAGTTGAGCCTGGTCCTGCTCGCACCGTACGTCACCTTCGAGGCGGTGCACAAGCTCGTCACCGGCGAGCAGCCCGGGACGAGCTGGGTGGGGATCGCGCTCGTCACCTCAAGCCTGATCGGGATGCCGTACCTGGGGATCGCCAAGCGCCGGCTCGCCGACAGGCTCGGTTCGGCCGCAACCCGAGGAGAAGGCACGCAAAACCTGCTCTGCGCGTATCTCGCCGCCGCGGTCCTCGTCGGCCTGCTCGGGAACGCGCTGTTCGGGCTCTGGTGGCTCGACCCGGCCGCGGCGCTCGTCGTTGCCGCAGTTGCGCTGAAGGAGGGACGCGAGACCTGGCGCGGCGACGGCTGCTGCGCCAGCTGCTAGCGCTTCACCGCCGGCCGCCGAGCTCCCAGTCGTGCACCTCAACCGTAGGGAAGGCGTCCAGCCCGGCAGCGCCGTCCCCAAGGAGCTCCTCGACCGCGTCCCTGCTGGGAGCCTGCAGCGCGAGAGCGACGCCGATCGGCCGCCCACTCTCGGGCTCCGTCAGCGCGCCGTAGAGGATCAGCCGTTCGCGCAGCTCCGCTTCCAGCGCCGCTGACGGCACCGGACTGCCCCGATCGGGCCCCGAGTGCGCGATGACCAGGAAGCGAGGCTCGTCGGTCGCCCCGGCGAACTCCCACATCGTCCGACCGAGCAGGTCCTGAAAGGCCCAGATCCGATGCTCGCCGTAGACGCCCGCGCGGTTGTTCGGCTCGAGCTCGGCGAAGGCGGTCGCTGCCGCCAGGCTCGGCAGGTCGAGAACGTGGAGGCTCCCCGTCGGCGTCTGCCGGTCGGGGGCCAGAGTCGGTCCGCGGGCGATCATCGCGTCCGCGAACTGGTCCATGTACGCCCAATGAGCCTCGAGGAGATCGTCGTCGGCGCGGAGCGCTCCGGTGCCTGCGGCGTCTCGGCTGTAAACGAGGAAGAGCATCCGGAGGGCCTTCGCTTCAGCTCCCGCCGACGTAGGCCGCTAGGTGCTCGCCGGTGAGCGTGGAGCGGGCGGCGACGAGGTCGGCGGGGGTGCCCTCGAAGACGATCCGGCCGCCGTCCTGGCCGGCGCCGGGGCCGAGGTCGATGATCCAGTCGGCGTGCGCCATGACCGCCTGGTGGTGCGAGATGACGATGACGGATTTGCCGGAGTCGACGAGCCGGTCGAGCAGTCCGAGCAGCTGCTCGACGTCGGCGAGGTGGAGGCCGGTCGTCGGCTCGTCCAGGACGTAGACGTCGCCCTTCTCGGCCATGCGGGCGGCCAGCTTGAGCCGCTGCCGCTCGCCGCCGGAAAGGGTCGTCAGCGGCTGGCCGAGGATGAGATAGCCGAGCCCGACGTCGGCGAGCCGGGTCAGGATTTTGTGCGCGGGGGCGTTCTTGCCCTCACCGGAGCCGAAGAACTCGGTCGCATCGGCCACGGGCATCGCGAGCACCTCGCTGATGTCCTTGCCGCCGAACGTGTACTCGAGCACCTCGGCCTGGAACCGCTTCCCCTCGCACTCCTCGCAGGTGGTGGCGACGCCGGCCATCATCGCGAGATCGGTGTAGACGACGCCGGCGCCGTTGCAGTTGGGACAGGCGCCCTCGGAGTTGGCGCTGAACAGCGCCGGCTTCACGCCGTTCGCCTTCGCGAACGCCTTGCGGATCGGGTCGAGCACTCCGGTGTACGTCGCCGGGTTGCTCCGCCGTGAGCCGCGGATCGGGGTCTGGTCGACCGACACGATCCCGTCCTGCCCGGACACCGAGCCGTGGATCAGCGAGCTCTTTCCCGCGCCGGCAACGCCGGTCACCACTACCAGCAGGCCGAGCGGAATGTCGACGTCGACGTCCTGCAGATTGTTGGTGGCGGCGCCGCGCACCTCGAGCGCCCCCGACGGCGGCCGCACCGAAGGCTTCAACGAGGCTCTGTCGTCGAGGTGGCGGCCCGTGACGGTGCCGCTCGCCCGCAGCCCCTCGACGGTGCCCTCGAACACCACTTCGCCGCCCTCGGTGCCGGCGCCCGGGCCGAGGTCGACGACGTGGTCGGCGATCGCGATTGACTCCGGCTTGTGCTCGACGACGAGCACGGTGTTGCCCTTGTCGCGCAGCTGTGCCAGCAGATCGTTCATCCGCTGGATGTCGTGCGGATGCAGCCCGATCGTCGGCTCGTCGAAGACGTAGGTGACGTCGGTGAGCGACGACCCGAGGTGGCGGATCATCTTGGTGCGCTGCGCCTCGCCGCCGGAGAGCGTGCCCGACGGGCGATCGAGCGAGAGGTAGCCGAGCCCGATCTCCACGAACGAGTCGAGGGTCTCTCCCAGCGCCTCGATGAGCGGCGCCACCGACTCTTCGTCGAGGTCTCGGACCCACTCGGCCAGGTCGCTGATCTGCATCACGCAGAGCTCGGCGATGTTCTTGCCCTTGATCTTCGACGACCGGGCCTCGGCGCTCAGCCGGGTGCCGTCGCAGTCGGGACAGGTGGTGAACGTGACCGCCCGCTCCACGAAGGCGCGGATGTGCGGCTGCAGCGAGTCGACGTCCTTCGACAGCATCGACTTCTGGATCCTCGGGATCAGCCCCTCGTAGGTGAGGTTGATCCCGTCGACCTTGATCTTGGTCGGCTCCTTGTAGAGGAGGTCGTCGAGCTCCTTCCTCCTGAACTTCTTGATCGGCTTGTCCGGATCGAAGAAGCCGCAGCCTGTGAAGATCCGGCCGTACCAGCCGTCCATGCTGTAGCCGGGGATCGTAAGGGCGCCCTCGTTGAGCGACTTGGTGTCGTCGTAGAGCTGGCTGAGGTCGATGTCGTTGACCGAGCCCCGGCCTTCGCAGCGCGGACACATGCCGCCGAGGATGCTGAAGCTTCGCCTCTCCCTCGTCGTGCGGCCGCCGCGCTCGATCTTGACCGCGCCGGCACCGCTGATCGAGGCGACGTTGAAGGAGAACGCCTGGGGCGACCCGATGTGCGGCTGCCCCAGCCGGCTAAACAGGATGCGCAGCATCGCGTTGGCGTCGGTGGCCGTGCCGACGGTGGAGCGGGCGTCGCCACCCATCCGCTCCTGATCGACGAGGATCGCGGTCGTCAGCCCCTCGAGCACGTCGACCTCGGGCCGCGCCAGCGTCGGCATGAAGCCCTGCACGAACGCGCTGTACGTCTCGTTGATCAGCCGCTGTGACTCCGCGGCGATCGTGCCGAACACCAGTGAGCTCTTGCCCGAGCCGGAGACGCCCGTGAACACCGTCAGGCGGCGCTTCGGGAGGTCGACGCTGACGTCCCTGAGGTTGTTCACGCGCGCCCCGTGCACGCGGATCAGATCGTGGCGGTCGGCAGCGTGCAGCGCGGACGAACGCGTGTCGGTCTTCGTGGCCGTGCTCATCGCTCGGAAGCTCGGCTCAGCGCGCCGCTTTCTTCACGAGCGCGCCGATCTTCGCCTCTTCCTTGGCGGTCAGCTCCTTCAGCGCGAAGGCTGTCGGCCACATGGCGCCTTGGTCGAGGTTCGCCTCGTCGCTGAAGCCGAACGTCGCGTACCTCGCTTTGAACTTCTCTGCGCTCTGGAAGAAGCAGACGACCTTGCCGTCTTTGGCATACGCGGGCATCCCGTACCAGGTCTTTGGTGCCAGAGCCGGCGCGTTCGCTTTGACGATCGCATGGAACCGCTCGGCCAGGGCGCGATCCGGTTCCGACATCTCGGCGATCTTCGCGAGCACGTCGCTTTCGCCATCCGCCTTCTTCCCGCGGCGCGCTTCAGCCTTTACCTCTTGCGCGCGCTCCTTCATGGCGGCTAGCTCGTCTTCTGTGAATGGCTTGGTCTTCTTGTTGGTCGTGGTGCTCTTGGCGGACTTCTGTGCGGCTTTCTTTGCGCTCATCATTTTCCTCCCCTGTGTCTCGTCAGCAGTCATGCTAGGTGCGGCTTCGTGATCCGTCTTCTCGATTCCTGACCGATCCGGTTATTGCTTCCTGCTGGCGAGCAAGAGGAAGCACGCGACGACGCCGAGCACGACGGTGGCGAGTCCTGATCCGCCAAGCGTCGCGCGCGCGCCAAGTGCCGTGGTGAGCGGCCCGCCGAGCGCGGTTCCCACGGGGGAGGCGGTGAGCAGCACCGCGCTGCGGGCTGCGAGCATCGCGGCGAGGTGCTGCGGTGGCGACTTCGCCTGCATCAGCGTCACCGAAAGTGCAACGAACGGTCCGTAGATCGCCCCGCCGAGCGTGAAGAACGCAACGGTGACCGCCGTCGGCACGTCGAACGCGAACGGCAGCAGCGCTAAGCCCCAGCCGATCACGATGGCGACCGTCACCGGCCAGAGCGGCAGCTGTCGCAGCGCGCCGACCGCGAGCCCACCGAGCACCGCGCCGATGCCGAACAGCGTCCAGTAGAGGCCGAGCAGCGTGGCCGGTGCGTGCAGGTCCTCGCTCACATGGAGCGGCAGCGCGACCTCGACCGGGCCGTACAGCAGGTTGAAGAACCAGGTGAGCGTCAGCAGCCCGAGCAACTCGGGATAGGACCGCAGCAGCGCGAGCCCGCCGCGCGCGGCCGCCCGGTCGACGAGGGACACGTGCCCAGACTCCGGCAGCCGCGTGCGCGCGACGAGCCCGGCGAGGAACACGTAGGTGAGCGCGTCGAGGCCGAGCACGAGCGCGGAGCTGACGTAGGTCACGAGCACGCCGGCGATCGCCGGCCCGGCGATCGTGGCAGCGAAGTTGAGCGAGCTGACGAGGGTGTTCGCGGGCAGCCGCTGCTCGTGGGGAAGCAGCTCGGCCAGGACGGTGTACTTCCCCGCGCTGCCCCATGCGTGCAAGAGCGACGAGACGGCAAGCAGCACGACGTACAGCGGTAGGGTCAGCAGCCCGGCGAGCCAGGCGAGCGGTATTGCGCCGAGAAACACGCCGCGCACGACGCTGTCTACAAGCAGCACCCGCCTGGGCGGCACCGTGCGCAGTCGGCGACCGAACACCAGCGCCCCGACGACTCCCGGCAAAGTGTACGCGGCCACTGCGGCACCGACCCATAGTCCCGCAGTCGCCTGCGGCGCGAGCTCGATCGCGAGCCACGCCACCGCTACGAAGCTCATCCCGTCCCCGAGGTACGAGACCGCGAAGCCGAGGGTCAGTCTCCGGAACACCCGGTTGGCGAGTACCGGCCGGTACGCGGAGGGGACGAGGCGTCGAAGCACCTAGAGCACCTCGTGGCGAGGCACCTGAGATCGATCCCGTCTCAGTTGTGAGTCAGACCGTCGCCGGACCGGTCAGCGCAGCTCCTGGATGCGGATCAGGTTGCCCGCGGGATCGCGGAAGGCGCAGTCGCGAACCCCGTACGGCTGCTCGGCCGGCTCCTGGACGACTTCGGCGTCGCCGGCCTGCAGCCGCTCGAAGGTGCCGTCGAGGTCTTCGGTGGCCAAGAGGATCCAGCCATAGGTGCCCTTGGCCATCATCTCGACGATGGTGCGGCGCTCGTCGTCGGTGATGCCGGGGTCGGCGGCCGGCGGCGCCAGGAGGATGGACGTGCCGGGCTGGTCGACGGGGCCAACCGTGATCCAACGCATCTTGCCCTGTCCGACGTCGTTGCGGACCTCGAAACCCAAGGTGTCGCGATAAAAGGCCAGGGAGGCGTCCGGGTCGTCGTGCGGGAGGAAGGTCGTGTGAATGGTGAGGCTCATGGCGTTCATGCTAGGTGCGGCTCGGGGCAGGCGCTTCTCGATTCCTGATCGGTCTGGTCACCTGTTTCGCCACGCACGACGGCATCCCCGCCGTCGCACGCGCCGCGTGGCGCCGGTAGGCGCTGGGCGGCATTCCGACCAGCTCCGTAAAGCGAGTGCTGAAGGTGCCCAGCGACGAGCAGCCGACCGCGAAGCAGACCTCGGTGACGCTGAGGTCGCCACGGCGGAGCAGCGCCATCGCGCGCTCGATGCGCCGTGTCATCAGGTAGCTGTAGGGCGACTCGCCGAAGGCGAGCCGGAACTGGCGGCTGAGGTGCCCGGCCGAAATGTGCGCGCCGCGCGCGAGCGCCTCGACGTCCAGCGGCTGGGCGTACTCCCGGTCGATCCGGTCGCGAACGCGGCGCAACCGCGCGAGGTCGCGCAGGTGCTGGTCCGCGGCGGGTCTGCTCGTCACTGCGAGATCGTGCCACGTCGAGGACATCAAAAGACGTACCCGCAAGTCAGGCGGCGTTCAGCAACTCCGGGAACCGTTCCTGCAAGTCCTCCCAAAGCTCGGCCGGAGCGACGAAGCGGTCGAACCGATAGAGCTCGCCGATCGCATCGATCGTGTCGAGCTGCTTCGCCACCGGCTCGATCCACACCCGCACCTCCGCGCGGGGGTGGCGGGCGAGCGGCAGGCGCTCCCGGTCCAGGACTCCCGCAGCCTCGCCTGCCGCTATCTGCCGACCGCAGCGGCACGGGTTGGCCGGGTCGACGAGGCCGCAGCGGTTGTCGATCACGACCCGCAGCGTTCTCCGTGCTCGCGAGACGCGCTGCCGGAACGCCGCCCGCGTGCAGTCGAGGATGTCCGCGCCTTCTGCGTCGCTCACCCCGAACACGTCGGCAAGGACGTACGCGGCCCGCTGTGCCCGGGGTAGGCACAGGAGCATCCCGTACGTGCAGCTGATCCTGACCTCCTCGCTCAGCAACCGATACTCGGCCTCCTCGAGCGTCGGATCCTCGTCGGCGAGCCCGGCGTCGAGCGCCGCCGCGTACTGCTCTGCGCCCTGTACCGCCGACTCGTAGAGCCGCTTGCGAGTCCGCAGCAGCGAGCGGACCGCGACCGTGTACGCCCAGGTCGAGAACTTGGAGCGGCCCTCGAACGTGCCGAGCCGAGTCATGATCCGAACGAGGATCTCCTGGCACGCGTCCTGGGCGTCGTCCGGATTGCCGAGGAAGCGCAGAGCCAGCCGGTACATCGGATGTTGGATCTCGCGGACGAGCTCCGAGAGTGCCACCCGGTCGCCGTCGGCAGCGCGCCTCACGAGCTCGTCGAGCTCGCTTCCCGGATCGTCGTGACTACGCCTCGACAAAGCGGTCCGCGATTCTGCCTCCGAAGCGAGCGATGAGCCTCTCGGCCATGTCCGAGTTCACCTTGTCTATCTGAGCCTTCATCGTGTCCAGGTCCTCCGAGTCGTAGTGCATGTCGTAGGTAACGCGCGAGCCTCCTGGAATCGGATCGACAGTCATGAAGGCGACCGTACTTTCGGTCCCAGTGTTGCCGTCGACCTCGACCGAGAGGTAGCCGCGATTCGGCTCGTACCACTTCATCACGTCGCGGCTCACCGCACCCTCGGCACCCTCCTCGAACGGCTTGAAGTAACAGGTGTACTCGACACACCGACCGCCCTCGTCAACCACTGCGTCGACCCGCTCGAGCCCTACGCTGTACTCGGGAAACCGGGAAAGATCGCCCATCAGCTCCCACACCTCGGCGACCGGCGCGTCGAGCTCGATGCGGATGCGGTTGCGAAGCGGAATCGAGGTGAAGTCGCTCGCGGCTGGCACGGCTGTCGGCTGCGACGTTTGCGTCTGGTTCTCGGTCATGTCCTCTCCTCTCGTCGGGCGGCGCGGATCGCCGCCGTTGT
>Ga0081538_10000837_pt1 | contig 33338 bp, 32 predicted proteins | sample TabmetS5T2R1_FD_71022 | JGI IMG/M metagenome (GOLD analysis project Ga0081538, IMG submission 71022) | Tabebuia heterophylla rhizosphere microbial communities from the University of Puerto Rico - S5T2R1 | ecosystem: Host-associated > Plants > Roots > Rhizosphere ...
ACACCCGCTCGTTCGGCCACCGATCGCGCACGACGTCACGCAAGCCGAGCGCCTGGAGCTCCGCCAGGGCCGCCCGCTCGAGGGGGGTGACGTGGGTCTGTCCGACGTACGCCTCGGGATCGAACACATCGTCGTCGGTCGGTGCGATGTTCATGTCGCCACATACGACCATCGCCTCCGGGCCGGCGGCAACCATCTCCCGCAGCGAAGCCAGCCAGGCGAGCTTGTACTGGTAGTGCTCCGAGTCCGGCACGCGCCCGTTCGGTACGTACGCAGAGACCACCCGGATGCCGCCACACGTCGCAGAAACCGCGCGCGACTCTGGACGCGGGAAGCCCGGCGCACCGGCGAGTCCGGCCACCACGTCATCCAGACCCACCCGCGAGAGGATCGCGACTCCATTCCACGTCGCCTCGCCGTGGACTGCAACGGCGTACCCGCGGCCTCGGAGCTCGTCGCCGAGCATGTCGAGGAACGCATCGTCTGCGAGCTTGGTCTCCTGCAAGCAGACCACGCCCGGCCGCCGCTCATCCAGCCACGGAAGCAGCCGCGGCACGCGCTGCTTGACCGAGTTGACGTTCCAGGTCGCGATTCGCACCGACCCCACGGTACCCGCACCGCCGACGGCGGCCCCTCGCCCAACCCGGCGACCTCTCGGGCGACATCGAGCGGCTGAGCGGTCGCGTTGGCGCAGTCGAAGTCAAGCTCGACGATCATGCGGACCAATGCCGCCGCGAAGTCGAAGGGACGCGTGGGGGCTCGCGGCGCGAGTGGTTGAGATCGATCACCTGGAGCACCTCCACATCGGGCGCCAACTTGTTGGGATAGTCCTGCTCTTGATCGGCGTGCCGCTCCTCGCCCGTGGTTGCGGTCGGCGATCAAGTCCCCGCGGAGCGGCAGTACTGCAACGGCCCTCTCGGGCCCCTTGCTCTTGTTGGGTCGAAGGTAGGCTGCTAAGCGGCCTCCTCAAGCCCCGGCTCCGAAACCACCGACTCCGGCAGACGGAGATCCCGTCCGCGCACGAGGAAGATGGAGACGAGCACGCCGGCGAAGGCGATCACAGCTCCCGCCCAAAAGGCGTTCACGAACCCGTCCGTCAGGGCGGAAGGTACCTCGGCGCCGGTCGCGAGCGCGTCGTCCGTGGTCGAGACGGCGATCGTCGAGAGGAGCGCGATACCGACCGCGCCCCCAATCTGCTGTGACGTGTTGATCAGGCCCGAGGCCAGACCCGCCTCCTGGGGCTTCGTCCCGGCGAGCGCCGCGATCGTGATCGGCACGAAGGCAAACGGGATCGCGACTCCTAGGATCAGGAAGCCCGGGAAGAGGTCGGCCCAATACGAGCCGTCAACGGAGACCTGCGTGAAGTACAGAAGGCCGAGAGTCAGCAAGCTCATGCCGAAGATGAGGGCGGGCTTCACCCCGATCCGTGTGACAGCGGCTGCGGCCACGTTCGCCCAGATCACCGCGGTCCCGGCGACCGCGAGGTAGCCGACACCGGTCTTGAGCGCGGACAGGCCGAGCACCTGCTGCATGTACAGAGTGAGGATCAGGAACATCGAGAAGAGGGCCGTGCCCATGATGAAGCCGGCCACGTTCGCCGCCGTGAGCGTCTGCAGCCGGAAGATCGAGAACGGCACCAAGGGCTCGCTCTGCCGCAGCTCCCAGATCGCGAACGCCGCGAGCAGGACGGCGGCTGCGGCGAAGACGCCGATCGTTGCGGCCGAGAGCCACTCCCACTGGCGGCCCTGCGTGATGCCGAGGACCAGGAGGACGAGACCCGACGTCACGAGGAAGGCGCCGGGAATGTCGTGGGTCTGGCCGTGCGCATCCCGACTCTCGCTCAGCAGGATCGGGGCCAGCACCAGACCGAGGACGCCGACGGGGACGTTCACGAAGAAGATCCACTCCCACGAGAGCAGGTCGGTGAGGACCCCGCCCATGAGAACGCCCGCGGCGGCGCCGAAGGCGCCGACCGCTCCCCACGCGCCGAGCGCGACGTTGCGCTCTCGGCCCTCGGTAAACGTCGTCGTTAGGATCGAGAGCGCCGACGGCGTGATCGTCGCAGCCCCGAGGCCCTGCAGCGCGCGTGCTGCGATCAGGGACTCGTCGCTCCACGCCAGACCGCAGAGCAGCGACCCGATCGAGAAGATCACGAGGCCGGCCATGAACACGCCTCGTCGTCCGAGGATGTCGGCGAGCCGCCCTCCGAGCAGCATGAAGCCGCCGAAGACGAGGGCGTACGCGCTGATCACCCACTGCAGGTTCTCCTGCGAGAACCCGAGGTCGGCCTGAATCGAGGGCAACGCGACGTTAACGATCGCGATGTCGAGCACGACCATGAACTGGACGGCGCAGAGAAGGGCCAACGCGAACCACTTCGTCCGCATGGACGCCGCGACGGGGGTCGCGAGCGAATGGTTTGTGGATGTGGTGTCGTTCATGCGAGTCCTCCTCTTTTCGCCTTTCTCCCTAACGACGAACGAGAGACCCGTGAGACGACACGTCCGCGCACGACGACCGGCTGTGGGCGCGGCGCGACTGCACGGCGAACCTGTCTCAGGTTCATCCGTGGGTTGTGCTCTCTCACCGTGCGGGCCTTGAGCCCGGCGAAAACAGCAACCAGCGCCAGCAGGACCAGCGGCCAGAACGTGAACAGAGCGAAGACCGCGCCGCCTATGACGAGGAGGGAGGCGACCGTGAGAGGCAGGGAAACAACCGCCGCGCGGGGGCTAAGCGTGCGCAATCGGGTCTTTATTCGTTTTCGGCCTTCAAGTGATATGACCGGGGAGCGACGCCGAAGTCACCGGTCCAGCCGTCAAGACGCATGTGGCTCACCAGCCGCATTTCCGCGTCGTCCACGTCCTGGCGGAACGCCTCTCTTCCTCGTGGCCGTCCAGGGAGTGATCGTCGGCATCAACTTGCCGGAGCATCTTCCGAGGTGCGCAGCCCGGTCGGCGAGCGGCATTCGGGGGCTGTGATCACCGACGGCCTCACGGCCAGGACGTCGGTCTGCGGACGCACCTTGCGGGCCTTGAGTCCGTAAGAAGAGCGATAGGGCGAGGAACAGCGGCCAAGACGTAAACAGGGCGAAGACCGCGCCGCCTATGACAAGAAGCGAGGCGACGGTGAAAGCTAGTGAACGACCGCGACGAAAGCGCCAAGCGGGCGTATTGGTCTTTGTCGTTGCTCAAGGGATATGACCGGGCAGCGCTGCAGAACTCACCGGTGGGTCGATCGAGCCACTCATCGTCCCCGAGGGTTGAGCCACCGACCGAAGCGCCTTCGGCGCTATTCGAGCGCGGAGACGCTTCCTGGCCGCGCGTCGCCCGGTCGGAGTGATGACGGCTCGCGCGGTCGCTCCTTTTTGCGCTCATTTCTCCAATCCCAAACGACGCCCCAGCGTGCGGCGGCGGGGCTCTGCTACGAGCTCGTTCGCTAGGCGCGCATTCGGGTTGTTGGCATAGTCGGCCAGCACGTTGTCTGCAGCCTCACGGCGTTCCCATTCGCTGACGACGAACAGATGCCCAGGGTCATCGAGGTCTTCGATCAGGACGTGCCGGAGGTAGCCGGAATATCGCGGCATGTCCCGCCAAATTGCGTCTGTTACTTGCCGTCCCCGACGGACGTGCTCGGGCGGGAAACGCGACTCCCAGATCGAGAACACGGGCATGCGGATCCTCCTTCTTACTGATTGATGCGGGCGCGAATCGTCGCGGCCGCGCTCGCCGGACCGATGAGTTTCCGCTCCTGCTGTGATCAAACAGTTGGACGTCTGGGATCGAGCGCGGACCCCGACGTGAAATCGACCGAGCCGCTGTGACGACACGAAGGAAAAGAACACACGACTGAACCAATGACTGATCACAAGATCGGAGCACGCGAAGCATGGCTCGCCGCACGTGAGCACCACTCGCCCGCGAGAAGGAGCACACCCAGGCTCGGCGACGAGATCGCCGTGACACGTTCCGCGCACCCCCTTCGGACTGCGATGCCGCGAACGCTCGGCGAAGCGGATTCGGTTCAACGTTCATGAGGAAGGACGCAGCGCACGAGGAAGGACCGTTGTTCAGCGCACGTCAGCGAGCCACCCTTCTCTTCCTCGCCATCGGGACTGCGATCGGTGGCACTGGGCTCGCTGCGGGTGGAACCGCGGGCGCTCTACTTGGAGCCGACCTGGCCGGGTCGGATGCCGCCGCGGGTTTTCCGCTTGGGCTTCTGGTCGTCGGCTCGGCAACCGCCGCGCCACTGATCTCGTATGCAACGCCCCGGATCGGTCGTGCGCTGAGCCTCACGCTCGGCTATCTCGCCGGCGCCGCAGGTGCAGCAGTGGTCATCTCCGCGGCGGTCGTGGACAGCCTCGCGCTCCTGCTCGCCGGAAGCATCCTCGTGGGTGCCGCGAACTCGGCGATCTTCCTCACTCGCTACGCCGCGGCGGATGCCGTCGGCCCGCACGCCCGCGGGCGCGCACTGGGGTTCGTCTTTTTCGCGACCGCGCTCGGAGCCGTGGCAAGCCCGCTCCTGCTTGGCCCGAGCGGTGACCTGGCGGAGGCGCTCGGACTGCCCCGGCTTTCCGGGCTCTACGGCGTCGCCCTCGTCGCCTTCGGGCTTGCAGCTCTACTACTGGCCGCAGGCGCCTATGTGCGCGTGATCCGACTAGGCCAGGGCGTGGAGGGCGTCGCCCCAGCCGAGCAGGTGCGGGTCACCCGCCACGATCTCGCCGTAGGGCTGCGCGCGACCCGACCGAGAACGGCGTTGCTCGTGCTGGGGACGACGAACCTCATCATGGTTGCCGTCATGGCCATCGCTCCCGTCCACCTGACCGAACACGGCCACAAGCTCGCCTTCGTCGGTGCCGTCATCTCCGTGCACGTCGCCGGGATGTTCGCGCCCTCACCCCTCACCGGCTGGCTCGCCGACCGAGTCGGAACATTTACCGTCGCGGGCATCGGGTTCGGACTCCTCGCGGCCGCGGGGCTGGCCGGCGCGCTCATGCAGGAGGACAGTGCGCTTCAAGCGAGTGGCATGCTCGTGCTGCTTGGGCTCGGCTGGAACTTCGGCGTCGTCGGCGGCAGCACACTCCTCTCGGCATCGACGACACCCAGGCTACGCCCGCATGCGGAGGGCATCGGCGAAGTCGTCATGGGCATCGCGGCGGGCATCGGAGCACCGGTCGCGGGCATCCTGGTCGCGGGCAGCGGCTTCAGCTCCATCTCGCTCGCGGCAGCTGCCGTCGCGATCGGGATGCTCATCTACCTCCGCCGGGCACCACAAGGGCCGACCGCAGCCGTGCCGAAGCCGGAGGCGCGACGACAGCGACCGTCGATCGGGATCGGCTCGGCGAGGCGCCGGGTCGGCGCTCGCTAGAGTCGTTTGGCTCAACCAAGCCGATGGAGGCGGCGGGAATCGAACCCGCGCGGAAGTCGCGTGCAAGAACCCAGACAACGAGACACCCCAACTGGCTCAGGTTGGGCGCGCCGCAGGGAGATCTCCGTGCCGGATGGGCGTGAGGAAGCGGTCGGGGCAGCGGCGAAAAGGCACTCGCCGCGCAACGAACGGGCCAAGCAGATCGCCGCGCTCGTCGGCGCTGGGACCGGCCGCCGCTGGGTCGGGGTGTACGAGGTTACGGCGCGTGAGGTCGTGAACCTCGCCTGGAGCGGGCCGGCGCCTCCGACCCACCCGCGCTTCCCTGCTGAGCAAGGGTTGACCGGCGCGGCGATCAGGGCTCGCGAGACGGTTGTCTCCAACGACGTCGCACGCAACCCGCGCTACCTCACTACGCTTGCGTCCACCGGCTCGGAGATGATCGTGCCCGTCTTCGTCGGCGGCCGCGTGGTGGGAACCCTCGACGTCGAGGACGAGATCCCGGACGCGTTCAGCGGCGATAACCGGCGTCTCTTTGAGCGGGTCGCCCGTGAGATGAGCCCTCTCTACGAGTGACTCCGACAAGCTGACGAGAATGAAGGTCGCCGCCGTGGCTGCATGGCGCGTTGCCGGCGCCTCAAAGGCGCAGGCAAGATCAAGGAGGGGTAACGATGTCCACGACACCAACCCGACCAAAGGGCGATCACAGCCTTACGCGGGCCGACGGTCGCCGCGTCGCCTGGGCGGAATGGGGCCAAGAGGACGGTTCCCCTCTGCTCTTGCTGCATCGCAACCCAGGCTCCAGGCTGCTCGACCCTGATCCCGCGTCCACCGCGGCCTCTCACGTGCGGCTGATAACAGTCGACCGACCCGGCTACGGGGGCACCGATCCAGTTGCGGATCCGACCCTCGAGCCGGTCACCGCCGACATCGTCTCCGTCCTCGACGAGATGGCTCTCGAGGGGGTCGCACTCGCGGGCTGGTCGGGCGGCGGTGTTTTCGCGCTCGATGCGGCAGCGAAACTCGGCGGCCGCGTCTCCTCGCTGAGTCTGGTCTGCACGCCCGCTCCAGACGATGAGATTGCATGGGTTCCGGATGAGTTCCGCCCTCTCATTGCGGCTGTGCCCAGCGACCCGGTGGGAGCGCTGGCGTCAATCACAGCGGCGTGCGCCTTCTACGCGGACGATCCGGAGGCACTGGCGGCGTCGGACCCGAGTGCGGCAGATGCGGTCGTGCGATCACGACCTGGGATCATGGAGAGGTTGGCACTGATGATGCGCGAGGGCGCTCGTCAAGGTGCAATTGGCATGGCGTCCGACATCGTTGCCGGGTCTCGTGGACCGCCGCTCCCGGTCGAAGGAATCCGAGTGCCGGGGCGGCTGTGGTATGGCGATGCGGACTGGGTCGGCCCCGAGCACGGGCGGTGGTACGCCGAACGGCTCGACGATGCGCACCTCACCGTGGTTCCCGGTGCTGGGCATCTGCTGCCCCTGACCCACTGGCGCGCAATCCTGGACGCTGCGCTGGTGGTCTGACGGTCCGGCACGGCGAAGGTCACCGATGGCGGCGGGAGGACGCATCGGCGGGGCCGAGAAGGCTCACCCGAGCCGCGTAGGGGTATTGACCGTGTCTCGGAGTCGGCTGTAGCCGCCTACGGCGAGCTGCGTCGCCCGGGGTGTCACCTCGCGAGGCAGAGCGCGCTATTGGCGAGCCCGATGTGCGAGAAGGCCTGCGGAAAGTTGCCGAGCAGCCGTCCGGCATCTGGATCGTACTCCTCCGCGAGAAGGCCTATGTCGTTGCGCAGGCTCAACAGACGCTCGAACAACTCGGTTGCCTCGTCGTCGCGCCCTTCGAGCACCAGGGCTTCGACCAGCCAAAAGGAGCACGGCAAGAAGACACCCTCTCCGCTCGGCAGGCCGTCGACGGCCTGCTCGTCACGATAACGGCGTAGGAGACCGTCCCACGCAAGCTCGCGCTGCACGGCAGCCACGGTCCCGCGGATGCGAGGGTCCTCCGGCGGGAGGAATCCAACGAGCGGCATGAGCAGCAGGTTCGCGTCGAGTTCGGAGCCGCCGTAGACCTGCGTGAACGACCCGAGCGCCTCGCACCACGCCTGGCGGCAGACGTCCGAGTGGATCTTGTCGCGCATGCGGCGCCAGCGCTCGATGGGCGCTTCGCGGCCGAATTCCTCGCTCAATCGGATTGCCCGATCGAACGCGACCCACGCCATCACCTTCGAGTGGGTGAAGTGCCTCCGACCGCCCCGCACCTCCCAGATCCCCTCATCGGGCTCGCGCCAGCGCCTTTCGAGCAGTTCAAGCTGGTGCCGGCCGAACTCCCAGGCCGCCGGCAGACCAGGCAACCCATGCTTTAGCGCCTGGTACATCGCGTCCGTGACCTCGCCGACGACGTCGTTCTGCAGCTGCGCAGCAGCTGCGTTTCCGACGCGGACCGGCCGCGAGTCCTCGAAGCCCGGCAGCCAATCGAGTTCCCACTCCGTCAGCCGCCGCTCGCCTGAGACGCTGTACATGATCTGCGCGGCGTCCGGATCACCCGCCACCGCGCGGACGAGCCACGCCCGCCACGCCTCAGCCTCTTCGGTGTAGCCGGTCTTGAGGAACACGAGCAATGTCAGCGTCGCATCTCGGAGCCAGCAGTACCGGTAGTCCCAGTTGCGAACCCCGCCGAGCACGACGGGTAGGGACGTCGTCGGCGCGGCGACGATACCTCCCGTCGGGCGGTACGTCAGGCCCTTCAGGACGACGAGCGACTGCAGAACATCGTCGCGGTACGGGCCGTCATAGGTACACCGCGATGCCCAGGCACTCCAGAACTCCTCAGTTTCGCGGAGCGCCTCATCCGGGTCGACCAAGGATGGCTGCTCCGAGTGCGACGGGAACCAAGTGAGCGTGAACGGTATCCGCTCGCCTGCCCGGACCTCGAAGGTCGGGAACATCGTCATGTTCCCCCCGCCTGTCGCCGCTGGTGTTCGCATGAGGAGCGCGTCCGGCCCCGCGGTTGCGACGAGGGCTTCCTCGACCTGACTCACCCAGGGAACGACACGCCCGTAGCCGAACCGGATCACGAGTCTGGACTCGACCACAACGTGGCCTGCGAGGCCTTCGACGATCCGGACGATGGCAGGCGCCTCGCCGCGAGGAGGCATGAAGTCAGTGACGCGAATCCGGCCGTCCGCCGTCTTCCAATCCGTCTCGAGGACGAGCGACCCCGGCCGGTAGCGGCGCGTCAACTCGCCCCGCCCGACGGGTCCGAGACGCCAGCGTCCGTGCTCCGGGCCGCCCAGGAGCGCCGCGAAGCAGGCGTCCGAGTCGAAACGCGGGAAGCAGCACCAGTCGATCGAGCCATGCCGGTGAACGAGCGCCGCGGTCTCGAGATCGGCGAGGAACGCGTAATCCTCGACCAGCCGACTCATCTGTTCCTCCTCACGTGGTCCCTCCTGCGACGCGTTCGGGAAGCTAGTCGCCTCAACACGCCTGCCGAATGCGTGCCGAAACTCGCCTCCCCTCGAGGCTGCGTTCTTTGTGGGTTGCCGTCGGCGACAACGGCGTCATGGCACTGCAGATGAGCTCTCGGCGATGGCCCTCGACAAGCTCCAGCTGATCGAGGCCGAGCTTCACCGACTATGACGCGTGATTAGCGGCCGTTCGTTCCAGAATGTCTCCCTTATGGTTGCCCGGCGCCAGCCGCGCCGGTGATCACCAGTTAGACCGTTGGCTCAAAGAAAAAGCATCGGCCCGTGCTCCCTGTCGACCCTGCGCTCGCGCTCGGCACGCCGAGACATCCGGCCCGATGCGTCCGTCACGCTGAGCGGGACCATCAACGTTGCGGCGTTCAGGCGCGGGACGCGGTTCGTGCGTGGCTGGTGTTCCTCGAAAGTGGCGGCCTTGGCGAACGACTGCACGCGTCCGAAGGCCCGGAGCCGACCGGATCTTTGGCGGGACGGCGGCTGTGTCACTGTATGCAGCAGTCAGGCCGTTCATCAGTTGCGCGGAATGGCTTGACGCAGGATCATCGCCGTGTGCGCGTGATCGTCGTCGGGGGAGGGATCGCCGGACTGAGCGCAGCCATCGGCTTGCGCCGGAGCGGGCATGAGGTGATCGTGCTGGAGCGCGCGCCGCGCATCGACCCAATCGGCGCGGGCCTCACCCTGTTCGCGAACGCGATGAGCGCGCTCGACCGGCTCGGGATGCGAGACGCGGTGGCGGCTCAGGGGGCACCGGCGAAGCAGAGCGCCATCCTCACCTGGGAGGGCCGTGAGCTTGCCCGGGTGCCCCGGGATCTGCTCGAGGGCACGATCGCCATCCATCGAGCCGATCTGCAATCCCAGCTCGCTGCTGCCGGCGAAGTGCGCCTCGGAGCGGAGGTCAAAGCCGTCGAGCAGCACGACGACGGAATCGTCGCCAGAGAGGCCGAAGGCAACGAGGAGCAGGGCGACCTGCTCGTCGGTGCCGACGGGCTGGGTTCCCTCGTTCGTTCTGCAATCGCCGACATGTGGCCCCGCTATGCCGGGTACACGGCCTGGCGCGGAGTCTCCGCGGTGCCGGTGGAGCCTGGGCGCCTTACCGAGTCATGGGGCGTCGGCGAACGTTTCGGTCTCGTCGATGTCGGGCGCGGACGCACGTACTGGTTCGCGACCAAGAACGCTCCCGAAGGCGAGCCGGACGAGCGCGAAGGGAAGAAGGCGGAAATCGTGCGGCGCTTCTCCGGCTGGCACGAGCCGATCGCCGCAATCGCCGATTCGGCCGAGGAGGGCGCGATTCTCCGGAACGACGTTTACTACCTCGAGCCCCTGCCGCGCTGGAGCGAGGGCCGCGTCGTCCTAGTCGGCGACGCCGCACACGCGACGACCCCGGGCGTCGGCCAGGGCGCGGCCCAGGCGATCGAGGATGCCGTCGTGCTCGCCGACCGGCTCGCACCCAGCGGCGACCTCGCGACCGCACTTGGCGAGTACGAGGCGATCCGGCGGCCGCGGGCGGAGGCCGTGCTGAAGGTGTCCCGGCGCATCGACAAGGCCGCCCAGCTCGCGAGCCCGCTCGGCTGGCGGCTAAGAAACGCCATCGTCCGCCGGCTACCCGAACGCGCTCAGCGCCGCCAACTGGAGCCGCTCGTTCGCTACGAGTTGTGACGACAAGCTCAGCTCGCTGCCGACGCGGTTTGGTCGACCACGCGCTTTCCGCACTTGGTTCACGAAGTGCTCGAGCCGAACGACGCCCTTGTCCGCCGTACGCCCGACGCTCGTCGAAGGAGCGTGCCGATGCGGGCACACGGAGAGATCGCAGTCGCAGGTGCGACCGGAAGAGTCGGCCGCCATGTCGTCGACCTGCTCGGAAGAGGGACACGACCCGCCGGCCCCGCCGACGTTTTCGACGGTGCTCGTCATTCGGGGTGTTGGCTGCTCAGCAATCCAGCGGGCCTCCTTGGAAGAGGCTTGAGCCCTTCAAGGGCTCTACTTGCGTTCAAGTAGCGGGCCAGAGTTACTGGACTGGGTGCATGCGAGAGCTCGAGTACAGCCGCCTTGAACTCGATGTAGCAAGACGTCCTCGCCGAGTGGGCGGCCCCGTTCACGCCTCCCTGTGCGCCGTCATTTGTTGGTCATCCGCCTTCCACTAGAGACCTGGCCGAAACCCAGAACTCATCGGTGGCTCGAGTCCCAGGAGCTAGGACGGGACTCCCGGTCAGACCGAGTACTGGCCGTCACGTCGTGTCGACGGTCCCGGCCACTACAGCGCAGCGATGAGCCTCGACCTCGGCCGCACTAGGAGCCCTGCGCCGGCGCTGTGCGCTCCCCGCTCTCTCCCGCGCCTTGGCTGCTCCTCGAGGGACTCCCCGCACGACGCTGGTGAGGTATTGGCCAGCCATTTCATCTCGGCTTGTGGGCGGGATCGGCGTCAGCACTCGCCAGGAGCCGCTCCGGCAGCCACTCGCCCAGGTAGGTCTCGCGCTGGACCCGCGCGGCGACGCGATCTGCTCCGCCCGCGCGCGCCCGGTGCGGGCGCGGGAACCCTGCTACACAACGTCCTCCACCTCGCTCATCGGCACGCAGCGGCTGCCGTTCCCTTTCGGGTGTTGCCGGTGTCTGAACGAGCACACCTCGAAAACGGCAACCAGGAGGACGGATGGAGGCGACGTGCTAAATGCACCCGATCGCGGGCGCTGGCGGGCGCTTGCGCTTCTCTTCGGCGCCTTCTTCATGGTGGTCCTCGACGCCACGATCGTGCTCGTCGGGCTGCCCTCAATCCAGGCCGACCTCGGCTTCTCTGAGCAAGGCCTGCAGTGGGTGCTGAGCGCCTACGCCCTCATCTACGGCGGCCTGCTCTTGCTCGGCGGCCGGGCGGCCGACCTGCTCGGACGCCGGCGCCTGTTCACTAGTTCTCAAGTCCTATGACCTACGAACACCAAGGCGAAGGAGAAGGAGAGATGGGAAGGATCATCGTGAGCGACAACGTCTCGCTCGATGGAGTCGTCCAAGACCCGGCCGGTGACGAAGGGTTCAGGGTCGGCGGCTGGGTCGGCCTGATCAAGGACCGCCCACAACTCGCCAAGCTCGCGCTCGACGAGGCCCTGGGCTCCGAAGCGCTGTTGCTGGGTCGGCGGAGCTACGAGTGGTTCGCCGCGCGCTGGCCATCCCGGAGTGGCGAGTTGGCGGACAGGTTGAACAGTCTGCCCAAGTACGTCGTGTCCTCGACCCTCAAGAGTCCCGACTGGAACAACTCGACGGTACTCAAAGGCGATGTGCTTGACGAGGTCTCGCGGCTGAAGTACGAGCTCAACGGAGAAATCGTCGTCCCCGCCAGCTTCCAGCTCGTACGCACGCTGATGGAGCACGATCTCGTCGACGAGCTGCGGCTGAAAATCTTCCCGGTCGTGCTCGGTGCCGGCGAGCGCCTCTTCGGCGAGACGAGCGACAAGAAGGCCATGCGCCTCGTCGACACCCAGACCGTCGAGGGCGACATCGTCTTCCTCATCTACCAGCCCTTTCGGGACGGCTCTTGAACTCCGAGACGTCGAGCGCGATCAGGACGACTGGGACGCTCGGACAAGCAGGCGAACCTCGGGACCGATTCCTTTCGGCCCTGACGGTGTCATGACTGGTATGCGAACGAACAGGACGTGCGCCGGGAGGTAGTGATGGAGGACGTAGTGCTCACCCGCGCTCGGTCCGGGGACCGGGATGCGTTCCGCGAGCTCACCGATCCCTTCCGCCGCGAGCTGCACCTCCACTGCTACCGGATCCTCGGCTCGGTCCAGGACGCCGAGGACGCGGTGCAGGAGACCCTGCTTGCCGCCTGGCGCGGGCTTGGCCCCTTCGAGGGGCGAGCATCGGTTCGCGCCTGGCTCTACCGGATCGCCACGAACCGGTGCCTGAACATCCTTCGTGGTCGCCGACGCCGCCCAAAGGAGGTTCCAGCGATGGTCGAACCGCCCGAGCCGACACGCCTGAGAGAGCCGGTCTGGCTCGAGCCGTACCCGGACGCGCTGCTCGACGACCTCGTCGACTCGGCGCCGGGGCCGCACGCGCGGTACGAAACGCGTGAGACGGTCCGATTGGCATTCGTGACTGCGCTGCAGCACCTACCGCCCCGGCAGCGGGCGGTGCTAGTGCTCCGCGACGCGCTCGGCTTCAGCCGCGCGGAGGTGGCCAGGATGCTCGACACGACGGAGGCGGCCGTCAAAGGCGCACTCCAACGCGCGCGAGCAACGCTCGACGAGCATGTGCCGGCAGGCGGGCTGGAGGGTGCCCCCATGCCCGGCTCCCGGCGCGAACGCGAGCTCGTCGACCGCTTCGCAGCCGCCTACGAACGCGGCGACGTCGACACCGTCGTCTCCCTGCTCACCGACGACGCTTGGGTGAGAATGCCGCCCCAACCCTACGAGTACCAGGGTCAAACGGCGATCGCCGCGCTCCTGCGCGACCGAGCGATCCGACGCGGCGCACCGCTCAGGCTCGTCGCCACACGAGCCAACGGACAGCCCGCCTTCGGCGCCTACCTTCCGGACTCGCACGCAGTGATCAGCCGCGCGTATGCACTCATCGTGCTCACGCTAGAAGGCGACCGCATCTCCGCGATGACCTGGTTCGGCGACCTCGGCGTATTCGCCCACTTCGGGCTCCCGCGAATCCTCCCAGGCTAGGCGGTTGGGGGCGAGGATGCGATCCGGGACACGTCGGTGGTCGGCGACGGTCAGGTCGGTGACACGTCGAACTGCGCAGGGCCGTTCCCGGTCCGACCGGCGCGAGAAGTAAAGCTCCTCCGCCACGGCCGCGAAGTGGGCAAGTTGCGGCTCCATAGCCACTGGCTATATCAGGATGTCTTGCTCAGCCGGACGGCCTGCTGGCAGCGTAACCGGCTTGGCCATGCAAAGCGCTCAACGGGCGCGTCGGTGAGGATCCGCCCGATCACATCCGCGCTCGCCGATTTTCACACCGACCCGAACCCTGTCATCGCCGACGAAGAGGCGCGCAGGGATCGACACGGCGTAATCGTGACGCTGACCGCTCACCGGTGACGCCGATGTCCGACCCGAGACGCTCCGGCGCCAGGACACCGTGGTCAGAACCGCTAGTGGGTAGTGAATCAGCCGTCCAAGCGGACGAAACTAGTTGGGCTCCTCCTCCCCATCATGTTGATCGCCGTCTTACGGCTGACGAGCTGCTGCAGCCGAATCAATTGGCGCGTCGCGAAGCCAGTGATGACGCGCGGCGAGCGACGCTTCCGCAGCGCCGCCGCCAGCTCTCGTGCCGCGCTCTCGGGTGACTGCACGAGAAGACGCGGAAAGGCGGCCACGGACTTGCCCGCCACCTCGTGGAATCGGGTGGCGATGACCCCCGGGCAGAAGCAGAGGACATAGACGCCCTTGTCCTTGCTCTCCCACCACAGCGCCTCGCTCAGCGTCGCTACGAAGGCCTTCGTGGCCGAGTATGCGGCGTTCCCTGGAAGCGGTGCGTACGCCAGAAACGACGCCGTGTTGACCAGCGCGTCACCGGGCTTCGCCTGGCCGAGGTACGCGTGCGACAGCACGCTCACGCTCTCCATGTTCAAGCTCATCATGCGCAGCTGATCGTCGAGCGGGAGCTCCACGAAGCGGCCGTACAGGCCCGCGCCGGCGTTGTTGATCAGGACGTCGTATTGTCGCGCGCCGAGCCGCTGCGCGACGAGGTTCACTCCTTCTGGCTTCGAAAGGTCGGCCACGACGAAGTCGTGACCCGCTCCCGGGAGCTGAGCGACCGCTTCTCGGAGCTTGGCCTCGCTCCGCGCGACGAGCGTCACGCGCGTCTCGCCCTCGGCGGCGAGGAGCTTCGCGACCGCGAGGCCGATCCCGTCGCTCCCTCCGGTGATCAGGACGTCCGGCACGATTGCGTTTCCATACCGTCAACGTCCGTGGGAGGGCTCGCGTCTTGGGTGATAGGTGAGCAGGGCGACACCAGTGCGCGTCATCTTTGCCTCGCTCAGCACCAAGTCGCGCTTGCCGGTCCCCGCTCTGAAGAGGTGCTTTCCGATCCCAAGAGTCACAGGAAAGACCATGAGCCGGTATTCGTCGATCAGCCCGTGCGGATGAAGGGTGTTGACGAGCTCGCCGCTCCCGTAGATCAGGAGGTCCCGCCTCGGCTGCTCCTTCAGCTTCGCGACCTCCTTTGCGACATCTCCGTTCAGCAGCGCTCCGTTCCACTCCAGCGGTTCCTTCAAGCTCCTCGAGGCGACGAACTTGGGAAGCGCATTCATGCGGACGGCGAACTCGCCCTCGGTCTCCTCCATTGAGGGCCACGCCGCCGCGAAGCCCTCGAAGGTCACGCGCCCCAGCAGCAGCGCGTCGCTCGCGAGGAGCTGGCCCGTCTGGTAGCTCGCGAGCTCCTCGTTGAAGTATGGGTTCGACCAACCGCCGAGCTCGATCTCGCCCACGCCGCCAGGATCCGTCATCACGCCGTCGACTGTCACATACTCAGCGGCAACAACCTTCCGCATCTCGTCCTCTCCTTCTGGTTCGTCTCGCCATCCCGTCCATCCGGGTGGGTGTTGGAGGCCGACTTCACGTCGCTTGGATGCTGCCTATGCTGGGTGTCCGCGTCGATTACCTGTGGCGTAAAGGCGGTCAAACGGGAACTGTGGGCAGTCGCCAATTGAGGTCGCGGCTAGGGTCCAGGCATGGCACTCCCTGAGGGTGCACCGCCTGCTGGGGCGCTGCTACGGGAGTGGCGGCAGCGGCGCAACCTCAGCCAGCTCGAGCTCGCCCTGCGATCTGCGGTCTCCGCGCGACATCTCAGTTTCATCGAGACCGGCCGCGCACGCCCGAGCCGCGAGATGGTCCTCCACCTCGCCGAGCGGCTCGATGTCCCTCTACGGGACCGCAACCAACTCCTTCTGGCAGCAGGCTTCGCCCCCGTCTTCGGCGAGCGCTCACTTGACGAGAGCGACATGGCGCCCGTACGGGAGGCGCTGGAGCGATTCCTGTCCGCGCACGAGCCCTATCCGGCACTGGTCGTCGATCGCCACTGGAACGTCGTCAGCGTCAACCGCGGCGTCGCCTACGTCAACCGTGATGTAGCGCCTGAACTGCGCGCGCCGCCTGCGAACGCGCTCCGGATCGCGCTGCACCCGGACGGCCTGGCGCCGCGGATCACCAATCTTGCTGACTGGAGCGGTTACCTGCTCGGACGGCTGCGCCGCGAGATCGAAGCGACCCGCGATCCCTACCTCGAATCCCTCTACGAAGAGCTCGTCGCCTATCCCGGAATCACCGCGGAACACGATCCAGCCAACCCACCGAAACCGAACGACTTCATGCTCCTGCACGAGCTGCGCCTCGACGGCAGAGACCTCTCGCTCTTCTGCACCTTCACCACATTCGGAACAGCTCGGGACCTGACTCTCGCTGAACTCACGATCGTTGCCTTCTACCCTGCCGACCCGCAAACCGCGGAAGCTCTCACCGCCGCCGTTAGCTGAGCACAGCCCGACTGATCAGGTGTCCGCTCGAATCGCCGGTCGGCCGTTCACTTTGGTTCCCCCGACCGTTTGGTGGCGCGCCCCTGCCCCGCGGCGCCTCCCAGGGTAAGCAATAACCCTGCCGCGCCGTACTGCGTTCAGCGCCGACGCCGGAGCCTCCGCCGCGGGCTTGCCGTCTTCGCGGTCGCCTTACCTCCGCCTCCGTCCGGGTCTTCATGACGAACGTGCACTCCTTCAGCGCTACATCGAGACGGCTGAGGGCCAGCTCTGATTCGGTAATCGTCAGCTCCTCGCTAAACGACGACCAGGACTCGCGCAATGGGACATCATCGCGCGCCCGCTTCAGGGCCGGGGCGCGGGCCGCAAGGTCCCCATCCCCTTTTACCTTGACGGGCACGGCGCTGAAGCGGAAGCCGTCCTGGGCAGCGGTCCCCCGAAGAGCGTCTACGCGGCGAGAGCGATGGGACCTCGCCTCGGAGACGATCTTAAACAGCGTGATCCTCTCACACGTAGCGATGTCCCTCGACGAGGCGCTGTCGCTGGAATCTACGGCGGCGCCTGGTCAGGACCGGTTCTCGTCTTGACGCATCATCCAGAGCAGCTCGCGTCCGACGCAGCGGTCGAGGCGGTCTCGGAACTGGAGACCGCGTTGGCGAGGGCCGAGGAACTCGCCGGTGGTCGAGCGGTGAGCATCTTCGGTGCTGACGTTGCTAGGCACGTCCGGGTCCTCGGTTGGCTGGACGAGATCATCGTGCAGATCGTCCCGGTTGTACTGGGGGATGGGGTGCGGCTGTTCGGCGAGGCGCCGGCTCCGCAAGCGACGCTCGAGCGCACGTACGTCGGTACGAGCGGGACGCTGACCGACGTCCGCTTTCGAGTGCGTCGTCCCCGGTGTAGTTCTCCACGTTGTGCACGAGAAGCCCGCGCCGGCCGCCATCGACCCGCGGCGAGGGCGTCTTCGTCGCGAGCGACATGGTCCCTCCTCAGCTCGCTTGTCACATCGGCCGAGTCTCAGGCGTCATGTCTATGACCCATGCGACGAACGGATCTGACCGTGGATGAGCGCGAGTGGCTGGCGGAGCGGTTCGAAGTGGAGAGGCGCCGCCTCCGAGCCGTGGCCTACCGCATGCTCGGCTCGGTCGCCGAGGCCGACGACGCCGTGCAGGAAGCCTGGCTGCGCCTCAGCCGCTCCGACGCGAGCGGCATCGAAAATCTCGGTGGGTGGCTCACGACGGTTGTCGCGCGCGTGTGCCTGAGCATGCTCCGCGAAAGGAAGGCGCGTCGAGAACAGCCGCTGGGCCCGCACTTGCCGGAGCCGATCGTGAGCCGCGTCGACGAGCTCGATCCCGAACAGGAAGCATTGCTCGCCGACTCCCTTGGGCTCGCGCTGCTCGTGGTGCTCGAAGAGCTTGCGCCCGCCGAGCGGCTCGCGTTCGTCCTCCACGACATGTTCGCGGTGTCTTTCGACGAGATCGCCCCGATCGTGGGACGCTCCCCGGACGCAGCACGACAGCTCGCAAGCCGCGCGCGCCGTCGGGTGAGGGGAGCGCCAGTTCCCGATGCCGATCTGAGCAAACAGCGTGAGGTCGTCGACGCGTTCACCGCGGCCTCGCGTGAGGGCGACTTCGAGGCGCTCGTCGCGCTCCTCGATCCCGATGTGGTGCTGCGGGCCGACCGTGTGCCTCCGGGCGTACCGGCGGAGCTACGCGGCGCACCCGCCGTCGCCGAGCGGGCGCTCATGTTCTCTCGGCTGGCAGCGCACGCGCGCCCTATCCTCGTCAATGGGGCCGCGGGGGTCGTCGTTGCTCCGGAGGACGAGCCGTACTCCGTGCTCGGCTTCACCGTCACGGACGGAAAGATCGTCGAGATCGACGTTTTCGGTGACCCTGAACGCCTTCGGCAACTGAACCTCGAGGCGGACGGATGACTAGGCTGTCCGAATTCGTGATTGCGCGTCGGCGCTGGATCGTCGTTGCGTGGGTGCTACTGACGATCCTCGGCGTCTACGCTACCGGGCGCCTCTCCGATCGCTGGTTCGAGTCGTTCTCGATCCCGGGCTACGAGGCGTACGAGGCGAATCAGCGCGCCCTCGGCACGTTGGGGAGCGGCGCACAGCCACCGCTCGTCGTCGTCTTTCACGCAAATCAGGGCGACGTCACGCAGACGGAGGGCCTTGGCCGCGCGATCGAGCGGACGGCGGCGGCCGTGCCCGGCTCGCGCGCGAGCTCGTTCTTCACGACGGGGAGCGACGCGTATGTCTCGAGTGACCGTCGAACGACCTTCGCGGAGATCTACCCGCCTGGCCAACAAGAGTTCACCAACATTGGTTTCGTCGACAGGGCTCGGGCGGCGCTTCGTGAGGCGACGCCGGCGGGGGTAACCGCGAACTTGACCGGGCGAGACCCGCTGTCCGAGGATGTGGGCGGGAGTGAAGGCCCGAGCGTGCTCGTGGAAGTGCTGATCGCCGGCGCGGGCGCGGTCCTCATCCTTCTGTTCGTCTTTGGGACGCTGCCCGCGGTTGTGGCGCCGTTGCTGATTGCGGCCACGTCGATCCTGACGACGTTCACGTGCATCTGGGCCCTGACCTACCTGACCGATGTCTCGCTCATCGTCCAGTTCCTGGTCGCTCTGATCGGCTTGGGCGTGGCGATCGACTACTCGCTGTTGATGATCTTCCGCTTCCGGGAGGAGCTCGGCCGCCGGGAGACGACGGAGGAGGCGCTGACCGAGACGATGCGGCACGCCGGCCGCGCCGTGATCGTCTCGGGCTCGACGGTCGCCATCGGCCTGCTCAGCATGGTCATGCTGCCGCTGCCGTTCATCCGCTCGATCGGGATCGGCGGCATGCTGATCCCGCTGATCTCGGTGCTCGCCGCGGTCACACTGCTGCCCGCGCTGCTGCTGGCCCTGGGCGGGCGGATCAACAAGCTGCGTGTCGTTCCCAAGCGAGTTAGTCGCGCTGCGGACAGCGAGGCGGGGTTCTGGCATCGCTGGGCTCGGATCGTCGTGCGCCGGCCCGCGCTGATCGCCACCGTAGGCCTGGCACTCGTCGCGCTCATGCTCATCCCCGCCGTCGACCTGAACCCCAGCGAGGCGCAGGCGAAGAACCTGCCCGGTGAGGGCGACGCCTTCGACGGGCGCGCTGCCCTCGTCGACGCTGGCATCTCGCTCGGTGTCCTGAAGCCGTTCGTCGTGCTCGCCGAGGGCAACCCGACGCCCGCACAGCTCGACCGTGTCGCCTCTACCCTGGGCGGGGCCGAAGGCGTTACGGGCGCGGCCGCTCCGCCTGCGTGGCGACGCGAAGGCACGGCGTTGATAGAGGCATTCCCGGCCACCGATGGGGCCAGCCGCGAGGCGCGCAGGACGATCTCGACGGTCAAGAGAGACGTTCTGCCACCGCTTGAGCGGGAACTTGGAAGCTCGGTGAAGCTCACGCTCGGCGGCATTGCGCCCGAGGAGCGGGACTTCGTGCACGCGGTCTACGGCAACTTCATCTGGGTGCTGCTGTTCGTCATCCTGCTCACGTTCGTGCTGCTGATGCGCGCCTTCAGGTCGGTAGTGCTGCCCCTGAAGGCAGTGCTGCTGAACCTCGTGTCACTCGCCGTCGCGATCGGCGTGATCGTCTTCATCTTCCAGCAGGGTCACGGAAGCGAGGCGATCTGGGGCCTCGAGGCGACCGACGCGATCATCGCCTGGATTCCGTTGATGATCTTCGCCTTCCTCTACGGGCTCTCCATGGACTACGAGGTGTTCATGCTGGCCCGCATGCGCGAGGCCTACGACGAGTTCGGAGACACGAGCAAGGCGATCGAGTTCGGCCTCGCGCGCACCGGCATGCTCGTGACGAGCGCTGCCCTCGTTCTGATGCTGGCGTTCTTCTCGCTCTCGCTAAGCCCTGGGCCTGACGTCAAGCAGTTCGCGATCGGGCTCGCCGCCGGGATCATCATCGACGCAACCCTCATCCGCGCTCTGCTCGTCCCTTCGCTCATGCGCCTCTTCGGCCGTTGGAACTGGTGGTTCCCCGAGCCGCTCGGCAAGCTCCTGCTCGTGCGCCCGCCCAAGCCGCTGTCTGAGACGGAGTCCTAGAGAGACACTCAGTTCTCGTCCGCGAGAGGGCTAGAAACCATGCTGTTCTTGGATGGCTTCTGCCCCTTCACTCGATCGCCGCCTGCCTGCGACTTCGCGGCCGAGGCCGGCCTCGCTGTCGAGACACGACGAATGATCGGACGGATCTGCAGTTGATGTCGTTCGCGGACCTCGTCCTCTGAACCAACGATACGCAGTGCGAGCATTGGAGCAACGTCGGTAGGCAGCTCTGCTTCTGGGATCCAGAAGGTATCCAGGCCCGCGCCGATGATGGTCATCGTCCCGTCCCCGGGAGTCTCAGCCCACCGACACAGGACAACCTGGTCGACCCGTCTCTAATGACAACGGCAGCGCCAGGCAGAGGATCTTGTCGGCGCTGAGCGTGCCGGCGCGGAGAGTCGTTACCAGGCGGCGACGGCGACAGCGGCGAGCCGGTTTACGAACCCTCAGGCTCCCCCAGTTCCGCCGCGAGCTGGTGACGGACGCGGTCGCGGGCCTCCGCAAAGCGCAGAGCCTCGTACGCGATCAATGCGGCCAGCACCGCTGCGAGCAGGCCGAGCGTCGCCAGGGCTGGCAGCAGCTCGGCCGCCACTGGAATGAGCGCGAGGAGCAGCACGGCACACGCAAGCCGCTGCCTATTCAGCGTGCGGAGGTTGCGCAGACGGAACGCGACGTGCGCGAGTAGGTAGACCCCCGCCCCCCCGAGCAGGGCGGTTGCTGGAACGGAGTCGAGCGGCTCCCCGACATCGCCGAGCGTCTTCTTGACCCCAAGCGCGAGCAGCACAATGCCGGCGACCATCGGGAAGTGGAGGTACGAGTAGGAGTCACGCGCCATCTCGTTCTGCACGCGGCCAACCACGGCCCGCGCAAGGCGCCGTGCGGCGACGAGCGCGACGACGTCGAAATAGAGCCACCAGAGCGCCGCAGCCACCGCTACCCCCAACGTGGCCGCGACGACAACTCCCGCGTCGACACCAAGCTCCGCGCCGACGCCGATCGCGACGATCGACTCACCCAGGGCGATGATCACGATCAGGCCGTGTCGCTCCGCGAAGTGACCGGGGACGAGCTTCCAGCCCTCGGAGCCGAAGACGTACGGGCCACCCATGTCAAGCGCCAGCGCGAGCGCCCACAGCGCGCCCTGGAGAGTGCCGTCGGTGCCCGACGCGGCGAGAAGCAGACCGACGCCGATCGCCGAGCTCCCCGCGAGGCCGACGACCGAGCTGCGCAACCCGGGATCGTCGCGGCTCGCGAGCAAGAACAGGGCGATCTGCCCAGTGCGGACGACCGCGTAGGCGCAAGCGAAGAGCAACGCCTCGTCGCCGAAGGCGCCCGGCACGCAGAGCGCGGCGACCAGCAGCGCTGCCATCGCGCCAAACATCGATAGGCGCACGGCGCCCTCCTCGGGATCGACCACACTCGTCAGCCAGGCGTAGCCCACCCACGACCACCAGAGCACGCCGAGCACGAGCAGGCCCCTGACGAGCCCAGTCCACGTCGGCTCGCGCGCCATCAGCGCGGTGCACTGCGTGAGCGCCAGCACGAAGACGAGGTCGAAGAACAGCTCGAGCGGCGTGACGCGCTCGGTCTGCCGGAGCACCGCGGTGAGACGCGGCCCGCGGGTGGGCTTGATGCTCACCCCTCGATTGTCGCAGCGCACCCTAGGTGGCCCTGACCCGAGATGTAGCGACGCTCGCTCACCTCGGCCTCACCTTGGGCGCACCGTAGGCATCCCGGCGGCTCTCCTGGCCAATCGTGATGGCCGCATCGCGCGGAGCAAGTGAAGCGGGGGTTTGTCAGCGTGCGGCCGTCTACGAGGACCCACGCGGCCTTGATCGCCTGCTCCGCATCCACTTCGGGACGCGCCTCAGTTACGACATCAATGAGTGCGCGCAGACGCGCGCGACCTTCCAGGCCAACGCCTGCCTCCTTTCCGAGTGTCTGGCCAGGGACCGGCACCGGTCGAGGGCCGTCGCACCCTGTACGAGCAGCAGATGGTCCGGCTGCAGACGGCGGAGAAGGGCAGGCCGGCGCCAAGTAGGGCCCGGGTGGGCGGCGATCACCGTCGCTGGACGCTCGATGGAGATGAGAAGAAGCGGGCTACGAAGAAACACGGATGGGGCTTGCCGCAAATGCTTGAATGAGGCCGTGGAGAGCCGGCTGCCTGCGGGCACGGTCACCTTCCTGTTCACTGACGTCGAAGGCTCGACGCGGCTGCTGCAGGAGCTCGGCGACAAATACCCCGACATGCTGGCTGAGCACCGTCGCGCCCTGCGCGAGGCGTTCGCTCGCCACGGTGGCGTCGAGGTCGAGACGCAAGGGGACGCCTTCTTCATGGCGTTCGCGAAGGCGTCCGATGGGCTGGCGGCGGCCGCGGCGGGGCGCGAAGCACTCGCCGACGGGCCGATCCGAGTGCGCATGGGCCTGCACACGGGCGAGCCGACGGTGACCGAAGAGGGATACGTCGGGATCGATGTGCATCGCGCCGCGCGTATCGCCGCGGCCGGTCACGGCGGCCAGATTCTCGTTTCGCAGGCAACGCGCGATCTCGCCGGCGCAGATCGCCTGCGCGACCTCGGCGTGCACCGGCTCAAGGACCTTGCAGCGCCTGAGCGGCTCTACCAGTTGGACGACGATGAGTTCCCGCCGCTGAAGAGCGTCGACCAGACGAACCTTCCCGTGCAGCCGACGCCGTTCGTCGGGCGCGAAAGGGAGCTTGCCGAGGTGCTCGCGCTGCTCGACGTGCATCGCATCGTCACGCTCACCGGCCCCGGCGGGTCGGGCAAGACTCGGCTGGCACTGCAAGCGGCCGCGGAGAGCGTCGAGGAGTACGGCGACGGCGTGTGGTTCGTCTCACTCGCCGCGGTACGGGATCCGCGATTGATCGAGCCGACGATTGCGCGGGTGGTCGGTGGTCCTGACGACCTTCACGAGTTCCTGGCGGGCAAGCGCACGCTACTCGTGCTCGATAACCTGGAGCAGCTGCTGCCGGACGCGGCACCCATTGTCGCCCGGGTCGATGCGCGCATCCTCGCCACGAGCCGAAGCCGCCTCAATGTTGCGGCCGAGCAGGAGTTTCCGGTGCCCACGCTCCCACTCGACGATGCAGCGGCACTATTCACGCAACGCGCGCGGCAGCTCGAGCCCCGCTTCGAGCCTGATGCTGCAGTGCGTCAGATCGCAGAGCGGCTCGACGGGCTTCCCCTCGCGCTCGAGCTCGCTGCCGCGCGCGTGAAGGTGCTCACACCGGGACAGATCCTCGAGCGCCTCGGTCGCAGCCTCGACTTGCTGACGTCTGGTGCGCAAGACGCACCCGAGCGGCAGCGGACGCTGCGCGGGACGGTCGAGTGGAGTTATCGGCTCCTCACCGCCGGTGAGCAGCGGTTGTTTGCGCGGATGGCCGTGTTCGCCGGGAGCTTCGAGCTCGAAGCCGCGGAGGCCGTCTGTTCCGCCGAGCTCGACGCCCTGCAGTCGCTGGTCGACAAGAGCCTGCTTCGGCACAGCGAAGACGGGCGCTTCTTCATGCTCGAAACGATCAAAGCGCTCGCGCTCGAGAAGCTCCACGATCTCGCGGATGCGTCGTCGCTGCGTCGTCGCCACGACGACTACTTCCTCGATGTCGCGGAAGAGCTCGACGCGCGTGAGCGGCTGTCGGGGATGCGCGACCTGAGCGCGGAGTCTCTCGACCGCTTCGAGCGTGAGCTGCCGAGCTTTCGCGCTGCACTCGCCGGGCTACTCGAAGCCTGCCGAAGCGAAGGCGCACTCCGCCTCGGGGCGGCCCTCTGGCGATTCTGGCTGAACAGGGCGCAATATCGCGATGCGGCAGACTGGCTCGAAAAGGCGCCCGTCGACGACGCAACTCTCCCGTTGGACGTGCGCGCGGCCGCACTCGGCGCTGCGGGCGGAATCGCGTACTACACACACGACGACGTCGACGGAGCGGAGAGGTTCTGGCGTGAAGTGCTCGAGCTGCGCCGCGGACAGGACGACCCGCACGAGCTGGGTGTGGCGTTGAGCAGGTTGGCCGCCGTCGCGTGGCGCCGGGGCGATCTCGATGGTGCTATCGGTCATCACAAACAGGCGCTGGAGTTGTACGAGCAGGCCGGCGCCGAGGCTTTACTCCTGACCGAGCTCCACTGGCTGGGCGAGGCGTACCGCGACCGCGGAGACTACGACGACGGTGAGCGCCTGCTCGAGGAGACGGCGAACCGCTCTCGAGCGCTCGGCTTCGACCAACTGCTGACGAGCGCGTTGCACAGCCTTGGAGACCTCTCGCTCGATCGTTTCGATCCCGACACGGCGCTGTACCGCTTTTCCGAAGCGCTCGCGTACGCCGACGCGACCGGCAATCGGCGCGTGCAGATCTACTGCGTCGCTGGAATCGCGTGCGCCCTGCTGGAGCGGGGCGACGACCGAGCGGCCGCGCGCCTTTGGGGAATCGCGGAGGACCAGGAACGCCGGATCGGGTTCCGGATGCTCCTGAACGAACGGCAGCGCTACGAGCGCTTGATGTCGGGCGCCCGCGAGCGCCTCGGTGCGGCGTACGAGGTCGAGCACCGCGCCGGCGTAGGGTTGACGCTTGAGCAGGCGATCGCCGAGGCGCGGCAATATGTGTCGGCGTGATTCGGGCATCTGCCAATCCGTAGGGCGTCATCGCAGTCCTCGGTCTCGAGGTTGGCATCTACTTGTGAGCGTTCGCGACCATCGCGGGATCGTCTGAAATGCGCAGGCACGCGACAGACCGACGTACTCGGCTGGCCTGCGAAGGACGCGGCCGACCTGCTCGAGACGAGCCTCGCGTCGGTCATGAGTGCAGCGCGCACGAGCGACGTTGAGGCTGTTCTTGCCCGAGGGACGGCTCGAATGGGCTCGAAGTCAGTCATGCACCGCGGACGAACGTGCACTCCTTCAGCGCTACATCGAGACGGCTGAGCACCGTGCTGTGATTCGGTGATCGTGAGCGCCTCGCGGCTATCGGGCAAGCCTAGGGGACACTGATCAAGACCGTGCCCGAGGTGTTGTTCGAACCGCGTCGAAAACGCGGGCCGAAGCCAAATGGCCGCTTCGCTCCTCGAACATCGCGCTGCCGGCAGCCGCTGCGACGTCCTCGGGTCGGATGGCGTCAGCGGCGACGGCCTCGGCGCCTTTCGACTGCGGCGCCGTGGCGGCCGACTGCGCGCACACGGCGTCCTTGCCGGACAAGCTCCCGGGTGAGGGTGCGCCCGATGCCGCCGGTTGCCCCGAAGACGACGTCGAGCGACTCTCCGTGCGGATCCGTCATCGCGGCCTTTCCCTGGTCGCAGCTGCCCTGCTGTGATCGCGAGCGCGCTCACGCCGCCATCGTAAGTGGGTGCGCCGACCGTCCGCCGCGCGGCGCTCACCGATGCTGCTCCGCAAACGGTCCTCACAGCTTGGCCAGAACGCCCGGCTTCATCGAGGCCGGCCCCTGGGAGATCGAGAACGACGAACGGATCGTCGGCATCTCCCGCTGGGGAGTCGAAGGAGGCATTCGCGGCCGCGGTCCCGCCCGGGTTCGGCGTGCCGACAGACGACGTACACGAGTGGGAGACGCGGCCCCGCGAACTCTTCCACCTCTAGAGTCCAAGCCTCGCCCTCACGGCCGCCGCCGAGTCAACGATGACTGGAGGATCGCGGTGAAGTACGTGCTCTTGTACGAGTCAGCTGACGACGTCCTCGCGAAGGCGCCGGCGCATTTCGAGGCTCACCTGGCCCGCGGCAACGAATTCCACGAGCGTGGTTCGTTGCTGATGTACGGCCCGTTCGGAGACCCGCAGCAGGAGGGATCGATGGCGGTCTTCACCAGCCGTGAGGCCGCCGAAAGCTTCGTTGAAGGCGATCCATTCGTGCTGAACGGCGTCGTCCGCGACTGGCAGATCCGGGAGTGGGACGAGGTCTTCGTTCCGGACTAACGGCGGCGAGCAACACTTCGGAGCGGCCTCGCACGCTGCTTCGCGAGGTTGTCGCCCAGCCCGCCACCGTCCGGCCGCGACCAACACATCCAAGCGAGCGCAGCATCGATTACGGCAACGAGGTGAGAGTTGGCTCCGCCGCGGCATGGAGCGTTTATGGAGCCCAGCAAGTGCAATCAGTGGCAAATCGCTCGACGGCCGACACCGCAGAAACAAGCCAAATTCGTTGCTGCGGGGTTGCGACTGGTTGCCGCAGCCGTCAAATGGTAAGGCTGCACCCCCTTTAAGAACGGAGGGGGTCACCTCTCTAGCTCCGCAAGAAGTGCCAAGTCCTGCGAACCCGAGGGCCCACAGGACTTGACGCAGCGACTCTGACAGGAGCCGGCGTTCCCGTCAAGCAGCGCTCGCGTTGCCCGTCGCTCCCGTAAAAAGCCTGCAAATCAGCATGTTGTGTTGCTGCCTCAGGCGCAGACGACCGTCGGCCTCCAGCGATCCGCGCTCCCGCTCGGGAGTCGCCGCGGAGAGCCGGTCGTAGCCGGTAGTACCAGGAAGCCTTTAGCCGGCCGGAACGACCGGCGGTCGTCTTAGCGGGTGTCCGGGGGAGCAGCGAGCTACGAACCTGTCGTCGATCAGACGTGCGCTCAGCCCAGCGGCGGCGGAGCACGAGCCGCCACCACCCAGTTACAGGAACGCGTCCCCCGTTGACCAGACCGGGACAGCGGTCACGCCACCCGGCCTTGCGGTCTACATCCTGGGGGCGCGTTCGCTTACCGGACGCGTCAGGGTGCCGGCTGAGCGGTGGGCTCGCGAATTGTCGGGTGCTCGCGGGCGGATGTTCCCCGCTTAGGCGGCGTCGATCCCCGCCTGTGGGCGATAGGTCCCGAAGGCCCAGAGGTTGCCCTCCGGGTCGCGCAGGGTGAAGTCGCGGGAGCCGTAGTCCGTGTTCATGATCTCGACGGCCACGTCAGCCCCCGCCGCGCGCACGCGCTCATAGAGGGTGTCGACCTCATCGAGCGCGCAGTAGACCAGGCGGCCCCCCGCCGGGAGGCTGCGAAAAGGCTCGCGGCCCACCCCGGAGGAGCCGAGCATCACCACCGCGCCGCGGAAGTCGAGCTCCGCGTGCACGACGTTGCCGTCGGAGTCGCGGTGATCCTCGCGGCGGTCGCAGCCGAGCACCTCCTCCAGCCACTTCATGCCAGCCTCGGCGTCCCGGTACTGCAGCCCGGGATAGAAGGTCGGCGTCGAGGTCGCTGCCGTCATCGTCGCTCCTCTCGTCGGGTGGGGCCGATGGTATGAGCGCGCGGGCGACGCGTCTTGTACGTTTGGGAACGGTGCCGAAGACGATCCGCCACGCGTCGGCGCTCGGCCGCTGGGAGATGGTGCTCGCAAGGCCGGAGCGGAGCGTGCGACCCTACGTCCGTAGGTACTGCGGCTATGACGAGGAAACGGTCGCCTTCAGCCGTCGCCGCGAGCTCGCGACGCCGCAGCCCGTGCTGATCGTCGGCTTCGGCGCGCCGATCGAGGTCTCCTTCCCGGACCTCGGTGAGAAGACCCAGGCGACGGCGTTCCTGGCCGGCGTCTCCGACCGCTACGCCCTGGTCGACTCCTTCGGCAGTCAGCGCGGAGTCCAGATCGATCTGACGCCACTCGGCGCGTTCACGCTGCTCGGGCTCCCGATGCACGAGCTTGCCAATCGCGTTGTCGAGCTCGGCGACGTCCTGGGAGCAGACGGGGCACTGCTGCCTGAGCGCCTCAGCGGAGTAGTCGGGTGGGCGGCCCGCTTCGCGGCGCTCGATGAGTTCTTCGCCGCGCGCCTGGCCGACGCGCCCGCCGCTCGTCCGGACATCGCCTGGGCCTGGCGCCGGTTGTGCGAGACGGAGGGCCGGCTGCGTGTGGGCGAGCTGGCGAGGGAGCTTCGCTGTAGCCGGCGGCACCTCAGCGCTCGCTTCGCCGAGCAGCTCGGACTGCCGCCGAAGACGATCGCGAGGCTGCTGCGGTTTGGGCGCGCGGCGCGCCTGCTCGGCGCCGGCTTCACTGCGCAGCCACCGCGCGACCGGGCCTCGGGACGGCTCGGCCTGGCCGCGATCGCCGTTGACTGCGGCTACCACGACCAGCCCCACCTCAACCGCGATTTCCGCGAGTTCGCGGGCATCTCACCCACAGAGTTCGAAGCGATGCTGCTGCCGGACTCGGGAGGCATAGCGCAGGGGTGCTCCTGGCCAGAGACGAAGGTTGAGTCTCTCTGATCACCGCCGAGCGCCCTCCGGACCTAGTTTGTTGTCCGCCTAGGCGCAGACGACCGCCAGCTTCGACCGATCCCACGCATATCCCGCACGGGAATCCACGCCGATAGTCGGTCGTAGCCGGAATTCCCGCAATCGGGAAACCCGCTGCGTCGGATCTGACAACCGCGAGGCGGACGACTGATAATCGCTCTCGGCGTGGGCGCGATCCTGATCGGTCTAGGGAGTCGGCCGCACTCATCTGGGCCGTGGCTCCGCGGTCTTGCTATACGCGGTACGATCTGGTACCTTGTAGCGCATAGTAGTACTGCCTCGGGAGGAAGAGATGACACGCACGGGGGACCACCTCGTCGACGAGTATCTGAAACGACTACGCCGAGAGCTGTCCGACCTGCCGAGGGCACGCCGCCGCGAGCTCGTCGACGAGATCGCCGGTCACATCGAGGAGGCGCGGAGCGGTCTCGAGGCAGAGAACGAAGCGGAGCTGCGCAACGTCCTCGAGCGGCTCGGCGATCCCGCCGAGATCGCGGCGGAGGAGCGCGCCCGCTCCGGGCTCGGCCGACGCCGCGGCGGGTGGCTCGAGTACCTCGCGATCTTCGGCCTCCTCCTCGGCGGCTTCGTGTTCGTGGTCGGTTGGTTCGTCGGCCTCGTCCTTCTGTGGCTCTCGGAGGCTTGGACGACGGCCGAGAAGGTCGTTGGGACGCTTCTCGTGCCCGGCGGCCTCCTGCCGGCCTTCCTCATCGGCCTCGGTGGGCTCGGCGGCTACACGGAGACATGCTCTTCCCGGGTCGACCCGGCCACCGGGGCCGAGCTCGGCGTCGTGTGCACCGGAGGGCCCTCCCTGGCCGCGCGGATCTTCTGGATCGCGCTCGCCGTGATCTGCATCGTGGGCCCGTTCTTCACGACGGCCTTCCTTGCCACCCGCATGCGGCGGCGGGCGGCGTTGGTCTACGAGGCGAGCGCCGGATCGGCGTAGCCGGGCTCGCAGCATGGGAGACGCGCGCCAGGACGCACTCCTCGCGCAGATGCGGCGGGGGACGCTGCAGTACTGCGTCCTCGCACTGCTCGCGTCAGAGGAGCGCTACGGTTTCGACCTCGTCCGCGGACTTGCCGACGTGGACGGAATGGTTACCAGCGAAGGGACGATCTACCCGCTGCTCAGCCGCCTTCGCCGGGACGGGTTGGTGGAGTCCACGTGGAGAGAGTCCACCTCAGGGCCTCCCCGCCGCTACTACCGGGCTACGAACGCCGGCCGCCGGGCGCTGGCCGACTTCCAGCGTGAATGGAGCCGGTTCCGCGACGCGGTCGACTCTCTCGTCGAAGGAAAGGCGGACACATGACGTCATGAGCGATCGCCTCGTTGACCACTACCTGAAGCGCCTCAGGAATCCCGGCGCCTCAGCTCTCCGCTCATACGAGTCGCGCGCGCAAAGCATCGAAGCTACCGGAGGCCGGTCTTCGCGCCGGGCGACGAGTACACCGTGCTCGGCAACGAGCCGTTCTACACCGAGGTCGACGGCGAGAAGCTGGTCGACTGGGTGACCAGGCTGATCGCGCGCGAGCAGGTCGACGACGTGCACTGCCAGAAGTGCCGCGCCGCTGCCTGGATCAGAGCCTGTCTCTTGTGAGCCCAGCCACGGTTCGGTGACGGACATCAAAGCGCACATCCAGCAACGACACGCGCCATGGTCTCACGACACATCCTCAGGGCCTCAGTCGGCCGGATTTGCCCAAGCCGCGGTGCGAGCCAACTACTGCTACCTGGGTGCGACGGTTCGCCGAAGGGCGTGCGCGGGTGGTGGGAATTCAGTCAGCCATCAGAAGCCCCGGTTCCGGCCGATCGAGGTGACGCGCTCGCGGTGTCCGGCGGCTCGGCGAACGCGATCGCGTTCCTGTCCGGATCGGGGATGTTCACATGGCGCACGCCGTTGGAGTAGGTCTCGATCGGTTCGTGCCCGATGCCCTGGGTAGCGAGGCGCTCGAGGAGCACGTCGAGCCCAGCGACCGCGAGGGTGATCCGGCCCGCGCCCGCCCGCGCCGCGTTCGGCTCGATGAAGAGCGTGGCGTGCTCGTCGATCTCCCAGAGCACCTCGTCCCCGACGCGAACGTTCGGGGGTCGGCCGAAGAACCGCGTGTACCAATCGATGCTGGCGTTGAGATCGGATACCGGGACGCCGGCGAAGAGCTGGGTGATCGCGCTCATCTCAGGTAGACGGCCTTCCGTTCGTCGGCTGGGACAGCGAAGTCGCGCGGGTTGCACCCGAGCGGAGATCGACCCCCATCACCGCGAGAGTCCGGCCCCACGCGTTCGGCTCGGTCTCGCGCACGTACCGCCCGCCCATCTTCTCGTAGAAGCCGATCGCATTCGGTTCGGCCTCCCACTGCATCCGGCCGGCACCGTGTCCTCTGCCAACCTCGGCAGCGTGGCGGAACAACCTCCCACCGATGCCCTTGCCGATCCACTCGGGCTCGATCCAAAGATCGTCAAGCCAGCACAAGTCGGCCTTGAGGACGATGCTCGCCCATCCGACGAGTCGCCCCTCGACCTCTGCGACGTAGACGTCGGCGCTACGGAGAGCCTCGGGCGAGAAGTCGACGCTTGCAGCCCAGTCGCGAACCCGCTCGGGGTCGTACCCCCAATAGCCCTTGGATGCGATCGCGATCTCGCGCAGTCGTTCACCTTCGTGCGGGCTGGCACGGCGAATTGCGACGGGAACCTCCACCGAGCGCATTGCGTAGTCCACGCTAGCCAATGGGCTCTTGCAGCCCGCGCGTCTACCCGGCCGCTGTTCCGCGCGATAACACCGACCCCGGCATCGTGCGATCGAGAAGCTCCCGTCCGCTTCGCCGCCGAGACGTCGCTGCCGTACCCAGCCGGGTGGCCGGCTCGGAGATCCGGCGGGAGGACGTCCGCGGAAGATGGTGTCTCAGCTCGTTGGCGACGAGACTCGCGATCTCGCCCCGCTCGGCGTGCATCGCGACGACCGCGCGCACGCAGCGGCGAGCTCCTCGAGAACGTGCCGGACCGACGGTCGAACTCGCCCGGCAGCTACTCCAGGCTAAACGGCAGCCGCTCGTCCGACGCCGCTCTCGCCGGCTCGAGCCCATGGGCAACGCCGTATCCGGGGCCCGAGGGCCGCCTGACCGGGATATTCGAGGCTGGCCTAAGCGACCGCTGTTGCCTCCCGCTCTACGAGGAGATCCCGATTGAGACGCGCGCAACGCCCGAGCAAACCGACCTGATCCCCCCGCCGATGGGCTGATGATCCGGCCTTCCATCAGCCCTCCTGCTCCGAGACCTCGTCCGGGGGCGCGTCCATGCACTGGCGCACCTCAATGGCGGCGTCGGCGGCACGGCTGATCTGCGCGGCGATCTCGATCGCGCGTGCCTCGTCCTTGACGTCCACGACCCAGAAGCCGGCCAGCGAAGTCCTCGACTCAAGGAACGGGCCGTCGGTTGCAGCGGGAGCGCCCTCCTGCACTTTGACGGTCTTGGCTTGGGATGCGTCGGCGAGGCCTTGCTGGAAAACGAGCTCGCCGGACGCTGCGAGTTCCACGTCGATCCTTCGCATGAAGTCGATCATTTCCTTGATCCAGTCGGGCGACTTTCCCTCCAGCCCGGACCGATCTCCAAACGTCATGATCATGTACTTCATCTCGTCTCCCTTCCTATCGATCATCTCCGCGTCGATCTCGTGGCTCGGTCTGGGTCCCGCAATCCCACTCATCAGACCATCCCGCGGGCTGGAAATCATCGCCGCGGGCGCTGGCCTGGGAACGCGTGCGGCCGACGACGGTGGCGAGGGCTCTCGGACGGCCGAGCGGCGAGAGCGCCGCTGCGGTCGCGGGGACTATTGCTTCCCGCTGCTCGTCGGTCAGGGCGATCGCCCAGCTCACGGATCGCAGCCTGACCGAGCCACGTGTCAGCTCATCTGATGCGAAACGGCCGATTCACGCCCCGACCTTGCTGTCAGTCCTGTCAACGCTGACGGCCCGAGCGTGTTCGCTAACGAGACAACGATGCGAAGCACCGTGTCGTCGTCGAAGTTCGCCACCCAGACGGCGCCCTCGCCGACCGCCACGGAGAGGGATGCGCCCGGCAGGTCGACGGTGCGGACGGCTGGCTCCCTTTCGTCGTTGCCGCACCCACTCGAGGCAGCCCCGAGCATGAGCGCGACAACGAGACCCAGGAGAAATCTCCTCTTCACTGCACCCTCCGCTTCATTTGGAGCTTCCCCTGTGCGGGCAACCCTGCGCGAGCGTGCGGGAACCGCGTGGCGGGGCGAGCTGACCGACCCCGCCGGCAAGCTCGGGTGCAGATCAGCGCGGGTTGAGCATCGTGCCGTCGCGGAAGCGGGAGGAATCTTGCGCGGGTTCGATTCCCTCCTTCAGCGGTCCGGGAACAAAACGGGTACATCAGCTAGGGCACGGGCGGGCACGCCCGTCCATCTGAACACGGGTGGAACCGCCCGATCTCCAGGAAAAAGGTGCCCGCGCGTGCCCGCGAGTGGACGCGTGTCCCTCACTTGTCTTTCCCTCGTAATGAAGGGGTCCCCGGTTCGAGTCCGGGCGTCGGCTTCTCAGGTTTTGCAAGGGTTTTCTTTTCAGGGTTGTGGGCCCCGTCTGGCATTCTCGGCAGATGGCGGCCCCGGCGCGAGTCAGCGCACGCGCGTGTACGTCAGGTCGAAGTCGTGCTCCAGGGGCGCACCCAGCTCGGTGCCCCGCTCCCAGCGGCCCGTGATCGTGTTGCCGTC
>Ga0081538_10000838_pt1 | contig 33331 bp, 31 predicted proteins | sample TabmetS5T2R1_FD_71022 | JGI IMG/M metagenome (GOLD analysis project Ga0081538, IMG submission 71022) | Tabebuia heterophylla rhizosphere microbial communities from the University of Puerto Rico - S5T2R1 | ecosystem: Host-associated > Plants > Roots > Rhizosphere ...
CGTGGGGTGTCTCTCTTCTCATGAGCGCGCGGGGCGACTCGTCGAGTAGATCATGAAGCAGGATGCATTCTGCCGTAGACCGGTCGTAGGCTCTTGCGACTACGCCCGCGGACGTATAAGGCCCCGCGCGCGATCGAGCGACATGCTGCCGATGCTCGCGATCGTGACGGCCCGGTCGGTCCTCGGATCGCACTCGGAGCCGGCCCTCGCCGATCCGTGCCAGGGCCAGCGCGCGCTCGAAGCCGTCTGAACGGCGCTGACTGCGAGCTCCCGGCGGCGTCCCGACTCGCCAGCCGTCCGAACCGGTCCGGCAGTCCTGGACCAGGCTCGCGATACGAAGGCAGCAGCGACCTCGGCACCCGGGTCGCTGCAGCCTAGGACGATCACCCGCGGTCCTTCGGACGCTCGCTTCGCGAGGGAGGAGCGGGAGCACCGATCACTGCCACGATCTCGTCGACGGTGGGCGGGTCGGCCGGGTGATGCATCCCTTTGTTGCGCGGCCGGCGCCCGGCATGGTAGCCCAGCATCGTCGCCGGCGATCGGCGGCGCCCAGCGGCGTCCAGAGCTGACAAGACGGACATCAAACCTCCTTGCAACGGACAGCAGATACGCGCGCTGCCGTACAGGCCGAAGAGGCCTGGGTTACCGCTTTCGGTCAGGAACCGAGCGTCAGACCAAAGACCCGACGCCCGTGTCTAGACCACCGACTGTCGTCCATTCCAGCCGGCTGGTGATGCGCTCGCCAGGCGCTCGCAACCACGCCGGAAGCAGAAGCGTGCCGGAGCAGTCAGCCGACCACGCGCGATTGTCATCTCTCTGCAACCGTGATGAGTACCTTCCCGGTCGCTCCGTTCTCGACGGCGCGCTGTATGCGGCCGCCGTGTCTTCGAGGGCGAAGCGGTGGAGCGGTAGCCCGGCTCGCTCGCCAACCTGGGGTGCGCCGTCTTCGATCGCCTCGCTGTAGCAGCGCCGGCCGCGCTCGGTGGCGTAGTAGCACTGGTACCACCAGCCCAGTTCCGCCTCGGCGGCGACGGCCGCGGGTTGTCCTCGAGGTTGACGATGATGTAGCCGCTCACGGAGATCGGGCCGCTCACATGCTCGGGCCAGAGCGCCGCCAGGATGACGGCGGTACGCGCTCCCCAATTGGCGTCTGCCACGATCGCCTCCTCGATCTCGAGGGCGTCCATCAGGGCGATCGCGTCGAGCGCGAGCGCTCCCTGCTCGCGTTGCGGAACGTCGCGTCGGAGAGAAGCGTGTCGTCCCGAAGCCGCGCAGGTAAGGGACGATCACGCGGTAGCCGGCCGCTGCGAGTACGGGCACGACGTCGCCGTAGCTGTGATGTCGTACGGCCAGCCGTGCAAGAGGAGGACCGCCGGGCCGTCGGCCGGCCCAGCCTCGACGTAGCCGACGTCCAGGAGGCCGGCTTCGATCTGCCGGACCGCCGTGTCGATTGACACCCCGGGTCTCCTGACGCGCAGCGGCGGCCGCACGGACTGCCGCCACCGCGTCGAGGATCACATGAGTCGCCGCCTGGGGCTGCGAGACCATGATCACGTGCGAGCCCTCCAACTCGGTCGTGCTCGCACCGGCCCGCTCTGCCAACGAGCGGACCACGTCCGTGCCCGCGGCCTTGTCGGAGGTGGCGACGACGGCCCACGACGGTGTACGCGTTACGTCTGCATTTGCGCCCGTCGAACGCCTGATCTGTCCCCCGGTCGGGTTCCTGATCTCGCGGTCGCATTAGGGTGCGGAGGCGGCCCGCGGCGCGTGCGACGAACGCCTCGCCCACGTTCGGTCGGGCGAGCAGCTTGTGCTGAGAAAGAGCGCGACGCCAGAACGCCGCGCTCAACACAACCATGAGACCTCCTCCGAACGGACAGCAGGTACGCGGGCTGGCGTACTAGGCCGACGAACCTCCGGCTATCGCTCACGTCGAATACCGAGACTACGTCGTCCCCGTTTGGCGGTCTTGGGTTGGTTGCGCGGGGGCGAAGAAGTCGATGAGCAGCTGCGTGACGCGCTCGGGCTCGTCGTGATGGACCCAATGCGAGGCGTCGGGCAGGCGCTCGACCCGGTCGAGGTTGGGCACATCGTCGCGGTCGGGCTCGGCGAGCTCGGGGCCGAGGTAGCGATCGCGCTGCCCCCAGATGACCAGCGTGGGCGCCGCGATCGGGCGAAGCTGCGCCTGGACCTGCTTCGACTGACGGACCGCGGCGCGGTAGTAGTTGATGATCGCGGCCGCGGCGCCCGGCTGTGACCACGACTCGACGTAGCGCTCGGTGTCCTCCGGCGTGTACGGGGGGCGGGCATCGCGCTGGTAGCGCCGGAAGAACCGCCAGCGCCCGGCGCGCACAACGCGCTCCGGCAGCCCCGGAGGCTGAAAGAAGAAGAAGTACCAGAGCTTCCGCAGCTGGTTGGGGTTGCGCAGCCCCTGCTGAAGCCGCCGCGGATGGGCCGCGTTCAGGATGGCCAGCCGGCCCACCACCTCGGGGTGGCTCATCGCGGTGGCCCAGGCGACCGTTCCGCCCCAGTCATGGCCCACCAACAGCGCCGACTCGGCACCCCGCTCTCGGATCAGACCGTGGACGTCGGCGGCCAGCCGGTCGGCCGAATAGGCCCCGACCTCGGCCGGCCGCGATGACAGGTTGTAGCCACGCAGGTCGGGCGCGACCACTCGAAAGCCCGCCGCCGCGAGCGGCGCGATCTGCAGCCGCCAGCTGAACCAGAACTCCGGGAAGCCATGCAGCAAAACGATCAGCGGCCCATCGCCGGCCTCGACGTAGTGCAACCTCACTTCGCCCACCTCGGCATAGCCCTCCCGAAGGTCGGTCGGAAGGCTCTGCGCCGAGCCGGGCGCGGACCCCTCCGGCGCGGACTGGCGAATGGAAGATGAGCTCACGAGGGTCTCCTTATCTGTCCAGGGACCCCGCGGCAAGCGCGACGTCCGGGTTGACGACTTCAACGTCTCGGTCTTGGGGTGGCGCGTGCGCGTAGGGGAGGCGCCAGTTCGATCGGTGCGCGCGGGCGCCCAGCCTTATCTCGGTCCACGACCCTCCTGGGGCCGGCGACATGATGCTCTCGATGCTGGTCAAAGGCCATGACGATCCTCACAAGGAACCTCCTCAGGCTCCGTCGATTGACGACATCTGCGCGGATCATCCGCGCCTGAGCTGAGGGGGTCCCTGGTCATGCCATCTTTCCGTCGCCGCCGAGCCCCGGTGCCGACGACGTGGCGCTCCCCGCGAGCCGTGGTCAACACTCGCAGACCCGAGTGGCCGGAGCAACTCCGTCGGCGCGTCGGTCTCCATGTGTGGGTATCGCGGCTGTCAGGCCGTTCCGCGAACCCTGATCTGACGTCGCAGCGTGAACGCGGCTACCTTCCATGCGACTCGACACGCGGCCATCATGCCTTGGAGACATCTTTCAAAGGGGGTGCTGTGCCAGCGAGGCAGGCTTGTTGGCCGTCCGGCGTCGTCCGCGGGACCCGGCTCGGGCGCAGCCGGTGAGGGCGTGGAGCGCCTCGAGCTGGGTGGCGAGCCGGCCGACCAGGGGATGTCCCGGGAGCTGCCGGCGCAGCATTTCGAGGCTCGCCTCGTAGTGCTCGATCTTGCCCCAGTCGGCGCGCTGGAACCGGCCACCGCGGGCCACGCGGATCCGCAGCTCCCGGGCCTTCGAGACCTTGTCCGCGGCGAAAATGACCGCGGCGCGCTCGCCTGCTTCCGAGACCTGCTGCCGTAGTGCCGCCTTGCGTCGCGTGTCGTCGTTGATCGAGGGATCGTCGCTCACCGCCGTTACAAGCTGTGCCACTTCGGGTCCGAAGCGCTCCTCGAGGTCGCCGGGCTCGGCGTCCGTGTCCTCGAGCACGTCGTGCAGCACGCCAGCGGCCACGACCTCGTCAGCGTAACCGGCCTTGTGCAGGAGGGAGGCGACCTCGATCGGGTGTGTGACGAACGGAATGTCGCCGTCAATCTCGCGCGTCTGTCCTGCGTGACGCTCGTCCGCAAACGAGAGCGCCTCGCGCGTGAGCGGCGATCGCTCGACAAAGTCGCTGCGCGCCATCACCAACAGGGTTTCGAACCCGTCCATCGAGCAAACGGTTTTTACATTTCTTGCGCGGGCCGGGCGCTCGCGTCGCCATATATCCCTGCAAACGGAGGTTCCTCGCCGACCGCCGGCCGCCGACGATCCCGTCTTCCCGTGAGCTCACGCGGGTTCGCGGACTGGACTGAGCGTCTATACGCGCCCCGCGTTGACCGACTCGTGCAACGCTAGGCCGCGGAGCTGGCGGCGTGATGTGATGTCGAGCTTGCGGAAGATGTTGCGCAGGTGCGCGTCGATCGTGCGTGGACTGAGGAACAGCACGGCCGCGACCTCCTTCGAGGTCGCCCCGGCGCCGACGAGCCGTGCGATGTGCAGCTCCTGCGGGGTGAGCTCGTCGACGGTCTCCGGGCTCCTGCGGCGAGCGCGCTCGCCGGTGGCGCGAAGCTCCCGCAGCGCCCGCTCCGCGAAGCCCTCGGCCCCCATCGCCGAAAATCGCTCGTAAGCGGCCCGCAGCTGCTTGCGCGCGTCCAGCCGCCGGCCCTCGCGGCGCAGCCACTCGCCGTAGAGCAGCCGCGCCCGGGCGAGCTCGGTCCCGACGTCGCCGTGCTCGAGGTGCTCGATCGCCGTCCGGTGTAGTGCCTCGGCGTCCGCGCCCTCGGCCAGCAGGGCCGCGCTTGACGCCTCGACGCCCAGCCCCCAGTCGGTGCCGGCAGCCTGGGTGCGCTCCCGCAGCACGCCGAACGCCTCCTCGGCGACGCCCCGCTCGCCCGCGTGGACGGCGGCCTCGACGAGCTCGCGCGCCGCGAGCCCCCACGCCAAGGGCGCCCACGCCGTCGGCTCTTGGCCGGCCGCGAGCGCCGCCGTGTAGTCGCCGAGGCCGTTGTGGAGCATTGCCTCGGCGTAGCGGGTGTAGCTGATCAGCATCGTTTCGCCGCGGGCGGTGGCGTCGGCGACGACCGCGTCGAAGAGCTTGCGCGCTTCTGGAGCACTGCCGCGAAGGGCGGCGAGATGGACCCGCGGATAAACCGTCGGCATGCCGGTCGCTGCGGCGAGCTCCTCCGCCTCGTCGAGCATCGCCTCCGCCGCGCGCACGCGTCCCTTGAGGAGGAGCGCGGCAGCGAGCGGGCCGAGCGTCTGCGGCAGCGTCGCCAGGGCGCCCGAGGCACGCGCTATGTCGATCTGCCGACTCAGGATCGAGACGTAGGCCTCGAGATCCCACAGCTCCAGGCACACGATCGTGATGACCTGGGGCAGGCTGCCCGGCAACTCGGCCGGCGACCGGTCGAGCGCCTCCCGGAGCAGCGCGGTGCCCTGCCGCCTCTCGCCACTGAGGTCGAGGGCGAGGCCGTCGAGGAGTAGGTCGGCGAGCTGGGGCGGATCGGGGCTGGGCGGAGCCGCGAGCGCGACGGCGGCCGCCGCGGTCATCTCCTCGTTGCTCGACGCCACGGCGATGGCGGCGGACAGCGCATCGAGGTGCGCGTCGCGGGCCATCCGGACGTCGAACCCATTCAGGTGCTGCGCAGCGCGGCGCAGCAGCGGCGGCGCGTCCATCCCGCGCTGGACGTTGAAGGCGATCTGGCCGCGCAGCCGCTCCACCTGCGCCGCGCGGAACGGATCGAGGCTGTCGGGATCGGCGCCCTGGAGCAGCTCGCGAGCCGCGTCTGGTTCGCCGGCGTATAGCCGCGCCTCCGCGGCGATCAGCGCGCGGTCAAGGCGGCGGTCGTGATCGGGAGTCAGTTCCACGGCGCGGGCCAGGAACGCTGCCGCGGCCGCCATCCCTCCCCGGGCGCGTGCTCGCTCGGCCGACCGCAGCAGCTCGGCGGCTACGTCCTCGTCCGCGCCGACGGCCGCCTGCGCACGATGCCACGCGCGTCGATCGGGATCGGCGCCCTCATCGGTGACCGCGGCGAGCGCGGCGTGCACTTGGCGCCGGTCCTCGGAGGACGCGGGCCGGTAGACCGCCGACCGTACGAGCGGATGGTGGAAGCGGACTCGCGAGCCGACCTCCAGTAATCCCGCCTCCTCCGCCGGCGCCGCCGCCACGGGAGCGAGCCCGAGCTCCTCGGCGCCCCGCCACAGCAGCGAGGGATCGCCGAGTGGCTCGGCAGCGGCCAGGAGCAGCAGCAGCCGCGTATCCGGTGGCAGGTCACGGAGCCGTCCGTGGAAGAGGTTGTCGGCGGGTCGCTCACTGAGCGAGACTGCGAAACCCCCCGCGAGCTGTCCGGGTCCTGCGCCGAGCGCCAGTTCGCGGAGCGCGAGCGGGTTGCCGCGCGCCTCGGCGATGATCTGCTCGATCACCTGCTCGTCGAGCCGGGCGTGCAGCACGGAGAGGAAGAGCGCCCGCGCGTCGGAATCGGACAGACCTTCGACCGGCAGCGTGGGCAGGGCGACGAGCTCACTCCGCACCATAGGCTCGCGTACGCCGAACAACATCGCGACCGGATCGCTTCCGATGCGCCGGGCCGCGAACGCGAGTGCCTGCGCCGAGGCACGGTCGAGCCATTGCGCGTCGTCGACCACGCAAATGACCGGGCCGTCGTCCGCGGCATCGGAGAGGAGGGTCAGCACGGCCATGCCGGCGCGCAGCGGGTCGGGCGAGCCCCCCGACCGTAACCCGAATGCCGCTTCCAGCGCCTCGCGCTGTGGCGGCGGCAGCCGCTCACGTCCGTCCAGCAGCGGCGCGCACAGCGCGTGGAGCCCTGCAAACGGGAGCTCCATCTCGAATTCGGCGCCCGTTGTCCGGAGCGCGCGAAATCCGTTCGCCCGCTCCAGCGCCCACTCCAGCAGCGAGGTCTTACCCACCCCGGCGTCACCGCGCACGACTAGCGCCGCGCCCGCACCCGCGCGTGCGCGCTGCAGGGCCTCAGCGAGGATCCCAGTCTCGCGTTCGCGCCCGCGCAACACGTTCCAAGTCTCGCACCCAGGGTGCGGGCCGGTTAGGCAATTCTTGCCGACGCGAGCGCGCTCTCCCGGTGAGACGGTGGCAGCACCTCGATTCAAGGAGCGTGCCATGAGCAGCACCGACCCCGCACTCGATCCGCGCCGTTGGCTCGCGCTCGCCCTGTTGGCGGTGGCGCAGTTCATCGTCGTGCTCGACGCGTCGATCATGAACATCGCGCTGCCGTCGATCGGCACGGAGCTGGATGTCTCGCAGGAGAGCCTGTCCTGGATCATCAATGCCTACGTCCTGACCTTCGGCGGTTTTCTGCTGCTGGGCGGCAGGCTCGCCGACCTCCTGGGCCGCCGCCGAGTGTTCGTCGCCGGGCTGGTGCTGTTCGCTGCGGCCTCGCTGGCCGGCGGGCTGGCTTCGTCGTCCTCGCAGCTGATCGCCGCGCGTGCCGTGCAGGGTCTGGGCGGGGCGCTGCTGGCACCGGCGGCCCTGTCGATCCTGACCACCCTGTTCGCCGCCGGCGCCGAGCGCAACAAGGCGCTCGGCGTGTGGGGAGCCGTGGCCGGCTCGGGCGGCGCCGCGGGCGTGCTGTTGGGCGGCGTGATCACCGAGGCGCTCGGCTGGGAGTGGGTGCTGTTCATCAACGTCCCGATCGGCATCGTCGCGGCGCTGCTGTCGTACCGCCTGATCGCCGAGAGCCGTGCCGACCTCGCGCAGCGCAGTTTCGACCTGCCCGGCGCCGCCACCGTCACCGGCGGCCTCACCGCCGCCGTGTACGGGATCGTCGAGGCCGAGTCGAACGGCTGGACCTCGACCAGGACGCTCGCGGTCTTCGCAGCCGCCGCCGTGCTGCTGGGCGCGTTCGTCGTGATCGAGCGGCGCGCGCTCGCGCCGCTGGTGCCGTTCCGGATCTTCCGGCTGCGGACCGTCGCGGGCGCGAATGTGACCATGCTGCTGGTCGGCGCCGCCATGTTCGCGCTGTTCTACTTCCTGTCGCTCTCGATGCAGCAGGTGCTCGGCTACTCGGCGCTCGAGACGGGGCTGGCCCAGCTGCCGCTCGCCGGCACGATCGTGCTGGCAGCGGGGGCGATCGCGCCGCTGGTCACCCGCGTGGGCAGCAAGCCGGTCACGCTCGCCGGTCTCGTTACCTTCGCCGTCGGGCTGGCCTGGTTCTCGCGCATGCCCGCCGACGCCGACTTCGTCACCGACCTGCTCGGCCCCTCGCTCGTCGTCGCCGTCGGGCTGGCCGCCACCTTCGTCTCGCTCACCGTCAGCGCGGTCGAAGGCATCGCCGAGAACGAGTCGGGGCTGGCCAGCGGGCTGATCAACACGACCCAGCAGATCGGCGGCGCGCTCGGCCTCGCCGTGCTGACCGCCGTCGCGACCGGGCGCACCGAGAGCGTGGCGGGGGAGGTCGCACCGGCCGTCGCCCTCAACGAGGGCTTCCAGTCCGCCCTGCTCGTGGCCGCCGCGATCGTCGTCGCCGCCGTCGTGCTGACCGCCGCGTTCGCACGCGGTTCACGGCCGGCGCCGGCGGCCGAGGATCCTGCCCTGGGGCGCGGCCTCGCCAGCGCGTGCTGCCAGCCGCGAACCGCGGTGCCCGCTGCACAGCGACCGGAGCCCCCGGCCGGCCCGGTCGCCGAGCAGGACGAGGCCATGCCCCGCGTGCTCACCCCGCAGGGAGAGTCCGGGTGACCCCGATCACGACGAAAGACGGGCACGAGGCCCTCGTGCCGGGTTTCAGCCCGCAGAACCAGGGCGAGTGGGCGATCGCGTGCGATCCGGACATCCGGCGCGGCCTCGCCTTTGCCGTGCAGGGCGCGGGTCATCCGGAGCGTCTCGTCGGGGCCCACGTCGCCGCGATCCTGCGCAACATCGGACCGGACGACGAGCTGGCTTCCACGTTGCGCTTCCTGGCCCTCGTGCACGACTCGATGAAGTGGGCGGTCCGCCGGGACATGCCGTGGTCGCCCGACAACGACCACGCCGTGCTGGCCCGCCGGGTCGCCGAGTCGCACACGAGCGACCCGCGGCTGTTGCAGACGACCGAGCTCCACGACGAGGCGTACTGGGTCTTCAGGAACTGCCCGAGCGATCCCGAGCCGCTCGACGCACTCCTGGCCCGCCTGCCGGACACCGAGCTGTACTTGCGTTTCGTCGAGCTCGACTCCACGACCGAGGGCAAGGAGCCGACGTTCCTGGTCTGGCTGCGCAATGAGCTCGCCCTGCGCGGCCTGCTCCCGGCCGGAAGGCCGGACCTGCCCGAGCGGGGCGGAGGTGGCCCGACCATCTTCCTGATCGAGTGGGCGACGGAGCCCGGCCATCAGGCGCGTTTCGGGACGGCCCTCGGGTCGGCGCTGCTGAGCGCTCCCGGTGCGGACGAGTGGGAGCAGGGCGAGGTACTCCGCAGCACCGACGGTGCGCGCGTCGTGCTGCTCGGTCGCGCGGCAATGCGGCCCGACCACGCGATGCTCCTTGGACGAACGTTCGCGCAGCGAGTCGTCGAGCAGGTAGACCAGACGGGCGTTCACATCCTGGAAGCCCGGGTGCTGGAACCCGGCTCGTGACCGCCTCCATCGGCCCCGTCACGCTCCTCGGTCGGCCCGGAGATGCCGCCGACTCCGCGCGTGACTTCCTGGTGCGCAACGGGGTTGCGCTGCGCTGGATCGACCTGGATCGCGACCCCCTGGGGGCCATGCTGCCTCATGAGGAGCTCGACGCAGCCTCGCTTCCGCTGGCGATCTTCGCTGACGGCAGCCGCCTCGAGGCGCCCCCGACGTACATCGAGCGCACCGCCGGCCTCGACTTCTCGACACTGGAGCGAGCCCGAGCGTCGAGGGCCTGGCACTCCGATCTGGCGACGGGCGCCGGACTCCCCACCCGCCCCGCGCACGGCGGGTATGACGTGCTCATCGTTGGTGCCGGGCCGGCCGGCCTCACCGCAGCTGTGTACGCCGCCTCGGAGGGCCTGCGCACCCTCGTCGTTGAGATGCACGTTCCAGGCGGCCAGGCGGCGACGAGCTCGAGGATCGAGAACTATCCGGGCTTTCCGGACGGCATCGGCGGCGGTGAGCTGGCCGCCCGGACCTATCGCCAGGCCCGGCGCCTCGGCGCCGAGTTCCTGATCGGGGCGGGTGCCCTAGCCGCGGCTGCCGGCGCGGAGGGAGAGATCGAGGTCGAGCTGGCGAGTCGCACCACCGTTCGCACGCGCAGCGTCATACTCGCCTTCGGGGTCGCCTACCGCGTGCTCGAGGCCAGCGGCCTCGACAGGCTGACCGGGCGCGGCGTCCACTACGGCGCGGCACCGGGCGAGGCGTCGACCTACCGCGACCGCCGGGTGGCCGTGGTGGGAGCAGCCAACTCCGCCGGGCAGGCCGCGCTCTCCCTCGCACACCACGCCGCCGAGGTCACCATGCTCGTGCGCGCCGACTCGCTCGAGCGGAAGATGTCGCGCTATCTGATCGATCGCATCGAGCGGCACGATCGGATCGCGGTGCTGACCGAAACCGCCGTGGCCGAGGTGCGCGGCCGGGAATGGCTCGAGGAGGTCGTGATCGAGGGCCGATCGGAGGAGTCGACCCTCCCCGCGGAGGGGCTGTTCGTGCTCATCGGGGCGGCGCCGCTGACCGCGGCAATCAGCGACTGGGTGCGTCTCGACGACCGCGGCTATGTCCTCGCCGGTCGCGATCTGCTCCAGGCGCAGGCGCGATCAGAGTGGCCACTCGAGCGCGATCCGTTCCATCTCGAGACGAGCCACCCAGGCGTCTTCGTGGCCGGCGACCTGCGCCACGGCTCGATCAAACGAGTGGCGTCGGCCGTCGGCGAAGGAGCGATGGCCGCCTCGCTCGTCCACTCGTTCCTCGCGGCGGCCTGACAGCTGCTCGCCGCCGCAACGTGCGAGGCTTCAGCCGACGACGGTAGACGCCGTCAACGCGCCGCGGCTGGAGTCGCCACAAACCGCTAGACGGGGGCCCGCTCAAGCGAACCCGTGGTGGTACGTATCCTTCAGGCCATGGGCAAGCCGGGCCCAGACGAAGGCATACGGGGGCCGGCCGGCCCTCCGGGCAAGGCACGCGCCTCCTCGATTTCGCCGACGAGCTGCATGACGACGTCGTGCTGTTCGTGAACGCGATCGCCGACCTGCACGGCACGCCTGACTAGCCAGGCCTTCAGCGAACGAACCGCCTGGGCGCGAAACATCGCCGCGCCGGTCCGCGACTTCCTTGGCACGGAGACGAGCGGCGCGGTGGCGCTGCTCGGCGCGGCGGTCGCCGCCCTCGCCTGGGCCAACTTTCCCGGCTCCGATTCCTACGAGGACTTCTGGAGCACGACGCTGTCGATCCGCATGGGAGGCGAGGCGCTCTCGCTCGACCTCCGGGAGTGGGTGAGCGAGGGCCTCATGGCATTCTTCTTCTTGGTCGTCGGGCTGGAGGCGAGGCGGGAGCTCGACATCGGGGCGATGCGGGAGCGGCGGCGCATCACCCTGCCCCTAACGGCCGCGGCCTGCGGTATGGCCGTGCCGGTGCTGATCTACCTGGCGGTCAACGCCGGTGGCGGCGGGTCGCACGGCTGGGGAGCCGCCATGTCGACCGACACGGCGTTCGCACTCGGAGTGCTCGCCCTGGTGGCGAGCGGGGCCACACGCCTGCGGGTGCGCCTGCTGACGCTCGTGGTGATCGACGACCTCGTGGCGCTGTTGGTGATCGCGACGGTCTACACCGAGGAAGTCGACGCGGTGGCGCTTGCGGTGGCCGGAGGTCTGTTCCTCCTGCTGATAGCGCTCCGCTACGCGCCGCTCGCCTGGCGTCCGCCGACCGTCGCCTTCGTCGGGGTGGGCGTCTGGGTCGCGCTGCACGAGTCGGGGGTCGACCCGCTGCTCGCCGGGCTGGCGGTCGGCCTCGCGGTCAGCGCGTACCCGCCGGGGCGAACCGACCTGGAGCGGGTGACCGAGCTCACGCGCTCGTTCCGCGAGCAGCCGACGCCCCAGCTCGCACGGTCGGCGCAGCTCGGCCTGACGTCCGCGATCTCGGCGAACGAACGGCTCCAGTACCGCCTGCACCCTTGGACGAGCTTCGTGATCGTGCCTCTGTTCGCGCTCGCGAACGTGGGCATCCAGATCGACGGGGATCTTCTCGAGGAAGCGGTCACGTCCCCGATCACCCTCGGGATCGTGCTCGGCTACGTGGTCGGGAAGCCGCTGGGAGTCGTCGCCGGGGCGTGGCTCGGCACCCTCACGGGCGTTCGCCCGACGCTGACCTGGCCTGTGATCCTCGGCGGCGGAGCCGTCGCCGCGATCCCGTTCACTGTCTCGATCCTGATCGCGGGGATCGCGTTCGACGGGCAGCAGCTGGAGGAGGCGAAGCTGGGCGTGCTGGCCGCCGCCATCCTGGCGTCGTTGCTCAGCTGGGCCGTGTTCCGCGTGATCGCCCGCCTCCCGGCACAGGTCCGCGCACGCCAACTGGCCGGCACCGCCGACGACCTGCTGGACCTCTCCGACGACGTGGACCCCGAGCGCGACCATGTCCGTGGACCCGACTCGGCGCCGGTCACCCTCGTCGAGTACGGCGACTACCAGTGCCCGTACTGCGGGCAGGCCGAGGTCGTGATCCGTGAGCTGCTCGACGAGTTCGGCGACGAGCTGCGGTACGTCTGGCGCCACCTGCCGCTGAACGACGTCCACGCGGACGCCCAGATGGCCGCCGAAGCGACCGAGGCGGCGGCGAGCCAGGGTGCGTTCTGGCCGATGCATGACAGCCTGCTCAGGGCCCAGGACGAGCTGACGCCGCCCGACCTGAGGCGGCACGCGGACGCGCTCGGGCTCGACGTGGAGTACTTCTGGGATGAGCTGCGCCGCCGTGAGCACGCCGAGCGCGTGGCCGACGACGTGGCGAGCGCCGACGCGAGCGGCGTGGCGGGCACCCCGAGCTTCTTCATCAACGGCCGACGGCATCATGGCGCCTACGACATCGACACGCTCAGGGCCGCGGTCCGTGCCGCCAGGGCGAGGGCGCCCCGGACGGCCGTCCCGCGCTAGTCCTCGTCCCGCAGCAGGTGCGATCCCATCAGCGTGTGGTGGGCCGTCAGTGATGGGCGCGGGGCCGTGACGACTTCGAGACGGGCTACGCGAACCCGCCGATGCGCGCATTGTTCGGCGTGTCCGCCGAGTCGAGCTTCGGTCGTCGTCAGCACGTCACGCGCCTCCCCCGAGCACGAGCGGGCACCTCGATATGCCCAACGAGATTGACGTGCGTTGTCACGCGACGTGGGCGGTTTGCGCGGGTCGCCTGGTCTTCCGTTCCTCCAGCATCGATAACAGCACTCGGCGAACCGTCGCGTCGAGCTGCTCCTCGTCCTGCGAGTCTCGGCTCGCAGCCGCGAGGATGGCGTCGTAGTTCGGCCGCTCGTCCGAGGTCGCGTTTGCCAGAACGAATCGGCGCAAGGAATCGATCGCCTCGCTGAGTCGCGCGGCCGGCTGCCCCAGTCCCATCGCGGCTCGCCAGGGAGCGTCCGAGTGCGCATCGGCCAGCACCGCCGCGATGCGGTCGGGACCGTGGTCCAAGGCTTCGGCGACCGCCTCTGCCCAACCGGTGAGAACGGTGAGCTCATCGGATTCGAGCACGCGCCCGGCATGCGTTCGGGAGGGCGGGTGCGATGAACGCGAGGCCACGCCTGCGGCACTGATCTGGTGAACCGCCGCGTCGAAGCACGCCGTTCCGTTCTCAACCGGCCAGCGGCCGTCCGCGCTGCGCCGGGTTGCGCGGTCCGCGCACACCGTGAGTAAGACAGCGTGCGCCCCCGCTTCGAGCGGGATCTCGCGGACCCCTCTGGATGGGTCCTTCCAGAGAGCTACGACCGGCGAGACGTCGCGTTGATGGGGACGCGAGCGCTGGACCATTCCATAGGAGGTCAGTGTCAGGACGGCCGAGCCGGGGTCGTCGGCGAGGACGCTTGCATACCGTGCTGCCCAGCGGGAATTGAGCTGCGGTCCGTCCAAGAGACCTGTCAGCACGACCGTCGGGCCCACCGAGCGCATTAGCTCCGCGATGTGACCGTTCTGCGCGAGGTCCTCGCAGACAAGCGCCGTGAGGGTGAGCTCGGCGACTTGCACGAACTGGATCGCGCGGCGTGGGACGTCCATCGCTTCCCACCAGCGAATGCGTGGGTGAAGGACGCCTCCGAGGTGGTATTGGTAGACCTGCGATTCGTCGAGCGACCAGCGGTGGTGCTTGTCCTGGCGGATGTGAAACCACTGTGGCCGTTCGTCGCCGGGCGGCGCTCCTCCCTTCTCGAATGCCGGGTCCACACCAATGTGAATCCAGTTACGAGGGAAGCGCTCCGGCTGCCGTGAGTGCTGGCGCACGCCCGCTTGTACGACGGCGACCCCATGTTGATGCAGGAGGGCCTCGAGGTCGTCGAGCTCCCGCTCGTCGACTGCGCTTTCGGGCAGGCAGACGACGTCGACGCTTCCTGCCTCCTCGCGTGCGGCGATCAGCACGCGGTCTAGGAGGTCGAAATCGAGACCTTCCTGCGGCGCAAACTCGAAGAAACCGAATGGCTCCTTCGCCGGTCTGTGCACCGGCTCCTCGATCGGCCGGAAGTCCGACGCCCGCACGCGCAGGGGCCACGGGAGCAGGAGCAGCGTGGCGAACTCCGACTGTAGGTCCGTACCGCGGTGACGGGTGGGCACCTTGTTCCAGTGCGCCTCGATGCCGGGACCCTGGATGCAGGCATAGCGCGAGAACGCCGGACGTCCGCTTGGTGGCGTTCGCACCTTCGGCAGCACACGCAATTGGCGTGGGTCCACGCGAGCGATCGACCCGGTCCGCGCGAGGCGCTCACGGCCGCGGGCCCGATAGACACAGGCGGCGGCATCGAAGGTGTCAAGCGCGACACCAAGACCGGCGCACGCTTCGTCCGCGACGGCGTGGAGCGTCAACAGGGAGTCGCACAGTCTCCGGTCGCGGCACTCGGCCAGGTCCTCGAGCGTGCTCTCGGCTCGTTCCCGAACAACGCCCCACACGTCGAGCACTAGGTCGGGAGGCGTCCCGCGGTGATGCTCCGTCCACGCGCCCCACCCAACGGCCGCCTCGGCGACCAACTCGGCCCAGCCCGGATACCGACGAGGCGGCCACTCAGTCGCCGACAGCGCGAAGCGGAACGCCTCCGACCGTCCCAGGATCAGGTTCGCAAAGGCGAACACGTCCGGCGGCCAATCGAGCAGCTCGTCGCTGACGGGACATCCGGCTGCGGCCTGCCACGTCGATGCCAGCGTCGGCGCCCTCATGCCTTCCTCCGCCCGGTCGTGTCCACCGGGGATTGCCGCGTCCCGTTCGGCGACCGCCGGCACGGTTGCGTTGGTGCCCGCCTCGGGGATGGACGGCATGACGAAGTCGTAAGAAGTCATGCCACCAGCGTCCCGCTCCCTCTGAGACATCGCACCCGGGTGAATCCCTGGTCACGGGTTTCGACGGGCCCGACCCCGCCGCACCACCCTGGTATACCTGGAGTCGACCCGCTACCGCACTGGAAGGTCTGAAGTGGCCGGTGGCCCCCTGCCGAGTAGTGGTTCGCCGCCCGCGCTACAGGGCCGGCGTACCGAATGCGACGTGTTGGACCGACTGCTCGCCGACGTGCGAGGCGGGCAGAGCCGGACGTTGGTCGTACGCGGCGAGGCGGGAATCGGCAAGACCGCGTTGCTCGACTACCTCGCGGAGCGCGGCGGGGGGTGCCGCATTGCGCGCGCGACGGGCGTTGAGTCGGAGATGGAGGTGCCGTGCGGAGCCTTGCATCAGCTCTGCGGGCCGATTCTCGACCGCTTGGAGCGTCTCCCCGAGCCACATAGGAATGCGCTCGAGGCGGTCTTCGGCCGCAGCGTCTCCGGGGTGTCGCCCGATCGGTTCGTCGTCGGGCTCGCGGTTCTGAGCTTGCTTGCCGATGCGGCCGAAGAGAGGCCGCTGGTTTGCCTGGTCGACGATTCGCAGTGGCTCGACCGGGTCTCGTTCGAGGCGCTCGCCTTCGTTGCGCGGCGAGTGGTCGGCGAGCGTATAGCGCTGGTGTTCGGCGTGCGCGAGCCGGGCGACGGGTCGGAGCTGGAAGGTCTGCCTGAGCTCGCGGTGGGCGGGCTGAGCGAGGTCGATTCCCTCGCGCTGCTGGACTCGGTCCTGGTGGGCCCGGTGGACGAGCGAGTGCGCGCCCGCATCGTTGCCGAGACGCGTGGGAACCCGCTCGCATTGATCGAGCTGCCGCGTGGGCTGACACCGGCCGAGTTGGCGGGCGGGTTCGGGGCGCCGGACACCATGCCGCTGGCGAGCCGAATCGAGCGCGGCTTCATGGGGCGGCTCGAGCCGCTCCCGCCGCAGACCAGACGACTCTTGCTCACGGCGGCCGCCGAGCCGGTCGGCGATGTCACGCTGCTGTGGCGCGCTGCCGAGTTGCTCGGAATCCCTGCCGATTCGGCGGCGCCGGCGGAGGCGGAGGGACTGATCGAGATCGGAACGCGGGTTCGCTTTCGGCATCCGCTCGTGCGCTCCGCGGCCTGTCGTGCGGCCGGTTTGGGGGAGCTGCAGACGGCTCACTGGGCGCTGGCGGAGGCGACGGATCCGGACCTGGACCCCGACCGGCGTGCCTGGCATCGAGCGCTCGCGGTGACGGGGCCCGACGAAGCGGCGGCGGACGAGCTGGAGCGCTCGGCGGCGCGTGTACAGCGCCGCGGCGGCGTGGCAGCCGCGGCGGCGTACCTTGAACGGGCGGTCGAGCTGACCCCCGATCCCGCGTCGCGCGGGGAGCGCGCGCTGGTCGCCGCGCAGGCGAAGCTGGACGCGGGGGCCCCGGAGAACGCCGTGGAGCTCCTGGCCGCCGCCCGGCTCTGCCCGCTCGACGAGTTACAGCGGGCGCGGCTGGAGCGGCTCCGCGCGCGAGTGGTCTTCTCCGGCAGCCGCGGGAAAGAGTCCGTGCCGTTGCTCGTCGGAGCCGCCCGGCGACTGGAGTCGCTGGACGCCCGGTTGTCGCGTGAGACATATCTCGAGGCGCTCGGAGCGGGCATATACGCCGGCCGCCTGGGTGACGACGAAGCGCTTCGGCGTGCCGCGCGTGCGGCTCTTGCCACCGCCGTCGGGCCAGGGCCGCCAACGTCGGTTGACCGGCTCGTCCATGGCCTAGCGGTCTGGCTGACCGACGGCCACGTGGCGGCGATCCCGTCGCTTCGTGCGGCGCTGGATGCCTTTGTGCGCGACGAGGAAGACGGCGCCGAGGTGCTGCGCTGGTTTTGGCTGGTCGCTCCGGTGGCGCTCGAGCTGTGGGACACCGACGCGTGGCATGAACTGTGCACTCGCTCGCTTTCGACGGCACGCGATCTGGGTGCGCTCTCGGCTCTCTCGACAGCGCTGATCTACAACGCGGGCGTTCTGGTGCACGAGGGACGGTTCGCGGATGCGGAGGCGCTCAACCAGGAGGCGGTTGCGATCAATGAGGCGGCCGGGAACCCGCCGCAGACATATACAGAGCTCGCGCTTGCTGCCTGGCGAGGTCGCGAGAAGCCGGCGCTGCAGTTGATCGAGCACGGCATCGAGGACGCGAGCGCGCGCGGGGAGGGTCGTACGGTCGCGCTGGCGGAGTACGGAAGGGTGGTGTTGTACAACGGGCTCGGGCGCTATGAGCAGGCGCTTGCCGCGGCACGACGGGTCTGCGAACACGAGGATCTCGCTCTGGTCGGATGGACTTTGCCTGAGCTGATCGAGGCCGCCGCCCGCACCGGCGACCGCGCGGTCGCCGCGGGCGCCATGTCGCGGCTCGAGCAGCGAACGACAGGTGCGAAGACGGCCTGGGCACGCGGCATCTTCGCCCGCTGTCGCGGTCTGGTGAGCGACGGCAACGCCGCGGATGCGCTCTACCGAGAGGCGACCCAGCAGCTCGCCGGCTCTCGCACCGAGCTTCATCTTGCGCGCACGCAGCTGGTGTATGGCGAGTGGCTGCGTCGCGAGCGACGCCGCGTCGACGCGCGCGAGCAGCTGCGTGCGGCGCACGACTTCTTCGATCGCGTCGGCGTGCGCGGGTTCGCCGAGCGCGCCCGGCGGGAGCTCTTGGCCACCGGGGAGACGGTGCGAAAGCGCTCGCCCGAAACGCGCGACGACCTGACCCCGCAAGAGGCGCACATCGCTCGGCTAGCCCACGAAGGGCGCACCAACCCAGAGATCGGGGCTGAGCTCTTCATCAGCCCGCGCACCGTCGAGTGGCATCTCGGCAAGGTGTTCTGGAAGCTCGGCATCAGCTCCAGACGAGAGCTGCGCGACGCCTTGCCCCACGGCGGACGACAGGCCGCGGCGGTCTGACCCTGACCCGCGCTCAGCTCTCGTGACTGTGCGCCGGCCTCGGGCGCACTCGTCCGGGGAGCCAGTAAAAGAGGATCAGGAACGCGTAGAGCGCGATTCCGGTTGCGGGGCTGAACGCTCCGAGGACTGCGCCGGTCCCGTAGAGGACCGGTCCGAGGATGAAATATACGGCCGAGCCCGGCTCAAAGTCCGAAACGGCGCTACGGCTGCTCGCTCCGGCCGCCGAATCAGAGCCCGCCGCCGCGCCCGAGGCCGAGCTCCGTCGGCAGGCCGAATCACTCAAACAGCTCGGGTGAGGCGAAGGCGCTGATCGGGGACCTCGTCGCGTTTATGGGATCAGCACGGCCTTCCCGACGGTGGCGCGGCTCTCGAGGGCCCTGTGCGCGGCTGCGGCGTCCGCGAGTGGGAAGCGGCTGATCAGCGGGACCAGGTGCCCGGCGGCCGCTTGCGCCAGCGCCCTGGCCTCGAGCTCGCGCTTTCGGTCCGGGCTGCCGATGTCCGGGCCAAACCCGCTGGTGACCGTGAGCGAGCGGGTGAAGATGTCCATCGTCGTCAGCTTGGTCGGCCCGCCGGATGACCAGCCGAACACAAGCATGCGGCCGCCGGGCTCGAGTAGCTCGAGCGCTTGGCGTCCGAGCTCGCCGCCGACTCCGTCTAGGACGACGCTCACCTCGCGCCCCTGGAGGGCGTCGCGGACGCGCTCGGGCCAGTCGGGGGACAGGTAGTCGACGGCCGCTGTCGCTCCGAGGTCCCGGACCCGCTCGGTCTTCTCGGTGCCGCCTGAGACGCCAACCACGCTCGCGCCGGCGTTGCGCGCGGCCTGGATGAACAGGGCGCCGAGGCCGCCCGCGGCGGCCGTCACGAGCACCACGTCCTCGGCGCGCAGCGCGGCGGTATCGAGTATCGCCGTCGCCGTGCGCCCGGTGCCGATCATCGCCACCGCCGCGTCGGCGTCGAGCCGAGCCGGAATCTCGTGGAGCGCCGCGGCGGGCGCCAACGCCTTCGCGGCGTAGCCGCCGCTCGCAAGCCCCAGATGGGCGACCACTCGCCGGTCGGCCCACGACTCGTCGGTGCCGGCGCCGACCGCCTCGACGACGCCCGCGACCTCGCGGCCGGGCACCATGGGCAGCTCCGGGCGGGCGTAGTACTCAGGCCCCTCCCCGTTGCGGATCGCGGTATCGATCAAGTGCACGCCGCTGGCCTCGACGGCGATCCGCACCTGGTCGGACGCGGGACTGGGATCGGGAAGCTCCTCATAGCGGAGCTTCTCGGGCGAGCCGAACTCGTACTGGCGAATCGCGTGCATGGCGGGCTCCTACCGTGCTTTGGTGGCGGTCTCGATCGCGGGCGAATCGACCGTGCGCGCGAGCTGCCCGTGGGCGTCGACTCCCCAGGACACGATCCGCTCGGGATGGATCCTTATCAGCGGGCGAGGAGACAGGACCACCTCCGCGCGACCCCGCACCTCGACGCCGCGCGGGCGCCACGGATCGGTGCTCGCCAGGTCGTCGATCACGATCGAGGCTCGTCCGCTCCGCTCGACGTCGCGGTACTTCTTCGTCCGCTCGAGGTCATGCCCGCGCACGTCAATCGAATCGTGCGCCGGCTCGTAGCGGAAGCCGACCGGCACCACGTGTGGGGTGCCGTCCTTGCCGACCGTGGCGATCCGGGCGAGGCGCCGCACCCCGCCGCGCAGGTAGTCGAGCTCGCCTTTCGTGAACACGCTCATCGGCTCCTCCGGCGCGGTCAGCGGTCCTCGCCGCGCCGCAGGCGCTCGAGAATCGTGTCGATGCGGCGCTGCGCATCGCCTCTGTCGGTGACCGCCAACATCGCCTCTCCGGCGGTGGCGGCCCACGGGACGAGCACGTCGAAATCCAGCGCGCGGATCAGCTCGAGGCTCTCGACATAGCGGCTCCGGTCGCTCGACGGCAGCACCGCGGCCACCCACTCACCCTCGTCGAGGTAGATCGTGTCCCCGGTGAACAGCAGGCGATGCTCGCCGCTGTCCCAGAGATAGGCGGTCGCCCCGCTCGTGTGTCCAGGCGTCGGAATCACCTCGAGGTCCTCATCGAGCGCGTGCCGCTTGGAGAAGGTCGCGCGGACGCGGTAGGTCTCGGCGACGGACCGCCGCTCCCGTTCGTGCACGAACAGCGGCGCATCGAGCCCCTCGGACGCGAACAGGGCCTCGTGTCTGTGGTTCAGGTAGTGGCGCGAGATCCCACCGAGACGCTCGATCGCCGAGCCGGCCGAGCCGAGCGTGGTGGTGCTGTAGACGAGCAAATTGCCGGGCTCGCGGCGCAGCAGAAAGGCGCGAACGTGAAGCGCCGGCGCGAACGGCAGCGACTGAGGCGTCGACGCGTAGAGGCCAGCGATCCCGGTTTCCATCGAGCCGTTGGCCGCAGCTGCCTTGGAGGCCTGCGCCGGCAGCCCGTGGCGCGCCACGGCGCGATCGTAGTTCAGCCGCAAGAGCTCGATCACGTCGCGCACGTCGGCCTCGTCCCGGATCGCGCGCGCGGCCGGTCCGGGCCGGCCGGGAAACACGGGATGGTCGACGACTCGTCCTTCCTCCCGCAGGGCGATGCCGACCTGCTTCGGGAACGAGAAGTGCGCGGCGTAGTCGCCATGGAGATGGCCAAGCTCCCGGCGACCGAGCCGGAAGGCGAACTCGCCGCGGCGGCCCGCGCCCGCCACGACCCCGGGCCAAGAGGTGACCTCCGCGGTGATCCGCTCGCTTGGTGTCTTGATGGTGGCCATCACGGGCTCCTGTCGGTCGCGTCGTCTTCACGCGGAAGACTACAAGTTCAAGTGAACTTGAAGTCAAGCCCGAGATGTGATTGCCTGCGCGCATGGCCCAGCTGCTTACGATCGGCGAGGTGTCGCGGCGAAGCGGCGTCGCCTCCTCGGCGCTGCGCTTCTACGAGGACCGGGGCCTGATCTCATCAGAGCGCGCCGGCTCGGGCCACCGCCGCTATCGGCGACCCGTGCTGCGGCGAATCGCCTTCATCGTCTTCGCCCAACGAGTGGGGCTGAGCCTCGACGAGGTCGCTGCGGAACTCGCCAAGCTCCCTCCCGACAGGGTGCCAACCCGCCGTGACTGGTCGCGCCTGTCGAGTAGGTGGAGCGCCAGGATCGATCAGCGGATCGCCGAGCTCGAACGCCTCAAGCTCGGCCTCACGGAGTGCATCGGCTGCGGCTGCCTCTCACTCGACCGCTGCAAGCTCGCGAATCCCAACGACCGCGCGGCCCGTCGCGGCCCCGGGCCCCGCTACTGGATCGGAGACCGCCCGCTCAGCGGGTGACGTCGCGGGGCGCATGGCGGGTTGCCGCCTTGGCCAGCCGCTCCTCACGCCAGCAGCCTCACCCAGGCTGTGGTCAGGGAATCGAGGACCGTGGCGCGCGTGACCGCCGCGTCTTCGATCCACCACAGGACCAGTGCGGCCATTCCCATGCTCATCAACTCGGCGAGGGGCTCGAGCTCGCGTCGCGGCACCGGGGTCGCGGCGAGCGAGCCGATCAGCTCGACCAGCACCGCGCGCGCCCTCGCGTGCACCTCGCGTCGTCGGGCGGCGATCTCAGCGCCCCCGCCGGTGTCGCGAAACAGCATCTTCCAGGCGTAGGAGCGGGCCTCGACATAGTCGAGCCAGAGTTCGAGCACGGCGCGCAACCGCTGTTCTGTGCTGCCCTCCGCGGGGATCGAAGCGACGAACCCGGCCAGGTCGTCGCGGTGACGGTCGAGCAGAGCTAGGTAGAGGTCGCGCTTCGAGTCGAAGTGGCGGTAGACGATCGGCTTGGTCACGCCGGCCGCGGCGGCGATCTCGTCGAGGCGGGTCGCGTCGTAGCCGCTATCGCCGAAGAGCCGCCCCGCCGCCTCGACGATCAAGGCACGGCGCTCGGCGATCGGGAGACGTTGTCGCCGCACGGCACACATAGTTACTCGTCAGTAACTTAGCTGGTAGAGTTGACAGAAACCAAAGCCGGAAGGAGCAATCCGATGCTGAGCGAGAACGCGCCGACCGAAACAGCCGATGCCATCCTTGACGAAGACGCGCTGCTGAGCCGAAACCGCGGCGATGTCGAGGACCCGATCCACCGGGTCTCGTACAGCTTTCGGCACGACGGGTCGGACCTGTGGGTCTACACCTGGCTCGAGGCCGGGGGTCATCTGCCCGAGCACTACCACCCCTCGCTCGAAGAGCACTGGCAGACGCTTGAGGGCTCGGCGCGGGTCAAGCTCGCTGGCACCTGGCACGACCTCGTGCCGGCCGACGGGCCGCTGACCGTCGCGCGCAACGCTCGCCACGAGCTCAAGAACGAGAGCGGCCGGCTCGCCCGGATGCGGACCAGGGTGACCCCGGCCGGCCGGCTCGAGGAGTTCCTCACCGAGAGCGCCCGTGCGGCGCGCGAGGGCCTATACACCGCCCGCAATATGCCGACTAGCCTGCGCGGTGCGAGCTGGATCGCGGAATTCGCCCTGCGGTTCCGAGACGAGACGGTGATGACCACGCCCCCAGCTGCGCTGCAGCGCCTCGTGCTTCCGTTGCTAGCGCGCTTCGCGCGCCCGATCTGACCACGCTCGCGTGAGCCGGGACGACCGACCACCGGTTCGCCCGCCGCCGCGTTGGATCCTGATTGTCCATATCCGGTAGGGCACAGGCGCGCCCAGGTCGCGTTGGAGCGGCTCCCGTCGTTAGGCCCGTGTCGATATGCAGTCGTCGCCCAACGCATGACGTCGCGGAGACCCTCGAGTACGAGCCGCCGGTGTGGACGAGTCCGAGGCCGCCCGGACGCAGGCCGGGTGGTGGCATGGCAAGCTCGCCGCTTGAGCTCAATGCCAACGAGGAAACGGAGGAGATGTGACGGTTAGAGAGATCATCGAGGGGCATCCGCGGCAATCCAGCCTCGCTCGCGACCTGACGTTCCGCTGCATCGACAACTGCTTCGACTGTGCCGCCACGTGCATCAGCTGCGCGGACGCCTGTCTCGGCGAGGCGGACGTGCTGGAGCTGGTGAGGTGCGTCCGGCTCAATCTCGACTGCGCCGACGTCTGCGACGCGGTTGGCCGCGTTGTGACCCGACAGACCGAAACCGACATCGGCGTGGTCCGCGCGGCGATCGAGGCATGCCTCGTGACCTGTCGTGAGTGCGCCGAGGAGTGCGAGCGCCACGCGGTCCACCATGATCACTGCCGCGCCTGCGCCAAAGTTTGTCGCAGCTGCGAACAGGCGTGCAGCGACCTGCTCGCCTCTATCGGCTGAGCCGCAGCCTGAGCTACGTCGTTGCCGCATGTCCCGCGATGGCGTTGCCCGTTCGGCCCTGCCGTCCATGAGACCGGCGCGGCGATCGGAACTCATCTCCGTGACGCTAGGCACCGCTCGCGGGAGCCGAGTCCCACCTGCGAAGGTGTCGTCGCCGCCCAACGCGTTCCCAAGGCACGATACTGGGGGAGCGATGTCGCAGGACAACGTGGAGCTCGTCCGGAAGATCATCGCGGCCGTGCCCGATTGGCACGCGGTCAGCGCGCTGCTGCATCCCGACGCCCGGTTCGATCAGACCCGTATCCCAGATGGCGGCGTCTACGACGGCCGCGAGGCGTGCGGCCGCTTCTTCGAGCGCTGGTTCGGGACCTGGGACGAGATACGGATGACGCCCGAGCGGTTTATCGAAGAGGGCGACCGCGTGCTCGCCCTGATGACCATCGAGGGCCGCGGCAAGGGAAGCGGAGTACCGGTGGTGATCCGCTCGGCCGATCTCTTCACGATTCGCGACGGCAAGATCGCCTCGCTCGTCGGCTACCCCGATCGCGCCGAGGCCCTGGCCGACATGGGCGTATCGGAGTAGGGCGCCTCACCCCGCCCTCTCCCTCGCGGACCACGCCGCCGAGGTCACCATGCTCGTGTGCGCCGACTCGCTCGAGCGCAGGATGTCCCGCTACCTTCTTGAGACGAGCCACCCAGGCGTCTTCGTGGCGGGCGACCTGCGCCACGGCTCGATCAAACGAGTGGCGTCGGCCGTCGGCGAAGGAGCGATGGCCGCGTCGCTGGTCCACTCGTTCCTCGCCGCGGTCTAGTCGAACCTTCGTCCGCAATCAGCCCCCGGCGACGCAGATGCGCAAGCCGGTCCTAGGACTGCTGATTCAGCGGCGGGTCCGAGTCGTCGTAGATGCGGGCGGCGGAGAGCTTGCCGCTGTCGCCGCGGACGTAGACGGCGATGCCGGCTTCGGGTGGCAACTCCGTCCGGCCCCAGGAGACCACGTTGTACTCAAGCGCGCACGCGCGGCCGTCGTCAAACACGGCGCAGTGCTCCAGCGGGATGCCGCCACCGTTCGAAAAGAACAGCTCGTAGAGCGCGCGAAGCTGCTCGGTGCCGCGGTGGATATAGGCATCGCCGGCAGGCTCCCGCACATAACCATCGGGCTCGAACGCCGCGACGGCCGCCTCGACGTCGCCGGCCGCGAGTGCGCGCTGGTAATCGCCGACGATGTCGGGCTCCTGAACCTCGCCGGAGGGCTGGAGCAGCGGTGGGCGGATTGCATGACGACCGGTCAGCGGCCAAGTGCTGAAGTAGATGCGGACCTCGATGATGCGGCCGTCGTCGTTGCGGTCGGCGGCGAGGGCCAATGGAAGCTCGATGCGTCCATCGTCGCTGTCGATGTGAAGGACGACTTCCTCGACGCCGCCCCGAGGCAGGACGATGAAATTGACGTCCTCGACCCCGACGTTGCGCTCGTTCAGCCACATCTTGGTGTCGGTGACGAATTGCCCGAATGCCAGGGCACCCTTGATGCGTCCGCGCACCGGGTGATGCAACTCGGGCTCCGCCGCGAATGAGCCGACGAGAGCGTCGACCTCCCCGGTCATCAGGCCGTCGAAATAGGGCACGGCCGCGAGGTGCTCTCTTCGCCGCCTGTCGTGCAGGCGCTCCAGGGCAGGGGCAGAGAACAGCTCGGCCGCCCAGGGCATGCGACAAGCATCCCAGACGACCGCCGCCCGGCCTGGCAATCGATTGCGCTTCGCTCTCTCTCTTCGCGCGAGGAGCGAGACGTCGTGTAGGTACGGCGGGTCCAGTAGTTACGCGACGAACTGCTGGCCGCCGTCGATGTCGTATGTCGCGCCGGTGAGGGCGGTGTTGGTCATGAGGTGAACGGCGAGCGCGGCGACGTCGGCCGGTCCGACCACGCGCCCGATGGGGAGCGTCTTGCGCAGCTCGTCCCGCCTGGCGTCGAGTCCGTCGCCGAGCAGCGATGCCGACAGCGGGGTGTCGACGAAGCCGGCGGCGATGAGGTTGACGCGCATCGGGGCGAGCGCCAGCGCGAGCGCCGCCGTGAACGGGGGCAGCACGGCGGTCGCCGCGGAGACGATTCCGAGCTCGCGGCTGATCTTCCGGCCGCCGGTGCCGCCCATCAGCAGCAGCGTGCCGCCAGGTCTCATCTTGCCGCGGGCGTTGCGCGCGACCTCGAGCGCCAGCACCGCGTGGTCGCTGAGCGCGTCGCGCAGGTCGGTTGAGTCCATCTCGAGCAGCGGCGCGTAGTGCGGGCCGGGGCCGGTGACCAGCACGTGGTCGATCCGGTCGGGCAGGCCGTCGAAGAACTGCTTCAGCGCTGCCGCGTCGGTGGCGTCGAAGGCGGCGGTGCTGCGCGCGTCGACGTCCAATGCTGCCTGCTTGAGCCGCTCGGGATTCCGGCCGGTGAGAATGACGTCGGCACCCTCACTGCGGGCGCGGCGGGCGGTCTCGAGGCCGATGCCGGCGCTGCCACCGATCAGGACGACGGTCTGGCCGAGCAATGCCGGCCCGCGGGCACTGGAGACGGCCCGGGCTCCGGTGGTCATGTTTCTCCCACAGGGTTCAGCCGTCGGGAGTCGACTCGACTATCCCTCGCCCGAGGGACCGTTCGAGGTCGCTGTGTCACCTGGTCGATGTAGAACTCGGTGCGCGCGATCGCCTCATGGTCGAAGCGCGCGAGTCCTGAGGCGATTGCCTCGATCTCGGCGCGCGGTGTCAAGGGTCGATCCATATCAGTCCTCCCACTCCCTCTCCGGAGGCCGTTCCCTGACCTCCTGCAGCAGCCACCCGTTGCCATCCGGGTCGCTGAACGAGGCGTAAGTCAGGTAGGGGCGACGCGCCGGGTCCGGACCCGGCAGAAGCTCCCCGCCGTCGCGGTGGAACAGCTCGCTGACCTCGACACCGCGGCCGATGAGGTCCTCACGCGCCGCCTCGATGTCTGAGACGACCAATTCCAAGCGCTGAGCCGAACCAGGCTCGGCTGTGGTGAGGCCCTTCCCAAAGGAAACCGAGCACGCCGAGCGCGGAGGCGTGAGCTGGACCCCCCGGATGTCGTCGCCGAAGACGAGGTCCGCGTCCAGCCGCCATCCGAGGCTTTGATAGAAGCTCTTTGCCCGATCGACATCGGAGACGGGCAACGTCACCACCTCGAGCTTCATATCGATGGTCCCCACCTCCGGGACCTCAGTCGAGCGGTTGGTGCTCGCGTCTGTGCTGCTCATGTTGACCTCCGTCGGTTGGGCGCGCGATAACAGGGTGACCCTCGACCGAGAACGCGCCCCGTGGGGTGTAGCCAACCTTCCCCCCATCGGGGAACGAAAGTCAAGGTGCGCGGGGGTATGCCAGGGCGCCTGCTGGTCGTGCTCCCCCGAGGTGTCGGCTCCGCTCCCCGACAAGGTTTGCGAAGTGGTCGGATCGAACTCGAAACCGTTGGTGGCGGAACATTCGGTCCCTCGTGGGTTCGAATCCACCCGGTTCGTTGATGTCGTGAGTCGCGACATGGGTCCCACTTGAGTCGCGACATAGGTCACCCTTGGGAGCCCGGCCAGCGGCCGGGCTGTCTGTCTCGGTTGCGCCAGTAGGAGCGCGCCGGATCGATGTCGTGGGTGGAGAGCACCTCGCCCGTGGCGAGCTCAACGATGCTGACCACCTTCTCGTCGGCAAGCGCCATCACGCGCTTTCGCGCGTGGGCGCTGCCGATCCCGAGGTGGTGCATCCGCCCGGCGCGGCGGAAGCTGATCTTGCCCTTGGCGTCGATGCGGTCGTAGCGCACCCGGTAGTGGGTCGCCGCGCGCCCGCCGGCGGGCTTCGCCTGGGGCGTGGCTCGGTATGCCTGGTTCGGGGTGATGCGCCCGAGCGCCCGGTGGGGGCGGCGCTCGTTGTAGTAGGCCCGAAACGTGTCGAGCTGGCCCTGGAGCTCGGCGAGGGTGGCGGCGGGCGGCCTCGCGGCGAGCCAGCGCTTCAGGGTCTGATGAACGCGCTCGATCTTGCCCTGCGTCTGCGGGTGGCCAGGGGAGCCGTTCTTTTGGTGAATGCCGAGAACCGCCAGCAGGTATTCGAAGGCGTTTCGCCCACCGGTGAAGCGCGAGGTGTAGACGCAGGCGTTGTCGGTCAGCGTCGACGCCGGCGGGCCGTGGTGGCCGACCGCCTCGAGAAACGAGGCGACGACTGTCTCGCCGCCGACCGGCTGGTGGGCGGTGCAAGAGAGCAGGTAGCGGGAGTGGTCGTCGAGCCAGTTGAGGATCTCGACGTCGGTCCCGTCGACCAGGCGCCAGTGCGTGCAGTCCGACTGCCACATCTCATTGGGCTGGGCCGCCTCAAAGCGCGCATAAGAGCTACGCGGCCGCTTGCGCGGCTCGGGGGCGATCAGGCCTGCCTGGTGCAGGATCCGGCGGATCGTGGAGGTCGACGGAGCGCGATGTCCGTCCTGCGCGAGGTGCCAGGCGATCGTCACGGGACCCGCGTCGAGGCCCTCGCCCCGAAGTTGCACTCGCAACTCGATGACTCGCTCGCGGATCGGCTGGGGAGTCTGGTTCGGCGTGGTCTTGGGCCGCCGCGATCGCGGCTCCAGGGCCTCCAGCCCTCCCTCCCGATAGCGCGCCAGAAGCCGTTGAAGATGGCGGCGGGAGAGCCCCACCTCTGCGGCGGCCTCCCCCACGGTTACCCGCTTGGACAAGACCTTCAGTACGGCCACACGAGCACGGGACATCCCGAGACATTCAGTCCCGGTGAGGACGCCGACCCGGTACCCGGCCCTCCGGCCGGCCCTCCGGGCCAGCCTCCAGCCCGACTACCGGACCCGGGTGTGACAGACGCCCCGACTCAGCGGCGACCTATCACCCGTGACATATGTCTTGGTGTCGGACACACCCGGTTCGTTGAGCTCAGATCAGGCCGGCTGAGCGCGGATATCCGATGCCCCACCGAAACGGAGCGAACTGTTCCCTCTCGGCCACTCCCAGTCAGCGCTGGCCTTCGTGACTGACTCCGGGCGCGATGGTTTAGGCACCCAATGGGCAGCACCGGCGCGGAGATCACCTCGCACGACCGCGGCCAGCACGGCCACCGAGACACCGTTTAAGGCTCTGTAGAGCCTGATCCGAGAGAGCGGCTGATGGGATTCGAACCCTCGACCTTCTGCATGGCAAGCAGAACGTATGGTTCCGCTTAGGCGCGGATATCCGCTGCAAACGCACGGGTTCTCGTGTGTGCGTGTCCTCGTGCGATTCCCCGGCTTTCAACGCGAATTCACGCGGGTTTGGGCACCCCACTGGACACCCGCTGTGACCCCTAAGAGCGGAGCGAAAGGACGCCGTAGCGCCGAGGGGGCGCGTCCGCACGGGCGACGCGTGAGTATGACCTGCGAGACCGCTCCGTTTCGCGCCCATTGCGACAGTGAGCCGACTTAGGAAGGCACCAAGCCGTCTCCGCTCTCTGGGGGCTAGCGGGCCTTCTCGTATCTGTAGCCGGTTGCCGTCGGGATCCTGGAACTGCGCGACGTAGCTCCAGAGGAACTCGAGCACGTCCGAGGCGAACTCGACCCAGCGCGACTTCAGCGGTCTCGAACGTCAGCTCGGGGGCGCCGTGGGGCTAAAACGGGCGGGGAAGGGCCCGGGATCTCTTCCTTGTGCAAGCGGCTCTTGATCGGCATCGTTCGACGAGTGGAGGGCCCGAGCGAGCTCAACACCATGACCCGCTCGTCTCGACCCGGAGCGGTCACCGCCGTGGTGTGCCTGGCGCTGGCCGCCGTCGTCGCGGCGATGGCGTCTTTGAATGTTGCGCTGCCGGACATCGCCCGCGATACGCGCGCTACCCAGACCGAGCTGGTGTGGGTGATCGATGCCTACTCGCTCGCGTTCGCCGCCCTGCTCTTGCCCGGCGGTGCGCTTGGTGACCGCTTCGGTCGCCGCTTTGCGCTCCTGGCCGGGCTGCTGATCTTCGGGGGCGGATCGGCGATCGCGATGACCGCCGGATCCGCGGGCCAGCTGATCGCGCTGCGCGCGGTGATGGGCGTTGGCGCCGCGCTCGTGATGCCGGCCACGCTGTCGACGATCACCGGCACCTTCCCTCCAGCCGAGCGGACGCGCGCTGTGAGCATCTGGGCGGCGGTCGCCGCTGCGGGCGCGATCGTCGGACTGCTGGCCTCGGGCGCGCTGTTGGCGGTGTTCTCGTGGGAGTCGGTATTCGGTCTCAACGTTCTGCTCTCGGTCCTCGCGATCGCCGGAACGCTGCGGTTCGTTCCTGAGTCCGCCGCACCGGAGGCGCCGCATCTCGATCCCGGCGGCACCCTGCTCGCGGTGCTTGGACTGGTCGCGCTGGTGTTCTCGGTGATCGAGGCGCCCAACAACGGTTGGCTGGCGGCACGGACCGTGGTCGGGCTCATCCTCGCGTTCGCGCTGCTCGCCGGGTTCGTGCTGTGGGAGCTGCGGCAGGCCGCTCCGCTGCTGGACCCGCGCGTCTTCCGGCAGCGGCGACTGACAGCCGGGAGCACGACGATCTTCATCCAGTTCTTCGCCTTCTACGGCTTCACGTTCGTGTTCCTCCAGTACCAGCAGCTCGTCCGCGGCCACACCCCGCTGCTCGCGGCCGTGGAGGTGCTCCCGCTGGCGGCGACGTTGATCCCGGCCTCGCGGCTCGCGCCGATGCTGATCGCACGTTTCGGCATGCGCCCGATCTGCGTGAGCGGCCTGGCGCTGGTCGCCGCGGGCCTGGCGCTCCTCTCACGGCTCGACGCCACAAGCCCCTACCTGGCAGTGGCCGCCGGGCTGCTGGTTCTCGGAGCGGGGATGGGACTCGCGACGACGCCCGCGACCAGCGCGATCACCGAGGGGCTGCCCGCCGCCAAGCAGGGCGTCGGCTCGGCGCTCAACGATCTCTCCCGCGAGGTAGGCGGTGCGATCGGGATCGCGGTCATCGGGAGCATCCTCGCCGCGGTCTACAGCGCGAACGTCGACACCACCGGGCTCTCGGCCGAGACCGCCGACAAGGTGAAGTCCTCCTTCGCGGTCGCCGAGCAGCTCCCCCCGCCGATCCCCGACCACGCGCAGACCGCCTTTAGCGACGGTATGCACATCTCCTTACTCGCGGCCGCCGGCGCCGCGCTGGCCGCCTCCGCCATCGTCGCACTGCTGCTCGCGCGCGAACGCGAGACGAAGCAGGCCCGCCATACCGGGGCCTCGGCAGGAAGCCGAGCGACGAAGTCGCTCGCGCTGAGTGAGAACCGAGAAAACAAGGAGAAATAAAGCGACGGGACTCGAACCGGCGACCCCCGTGCGCGTGGCCGCCTGCAGTGCCCCCTCGGTTGTCAGCGGACTGCTGCAATTCGCGCAACGCAGCAGGCCGGCAAAGCAGCCGACCGCGCATGGAAAGCAGCAGTCCTAGAGTGTCGGGGTGGGGCACCTAGTCCGCGGCGGGCGCCCTGCCGACCGCGTCGGCGGGCAGGCCGCCGTGCTCAGTCGTCTCGCACGATCAGCAGGCTGCTTGGCGCGTGGTGGGAGAGCTTGGCCGCCACGCTGCCGAGCATGAAGCGGCGGTGCCCGGTGGTCCCGCGCGCACCGATCACGATCAGGTCCGCGTTGTGCTCGTCGGCGACGTCGATGATGGTCTGCGCGGGGTCGCCCTCGCGCGCGTGCTTGTCGACGGCGAAGCCCGCCTCCCGGAACCTGAGCTCGGCGCGGGCGAGCACGTCCGCGGCCACACCGCGCATGTCGACCGATTCCTGCCGGGCGCTCAGACCGAGCCGCTCCAAGGTGGACCGGCCGGGGTAGGCGCACACGAGATGGACGGTGACGCCGCTTGCGCGCACCAGCTCGGTGACCTTCTCCACTGCCGCCTCGGCGGCTCGCGAGCCGTCAGTCCCGACGACAAAAGCGCTCATGGGCGGAGCCTACGGGAGCGTGAGCGGCCACGACAGGACGAATCCAATAGACCGCGCCCGCCGTGCGCAACAGCGGACGGCTTGCCAGCGCCATGGACGAGGGGAGGAGCACGGCGAGCGCGCGGTGCACGCCTGCTCACCCGGCGGTTGCAGTAGTTGATGCGCGTCGCGTCATTAAGCCGGGGCTCGCCCAGATTCAGGCGAGCACGGCTTCCCCGAGTGCTCCCGCGCTCGTGGCTTGCACATTGCGACAGCGAGCGGACGGCCGCGAGAGGCTCGGTTCCAGGCGCAAGCAGCAGCGGGCAGATAGCCAGGAGTTCCGCCTGGCATGGGATCCAGAACTCTTCGCGGCGGGGGTGACGACCGTCGTTAGAGTGGCCGCGTGCCTTCAGCCGACGCGATCCGCCAAAACGTGACCGACGCGTTTCTGCGGTTCATGACTCGGCGGGAGTTCGACCTCGCCGAACGGCTCTACCACCCGGACTACGTGAACCACGAGGCCGTGTCCGAGCGCAGCCGCGGGCCGCAAGGCGCTTTGGCGACAGTCGAGTGGCTACATAACTGCTTTGGTGATCTTCGCTACGAGGTCGAGCGGATCATCGTCGAGGGGGACATGGCGGCTGCCTACGTGACGATGCGCGGTACGCATGAGGGCGGTCTGCCACCGGGGCTGCCGGCCACCCACAAGCCGTTCTCCGTCAAGCACGTACACCTGATCCGCTGCGCGGACGACGGGCGGGCGCTTGAACACTGGGCCGTCCGCGACGACCTAGGCCTGGCAATGCAGGCGGGGCTGCTCCCCTCGCCGGGGTAGCCCACCTCGAAACCGGTCGATTCCTACCTTCGCTGTGCACTACACGGGGCAGCGCGCCAAGGCCGCCGCCGACGCCGTCATCCGGCCCTGCCCCGGGATGAAGGTGACCGAGACGTCTTCCAGCTCCATGATCGAGGAACCTTCCCATGACTGCCGCAACCCTCTCGCTGGGGACGAGGAGGAAGCGCACCGCTGGTTGGAGCAGGAGGGATGAGGCATGGAATGGGAGTTGACGTTTGTCTTCGAGGACGAGACGAGGCACCAGCTCACCTACGTCGAGGAGGGAGTAGTACCCGAAGCTCTCCGTTCAGAGGAACTTCACGCCGGCGACGGGTGCGTCCTCGTGCTCACGAAGCGGACTCTCGGGGCGTTCCCGCTCCCCCGTCCGAAGCTGCGGGTGACAATCGAGGAGGTTGCCGAGGCGACTCCCTGGACGCCTTAGAGCGGGAGGACCGACGCCTGCGCGACTCGGACTACGACGAACATGTTCGATGCCCGCGTTAGCAGCTCGTACCGGCAGAACGAGTGACGCTGGCGCTCTGAGGCATAGGCGAGAGCCTGCCCTCCGGTCGGGAGAGTGCTCCCCGTCGCGCAGAGCGGCAGCTCCGTGTGCACGTCGGACCGCGAGTGTGGGCTGCCAAAGGCGCCATATGCGTGACTTTCACAGCCCACACTCCCGTCGCGCCACGCTGCGACGCAGTTCCCAATTCGCGTGGGAGTGACCCTCGCGCGTCGGCGGAGATCCCGGATTGGCGGGCCAGAGTGCCGCTCCCGATGCGAGCAGCACTGTCGCGCTCCGTTGCCGATCGGTCCCACAAACGCGGCGGCCGAGATTCACTCCCCCCTGCATTCCCCCGGGATGCAGACTCCAGTTGTAATGCAGCATTGCGCCCGGGTCGGCGCGGTCTCGGAAACCGTTGTGATCGGATCGAGCGATGCTTGGGGGGCGTCAAACCCCGTTTCGGCGCGGGTCGCCTAAGCGACCTTCGGATGATTGGTGTTGGTGCTCCGCCGGCGGTCGCAGCTTAACGGCCCGGAGCCATTCGGTCTCGACCAGCGGCCCGAAGGCGGCAACCACGGGGAAGAGGCTGCGCGGGACCCTC
>Ga0081538_10000839_pt1 | contig 33322 bp, 35 predicted proteins | sample TabmetS5T2R1_FD_71022 | JGI IMG/M metagenome (GOLD analysis project Ga0081538, IMG submission 71022) | Tabebuia heterophylla rhizosphere microbial communities from the University of Puerto Rico - S5T2R1 | ecosystem: Host-associated > Plants > Roots > Rhizosphere ...
AGGTGGCCGAGTGGCTGAAGGCACTCGCCTGCTAAGCGAGTATGGGGGGAAACCTCCATCGAGGGTTCGAATCCCTCCCTCTCCGCTGGCGCAGCCGGCAGCGTGCAGCCGCGCCCCGACGGAGTCACGGTCCGAGCACTCCCTCGAGACGCAGCAGGTACTGCTTGCGCTCGATGCCGCCGGTGTAGCCCCCGAGTGCGCCGCCCGTGCGGAGCACGCGGTGGCAGGGCACGATCACCGGCATAGGGTTCGCCCCGAGCGCGTTGCCCGCCGCTCGCATCGCCCGCGGGCTGCCCGCGCGTGAGGCGACGCCCGCGTAGGTGCTCGTCTCGCCGAAGCCGATGCGCGAGGTTGCACGCAACACCTTGCGCGTGAAGCCGCCCAGGTGGGACCAGTCGATCGGCGTTTCGAACTCGGTGCGGCGGCCGGCGAAGTACTCGTCGAGCTCGCGCCTGACCGGGTCGAGCCGGGCGGGCGCCTCGAGCACGCGCGGCGAGATGCGCTCGGCCAGCTCTTCGATCACCGGGTCGGGCCCGCGGGGGTCGGGGTACGACACGCGGACGAGCCCCCTCGGCGAGGCCGCCACGAGCAACGGCCCGAGCGGAGAGTCGACGGACGTGTAGGCCACGTCCACAAGCCCCTCTGCTTCCGCTCGCCCGCTCAGCTCCGGGGCGGTGCTGGGCAGCCGCTCCGCCGCGCGGCGCAGTGTCGTCTCGATGTTGTTCATGACTTCCACTCCCGTCTCAGTCTCGTCAGGCCTTCGTGAACGTTGCGCCGCGCCGCCTCCTCCGTGGAATCAAGCAACACGGCGAGCTCCTCGTAGGGCATGCCGAGCACGGCCCGGCAGAAGACCGCCGTCCGCTGCTTCGGTGGCAGTTCCCGCACCCGTTCCCAGAGCTCCGGCTCGCCGTCCAGCGAGCTTGTGGGCGCGCCCCGTGACCTCGCGCCCGCCGGCTCCGGCGGGTCGGCCACGGGAAGCGCTCGGCGCCCGCGTGCCCGGTGTGCGTCGATCGCCTTGTTCTGGGCGATCCGGAACAGCCACGCACGGAGGTTGTCCGGGCGACGAAGGCGTGGGTAGGCGCGCAGCGCCGCGATCCAGGTCTCCTGGTAGACGTCGTCCGCCTCGACGGGCCCGGCGGTCGCCACGAGGTAGCGGTAGAGGTCGACCCGGTGCTCGTCCAGGAGGACCTGAAAGGGCGGCAGCTTCACACTCACTTGAACGTCACGGGTCCTCCTGCCGTGAGGTTAGGAGCGCACGAAGACCGGGGCGCCGAGTGGGATCGTCTCGATCAGCCAGCGGGCATGGCGCGGGCCGGCCCGCAGGCAGCCGAGGCTCGCGGCCTGGCCGATGCTCGCGAGGTCCTGGGTCGCGTGGACCGCCAGCCGGTCCCCGCCGGTCCACGTCGCGGGGAGGTTCACCTGGTGGCCAGTCAGCGCGAGGACGCAACAGCCGTAGGGCGAGCCCGGATCTGTCACGCGCAGCTTGTCGGTGACGGAGAAGCGCCCCGTAGGTGTGTCGTTCCCCGGGCGGCCGACCGCCACCGCCAGCCGGCGAACGGTCCGGCCCTCGCGGCGCACCAGCAGCTTGCGCTCGGACAGGTCGGCGTGCAACGACCAGGTTGTGCAGTCAAGTCGCGCCGCGCGCGCGGGAAGCCAGCCGAGCTCGCCGTTCGGGAGCTCTGCTGCCTGCACGCCGAGCCATTCTCCCTTCCGCCGTGCGACCCCGAACACGCGCGGCGATTTCCACTCCGTCCGTGCCCGCACCTTGACCAGCGGGCTGCCGCCGGGCTTGCGGTAGAGCATCACCGGGCGCCCCACGGAGGCGATCGCGTGGCAGGGGAGCGTCCGTGGCTCCGTCGGGGGAGGCTCCGACGGGGACGGCTCCGACGTGAGCGGCGCCGCCTGCGGACCGCTCCCCACAACGGCGAAGTTGCGCTTGGCGTTGTCGCTTGGCGCGCTGCCCACGGCCGCCCCATCGCCATCGCCGAGCCCGGCCACGGCGACCAGCGCTATCGCGCCGAGCAGCGCCGCGATTCCGAAAACGAAGAGGGCCAAGGCGAGCCGGGGTATGCCCCCAAGCGTAGTGGCCTCGGCGACCTGCTCAGTAGAGCGTCTTCTCGTAGCTCTCCCGCAGCCTCGCGGCGACGTCCTCGGTGCTCACATCCGGGATGTCGATGTGATCGCGCAGGATCGCCGAGGCCGAGGGGAGCTCCTCGGGCCACGTGTCCGGCTGCCACAGGCCGGAGCGGATGAACGCCTTGGCGCAGTGGATGAAGGCCTCTTCGACCTCCAACCCGATCCCGAGCTTGGGCGCGCGCCCGTTGACGCCGAGGCCGGCGAGCAACCCCTCGTCGCGCGTGATGCAGGCCCTGCCCGCCACCCGCAGCGTCTCGCGCAGCCGCGGGATCGCGAACAGCATCGCGGCGCGTGGGTTCTCGAGCAGGTTGCGATGCGAGTCGGCGCGTCGGTTCCCGGGGTACTCCGGAACGAGCAGCCGCCGCTCGTCGAGCACCCGGACGAACCCAGGCGGCCCGCCTCGCGGCGACGCGTCGCAGTCCCCTGCGGCGCTCGAACTGGCGAGCAGGAAGAACGGAGCCCGGGCAATGAAGTCGCGGCAGTGCTCGTCCAGGTGGTCGATCTGCTTGCGCAGCGCGGGCGCGCCGTCGGGCGGGGCCGGAACCACCTCGCGCAGCTCGTCCTCGCTCGTGACCAGGTCGCCAAAGGAGGCCATCCGCCCAAGATATCGGCGCCTACTCGGGGAGCAGCGTGAGACCGGACACGTGCTCGGGTTGTACGACGCTGAAGTGACGGTGATCCAGCGTCGCGAGCTTGGGCTCCTCGAGCATTTCGGTGGCTGCGATCACGGTCGCGTCGACTAACCCGAGCGGAAGCTCCCGGTAGCGATCGAGGAGCTCGCCGGCCCGGGCGAGCCAGCGTAAGGGCAGGTCGAGCAGGTCGAGGGCTCCGCTGTCGAAATCCGCAACGAGCGCGCGGAAAGCCCCGGGCCAGGGCCGCACCATGTACTCGACCTCCACGAGCACGCAGACCGGAACCACCCGCGGCTCGTCGGTCCCTTGGAGCAGCTCCTCACAGCGCTCGTGATCCGGATCCGTCGCATCGAGCAGCGCCACGAGCGGGCCGGTGTCGACGATCAGCGCCACACGTCGGGCTCGTAGGCACGCTCCCGCGCGCGCCCTCCGGTGCTCATCACGCCCGAGCAGGACAGCCGGCGAGGCGGGTCCGCCCTCGCAGCCAGCTCGTGCTCGAGAGCGTCCCGAACGAGCTGCGGAAACGAGACCCCCCGCTTGCGCGCCGCGCGCCGAGCCCGCTCGAGCAGCGCCGGGTCAGCCTGGATCATTACCCGTTCCATGAGCGCTAGCAATGCTAGCATCGTCGCGCTCGGGCGATTTCGAGCGCCCGGCGCAGGTCCGACATCGTCTTGTCCGCCATCGCCCCGACGAGCGCCAGCGAAGCGCGGACGGTCTCCGCCCCGGCCGCTTCCGCAACAGGCCGGACCGAGCCGGTGAGCATCTCGATCAAAACATCGGCGGGACTCTCACCGGGGAAAGCGTCGTCCGGCATGTCGTCGAGGAGGCCGCTCAGAACGTCGCTGAACATGAGCCCGGTCCGCCAGGAGTCCCTCAACAAGCCCGCAGACCTCGTCGTCTGCGGGAGCAGCACGATTGCCTCTCATGTAGAGGTAAAGCGGGGAGGGATGAAATCCCTCCCCCTCCGCTTCGGGGCGCCCGCCTGGCAAGGAAGAGGGGTGCGACGCGTGCTCCGCACGCGAGCACCCCGATGACGCCGCCAGGCGATGCGCATCCGAAGCGGAGGGGGAGGGATTCGAACCCCCGGGCCCGTGACCGGGCCGGCTGCTTTCAAGGCAGCTGCAATCGACCGGACTCTGCCACCCCTCCGGGTGGCTTCAATCCTAGGCCGCGCGCGAATCGGGTTGCCGGCCGGACCCGTTGTGCGCCAGACTGCCTGCCATGGCCGCGACTGGCCCAGCGCGGCGCTGGTGGATCCTCGCCGCCATGACGGGGACGCTGTCGATGATGATGCTCGATTCGACGGTCGTGAGCGTCGCCCTGCCGTCGATCCAGGCCGACCTCGACCTGGGCCAGACCGAGTTGCAGTGGGTCGTGAACGCCTTCCTGCTCGCCCTCGCCGTGTTCGTGGGCGTCGCCGGGCGGATCTCCGACATGTTCAACCGCGTCGGCGTCCTGATCGCGGGAGTGGCAACGTTCGTCATCTGCTCCGCGCTGTGCGGACTCGCGCCGTCGGGGGCATGGCTGATCGGCGCGCGCGCGCTCCAGGGCATCGGGGCGGCGCTGATGATCCCGCCTACCGCGACGATCGTGACGAACACGTTCGGCGTCGACGAGCGGGGCAAGGCGATGGGGATCTATGCCGGGTTCTCGATGATCTTCCTGTCGCTCGGCCCGCTCATCGGCGGGCTCTTGACCGAGTCGCTCGACTGGCGCTGGGTGTTCTGGATCAACCTGCCTCTGGGCGCGCTGACCATCGCGATGGTGCTATGGACCAAGCCGGAGGGCCGCGTGGAGGGTGGCCAGCGCTTCGACTTCCCGGGCCTCGTGACGCTCGTGCCCGGCCTCACGGCGCTCGTTCTCGCGCTCATGGAGGCCAGCAACTGGGGCTGGGGCTCGGCGCGCACGCTCGTCCTGCTCGGCCTCGGCGTTGTGCTGCTCGCCGTCTTCGTGCGGATCGAGCTGCGGGCGAGCGCGCCGCTCGTCGAGCTGCGGCTGTTCGCGGTTCGCAACTTCAGGGGCGACACGCTCGTGCTCTTCATGGCCCAGTTCACCCTGATCTCGCTCACGATCTTCGGCGCGATCTACACCCAGGACATGCTCGGCTTCTCGCCGATCGAGGCCGGCCTCGGGATGCTTCCGATCACATTGCCACTGCTCGTGGCGGCACCGGTGGCGGGGCGGGTGTACGACCGGGCCGGTCCGCGCGGAGTCGTGGCGGCCGGGACCCTCGTGGCCGCTATCGGCTTTGGCCTGACCGCCGCCCTGCTCGACGAGTTCGAGTACGCGCTGCTCGTGCCGGGCTACGTCCTGATCGGGGCGGGCATCGGGATGGTGATGAGCCCGACCAACACGGACGCGATGAGCTCGGCGCCGGTGCGGCTTCGTGGCCAGGCGTCGGGCACGATCCAGACGGTGCGCCAGGTCGGCGCAACCATGGGCATCGCGATCCTGGGCACGATCGTGGCCACGGTCCAGAACGACCGCCTGAGCGACCTCCTGCTCGGGCTCGGAGAATCGCAGGCAAAGGTCGAGCGCACGGAAGGGATCCTGGCGGAGAACCCGTCCGACCGCGCCGCGCTGCTCCAGGGCACCTCCGGCGCAGACCGCCAGACGATCCTCGAGGGCGCGCGCGACTCGATCACCGACGGCATCGCGGCGGCCTTCTGGGTCTGCGGCGCCGTGCTGCTGCTCGCCTCGCTCGTCGCCTTTCTGATCCTGCGCCGGACGCGTTACGCGGACGTCCCGGCGCCCGCGCCCGCCTGAATCTCGGCCGGCGCCCCGAACGGGTGCAGCACCGCGGGGATCTCGACCGTCCCGTCGTCGCGCTGATGGTTCTCGGCGATCGCGATGATCGTGCGCCCCACAGCCACCGCGGTGCCGTTGAGCGTGTGGACGTGCCGGGGAGCCTCGCCCTCGGCGGGGCGCTGGCGGATGTCGAGGCGGCGGGCCTGGAAGTCGGTCGTGTTGGAGGTCGACGTCAGCTCGCGGAAGCGTCCCTGCCCCGGCAACCACGCCTCGAGGTCGTACTTCTTGGCTGCCGACGCACCCAGGTCGTCCACGGCGATGTTGACGACGCGGTAGGGCACCTCGAGCGCGCCGAGGATCTCCTCCTCTATCGAGAGCAGGCGCTCGTGCTCCCCGACGGAAGCGTTGGGCTCGACGAACGAGAACATCTCGACCTTGTCGAACTGATGCACGCGGAAGATCCCGCGCGTGTCCTTGCCCGCCGCGCCCGCCTCACGGCGAAAGCAGCTCGAGACGCCCGCGTAGCGGAGCGGCAGCTCCCCCGGTCCGAGGATCTCGCCCGCGTGAAGCGAAGCCAGCGGCACCTCCGAGGTGCCGGCTAGGTACAGGTCGTCGTCCGGCACGCGGTAGATCTGCTGCTCGGTGTCGGGCAGCATGCCCGTTCCGAAGAGCGCCTGCTCGCGGATCAGCACGGGCGGCACGACCGGCCTGAAGCCCTTCTCCTCCAGGAGCGCGAGCGCCCATTGGACGAGGGCGAACTGAAGCCTCACGACGGGACCCTTGAGATACGCGAAGCGCGAGCCTGCCACGCGTGCACCCGCCTCGAGGTCGACCAGGTCCCCGAGCAGCTCCACGTGGTCGCGTCCCTCCGCGCCCGGCTCACCGACCACGCGCAGCACCTCGTCGGCAGGCGGTGCGCTCGGGTCGGGCAGGTTCGGGAGCGCCGCGAGCGCCGCCGCACGGCGCTCCTCGACCGACCTCAGCTCCTCGGTGAGCTCCTTCTCCCGGCCGGAGGCGGTGCGTACCTCCGTGATCGCGGCGGAGGCATCGTCCCCCGAGCGCTGCAACTCGCCGATCCGCTTGGAGGCCTCGTTCTTGCGCCGGCGTAGCTCCTCGAGCTCCGGGAGCAGCGCTCGGCGGCGCTCGTCGAGCTCGAGCGCCTCGTCGAGGACCGCCGCGTCGACCCCCCGCCGCGCGAGCGCTTCGCGCGCTGGGCCGGGGTCCACCCGGATCTGTCTCAGGTCGAGCACGGCGGGGTCGCTCCCGCCCCCGCTATTCGCCCGTCTGGCCCGACGCCGTCGGGTCGTTCGTCCCGCTGCCCCCGCCCGAGTACTCGGCGAGGAAGTCCGCCACCTCCTCGGCGTCCTCGCCGACCACGATGTTCGCGGGCATGATCGCCCCGGAGAAGCCGCCGTTGCGGATGGCGAACAGGGCGTCCTCGCGGCTCACCCTGCGGACGTTGAAGTTCGGGCCGTTGGTGCGCTCGCCGCCCTGCAGCTGGCCCTCCGGCTTCGAGCCGTAGGCGTTGGCCGCATCGATCGAGTGACAGCCCGAGCAGCGTTCGTTGAACAGGACCGCGCCCCGGTGGGCGACCGGCTCGTCCTCAGGGACCTCGATCTCGCCACCGCATGCGGCGAGCAGGCCGGCGGCAGCGGCGCAGGCGATGGCGAGCGGACGGCGCACGGGCGGCCATAGTAATACTGGCTTCGCCGGTCACGGGAGGAGCCGGCGGCGGCGCGGCGAATCTAGCTCTGCCCCGGCGACGGCCGGTGACGACCAACCCGCAGCGAAGGTTTCGCCCGGCGGTCGTCCTCTTTCGGCGGCGAATGGCCGCCGTCGGGGCTCCACAGCTCAGACGACCGGCCGCTTCGAGATGCGCAGGAGCGTCCCGGTGAGCCCCGGCCGGAGATCAACCTCGTCCATGAGCAGGCGCATGAACTCGAGTCCGCGGCCCGACTCGGGGAGGATGCCGCGCCGCACGCGGGGACGGAAGCGTCCCGTGTCGATCACCTCGAACACGAGCGCTCCGGCCTCCTCGGCCACGACGATCCTGATTGGATCGGTGGGCGAGGACGAGCCGTGCTGGATCGCGTTCGTGACGGCCTCGCTGATCGCCAGCTTGACCTGGTAGCTGTCCTCCTCGCCGAGGCCAAAATCGCGGGCCGCTCGCTCGGCGAAGTCGCGCGCCTCCTTGAGGCGCGAGACGTCGGCGCTGATCGAGTGCTCACGGGGAGTGAAATCGGCCATCTACAGGTCCAAACGGCTTCTTCTGTGGGGTCTTACGCCCGAGTTGGGCGCGCGGATCGGCGGGAACCGCCGTGCTGCGAGTCGGTCGCAGTTGCGACGCAGCCGCAGATAGTGGTGATTTGCAGGAAGTCCGTGTGTGATCCGACTCACGGGACAGCACGAATGACCGCTCAGTGAGTGCCCGGGAAGACCCCCTGGCCCAAACCATCACTGAGGAGCTCTACATGAAGAGGCTCTCGCTTCTCGCGGCCTTGCTGGCCGTGGCGGTCGCAGTGCCCTTGAGCATCGGCTCGAGTCACCGCGAAGCGCCGAACATCCTGAAGGATCCCACCGCGGACAACACGGACGTGTGGGCCTACACGGCGCCTGATGCTCCAGGCAGCCTGACGGTCGTGGCCAACTGGATCCCGCTTGCGGATCCCGCCGGCGGACCGAATTTCTATCCGCTGGACGAGAACGCCCGCTACTACGTGAAGATCGACAACACGGGTGACGGGTACGAGGACGTTGCGTACCGCTGGGACTTCAAGACCCGGTTCCGCAACCCCAACTCGTTCCTGTACGCGGCCCCGACGGTCGACTCGGTCAACGATCCGGACATCAACCTGGTCCAGACGTACGACCTGTACAAGGAGACCTACAACAAGAACCGTAAGCTCGTCGCCTCCAAGCGCATCGCAAACGACGCGCCGGTGGTGCCGGACAACGTCGGCCCGAAGACGATCCCGAACTTCGCCCAGGTTGAGGCCGGCGGAGTGACCCCGCTTAAGGGCGGCGGAAAGACGATCGTCACTCCGGCCGATGACGCGTTCTTCGTCGACCTCGGATCGATCTTCGACGGGGTCAACATCGACAAGCCCGGTCGTCCGATGATCGGTCTCGGCAACCAGGGCGGCGGCAAGGACGACGTGGCGGGTTACAACACCAAGTCGTTCGTTCTGCAGGTGCCGGAGCGTGAGGTCACGCGTGACGGCAAGCAGGTCGCCGGCATGAAGTCCGACAACGCCGTCGTCGGCGTGTGGTCGACCACCGAGCGCAAGCGCGGCTCGGTCTTCGCGTCGGGCAAGCGCGGGAAGCGCTCGAAGGACGACGGTTACGTGCAGGTCAGCCGGCTGGGCAATCCCCTCATCAACGAGGTGATCATCCCGATCGGCATGAAGGACAAGTTCAACGCGACGTCGCCCGCGAACGACGCGAAGAACTTCGGCAAGTTCGCCCTGAACCCGGAGCCGGCGCGCATCCTGAACGCGCTGTTCGGCCTCGGCATCCAGGAGAACAACCGGACCGACATCGTCCAGGCGCTCCTGACCGGCGTGCCCGGGCTGACGCAGATCGGCAAGAACCCGGCTGCGGCTGACACGCTCAAGCTCAACCTGGGCGTTGCGCCGTCGGCCAACCCGAACCGCTTCGGCGTCCTGGCGGGTGACCTCGCCGGGTTCCCGAACGGCCGGCGTCTGGCCGACGACGTCGTCGACATCGAGCTCCGCGTGATCGCGGGCGCTCTGCTGTCACCCCCGAAGAACATCCCGCTCGGGGACGGCGTCGACCGGAACGATAAGCCGTTCCGCTCTCAGTTCCCGTACGTCGGCCTCGCCAACGACGGGTTCAACAGCACGCTCAAGCGGATCGAGCCGCAGCACGCACCAGTGCCGCAGCCGCCGCCTGCGCAGCTGCCGTAACACCCCCGGCTCTCGGTCTGCCCGCCCGCCACTCCGGCGGGCGGGCGGCCGGGACGCCACCCGCCCATCTCCCCGATCTCCCCACACCCAGATGACAGCGATCCGACCACATCTCCTCAAGCTTCTGGCGCCACTCGTCGCGTTCGGCCTCACGCTCGCTCTGCTCGTCTCGTTCGGAGGCGGCGGCGATGTCGACCTGCCGGACGGCACGGCCGGCGAGGCCACCGCGGCCGACTTCGTGTCGCTCGGCCAGACCTACCTTCAGAAGGCCCGCGACAACGGCGATCCCGGCAACTACGACCGTGCGGAGCGCAGCTTCGAGGCCGCCCTTCGCCGGGACGGCCGCAACGTCGAGGCCTTGCTCGGCGCCGGCACGCTCGCCGGCCTGCGCCACGATTTCGAGGAACAGCTGCGCCTCGGCCTCGAGGCGCGCCGCCTCGTGCCTGAGCTCGTCAGTCCCTACCCCGTGATCGCGGACGCCCAGATCGAGCTCGGCCGCTACGGGGCCGCCGAGCGCACGCTCCAGCGGATGCTCGACGTCAAGCCGAACCTGACGTCTTACTCGCGGGTCTCCTATTACCGCGAGCTGCACGGTGACCTTGATGGTGCGGTCGAGGCGTTGCGGCTGGCGGCGTCCGCCGGCGCCGGCGCCCCCGAGAACCTGGCCTACGTCCAGGTGCTGCTTGGCGATCTCGAGCTTCAGCGAGGGCGAACCGGTGCCGCCCGGCTCGCCTACACAGCTGCGCTCCGATCACTGCCCGGCTACCCGGCCGGCTTGGTCGGTCTCGCGCGCGCCGACGCGGCGAGCGGCGATCTGGGGAGAGCCGCCGCTCGCCTGCGTCGTGCCGCCGAGAGGCTCCCGCTCATTGGCACGTTGACCCTGCTCGCCCAGGTCGAGCGCGAGCTTGACCGGCCCGACGCCGCCGCCGCGGCGCTCGAGGGCGCACGCGCTCAGCAGCAGCTATACGCCGCGGCAGCGACCGAGCCGGACGCGGAGAGCGTGCTGTTCGAGGCCGACTACGGCAATCCTCAGCGCGCGGTCGTGTTGGGTCGGCGGGTCTGGGAGCGAGCGCCGAGCATCCGCTCCGCGGACGCGCTCGGCTGGGCGTACGTGCGCTCCGGTGACCCAGACGCGGGTGTGGCTTGGGCACGCCGTGCGCTGCGCACCGGCTCCCGCGACCCACTGTTCAACCTGCACGCCGCAGTCGCCCTCGACCGGGCCGGGCGCACCGGAGAAGCGGCGCGCCAATACGAGCTCGCCCGGCGGGGCCGGGCTGCATTGTCACCGTCGGCGGCGGAGTTGCTCGAGAAGGGGCTCCGATGAAGGTGCGCGTGACCATCCTGGCGGTGATCGCCGCGGCCGTCCTGGCCCTTGCCGCTCCCAGTGCCCAGGCGCACCCGCTCGGGAACTTCTCGATCAACCACGTGTCCACGGTCTCGATATCCGACGACCGGGTGGACGTCCGCTACGTCCTCGACCAAGCGGAGGTCCCGACAGTGCAGGAGCAGGGCGTGCCGCGCGCCGAGTTGCTCGAGCGCAAGCTCGGGGAGGTGGAGAGCGGGCTCGCGCTTCGTGTCGATGGCCAGGCCGTCGAGCTGCGCATGGTCGGCGACCCGGACCTGGCCTTCCCTCCCGGAGCGGGTGGACTGAAGACGACACGTCTGGAGGTCCGTCTGCGGGCCGAGGTGGACAAGCCCAGGCGGGTGTCGCTCAAGGACGACACCTTCGCCGGCCGGGTCGGTTGGAAGGCGATCGTGGCGGCGCCCGGTGAGGGCACCGCCGTGCGCACCTCCACGCCGAGCGGCGATCCCACGAACGGGCTCCGCCGCTATCCCGAAGATCTCCTGACCAGTCCCCTCGACCGGCGGGAGGCCTCGTTCTCGGTTGCGCCGGGAGACGGCTCGCTGGTGGCGCCGCGCGCCGAGGGAGGCGAGCGGGTCACGACGAGCCGCGGCGGCAGCGACGGGTTCGCAGGGCTCTTCGAACGGGGGGCGGCCGGCGAGGGAGTGCTGTTCGTCCTACTGCTCGCGGCGTTCGGCTGGGGCGCCGTGCACGCTCTCTCGCCCGGGCACGGCAAGGCGATGGTTGCGGCCTATCTGGTCGGCACGAAGGGCAAGCCGCGGCACGCGGTGGCCCTCGGCGCGACGGTGACCGTCGCGCACACGATCGGCGTGTTCATGCTCGGCTTCGTAACCCTGGCGCTGTCGCAGTACGTGCTGCCGGAGGACCTCTACCCCTGGCTGAACCTGGTCTCGGGAGCGCTCGTGGTGGCGATCGGCTTTGGGGTTCTGCGCTCGCGCGTGCGCTGGGCGCACCACCATCATCACGATCATGACCACGGTCATGGTCACGGGCATCACCACCACCACCATCACCACGACCATGACCACACCGTCACCAAGCGGAGCCTGATCGGGCTCGGCGCGGCGGCCGGAATCATCCCCTGCCCGTCGGCGCTCGTGGTTCTGCTCGGCGCGATCTCACAGCACGAGGTGGCGCTCGGGCTGCTCCTGATCGTGGCATTCAGCCTCGGCCTCGCGGGCACCCTCACTGCCCTCGGGCTGGCCGTCGTCTACGCGCGCAGGGTGCTTCCGCGGCTCGGGGCCGCCGGGGGCGGTGGCCTGAGCCGCGTCGCGGCGGCGCTGCCGGCGGCCTCCGCCGTCGTCATCGTCGGAGTGGGCTGCCTCCTCACCGCCAACGCCATTCCCGGCGTTGTGTGAATCAGTCGCAGTTGCGAGTGATCCGATCGAGGCTCCGGGGCGCAAGGCCTGATTGATGACCGCTCCCAATGCAGGTACCTCGCTCACAGCGCCCGACGTCGAAGCCGCCGTGGATGTGCTTCGTTCGAAGGGCCTTCGCGTCTCCTCGGCCCGGCGTCTCGTGCTCGAGGCCCTGTACGCGGCCCACGGCCCGATCTCGGCCGAGCAGGTCGCCGACGGCCTATCGGGACGCCTGCCCCGCTCGGACCTGACCTCGGTCTATCGCAACCTCGAGACCCTCGAGCAGGTCGGGCTGGTGCGTCACTGCCATCTCGGCCACGGGCCGGGCCTCTATGCGCCGGCCGGCACCCAGGAGCGCGAGTACCTCGTGTGTGACTCCTGCAGCGCCGTCCTCGCGGTCGAGCCCTCCGAGATGGATGCGGTGCGGGAGCTGATCCACGAGCGCTTCGGCTACGAGTCGCGCTTTACCCATTTCCCGATCCTGGGCCTCTGCGCGGATTGCGCCCGCGAGGCGGCCTGAGTCCGTACTGAGAGAGGAGACCGCGCATGCTCGAGCTTCCGATAGCCCTCCACATTCCGGACGGCTTCCTGAGCGGCGACGTGGCGCTTGCGTGCGGCGTGCTCGCCATCGCCGCGGTGGCCTACGCCCTCCGCGTCGCGAACGTGGAGCTCGACGAGGCCCGGGTGCCGCTGCTCGGCGTCCTCGCCGCGTTCATCTTCGCCGCACAGATGCTCAACTTTCCGATCGCCGGCGGCACGAGCGGTCACTTCCTCGGCGCGACGCTGGCGGCCGTTCTGCTCGGACCCTGGCTCGCGTGTCTGGTGATGGCCGTGGTGATCGCAGTCCAGGCCTTCGCGTTCGCCGACGGCGGGATCTCGGCGCTGGGAGCGAACGTGCTCAACATGGGTGTCCTCGGAGCCCTGCTCGCCGGCCTGCTGGTCGCGGGGCTGGTGAAGGCGCTCCCTCACAGCCGGGCGGCGCTCCTCAGCATCGTGGCGGTCGTCGCCTGGCTCGCGGTGATTGTCGGCGCGGCGGCGACGAGCGTCGAGCTCGCCGTCTCCGACACGGTTCCGCTCGCCACCTCCCTGCCCGCGATGCTCGGCGTGCACACGCTGATCGGGATCGGCGAGGCCGTGATCACGGTCGCCGCCGTGAGCGCGGTGCTCGTGTCGCGGCCGGACCTGGTGGCGCTCGCGCCCGAGGAGCTGAGGCAGCCGGCCGCTCCGCCGTTTGGACGGCCCGTCCGAGGGGAGGCCTGAGATGAAGAGCATTCCGACCAAGGTGCTCGTCGCCCTGGCGCTCGCCGGCGCGGTCGGCTTGGCGACCGCGGTGTCGCCGTTTGCATCGCCGAACCCGGACGGCCTCGAGAAGGTGGCCGAGGACAAGGCTTTCTTGGATCAGGGCAAGTTCGCCGGGATTCAGGAGGACTCGCCGATCCCGGACTACGCCTTCCCCGGCGTCGAGAACGAGCGCGTGGCCACCGGCCTCGCCGGCTTCGTCGGCACCGTCGCCGTCTTCGCCGTCGGGCTCGGCCTCGCTTGGGTCGTCAGGCGGCGTCCGCGCACGGCCGGCTCCAGGGGAGCGCCCGCCTGAAGGGCGGCGGCCGGTGGGCGCTCTCTGCAACCACTCGCTCGAGCTGACCGGGCCGGCGGGCGATCCCGCCAGCCCGGTGCACCGGCTCGACCCGCGGGCCAAGATCGTCGGTCTCGTGGCCGTGACGGTGGTCGCCGTGTCGACCCCGATCGCGGCCTGGCCGGTCTACGTGGCCGCCGCGCTCGTCCTCGCCGGCGTAGCCGCGCGGGCGCGCATCAAGCCACGTGAGATCTGGCGGCGGGCGCGCTTCGTCCTCCCGCCGGTGGTGCTCGCGGCGCTCTTCATCCCGCTCGTCCGAGAGGGGGGCCACACGTACGCGCTCGGCCCGCTGACCGTGCACGAGGCGGGCCTGGAGACGCTGGCGGCGGTGGCTGCCAAGGCGACCATCGGCACCGTCTCGGCCGTGCTGCTGGCGGCCACCACCACATTCCCGTCGGTGCTCCGAGGACTCGAGGCGCTGCACGTGCCGCGCATCCTGATCCTGATCGCGGCCTTCATGTACCGCTACCTGTTCGTGATCGTCGAGGAGGTCGGGCGGATGCGCGCCGCCCTCGCGGCCCGCGGCTACCGCCCGCGCAACGCCCTGCACGCCGGGGCCCTCGGCCGGGTGGCAACCGCGCTGTTCCTTCGTACCTATTCGCGCGGAGAGCGCGTCTACCTCGCGATGCTCGCGCGCGGGTATGACGGTCGCATGCGCCGCCTGGTGCCGCTCGCCTTCGGTCGGGCGGATGCCGCGTTCGTGCTCGCGGTGCTGGGTCTGCTCGTGCCGCTGCGGTTCGCGGCTGGGGTGGCCACGTGAGCTGCGCCGTCAACGCCATCGGGCTGAGCTACAGCTACCCGAACGGCCAACCCGCCCTGCGCGGGCTCGACCTGCACGTGGACCACGGTGAGCGGGTGGCGATCCTCGGACCTAACGGCGCCGGCAAGACGACGCTGATGCTGCACCTGAACGGCCTGACGCAAGGCAGCGGCAGGCTGGAGGTCGCGGGACTCGAGGTCGGCGACGAAACGCTCGCCGAGCTGCGTACACGAGTCGGCCTCGTCTTCCAGGATCCCGATGACCAGCTCTTCATGCCCACCGTGGGAGACGACGTGGCCTTCGGTCCGCTGAATCAGGACCTCCCTCGTGAGGAGATTGAGCGACGCGTGGACGAGGCGCTTGCCTCGGTCCGCATGGAAGGCGCGGCCCAGCGCGCCCCCTACCAGCTCTCCATGGGCGAACGCAGGCGGGTGGCGATCGCGACCGTGCTCGCGACGAGCCCGAGCCTGCTGGTGCTCGACGAGCCGTCCGCCAACCTCGACCCCCGGGCGCGACGCGAGCTGCTGGACGTCCTCTCGAGCATCGATCGCACGATGCTGCTCACGACCCACGATCTCCCCCTGGCCGCCGAGCTGTGCGAGCGCGCGGTGATCCTGGCAGGCGGACGGATAGTGGCCGACGGCGGCTGCCACGAGATCCTCGCCGACACCGAGCTGCTGGCCGAGTACGACCTCGAGCTGCCGGCGGGCTTCGACCTCGACCTTGTCAGCCTCCGGCCCCGCCCCGGCCGGGCGGAGACAGCGAGCGCGGCCGCGTAGTCCGGCTTCGGATCTGTCCTGGATTGGTGGGCCAGGAGCCCCACAGGGCAGGACGAATGGCCCCAGAGCGAGGCCGGCCTACGGCCGGGCCCGCCGCAGGACGATCAGTTTGTTCGGCGTCGCCGAGCGCGGCCGGGCCCCGTCGGCCAGCGTAGTCCGCACCTCGACCGCCGCACCGCCTCCCGGCAGAGGGGGTTCACTCTCGAGCGCCGCGACGCCCCTGCGCGACAGCCGGACGCGAACCGTCGCGCGCCTCCCGGCGGGGATGAGATAGCGAGCCCTGCCAAGAGGCCGGTCCAGCTCGAGGCGAATCGTTCCGCGGCATCCGGGCGGCGGCGCGGTGATGCAGCGGAGCCGAACCCGGGCGCTGCGCCCCTGGAGCCGCTCCAGCTGCTTCTCCTCGAGGTGGATCTCCGCGCGCGGGCATGGGCCTGGCGGCACCACGCTCGACCCGGGGCCGCCGAGCGGCGCGGCGAACGCGCACCCGTTGGCAGCCCAGGCCACGAGCTCGCCCTCGGCGTCGAGCTGGGCATCCTCCGCCCCAAGGTCGAGCGAAGGAGGCGACAGGCGCCGCCTCTGTCCGCTGGCAAGGTCGATCAGCGCGATGTGGGAATCGCCATCGAACCGCCCGTACCGGCGGAGCACGGCGTGGTTGCCGGCCAGCCGCACATGGTCCTCGGGGAGCGCCCCGCCGCTGGGCACGCGATGGACCGAGCCGGCGCCGTCGACCAGCTCCAGGACCCTCCTCGCGGGCACATGCAGCAACGCGCGCCCATCGGCGGCGAGATCGAAGTCCTTGATCGCATCGCCGGCCGTGTGGCGGAGGCGCTCCGCGCCGCCGGCGGTCCAGTCCTGTACGACCAGACGGCGCTGACGCTCGACGAAGGCGATCAGGCTGCCCGCCAGTTCGACGCGCTGGACGTCAGGCGGCACGCCCAGCGCGACCCCCTCCGCGCCCGCGGGAACGACGACGTGGCGAGCGACATCCCCAACCGGCCGGATCTCCGTGAACGCCACGTCTGCCCCGCTCGACTGAACGTCGACCGGAATCCAGGCACCGCCACGGCGGCGCACCAGCGGCGCGAACGGCCCTTCGGGCGCTCCGGACCAGACCGACACCCGGACGATCCCTTCCGTTGCCGGGTTCAGCTCGACGAGCGAGAACACGACGCGCTCGGCGGACGCGTCCAGGTCGTTCATCGCCAGAAAACGCCGCGGCCGCGCAGCCATAGTGAACAGGGTTCGCGACGTGCCCCCGGTAACCGGCGCGGACAGGAGCCGTACACCGCGTCGCGTAGAGCGCCCCATCAGCAACCGGGTGTCCGCCAGCGCCATCTCGGTGTCACTCGCCGCGCGTGCCACCGGGACTACGCCGCCCGCGGGCTGCGCTGCCGCGACCGGCCCAGGAAGCAGCACGCCGAGAGCCATTGCCATCGCTGCGAAGCGCATCACGGGCTCAGCAATATGCCCTAGCCGCCGGTCTGATAAGCCCGCAGCGCCAGCGTGAGGATCAGCAGGGCCCCCACGGTCATCACGCCCATCTCGCCGAGCGCGACCCGCTTGGCGAGCGCCACCTGCTGGCGGCGCTCGAGCGCGTCGACGTCCTCCACGTGCTCGAGCTCGCGCGCGGCGATGCCGGCCCGCATGGCCTCGCTGACCAGGGTGATCACGAGCGGCGCGACGCCGTAGGCCACGTGCAGGCTGTCCGGCGCGGAGTCGCCGCGGGCGAGCAGAAGGAAGCCAAAAACGACCTCCACGACCACCGTGGCCTGCGCCACACGAAGCAGCGGCCAGAACACGATCGACGCGCGCGCGTCCTTGCGGAGCCATCCGACTGCCCCCCACCCCGCGGCGACCGCGTTGGCCACGAGAACGGCGATCCCGACCACCATGTGGATCTCGCTCAGGGGGTGCCCTTCCGCACTATGTGGCCCTGCCGCACAAGGTTGCGTTATACCTCCGCCTGGCGTGCTGAAGAGCTACCTGCCAGCCCTCGTCTTCCTACTGCTCGGATTAGGCGTCGGCACAGCCTTCACATTCGCGAACCACGTGCTCGGACCGAAGCGCCCGGGGCGGGTCAAGAGCGAGCCCTACGAGAGCGGACTCCCCTCTGACGTCAGGCGTTCGTTCCGCTTCGGGATCAGCTTCTACCTGATCGCGATGCTCTTCATCCTGTTCGACATCGAGGTGGTGTTCCTCTACCCCGTGGCGCTCCAGCTCGACGCGCTCGGGACCTTCGCGTTGGTCGAGACGGTGATCTTCGTGGTGCTCCTGTTGGTGGCGTTCGTGTTCGTGTGGAGAAGGGGCGCGCTCGAATGGAAGTGACGCGCACACCGGTGGACGCCGGAGATCTCCGCGTCCGCCAGCTGCGCGCCCAGCAGATGCTGCGCGGCGAGCTCGCGGGCAAGGACCTCGACGAGTTCGTCGAGGAGCGCCTGCTGTTTACGACGCTCGAGACCGCCCAGAACTGGGCTCGCAAGAACTGTCTGTTCCCGCTCGGCTTCGGGCTGGCCTGCTGCGCGATCGAGATGATCACGGTGATCGGCTCGCCGCGGAACGACCTCGCCCGCTTCGGCGCCGAGGCGATCCGCTTCACCCCGCGCCAGGCCGACCTCCTGATCCTTTCCGGGCGCGTGTCGATCAAGATGGCCCCGATCATCCGCCGGCTCTACGACCAGATGCTCGAGCCGAAGTGGGTGATCGCCATGGGTGCCTGCTCGTCGACGGCCGGCATGTTCAACAACTACGCGGTGGTCGCGGGGGCGGACAAGTTCCTGCCGATCGACATCTACGTGCCCGGCTGCCCGCCCCGTCCGGAGGCGCTGATCTACGGGATCATGAAGCTGCAGGACAAGATCATGGGCACCCCGGACATGGGCTGGCGCGAGCGCTACCGGGCGGAGGGAACCGAGGAGGTCGAGTAGCCCTGTGCCGGACGCCACCGGACTCGAGCTGATCGCCCAGCAGGTCCGCGAGAACGTCGCGGACGAGGCCGTCACGGGCACGATGTATGCGCGCGAGCAGGCCACCCTCGAGGTCGCTCCCGAGCACGTACGCGAGGTGCTCGCCTTTCTGCGCGAGGCCGGCGAGCCGTGGGAGAACCTGATGAGCCTGCACGGCTGCGACTACCTCCCGGAGGAGCCGCGGCTGGGCGTTCACTACCAGCTGCTCTCCATGGAGCGCTGCGACCGCCTGTGCGTCAAGACGCGGCTCGGGGTCGACGACCCCCGGCTCCCCACGGTGATCGACCTGTTCCCGACCGCCGACTTCCAGGAGCGGGAGGTCTTCGACATGTTCGGCGTGTTCTTCGAAGGCCATCCCGACATGCGCCGCATCCTCATGCCCGAGGACTACGAGGGCTTCCCTCAGCGGCGGGACTTCCCGATGGGCGGCGAGCCCGTGCTCTTCACCTTCAACGAGGGGAAGTTCCCCCGCTGGTATGACTGACCCGCTCTCAGTCCCGTACCGGGAGCGCGAGCGCTCGGTGACGATGGAGCCGATGGGCGAGGAGCCCACCCACCACGAGCTCTTCACGATCAACATCGGCCCGCACCACCCGGCAACGCACGGAGTGCTGCGACTGCTCACGACGCTCGAGGGCGAGGTCGTGCGCGACGTCAAGCCGATCATCGGCTACGTCCACACCGGCATCGAGAAGAGCTGCGAGGACCAGCAGTACTGGAAGGCCATCACGTTCGTCGAGCGGATGGACTACCTGGCCTACTACTCCAACGCGCATGCCTTCTGCATGGCGGTGGAGACGCTGCTCGGGATCAAGGTGCCGCGGCGCGCCCAGTACCTGCGCGTCATCCACTCGGAGCTGGGCCGGATCGCGTCGCATCTGTTCGCGCTCGCCACCGGCGCGCTCGACATCGGCGCCATCACGATGCTGTGGTGGGGCTGCCGCGACCGCGACCTCGTGCTCGACCTCTTCGAGATGTCGTCCGGCCAGCGGATACACACGCGCTACTTCCAGGTCGGCGGGGTGATGGAGGACATACCGCCCGGCTTCGAGCAGAAGGTGCGCGGTTTCCTCGAGCTGATGCCCAAGCGCATCGATCAGTATGAGGCGCTTCTCGACCGCAACGAGATCTGGCTGCAGCGGACGAAGAACACGGGCATCCTCTCGCAGCAGCGGGCGCTCGAGCTGGGGGTCACCGGACCGATCCTGAGGTCGACGGGGCATCCCTGGGACCTGCGCAAGGCAACGCCCTACTCCTCCTACGAGGACTTCGACTTCGCCGTGCCCGTGGGGTCCGTGGGCGACAACTACGACCGCTTCAAGGTGCGCCTCGACGAGATGCGCGAGTCGGTGAAGATCATCGAGCAGGCGCTCGACGGCCTCCCCGAGGGCCGCTGGATCACCGACGACCGCAAGGTCGCGCTGCCGCCGCGGCACGAGCTCGCCACCTCCATGGAGGCGCTCATCCATCACTTCAAGCTCGTGACCGAGGGGTTCCGGGTGCCGCCGGGCGAGGCCTACGAGGCAGTCGAGTCGCCGCGCGGCGAGATGGGTTGCTTCGTCGTGGCGGACGGCTCGTCCAAGCCGGCGCGCGTGCACATGCGCGACCCCAGCTTCGTGAACCTGCAGGCCCTGCCGGACATGGCGCGCGACTCGCTCATCGCGGACTTCATCGCCTGCGTCGCGATGCTCGACCCGATCCTCGGGGGCGTGGACAGGTGAGCTCGGCGTGGGACGAAAGCGTCCGTCTCGAGGACGATCCGGCGACTGTCCCCGACCCCGCAGCGGTCGAGGTACCCGAAGCGCTGCGCGCCGAGCTCGAGCGGCTGATGTCGCTCTATCCCGACCGTCACTCCGCCACCCTGCCCGCGCTCGGCGCAGCCCAGCGCGTTCACGGCTGGTGCTCTCCGGAGGCGCTCCGCCAAGTGGCCGCCGTCATGCAGGTGACGCCCGCGTACCTCTCGAGCGTGGCGACCTTCTACGACATGCTGCGCACCACACCCAGGAGCGCGCCCTACGTCTACGTCTGCACCAGCGTCGCCTGCCACGTGCGTAACGCGAAGAAGGTCTACGACGCGATCGAGCGCGAGGCGGTCGAGCAGGGCCTCGAGGACCTGGACGTGCGTGAGTTCGAGTGTTTGGGGGCGTGTGACATGGCGCCGATGGCGTCCGTGAACGGCCGCTACGTGGGCCCACTGTCGACCGACGACGCAGCCGAGCTGGTCGGTGCGATCAAGGACGGCCGCGAGGTGCTGCCAGGGCGCGGGCTGCCCGATCCCGGCTACAGCGTGCCGCCCACAACGACGGAGGACCCCGGACCGCCCGAGGAGCCCGACGTCCACCCGGCCGGCGGCACCTGGAAGGAGGCCGATCTGCTCGACGTGCCGGAGGCCGAGGGCCCGCCGCCGCACCCGCGCGAGCCGCTCCATCCCCTCGATCCCGGCTCGAGCGTGACCCCCGAGGAGCCCGAGTGAGCGAGACGCGCCTCCTCCTCGAGAACATCGACGAGCCGGACCTGCACACGATCGACGTTTACGAGCGGCTCGGCGGCTACGCCTCCGCCCGCAAGGCGCTGCTCGAGATGGAGCCCGAGGCGGTACTCCACGAGCTCGAGGCGTCCGGACTGCGCGGCCGCGGCGGAGCGGGCTTCGCGATGGGCAAGAAGGCCAGCTTCATCCCCAAGGGCACGATGGACAAGTACCTCTGCTGCAACGCGGACGAGTCCGAGCCCGGCACCTTCAAGGACCGCCTGCTGATGCAGAAGAACCCGCACCTGCTCGTGGAGGGCTGCATCATCGGCTCGATCGCCGCAGGCGCGAACAAGGGCTTCATCTTCATTCGCGGCGAGTACGAGCTCCAGGCGGACATCCTCGACGCGGCCGTCGCCGAGGCCTACGAGAAGGGCTACCTCGGCGAGCGCATCCTCGGCTCCGAGCACACCTTCGACCTCGTCGTCCACCGCGGCCAGGGGGCCTACATCTGCGGCGAGGAGACCGGTCTGCTCGACGCGCTCGAGGGCAAGCGCGGCAACCCGCGCCTCAAGCCACCCTTCCCGGCCAATCAGGGCCTGTATCAGGGACCAACGCTGATCAACAACGTTGAGACGCTCTGCAACGCACCGTGCATCATCGAGTATGGCGGCGACTGGTACCGCCAGTTCGGCGAGGGCAACTCCACGGGCACCAAGGTGGTGTCGGTGTCGGGCAACGTCCAGCGGCCCGGTAACTACGAGGTCGCGCTCGGCATCCCCGCGCGCGAGCTCGTGTACGGGCTCGCCGGCGGGCCTCCCGAGGGACGGAAGGTCAAGTGCTGGTTCCCTGGCGGCTCCTCGGCCCCGGTGCTCCTCGACGAGCACCTCGATCTCCCCTACACCTTCGAGGCGATGGCCGAGGCGGGCTCGATGCTCGGCTCGGGCGCGATCATCGTCGTCGACGAGTCGCAGCCGCTCGTCCCGCTGGCCCTGCGGCTCGCCGAGTTCTACCGCCACGAGTCGTGCGGCAAGTGCGTGCCCTGCCGGGAGGGCACCAACTGGACGGTGAAGATGCTCGAGCGCATCGACGAGGGCGAGGGCACCCCGATGGACCTCGACATCCTCGAACAGGTCCAGGGCAACATCATCGGCAACTGCCTCTGCGTGCTGGGCGACTCGATGGCGATGCCGGTGGCCTCGATGCTCAAGTACTTCCGGCCCGAGTTCGAGAGCCACATGGAGCAGGCGCGCGAGCGCCGCGACCTGGCATCGATCCAGGCGATGGGCGCCGAGGAGCTCGGCGCTGAGGACGAAGTCGGTGCGCAGCCGGCCGAGCCGGCTGCTTCCGCAGTGGCCGAGGCGGGAGCGGCCTAGCTCATGGCGAGGCCCACGAAGAACTGGATCACCTTCGAGATCGACGGCCGCGAGGTGCGCGCCGAGGCGGGCACGATGCTCGTCGACGCCGCCAAGCACGGCGACGTCGAGATCCCCTTCTTCTGCTATGAGCCGAAGCTCGGGCAGCCCGTCGGCGCCTGCCGCATGTGCCTGGTCGAGATCGAGGGGATTCCCAAGCTCCAGACCTCCTGCTCGACGCCGGTGCGCGACGGCATGGTCGTGAACACGACGTCCGACCGCGTCAAGCATGCGCAGAACGCGATCGTCGAGTTCCTGCTCGTGAACCATCCGCTCGACTGCCCGGTCTGCGACAAGGGCGGCGAGTGCCCGCTGCAGGACATCTCTTACGGCTGGGGCCCCGGACGCTCGCGCTTCATCGAGCCCAAGCGCCACTTCAAGAAGCCGCTCGGGCTCTCCCCGCTGATCGCGATCGACCGCGAGCGCTGCATCCTCTGCTACCGCTGCGTGCGCTTCTCTCAGGAGATCGCCGAGGACTACCAGCTGGTCTTCCTCGACCGCGGCGACCACACCTTCGTCGGCACCCACGACGGCCACCCGTACGTCGCCCCCTTCAGCGGCAACATCATCGAGCTCTGCCCCGTGGGCGCACTGACCTCGCAGGCGTACCGCTTCCGCGCCCGCCCCTGGGACATCGAGGACTCGGGCACCGTCTGCACGTTCTGCCCCTCCCAGTGCAACGTCAAGCTCACGATCCGCGACGACGCCAAGGTCGTGCGCGTGCTCGCGCGTGACAACGAGGAGGTCGACGACGGCTGGCTCTGCGACAAGGGCCGCTTCGGCTACCAGGCCTTCTCGTCGAGCGAGCGCATCACCGCACCGCTGGTGCGCGACGGCGGCTTCCTGCGCGAAGTGTCGTGGGAGCGCGCGCTCTCCGACGCGGCCGCGGCCCTCAAGAGGTCGGGCGCCGCGACCGTCGCCCGTCTTGGCGGCAGCGCCACGAACGAGGAGGGCTTCCTGGCGCAGCACCTGCTGCGCAACGGGCTCGGCTCGCCGCACGTGACCGCCGGCGCCGCGCCGTCGGGCGCCCACGCCCGCATCCTGGCGCGCCCCGACCTTTCCGCGCGTGTGTCGGACATCGACCACGCCGACGCCATCCTCGTGCTCGACACCGAGCTCGTGGACGAGGCGCCGATACTCGACCTGCGCGTCCGCAAGGCGGTGCGCCGCAACCACGCCCGCCTCGTCGTGGCCTCAAGCCGCCCGTCCACGCTCGACCCGAACGCAACGGCCTCGCTGCGCTTTGCGCCTGGGGCGGCGGAAGCGGCGCTCGCCGCCCTGGCGGCCGCGCTCGGCTCCCCGCGCATAGGCTCCCTCTCGCTCGACGAGCTCGCCGCCCGGGCGGGGGCGGCACGCGGGTTCAGCGCCGGGAGACCGCAGTCGGACGGCGTGCCGGCGCCGCCCTCGGCCGCTGTGGGCCCCATTGAGCCGCCTGACGCGGTCCGAGCCGCCGCCGACGTGCTGCGCGATGCCGGCGACGTCGTGGTGATCTGGGGCGAACGGGTCTTCTCGGGAGAGCGCGGCGGCGATGCAGTCGAGGCGCTGCTCGCCGTGGTCGCGACGCTCGGAATCGCCGGCCGGGAGGAGTCCGGCTTGCTTGCGATCCCCGAGAGCGCGAACGGCCGCGGGCTGCGCGAGGTCGGCTGCTCGCCCGCGCTCGCTCCCGGACTCGTGGACGCCGCCGAGACGGGCGATCCCGACTCGGCCCGCGGGGCGCTCCTGCTCGTGGAGACGGAGCTGCCCGAGGCCGTGCTCGAGGAGGCCGCCGCAGTGATCGCTTTCGCGCGCTTCCGCAGCGAGGCTCTGGACGAGGAGGCGGACGTGGTCTTCCCGGCGGAGATCTACGCCGAGAAGGAGGGCACCGTCACCCATCCCGACGGCCGCCTCCAGCGCGTGCGCCAGGCGCTCGGCCATGCGGGCAACGTGCGCCCCGGCTGGCAGGTGCTCGCCGAGCTGTGCGAGCGTGCCGGGGCCGGGCTCGGTGTGCGAAGCGCCTCCGAGGTCACCGCCCTGATCGCCGAGCAGGTGCCCATCTACAGCGGCCTCACCCTGGACGCGATCGGCGGGCTCGGCGCCCGCTGGCAGGAGCACGACGGCGCCGCGGCGCTCGCGGGCGAGGAGATCTCGGACGAGCCGCTAGCCGATCCGCCACAGGCGCCCGAGGGCGGGCTGCGTGCGATCCGTGTCCCGACGCTGTGGAGCGGCCCCGAGGTCGAGCAGTCGCCGTCGCTCCGCTTCCTCTCGGTGGACGGCCGCGCCGAGCTATCGGTGGACGACGCCCGTGAGCTCGGCGTGGAGAGCGGCGACGAGGTCGAGCTGAACGGGGGCGGCACGCGGGCCGGCGCCCAGGTGAGCGTCCGGTCCGGAGTGCCGAAGGGCTGCGTCTTCGTGGCCGGCGCCGACCTGCCCGACGGCCCGGTCGAGCTCAGGCCCGCGCGAGCCGGAGCGGCGGTGGCCTGATGCCCGAGCCCCCGATGGAGTCGGCGCTGGTGCTGGTCGTCAAGTCGATCATCATCTTCATCGTCTTCCTGCAGATCGTGCCGATCATCCTGCTCGGCGAGCGCAAGATCCTGGGCCGCTTCCAGTCTCGCATCGGCCCCAATCGCGTCGGCTGGAAGGGCGTCCTGCAGCCGGCCGCGGACGTGCTCAAGCTGCTCTCCAAGGAGGCCTTCACCCCGGCCACCGCCGTGCCCTGGATGATGGCCATCGCTCCCGTGATCTCGGTGACCACCGCCGTGGCCACGATGGCGATCATCCCGTTCGGGCCGGTGGGCGCGTGGGGCGGCGATTTCGGGCTCTACGGCATGGACGTGTCGATCGGCGTCCTCTACTTCTTCGCGTTCGGCTCGCTTGCCTTCTACGGCACGATGCTCGGCGGCTGGTCGTCAGGCTCGAAGTACTCGTTCCTCGGCGCCATGCGCGCCGCGGCGCAGCTGATCTCCTACGAGGTGGCCATCGGCCTCTCGCTACTCGGCGTGGTGATGACCGCCGGCTCGATGTCGCTCGTCGACATCGTCGAGGCGCAGGATTCGATGTGGTACGTGCTGCCGCAGTTCGTCGGCTTCTGCATCTTCATGGTGGCCGGCTTCGCCGAGACGGCGCGGGCGCCTTTCGACCTCCCCGAGGGCGACTCCGAGATCGTCGGCGGCTACAACACCGAGTTCGGGGGGATGCGCTTCGGCTCTTTCTTCATGGCCGAGTACATGGAGATCCTCGTGATCTCGGCGATCGCATCGGCGTGCTTCCTCGGCGGCTGGCACGGCCCGGGGCCAATCGCCCTCGCGCCGCTCTGGATGCTCATCAAGATCATCCTGGGCGCCCTCCTCTTCATCTGGGTCCGGGCCTCGCTCCCGCGCCTGCGCTACGACCAGCTGATGTCGTTCGGCTGGAAGATCCTGCTCCCGCTCGCGACCCTCAACGTCCTCGCGACCGCAATCGTCCTGGTGGTGACCTAGGTGGCCACCGACCTGGAGGTGACCACCTAGTGCCAGCCGACTGGAAGAGCGCCGCGAAGCCGATCTCGCGCGGCCCCGAGCCCGGCGGTGCGGGCGCCGTCTACCGCGTCTTCGGAGAGACCCTGCGCGGCCTCAAGACCACCTTTGGACGCGTGGTCGAGGGCCATTACGTGATCCAGTACCCCGAGGAGAAGACACCCGTCTACCCGCGCTTCCGCGGCCGCCATAAGCTCCACCGCTTCGAGGACACGGGGCTCGAGAAGTGCGTCGGCTGCTCGCTCTGCGCCGCGGCGTGCCCGGCCAAGTGCATCCGCGTCGTGGCCGCCGAGAACACGCCGGAGCAGCAGGTGTCCGCAGGCGAGCGCTACGCGGCGGTCTACGAGATCAACATGGCGCGCTGCATCTTCTGCGGCTATTGCGAGGTCGCCTGTCCGTTCGACGCGATCACGATGGGAAACGACTACGAGCTGGCCGACTACAGCCGCTCGGACCTGATCTTCACGAAGGAGATGCTGCTGGCCGACCCGCCCGAGCACACGCCGCTGCGGCGCGAGGGCGAATAGGGCCGGGCCATGTGGTTCGAGCAGGTCATGTTCTTCATCGCGGCGCTCGGGGCTCTGGCCGGGGCGCTCGGGGTGGTCCTGCTCCGCAACCCGTTCTACTCGGTGCTCTCGCTGGTCGCGCACCTGATCGCGCTGGCGGTGCTGTTCCTCCTGCTGCAGGCGGAGTTCCTCGCCGCGGCGCAGGTGGTGGTCTACGCGGGCGCCGTGATGGTGCTCTACCTGTTCGTGGTGGCCTACATCGGCGGCGCCGACGAGCCGCTCGGCCCCGAGGGAGGGGCGCTCGCGCGGCTCGGCCCGCTGTTCGCCGCCGCGGTCGGGATCGAGCTGTGCATCGCCTTCGCCGCGAGCGGGCTCGAGGCGCTCGACTCGCAGGGCGCCGACGTCGGCACAGGCTTCGGAACGCCCGGCCAGATCGGCCAGCTGCTCCTGACCCGCTTCCTGATTGCCTTTGAGGCCGCCTCGTTCCTGCTGCTGGTGGCCGCGGTGGGCGCGATCGTGCTGGCGCGCAGGCGTCGCGGGCTCGAGGAGGAGGGCCCGGCCGTTGGCCCGCGTGACCGCGGCCCGCGCGAGACCGCCGTGGAGCCCGGCTCGCCCGCGCGCGAAACCGAGGTCCTGAACGTGAGGGTCTAGATGGACGTCATCTGGTTCCTCGTCCTCTCCGCGTTCATCTTCGTGATCGGCGCCGCCGGCGTGCTGACCCGTCGCAACCCGCTCGTGGTGCTGCTCTGCCTCGAGCTGATGCTGAACGCGGGCAACCTCGCGCTGGTCGCCTTCTCACGCATGCACGGCGGCGAGGCGGGCCAGGTCTTCGCCCTGATCGTGATGGTGATCGCGGCCTGCGAGGTCGTGATCGGCCTGGGGATCATCGTCGCGATGTACCGCAACCGGCTCCCCATCGACGTCGACGAGATGTCGGAGCTCCGAGGGTGAGCGCCACCTCCTACGGCTGGCTCGTGCTGGCCTTCCCGGTCGCCGGGATGCTCGTGATCTCGCTCGGCTGGAGGTGGTTGCCCGGGCGCACGGCAGGCTGGATCGGGAGCGCGGCGATCCTCGGCTCGTTCATCGCCTCGATCGGCGCGCTCGTCGAGATGCAGGACCTCCCCGCGGAGGAGCGGCACCTCGTGGACGTCGCGTGGACCTACGCCGCGACCGCCGACTTCAGGGCCGACGTCTCGATCCTGATCGACCCGCTCTCCGTGTTCATGTGCCTCGTCGTCAGCGGAGTGTCGTTCCTGATCCACGTCTACTCGGTCGCCTACATGGGCGGGGACCGCGGCTATGCGCGCTTCTTCGCCTACCTCAACTACTTCGTCTTCTCGATGCTGCTGCTGGTCCTGGCGGCGAACTTCGTGCTGCTGATCGTGGGCTGGGCGTTCGTCGGCGCCGCCTCCTACCTGCTGATCTCGTTTTGGTACCGGCGCGGCACGGCCACCTACGCCGGCATCAAGGCGTTCGTGATGAACGTGATCGGCGACGTCGGCCTGGTGATTGCCGCCTTCCTGCTCCTCAACGAGACCGGCCAACTCGACTACCTCGGCATGTTCGAGCGGGCGCCCGAGGTCTTCGAGCAGAACGACCCGACGATCGTCTGGGCCTGTCTGCTGATCCTCGTCGGCGCGTTCGCGAAGTCGGCCCAGCTGCCGCTCCACACCTGGCTTCCGGACGCCATGGAGGGCCCCACCCCCGTCTCCGCCCTGATCCACGCGGCCACCATGGTCACCGCCGGCGTGTACCTGATAGCGCGCACCTTCCCGCTCTTCGACCTTGCGCCGACCGCCGCCGACATCAGCGCGGTGATCGGCACGGCCACGCTCGTGTTCGCCGCCACGGTCGCGCTCGTGGTGACCGACCTCAAGCGCGTGATCGCCTACTCGACGATCTCGCAGATCGGCTACATGGTCCTCGGTGTGTCGGTGGCCGCGTACAGCGCGGGCCTCTTCCACCTGATGACGCACGCGTTCTTCAAGGCTCTGCTCTTCATGGGAGCGGGCTCGGTGATCGGGGCGATGGCCGGCATCCAGAACCTGGACCGGATGGGCGGCTTCCGCAGGTCGATGCCGTTCACGTTCATCACGTTCACCTGCGGCGCGCTCGCGCTCGCGGCGTTTCCGCTCACGTCGGGCTTCTTCTCGAAGGACGAGATCCTCGCCTACACGCTCAACCGCGGCAGCGGCTTCGTGATCCTGGGCATCGCGGGCTACCTGGCGGCCGCCCTCACCGCCTTCTACGCCTTCCGAATGGTCTTCCGCGTCTTCTACGGCGACGCCGTGCCGGAGGCCAAGGAGCTCGAGGAGGGTCACCTCGCCCACGGCGAGCCGCTGAACCCGATGACGCTCGAGCCCGAGGACACCGACGTCGGCTTCCCGGGGCCGGAGCATCACATCGCGGAGCGCTCCTGGCCGATGAAGTTCGCGATGGTGCCGCTCGCCGTGCTGGCGCTGGTGGCCGGCGTGGTCGGCATCCCCGGAGTGACCGACACCATCGAGCACTTCCTCGAGCCGACCTTCGAGGAGTCGACCTACGCCGCCGACCACCCGAGCGAGAGCGCCGAGTGGGTCGGCCTCGCCGCCGGCGGGATCATCTCGATCGCCTCGATCTACGTCGCCTACGTCTTCTTCATTCGCCGCCGCGGGATCACGCTCGAGCTGCGCGACCGCTACCGGAGGCTGCACGACTTCCTCGAGCACAAGTGGTACTTCGACGAGCTGTACGACGCGGTGTTCGTTCGTCCCACCGCCACCGTCGGGAGCTTCGGCAGGCGCGTGGTCGAGACCGACTTCGTGCAGGGCTTCATCGTCGGCGGCGCCACCGGAATCGTGCGAGTCGGGACGTCCTTCGCGCGCGCGATCCAGACGGGCTACCTGCGCGCGTACGCGCTGCTGCTGCTGCTCGGCGCGGCCGGGCTCCTTCTCTACTTCCTCATCTCCGCCTCGTGACCATCCACCTGTCGATCATCCTCTTTCTCCCGCTGGCGACGGGCGTGATCGGCGCCCTGCTCCCGCGCGGGCTGGCGCGCTGGGCGGTGCTCGCGGGCACGCTGGCGGTGCTCGCCTACGCGATCGTGCTGCTCTTCGACTTCGACTCGAGCGCTCGCGGCCTGCAGTACGTGACCGACGACGAGTGGATCCCGGAGCTCGGCATCCGCTACCAGCTCGGGATCGACGGCCTGAACCTGTTCTTGGTCGTGCTGACGGCGATCTCGTGGGTCGCCTGCACGCTCGTGGCCGCCTTCCGCGAGCAGGAGCGCGCCAGGCTCTTCTTCTTCCACATGGCGCTCGCAGAGACCGCGGTGCTCGGCGCCTTCCTGGCCCAGGACCTGGCGCTCTTCATCATCTTCTTCGACCTGATGCTCGTGCCCTTCTACTTCCTGATCGGAGGCTGGGGCACGGGTGACCGCGTGCGTGCCACGACCAAGTTCGTGATCTACACGCTTGTGGGCTCGCTGCTGATGCTCGGCGGGGCGATCGCCCTCGGCGTGCTCGCGACGCCCGACGGCGGCGAGCTCTCGTTCTCGCTCGCCGTCCTCGAAGAGCGCTCCGTCCCCGAGGGCTCCCAGCAGTGGATCGTGCTGCTGTTCGCGCTCGCCTTCTTCGTCAAGGCGCCGCTCTTCCCGTTGCACGGCTGGGTTCCCGAGACCTACCGATCGACATCTATCCCGGTGCTCGCGCTGCTCTCCGCGGTCCTCTCCAAGGTCGGCGTCTACGGCTTCCTGCGCATCGTGTTGCCGGTGATGCCGGAGGGCTCCCAGCACTGGCAGGAGCTCTTCATCATCGTCGCCGTCTTCTCGATCCTGTACGGCTCGATCCTCGCCTTCTCGCAGGACAACATCCGGCTGGTCGTTGCCTACTCGTCGATCGCCCAGCTCGGCTTCATCGTGCTGGGGATCTTCGCGCTCGAAGACAAGGGGGCGCAGGGCGCCGTCTTCCAGATGCTCAACCACGGACTGGTCGTGGTGCCGCTCTTCCTGATCATCGGCGTCATCGCGACACGGGCGGGGGGCAACCAGTCGGTCGAGCAGCTCGGCGGCATGGCTTTCAGGGCACCGGTACTGGCGGCGCTGTTCCTGATCACGACCTTCGCCACGCTCGCCATGCCCGGCTCGGCAAACTTCATCGGCGAGCTCCTGGTGCTGTTCGGCGCCTTCGAGGACAAGCTCGTCTACGGGCTCGTGGCGAGCATCGGCGTGGTGCTGGCGTCCGTCTACATGATCCGGCTCTTCCAGCGCACCATGCACAACCGCGTCGGGCCCAGGGCCCGCTCGAGCGAGATCGACGGCCTCCACCTGGCCGCGATCGCGCCGCTCGTGGCCGTGATCGTCGCGCTGGGCGTCTACCCGAGCTTCGTCGTCGAGCGCACGGAGCGCTCCACCGTCGACAAGATCCAGGCGGCGCGGGCGCTCAGCACCCAGGCGGAGGTCTCGGTGATCAGATGAGCCTGCTCGCCCAGGTCCAGGCCCCGGAGATCGACTACAAGCTGCTCTCGCCCGTGTTCGCGCTCGTCGGCGGATGCGTGGTCGTGATGATGGTGGGGCTGCTGCGCTCGCCGTTCGTGCGCCAGACGCTCGTGCCCGCGCTCACGGCGGTGTCGATCCTCATCGCGGTCGGTCTCACGATCTGGATCTGGGACCCCGGCGACACCAATCCGATCATCGAGGGCGCGCTCGCCATGGACACGCTCACGCTCGGGCTTTCGATGCTCTTCTACGTGGCCGGGCTCGTGGCGATCCTGCTCTCACTGCGCGCCGACGCGACCCGCGTGGCCGGCCAGGGCGAGTACTACTCGCTGCTGCTCGGCTCTATCACCGGCATGGTGGTGCTGGCGGGGGCCGAGAACCTGATCACGCTCTTCATCGGCATCGAGCTGCTGTCGATCCCGCTCTACGTGCTCTGCGCCACCGAGCTTTTCAAGCGCGAGTCGCTCGAGTCCGGGCTCAAGTACCTGGTGATCGGCTCGGTCGGCTCGGCGACGCTGCTGTACGGGCTGGCGCTCGTCTACGGGGCCACGGGCTCGATGCAGTTCGAGGGCATCGCGTCCGCGCTCGGAGGCGACGAGGTGTCCGCCACCGACCCACTGCTCCTGACCGGCATCGCCCTGACGATCACCGGCCTGGCCTTCAAGGCGTCGGTGGCGCCCTTCCACCAGTGGACCCCGGACGTCTACCAAGGCGCTCCCACCCCGATCACCACCTTCATGGCGGTCGCGACCAAGGCCGCGGCCTTCGCGATCATGCTGCGGCTGTTCGGCCACGCGCTCGCGCTGTCGCAGCTCGAGTGGGCGCCGGCGCTCGCGGTGCTCGCCGCCACGACGATCGTGATCGGCAACGTCGGCGCGATCGCCCAGCGCTCGCTCAAGCGCATGCTCGCCTGGTCGAGCATCGCGCAGGCCGGGTACCTGCTGGCCGGCGTCGTGGTGGGCACCAACCTCGGCGTGCAGGCCACCGCCTTCTACCTCGCGGTCTACCTGCTGATGAACGTGACGGCGTTCGCGGTCGTGGTGGCGCGCGAGCGCGTCTCCGGGTACGGCGACGATCTCGCGGCCCTGGAGAACCTCGGCCAGAGCAACCCCTGGCTCGCGTGGCCGATGACGATCGCGATGCTCTCGCTCGCCGGCTTCCCGGCCACGGGCGGCTTCATCGGCAAGTTCTTCCTGATCGACGCCAGCGTGGACGGCGACTACACCTGGCTCGGCATCGCGATCGTGATCGGCTCGATCATCTCGCTCGTGTACTACCTGCGCGTGGTGGCGGCCATGTGGATGGGCCGCTACGAGATCGAGCTGCCGTCGGTGCCGCCGCGCCGCGTCAAGCCCGTGTCGGGCTGGTCGCCCGAGGCCGACACACGCGCCCAGCCCGAGGTGGCCGCGGTGGCGATCGTCTTCGCGGCCGCCACGATCCTGTTCGGGCTCTGGCCCGACCCGCTCTTCGACGTCGCGAGCGACGTGGGCAGCGCGCTGGGCACCCTGCGCTAGCCGCCCCGCGCCGGGCGCTTTCCCTTAGGGCCTTGACGAGTTAGTCGCGGATAGCGCGACCAACTCGTCACGCACCCACGCTTCAGATCGTCTCGGTCGAGCCGAGCTGCCAGTCGCGTTACGCTGCGTTTCCAGCCACCGAGGGGAGCACGGAGCATGAGCGAGAACCTGGCCCGGATCCTGACCGAGACAGCCGCCGAGCATGGCGACAGGACCGCCTTCAAGCTCGACGACATCGAGCTGAGCTACGCGATGCTCGACGAGACGAGCGCGCGCGTGGCGGCCCTTCTCAAGGCCAGGGGCCTGGAGGCCGGCGACCGGGTCGGCCTGATGCTCCCAAACGTCCCCTATTTCCCCGCGATCTACTACGGGATCCTGCGCGCCGGCGGGGTCGTCGTCCCGATGAACGTGCTCCTGAAGGAGCGTGAGGTCAACTTCTACCTCGGGGACTCGGGGGCCAAGCTGCTCTTTGCCTGGCACGACTTTGCCGACGCCGCCGAGGCCGGCGCCGCCGACGCGGGCGCCGACTGCATCCTCGTCAAGCCGGGTGAGTTCGAGCAGCTGCTCATCGCCCAGGAACCGGATCGCGAGCTGGCCGACCGCGGGGGCGACGACACGGCGGTGATCCTCTACACCTCGGGCACCACCGGCCAGCCCAAGGGCGCGGAGCTCACCCACGACAACCTCTACAGGAACTGCTCGATGACGTCGGTCACGCTGGGCGAGTTCTCGCACGAGGACGTGCTGCTCGGGGCGCTGCCGCTGTTCCATTCGTTCGGGCAGAGCTGCACGATGAACAGCGCGGTCTCGGTCGGCGCGACCGTGACCATGATCCCGCGCTTCGACCCCGAGAAGGCGCTCGAGATGCTGAGCCGCGACAGGGTGACCGTATTCCTGGGCGTGCCGACGATGTACAACGCGATGCTGCATGCGAGCAATGCGGACACTGCGGACGCATCAACGCTGCGCCTGTGCATGTCGGGTGGGGCGGCGATCCCGGTCGAGCTGATCAGGGGCTTCGAGGCGAAGTTCGATTGCGCGATCCTCGAGGGCTACGGGCTGAGCGAGACCTCGCCGGTGGCGTCCTTCAATCACCCCGACAGGGAGCGCAAGCCGGGCTCGATTGGCACCCCGATCCAGGGCGTCGAGATGCAGGT
>Ga0081538_10000840_pt1 | contig 33310 bp, 29 predicted proteins | sample TabmetS5T2R1_FD_71022 | JGI IMG/M metagenome (GOLD analysis project Ga0081538, IMG submission 71022) | Tabebuia heterophylla rhizosphere microbial communities from the University of Puerto Rico - S5T2R1 | ecosystem: Host-associated > Plants > Roots > Rhizosphere ...
CGAGGCTGAGATAGAACAGGAAGTCCTGCTCGTCGACCGGGTCGTCGGGGCCGGGATCCGTCTGGTAGGCGCCGAACCCCGGCCAGGGCTCCCGCTCTCCGACCTCCCCCTGGTCGTCGGGTTGGGCGATCCCCATCGACCACAGCCGGTCGGCGTGGAGCCGGCCGCGGGCGTCCATGAACCCCGCCCAGCGCGCCACCCGGCCGCCCACCCCGCCATCCTCCCTGCGGAGCAGGAGCAGCGGATGCCCGCCAGCGTGTCGCAGCGGCACCAGCAGCCTGGCGTCCTCGGCGAGCTGCGCTGCCCAGTGCGGGGACAGGTCCGCGCAGCCCACCGTGGCCACGATGCGGTCGAACGGCGCCCGCTCAGCAACGCCATCGAAGCCGTCGCGGCACAGCACCGTGATCCCGGGATACCCGGCGGCGGCCAGCAGCCGCCGGGTCTGGGCCACCACGTCCTCGGCGACATCCACGGTTGTCACCAGGCGCTGGTCGCCGACCAGCTCGGCCAGGAGGGCGGCGTTGTAGCCGGTGCCCACCCCGACCTCCAGCACCCGATGGCCGGGTGCGACCTCCAGCAGCTCCAGCATGTCGGCGACCAGCGACGGCTGGGAGGTGGAGCTGGCCGGCATCCGGGCGCCGAACTGCTCCACCAGCCGGGTCCCCAATGCGGTGTCGGAGTAGATGAGTTCCAGGTCCTCGGGACGCGGATGTGCGGGGTCGTGGTGGATGGTGGTGAAGTCCGCTGCATCGACGGGCCGGTGGAAGAAGGTCTCGAGCAGGCGGTGGCGCGGCACGGTGCGAAACGCCCGCTCCACCGCCGGGGAGCGTATGGCGCCGTTGGCCTTGAGCCGGTCGGCGTAGCGGTCGATGAGCTGGCGGGCATGCGCCTGGCCGGTGGCGGGCGATCCCGGATCGCCGGGCTGGGGTGGGGCCATCCGGCGCCTCTCCTTTTGTCTGTGGTGCACCGCGGCGTTCTTCCGTTCAGCGGTTACCAGGAAAGCTTGGCACGCAAGGTTGACAGTGGTGGCCTTGCGGGCACAGCGTCGAGCTGAGCCAGGCTGTTGTCGTTGGCGGCGGCGAGCCGACCTGCAAGAAGACGAACGAGCCCTTCAGGTTGTGGCATACCCCGGGATGCATGGTGCCCTCAAGCTCCATTTCCTGGACCTGCTGGACGAGCTTGGCTGCACGCTACGTAGGAGTCCGCCCGATCGATGCAGCGCCCGTCGATGGGCCTCCTTCGTCGGCCCACTCCGGGCGAAATAGTAGAGGGCGGACGATTGGACCGGCCCTGCGGGCCGGGCGCGCTTCGCGCGCGATAAGCGAAACTAACCTGCGGCTTCGCCGCCATTTCCGCATTTTCGACGTACGTGATTCGTTCACTGGCCAACGAGCACGAGCGCAAGGGCCGAAGGCCAGGGCGGTCAGGCTCATCCACGCCCGAGGTCGACACTTTCGTTGCCGACGGCCAGCGCGAGCAGGCCCTCACGGGCCGCACCGGCCAGCTCGGCGCCCGCGACGCTCACCTGCTCGGGCAGCTGGAGATCGGCAACGTCGGCGTGGCAATGCGGTGGGTATCCTTCGGCACGGCGGTCCACTTCTGATCGAGCTTCTTGGCAGATGCTCGACACCCACCACACGGGCCGTCTCAGGCGGGAACCGCCATCTTAACTTCTACGGGAACCGGGAGAGGTCCTCCTTGGTCGCCTGTGGATCAATCCGGTACAGCACGCCGCGGTTGTCGGCGGCGGGCCAAACCGCATCCGTGCCAGCCACCACGTGAGACAAACCCGGTAGCTGAATGGTTGCCTTGATCTGCACGGTGCACTCGGCGGTGGATCTCCATGCTGCATGAGGAGAACCGTTGTCTGGGTGGGAGTGACGATCACATACTATGTGGCCGCTTCGCGAAGGCGGAGCCCGCTGGGGGTGATCGCGGGTGTCTCGTCGGGTCCAGACGCTGCTATTCACCGACATCGTGGGGTCAACCAACCGCCTGCAGGATCTGGGGGACGCAGCCTGGGCTGCCTTGCTGATCCGCCATCACAGTGCGATCCGAGCCGTGCTAGCGGCGCATGGCGGCCGCGAGGTGCACACCGTCGGGGACGGATTCCTGGCGCGGTTCGATGCCCCGGCCGCAGCGGTGCGAGCAGCGGCGGCAGCGGTAGCGGCGGTGGCGCCGCTGGGGATCGAGATCCGCGCTGGGCTGCATACCGGCGAGGTCGAACTCCAGGGGGATCAGCTGGCTGGGGTTGGGGTGCACCTGGCCGCGAGAGTGATGGCCGAGGGCGACGCCGGACAGGTGCTGGTCACTTCCACGGTCCGCGAACTCCTGGCGGGAAGCGGCCTGGGGTTCCTCGACCTGGGCGAGCACGAGCTCAAGGGCTTCGCTGAACGCTGGCGGCTGTTCACCTTGGACCGGGCCACCGTGCAGGCCGACAGCGAGGCCCAGCGGGGTTGGGAGCCGACGGCAGAGGTTGAGAGTCGAGGCGGGACCCGGGTCCCGTTTCCAGGGCTCTTGGCAGTCGGGCACTCGATCAGCTATATCGGCCGTGATGAGCTGCTCGGGCGCCTGGAGGAGGTCCGTCGGGAGGCGGCCGGGGCGTGCCGGGCTGTGCTGCTGTGCGGGGAGCCGGGAGTTGGCAAGACCCGCACGGCCGCCGAGGTCGCCCAGGCCGCCTTCGCGGAGGGCGCGATCGTGCTCTATGGGCGCTGCGACGAGGAGATCGGCGCGCCCTATCAGCCGTTCGCCGAGGCACTCGACTGGTACACGACCTACGCCGCTAGACCCACGCTGGGCCGGAATCCGGGTGAGCTGATCCGTCTCCAGCCGCTGCTTGGGGCGCGGCTGGTCGGGCTGGCGGCGCCGGTGTCGTCGGATCCGCGATCGGAGGAGTACCTGCTGTTCGAAGCGACCCGGTCCTGGCTGGTCGAGCTGAGCCGCCAACAGCCGGTGGTGCTGGTGCTGGACGACCTGCACTGGGCGTCCAAACCGGTGCTGCTCTTGCTGCGACACGTGCTGCGGGCGGCGGTGGCCGAAGGCGACGGCGTGCAGTTGCTGGTGCTGGGCACCTACCGCGACACCGAGCTTGGCCGCAACCACGCCCTGGCCGGACTGATGGCCGATGTACGACGCCTGCCCGGCGTTGCGCAGCTGGCGATCGCGGGGCTGTCGGTGGTCGAGGTGGCCAAGTTCGTGTCCCAGGCGGCCGGCCATGAACTCGACGATGACGGCAGGGGGCTGGCCGAGCGCCTGCATGCCGAGACCGAGGGCAATCCGTTCTTTGTGGGGGAGGTGCTCCGCCATCTGGTCGAGACCGGAACGGTGCGCCGCCACGACGACCGCTGGGTAGTCGCCGATAGCAACGCAGTGGCGGTGCCCCAAGGGGTGCACGACGTAGTCGGGCGGCGTCTGGGACGCCTGTCGGCGGAGACGAACCAGGTGCTGTCGGTGGCGGCCGTGCTCGGCCGGAACTTCGACGTGGAGCTGCTGGCCACATTGCGTGACGCCCCCGAGGAGAGCCTGCTGGACGCCTTGGACGAGGCGGTGGGGGCAGGACTTGTCCAGGAAACCAGCGCGGACCGCTACCGGTTCGCCCACGTGCTGGTCCGCGCCACGCTGTACGAGGAGCTCTCAGCCACTCGGCGGCGGGGCCTTCATCGGCGGGTGGGCGAAGCGCTCGAGAAGCTCCGGCCGGATGATGTCGTGGCCCTTGCCTACCACTTCAGCGAAGCCGGGCCTGACACAGATGCGAGGTCCCGAGCGGTCCGCTATGGCCGGGCTGCCGCCGACCAGGCGCTCCAAGCTCGCGCCTTGGGCGACGCCGAAGCCCGCTTCCACCAGGTCCTCGGACTGCTCGACGGCCCCGCCACCCTCCACGCTCCAGAACGCATCGCGGCCTTGTGCGGCCTCGGCGAGGCCCAGCGCGACCAAGGCAACCCCGAGTTCCGCACCACCCTGCTTGAAGCCGGCCGGTTGGCCCAAGCATCCGGCCACGTTCCCATGCTGGTCCGGGCGGCGCTGGCCAACTCACGCGGACTGCCCAGCGTGATCGGCGCTATCGACAGCGACCGCGTCGCCGCCACCGAAGCCGCCCTGGAATCCGTCGGCCCGCAACCGACCGCGGATCGGGCGCGGCTGTTGGCCCACTTGGCGGCCGAGCTCTGCTTCGCCGGCGACGACCAGCGACGTCTGGCCCTGTCGGACGAAGCCGAGGGTATCGCTCGGAGCCTGGGTGACACTGGCCTGCTGGCGTGGGTACTCAACCGGACCGGCTATGCGGCCTTCGCCCCCGACCGGGTCGAGCGCCTCGTCGCTCGGGGTGAGGAAGCGACCCGACTGTCCGATGCCATCGGTGACCCAGCCCAGCGGGTCCTGAGCCGCTACCACTGGTCGGGCGCGCTCCTCACCATTGGCGACCTTCCCGCCTTCCGACACGTGACCGAGGCGATGTTGGCCGTCTCCAGCGATGCCGCCCCAACCTTGCAGTGGTTCGCCCGGATCTCCCAGGCCCGCCTCGCCGTGATCGACGGCCGCTTCGATGATGCCCAACGCATCAACAACGACGCCCTTCAACAGGCACAGGGTCTCGGGGAAGCCGACGGAGCCAGCTGGTGGGGATCGGTCGCCATGCCCCTCGCGGTATTTCGAGGCGATACCGCGGCAGTGGTCGACGCGATCGGTGACTTCGCCCGCAAGTATCCCGACCATGTGGGTTGGTGGATTAGCCACGTCGGCAGCCTTGCCGGGGTCGGCAGAACGGAGGAAGCTCGGAAGGCTCTGACCCGAGGCTCATCAGATCCTAACAAGCTAATCAACAATGCCTTCCCGTTCATGGCGGTCTCCGGGCTTGCTTGGATCGCCTTCTACCTCGACGACGCTCACATGGCAGCCCGGATCGCGGCAACCCTCCGCCCTTATCGGGGCTACTGGGCGCACGTCTACAGTGGGGTGCTAGGGCCGATCGCCTTTTATCTTGCGATCTGCACTGCGGCCACCGGCGATCTCGACGAGTCGATCACGCTGTATGAAGAAAGCGACCAAGTGTTCGCGCAGTTTGGATGCCACGGTCTCCTTCCCTGGTACCGCCTGAACTACGCCGATGTTTTGCGGCGGCGAGGGTCCAACAACCACCGTATGCGAGCCATAGAGCTCCTCGACCAGGTACGCCAGGACGCTACCGCCCTAGCAGCCCCCAACCTGCTTGCGAGGGCCGAACGGCTTATCGACCGCATAGCTCACGAGGCCCGTGAATAGAACCTTCATGAACTGGCAGGTTAGGCGGGTGTCGAATGATGTTACGGCAGAGCCGATGAACGTCGTCAACGGCGCTCACCCCCTCCGCGGAGCGGTCAACGGCCCAGGGGCCCTGACGCGCTGCCATTCCATGTGCCAGGGTGGCCCGGCAGAGCCATGGGTCACTGATAAGGAGGACGTCGCTCCGAGTCGGGTTGTTCTTCTCAAAGTCCAGCGCCCCGGGTCGGCCGGGGCGCTGGAGGAACGGTTGCCTAGAAGGGCGGCGGTTCGTTGAAGTCGCCGCCGCGCTCCGCCTGCCGTTGGCGACCGGAGCTGCGCTCGCCGTTACCGCGCTGACTCGATGGCTCGACCTTGGCGGTGGCCCACTTGAGGCTGGCCCCGACCTCGTCGGCCGCAGGCACACGGCATGGCGCTGGGACGCCCAGTCGATCCCGACGTACATGTCCCCTCCTGGAGGTGGCAGCGACAGCTCGGTGAGGAGGGCTTCATCCGGGTGGTCACTGACTGGCGCTCTTGGGCGCGTCCCTCTGTTGCCGGTCACAAGCCCTCGGGGAGCTGGGGGCGGCGGTGTCGTGCGGGCCCTTGGGAGGCGACCGGGCCAGGCCGTCACCCCAGCGCTCACCGATCCCGTACGACGAAGACCATGCCAGCCTCCGTCAACAACAAAGGTGCACCAGTGACCGGGCTGGGGTCGTTCTGGCGGCTGTCGAGGATGGCCACTTGCTGCCGATGGGTCACCGTGATGCACCAGCGCCACACGGACGGCTCGGTTGCGCCGTATCGGGGTTCGGGAGGCTATCGCCGTAGTAAGCCTCTGCGTCGTATGGCACGTACGGTGGCGAACCCCGCGGCCGACGAGATTGCAACGAGCGGGATGTCGATGAGAAGGAACTCCCATCCGATCTTGTACTCGCCACTGACGATGGTCGCGGTTGTCCCGAGTACGACCGAGGCGATGACGCCCACTGCGAGTTGGGTCCGCGGTCGGATCAGCGCGAGGAGCGAACCGACCAGGAGTCCACTGACTACGGGGAAGATCTCACTCATTGCTCCACCTCCCGAGCGGCGAGCTTGATCGCTCATACATCGCGGACATAGACGCCACGTCCCATCGTCGCGGCGTAGAGCCGGTTGAACCGGCGATTGAATCGCAGCTCGACCACCGGACTCCGCGGCAAGCCGTCCTGAAAGGCCGTCCATGTGACGCCGCCGTCGGTCGTGCGAAACACGCCGACGTCGGTGCCGGCGTAGGCAACCAGGGGATCGAAATCGGCGAGGGCTACGGCGCTCGTCGGCACGTCGGGGAGGTTGAGCGCGGGGAACTGGCCGCTGGCATCCACCCAACCGTTGATGTCTGTGGCATCGGTATTGCGGAAGAGATGGCTGATGCCGAGCGGGTTGAGGATCATGTCCGGCCGGTTGGTGAATGAGACGCCCGAGCCACCGAAGACCAGCCAGACGTGGTCGGGGTTTGCCGGATTCACTCGGATTGCCTGTACCTGAGACGTGGGAAAGAGTGCATCTGCGGGTGATCCCGGCGTGTCGATGCGGGTCCAATCGACGGCGTTCGCACCTCCGTTGACCGCCCGGTAGACGGCACCTGACGATGTAGCCAGGTAGAGGATCGTCGGGTCGCTGGGCGCGAACTCCAATGCCGTGATCTGGCCGGAGCTCTGGAACGGGTTCCCCGAGCCGTCCTCGACTCGCTGCCACGTCTGCCCGCCGTTGGACGACCGGAAGAGCTCGCTGTCGCCGCAAACGAACACGACACGGTTGTCGGCCGGATCGGCGATCGGGTCTCGCGGGTCGAGCTTGATGATCGTGATCCAGGGTGAGCTGCCGCTCAGTCCGGTCTGGCCGAGTTGCTGATGGCTTGCTCCGCCATCGACCGACCGGCGCAGGAACGATGGGAGACCGTTCTGGGACGAGAAGTAGAAGATTTGCGGGTCGGTGGGATCGATGGCGACCTGGGTACCGTCGCCCCACGGGATATTTCTCCAGACGCCGGACCCGTTCCGATAGTAGATCCCGTTGTCCTGGGCGCCGCCTGCGACGATGTCGCGGTCCTGCTCCGACAGGTCGATGTCGTACAGCTGCGTGATCGCAAGCGCCCCGGAGGCGAGGGTCCAGTTCGTCCCGCGATCGGTAGAGCGATACACGCCGCCGTCGTTGGCAAGGAAGATCCGGCGCGAGTCGAGCGGATCGAAGGCGATGTCCTGCTGATCGGGATGGATGCCGGTGTTGATCGATGTCCAGTCGGCCGCCGTGGCACCGCCGTTGGTGGTGCGTTTGAGCGAGGTGGAGGCGCCGGCGTACATGACGTTCTCGTCTGTCGGATCGACGGCGATGACCGAGCACCACTCGTCAAAGTTCGCAGTGGCGACGTCCGCAGCTTTCTCGTCCCACGTCGTTCCGCCGTCGATGGTGGTGAAGATGCGTGATCCATCCGGGCCGAGCTTCGCGGCCAGAAAGCCCGACCGGTGAGCTCCCCTTCGGCCAATCGCGAGCTTCGTCCAGCCCGCTGCGGAGCCCGCTGGAAGCTGGCCGGGGCCGTCCAGACGCGTGAACGCTGGCGTGGACCCCAACTGTTCACCCGCGACTGTCGAGCGGTAAACGCCGTCGTTGTTGACCCCGATGTACACGCGCTCCGGGTTCAGAGGCAGGGGCGGGAACAGGATCGCAGGATCGGCGGGTGCAGGAGAGTCCAGGGCCGCGGTCTCGACCACGACAGGCTCCTCGTAACCGATCACGACATCGGTTATCTGGCCGTCAAAGAGGGATTCCAGCCCGGGGTTCGTGCGCCAGGTGGCTCCGCCGTTGACCGACTTGTGGAGACCGCGGTTACCCGCGACGTATATGACGTCTGGATGTTTCGGATGCACGACGATCGCCGAGAACCGCGTGCTCGGCACGCGTGTCATCAGCGTCCAGGTGCTGCCGGCGTTGCTGGAGCGATAGATGCCGACGCCCGACCAGGCGGGGTTCCAACCGCCGCCGTCTTCGCCGGATGCCGCGTACATGATCGACGGATTCGACGGGGCGATCGCCACCGCGCCGATCGTGAGGGTCGGCTGCAACTCCATGCGCGGGCTCCATGAGGCAGCGCCGTTGCTGGTGCGCCAGACTCCACCGCCCGCGGCGCCCACGATCAGGATATTGCCGTTGGTCGGATGAATGGCGATCTGGCTCACGCGCCCGATGCCCCGGAACGTCGAGTCCGGAACGGGGCCGATGGAGCTCCAGCGCGAGCACCTTCGAAAGACATCCCACCACCACTTGATTACCGGCGGCTTGACGAGGGCGCCATCGACCACCTCGAGGTCGCCCAGGAGGCTGCTGATGCGCTCGCCGACATCGCTGCCCTCGGACCCGCCGAGCGCCGCCGACCCCCGAGGCGGCTTCCCGATCCCGTCGAGCGAGCGAGGATCCTCGAGCCGATCGTACTCGGGCGCGAACAGGATCACTTGGCAGATGCGGTTGATGATCTCCGGCTGGGGCGTCCTGCCTCGCCGGCCCGTCACGTCGCGCAGGGACGGATCGCGTTCGACCCATTTCCAGTGCCTGGCAAGCGTGTCGAAGGTCGCGCGGACCCATGGATCTTTTGGCAGGGCGAATACCTGGTACCGCCCGGCTCGTGGGATCCGGCCTGCGACGACTCCCTCCTGCGGCCAATAGCTGAACGTCTCGTTCAGAACCGGCTGGAGAGGGTCGGAGATCTCCGCGACCATCACCGTCTCAAGGTCGAGATTCGCGGCAACGCTTTCATCGACCGGAATGAAGAGGAAGCCCTCGTTCTCAGCCTCGAGCGGTCCAGCTACTGCCGCGATCCCGTCGCGCTTGCGCTGGGAGACCGCGGTTGGCGTGGAGAGGCGCCCTTCCACGCCGAGCATGCTCGGCTTTCGCAGCATGCGCTCTCGTGCGGTCTTGGTCTTGCCGGCGAGCAGCGCGTGCGCCTCCTCAAGCACTTGTGCCCGGAGCGAGGCGGTGTCATGCAGGGTTTCCGCGTCGCTGATACCGCGCTGCAGCCGCTCGAGCGACAGTGCATGCTCATGCTCACCGGCGCGCTCGGCAAACCACCTCGAACGGCCAACGACGCCGGGCACCAACTTCCCTGGTCTTACCTTGTCGAAGTCGCGCTCATACACACGGTCGGTTGCTTGTGGCTGTGCGCGGGCGTCTGCGGCCTGTCTCTTCCTGGTACGACTTGGCGGCTCTGGCATCGCGACGCTCCTCTCCCTGCCGAACCGATGCCAGCTGCCCCGCAGTACGAGGCAGTGGAGTGCCACGATTCACGAATCGTCACGGGTCAACCGGGGCACCTGTAAAATTTGATACTCGTGGGTAGTGTGCACATCCGTGAGTTTGAGCGATAGAGGGCTATGAACGCTAAATATCTCAGTCCGGACATTCGACAACATCACCGCTGTTACGCAGCGGTACAGCCAATAGCGAGGATGGCTGGATCTACGTCGATCAACTCCTCGCCATCGCGCTTCATGGTTTCCTGAAGGTTGGAGTGGTCGACGGTCACCATGATTGACCCACGTGACAGCGGCCGCGACACTGCGGTCGCTGACTCCAGCGTTCACCACGTGCCGGCATCCTTTGCGCGGCCCGCCGCTCGCTTGCAGCAGAAGCGGTCGTTATCGGCGCGTGTTCATGGAGACGAACGTGGTACGGCGGGAACGGCGCCCGGGCCGCTACCGTCTGACGCCATCCCTGTCGCGGGCCTCCGCGGCGAACGAGGTTCCCTCAACTCGTCGCGTCGGCGGCCGGAGGCAGCAGCCGCTGAAGCCAGCTGTCGCTCTCAGCCATCAACGGTCGGGCATCGAGGCGAGCGAAGATCGCACGGGCCTCGCGGAGGCGGTCCCAGGCCTGCGGGTGCTGGAGGCGTACCAGGCAGCGCCCCAACCCGAGCAGCGCCTGGCCATGCTCCGGCAGACTGCCGTAGTTGGACCATGCGGAAGCCGCCTGGGCGTGAAGGTCCGCGGCCGGCTCCAGGTCACCCTGGGCCTCGGCGAGGAGGGCGTGGGCGGTCGTGAGGCAGTGACGCAGACCGGGGGCGCGGACATCGAGCCCGTCGACCAGCCTTCGGGCCAGGAGGAACTCGCCGGTGGCTGTGCAGACCCGGATGAGCTCCGGCAGTGCCTGGGCGCGGTAGGTTCCGGGGCTGTTGCCGATTCCTTGCTCGAGCTCCTTCACCAGCCGGACGGCGCCCATGAGGTTCCCCTGGCGCTGCTCCACGAGGGCGGCGATCGGGAAGGCGCAGCCGAGGATCTGAGGGTCTGCGATCTCGCGGGCGCGGGGAAGGGCGTTCCTCATGAGCGATTTGGCCGGCGCCATCTCCCCCCGCCAGGCCAGCACGCGGGCCTTCCTTGACTCGGCGAGGACGACAGCGTAGCTCCCGCCCTGCTCACCCGACCAGGCGAGCACCTCGTCGGCGCTCCCGATGAGCTCATCCCAGGCGCCTAGGTCGAATAGGCACTGCAGGAGGTCCGCCTGGCAGAAGGTTCCGATATCCAGGATGCCTCGCTGCCGACAAAGGTCCAGTCCCGTCTGGAAGATCCGCAATGCCTCCGCCGGACCCTCGGTGAGCCGGATCCTGTCGGCCAAGTTGCTATAAGCCATGGTGCTGCGGCGCCCGAGGCCGAGTTGGAGACCAAGCTCGAGCGCCTCTCGCAGGTCGTTGATCCCGTCCCAGTCTCCAAGATCGCAACGGGCCAGACCGCGCTGTTGCAGCGCCCATTGGCGTGCCTCATCGGCGCCGACCTGGCGGGCAAGTACGATGGCCTTCTCAGCCCACTCAACCGCGGCCATCGGCTGCCCCGTGAAGACGAGTTTGGCCACCATCTCGGCGTACGCAATCGCGAGCGCCACACTTGGGGGCTCCCGCTCAAGCAGTTCGATTGCGGTAGCGCAGGCGTCTCGGGAGCGTGCCGGCTCGCCGGAGAACCACAGCAGGTCCGAACGGAGGGCCTCAGCAGTACCGGCGCTGAGGATGTCACCACGAGCCCGGAAGGCAGTGATCGCTTCGTCGTAGGCTTGGTTAGCCTCTACCAACCGGCCGGCATGGTGGGCCGCCTGGGCCGCCTTCGTCAACACGTGCGCTCGCTCAGGATCATCCGGCAGCGCGAGGGAGAGGGCGCGCCGGTAGTAGGTCTCGGCTCGGGTGGTGTCAAGGCCCATCCCCCGGTCGCCGGCCAAGACGAGGAAGTGACGGGCGGAGCTCTGGTAGGTGGCGACCTGCTCGGTCACGTCGGCCGCTCGGGCGAGGCGGAGCGCCGTCTCATAGTGATGCGCGAGGACCTCGGCCTGATCGGCAATCCGCTCGCCGGCGGTCTGCTCGATCCAGGCCGCGGCCGCGGCGTGCTTACGTGCCCTGGCCGCTCGAGGCAGGCGGGCATAGGCAGCCTCTCTCGTCAGGACGTGCCAGAAGGCATACTCCACCTCATCTGCCACCGAGGAGTTGCGGGCCCGGCGGATGAAATCCCGGCGAATGAGCTCGTGCAGGTCAGCCCGAACGTGTGCCGGGTCGCGGCCGCTCATTGCGGAAAGTACTCCAGCCCAGAAGACCGTGCCGACAACGGCGGCGTCCTCTAGGAGCGCTCGTTGCTCAGGGACCACGGTGTCCAGGCGGGCGCCAATGAGTGCCCCCAGAGAGTCAGGAACAGCAAGCTCGACATCGGCGGCCACCTTTGGCATGCGGCCGTCGCGCTCCAGACTTTCGCGTTCGGCCAGCATACGGCAGACCTCCTCGGCGTACAGGGGGTTGCCACCAACCCGCTCGAGCAGCCGGGCTTGTAACGTTGCCGGTAGTACCGCTTGGTCGAGCAAGGCGGCGAACAGACGAGCGGTGTCGACGTCGGAGAGGGGCCGGAGCGATATCGTCGTGACGTTGCGTAGCCCGGCGCCCCAGTCGGGGGCGTGATCCCAGAGCTCTGGGCGAGCGGTGCAGACGAGCAGTAGCGGCACCGCGACCGCCCACTCGACGAGGTGCATGATGAATGCACGCAGCGCTGGATCGGCCCAGTGCAGGTCCTCGAGCACCATCACCAGCGGCCGCTCGGCGGCGATGGCTTCCACGAAGCGCCGCCAGGCCGCAAAGGCTTCCTCCTGCTCCGGTGGCTGACTCAGAGGGCTGTCGAGGTCGGTCAGCCCAACCAGCGGTGTCAGTCGGGACATCAGCCACTCCTGCTCGGCCTGGTCCTCGACCACCGCGGCGACCGCGTCGCCGAGTTTGCGGCCTGCTTGCGCAGTGTCGTCGGAGGCGAGGATGCCGGCTTGGGCCTTCAACACCTCGCCAAGTGCCCAGAAGCTGATGCCGTCGCCATAGGCAAGACAGCGTCCCTGGCGCCAGGCCACCAGCTCAGGCCGGGCATCTACGATCGCCCGGAGCTCTTGTACCAGCCGGGTCTTGCCCACCCCCGGCTCCCCGACGATGGTCACCAACTGCACCGAGGACTCCCGCAGGGTCCGCTCGTAGACGCTGGTGAGTAGGGTCAGCTCGATCTCCCGACCAACGAGAGCTGCCCTTGGGCCACTATCGATGTCAATGCCTAAGCGGCTCTTGGCCGAATGCGCCTGCCAGATGGGAAGAGGCTCGGCCTTTCCCTTGACCCTGACCGGGGGCAGGGGCTTGTAGTCGAACAGCGTGCTCGTCAACCGGAAGGTCGCTTCACCGACTACGATCCCACCGACTGGAGCGACACCCTCCAGTCGGCTGGCGGTGTTAACCACATCACCGACCACCCGCTCACTGTCGCCCTGGCCGTCCCAGGCGACGACGGCTTCCCCGGTGGTGATGCCGATGCGGACCTTGAGGCCGAGCGTCGGATGACGCTCGTTCAACTCGTCCACCGCCGTCAGTATTGCGAGCGCCGTTCTTACCGCCCGCTCGGGGTCGTCCTCGTGAGCCACCGGGGCGCCGAACACCGCCATGACACCGTCGCCGATGAACTTGTCGAGCATGCCGCCATGGCGCTCGATCTCCCGTCGAAGGCGGGCGTGGTAGGGCCGCAGCAGCGCCCAAACGTCCTCTGGGTCGGCCCCGTCCGATCGCGCTGTGAAGCCGGCAAGGTCACAGAACAACACGGTAACCACCCGGCGCTCCTCAGCCGCCAAAGTGGAGGCGTCAGCGAGCCGGGCACCGCATTGACCGCAGAAGGCGAACTCCTCCGGAATATCGGCGCTGCACGAGGGGCAGGTCGGCATGGGCAAATAGTATAGTGCCGACAATCCACTTCGGAGGTCGGACTGTGGCTTCCGGACACGGATCCCGATACAGCGGACTACCACACCGCGTGACGGTGGCTTGGCGGCTCCCATCAACAGGCCCAAACACTCAGGTGTGGCAAGCGGCCATCCACCCAAGTCCAAAGCTCCTGACGCTCTGGCTGTCGGGGTGCTCATCCACGGACCGGCGGACAGCTGGCCAGGAGGTCGTCCACGATCTGACGAACGAGGCGATCCCGATCGAGAGATGCCCTTCCTCGCTCAGGAGCCTTGGATGTGCGCCTGGCACATGCGTTGCCAGCCACTGGCCGTGAGCGAAGGGCACCATCCGGTCCTAACCGCCCTGCCACACGACCACCGGCACCCCGATGTCGTCCAGGTCAAAGCCCCACGGCCGGGTGAAGGCCAGATCCGCTACCGCTCGCTCGCATCAAGCCGGCGGCGCGACCCGGGCACAACCACTGCCTCGCAGTCGCGGACATGCTGGCTAGCCAGGCGCCTGCTAGCGTCGGCGCCCGGACCGCATCCAGACGCTGGGCGAGGTCCGATACCAGCAGTTCCTCCTCTGCGTCCTCCCAGACTGGCAGCTGCAGCTCAAAGGCACGGCGCCGGCGGTAGCGGGTGGCGACGGTCTCCGGCGCCGGGCACTGGAGCAGCTCGCCGAGGAAGGCCTCCAGGTCCTCGCGGCGGGCATCCACCAGGCTGCGGCCGCGGCCGGCGAGGAATACCTCGGCTTGACGGAGGCTCTCCAGGTAGCTGGCGATGGCGGTCTAGCCGCGTAGTCCGTCGGCCACGCGGATCAACTCCCCGATCGCCAGCAGCTTCCCTGGCGCGCCGCTGGTGCAGACCCGGTGGCCCACGCTGCCCTCGGCCCAGGAGACGCAGACGGAGTCATCGAAGCGCCTGGTCTTCCAGACCGTCGCTGGCACGCCGCGCACCACCGGCCGGGCCAGCACCACCGGGTCCAAGCCGGGCCGCGCCAGCTTGTCAGCCTCGCCCTGATCCACCAGGAGCTGCACATCCTGCTGTCCGTCCGGGGCCCATGTCCGGAAGTCAACGCCGACTTCCACCCACTCGCGGACGAACCGGTAGCCCGCCGGCAGCCAGGACGGGGTGAGCAGTAGCGCGGCATCGATCACCGGCCGCTCCTTCCCGGATGCCCCGTCAACCACCGGGTGACCCCGCAGCGGCTCGGGCAGCTCGATCGTGACCGTCCGTCCGTAGCCGACGTCGGCGCACCCGTGGCCCGACGGCAGCGGCGCAGCAGGCAGCTCCCGCACGGTTACTGTCATCCTGTTGGCAGTGGACGCGGCCGTCGCCTGGTAGGTCCGGGCGCAGGGCTGGTCCGGCGGGCCCGGCGGCTTGCCGATGAAGTACAGCGTCAGCCGCTCGGGCGTGCCGCGCACCAGCCGGGCGCCGTCCCACCGCACCGGCGCTCCCCGAGCCTGCGACCCGATTGTGCCGCCGGCGTTGGCGCTGCTGGCGCGACCCGATGCCCTGCCGTCACCACCGGCGATCCACACCAGCCCGACGACCACCGCGCCAACGGCGCCAATCGCCAGGAGCGCCGTGCCCTTGGATCGAAGCGACCAGCGGCTGCGCGACTCGCGCTCGGCCATGTCCAACCTCCACGCACGCCCCGGGCGACCGACGACAGGTGAGACGGGTCGGACCGGCCCCAGGTTCCCGCCCGCCAGCCAAAGGAGCCCGATGAGCGCATCCACATAGGCTCGACCTCGACATTGACGCCGAGACCCTAAAAGCTCGCGGATTGCTACTAATCCGCTAGGATCCAGGCTGAACTCGGCAAGCAGATCGGCTACTCCGACGCCACCGTTGGAGCGGTCGAGCGATCCACCTCCGGCCTGACACCGCCTTCATGGAGGGCTGCGAGCAGGTCTTGCCAGCAGACGGGATGCTGCGCGCCATGCTCCCCTTCGTGCTGGCCGAATGGCAGGTGTGGGAACAGACGGGCCAGCGCCCGACAACCGATCCGCTCCCACCGGCGGAGATCTTGTCCGACCCGTTGCACCTGTCAGGTCCGCAAGACCTCATCGTCGTACAGGAGCCAAACTCGGACGACGTTCTGGAGCTGGCCCGACAAGCAGAGGCGTCTGACCTCGGTGGCGCGACCCTCGAGGTGATCGACCGAACGGTGGATCGGTTCTGCCGCGACTACCCGACTGCGGCGCCTTCCGTCCTTGTTCCACGCGTGGAGCAGCGTCTGCGCTTCCTCGTCAAGCTTCTCGACGGCAAGGTCACACTCGGCCAGCATCGTCACCTGCTGGTCGCGGGTGGCTGGCTCGCCACGCTCCTCGCGTGCTTGCAGTTCGACCTCGGTGACCGCGAGGCCGCCGAAGCGAGCCAGTCGGCGGCCTACACGTTCGCCCGCGAGGCCGAGCACCAGGAGCTGCTGGCCTGGACATACGAGCTCTTGGCGTGGTGGGCGCTCGTCGACCGTCGCTACCACGAGGTCATCGAGTACTCGCGGACGGGACTGGAGATCGCGCCCAACACATCGGCTGGCGTTCAGCTAACAGTGCAGCAGGCCAAGGGCTGGTCCCGCCTGGGTGATGCTCCGCGGGCGGACGCGTCCCTACGCATGGCCGGTACGGCCCTGTCGCGACTACCGCGCCCTGAGCATCCCGAGCACCACTTCGTCTTTGATGCGAGCAAGCTCTCGTTCTACGCGGCCACCTGCTACACCTGGCTCGGCGATCGAGAGCATGCCAGGGAGCAGGCCGGGCAGGTCATCCACCAGTGCCTGGAGTTCCCTGGCCAGGTGCGCTGGCCCATACGGCTCGCCGAAACGCGGGTGGATCTCGCCCTGGTCGCCGCCGGTGAGGGCGAGATTGATGAGGCCTGCGAGCTCGGCCGACAGGCGCTGGCTTCAGAGCGGAAGTCCGGCTCAACGCTGGGACGGGTCGCAGAGCTAGACGCTGTCCTGGTGCGCGAGCATCATGATGTTGCTGAGGTAGCCCACCTCCACGAACAATTCGAGGCGGCTCGTCGTAGTCTGACTTGACCGACCCCGACCAAGGACACCGCGATCAGCCGAGCCAGTCTGCTTCGCCTCTTAATCCTCGCGGTGCTGTGGGGGTCCGGATTCCTGTTCGTCAAACTCGCCCTGCGCGGCCTCAGTCCCAGCCAAGTCGTCCTCGGTCAGCTTGCGTTCGGCGCCCTTGTACTGTTAATCACGGTAGCCATACGTCGCCTATCGCTACCGCAAGTCAGCCGGGAGTGGGCCTACCTCGCAGGCATGGCGGTGCTGGCCAACATCGCGCCGTACCTGCTGTTCTCCTGGAGCGAGCAGCGGATCAGCTCTGGCCTCGCTGGTGTGCTGAGTGGCACCACGCCGCTTCTCACCCTGCTCCTCGCCCGTGCCTTCGGCGTCGGCCGTCTGACCCCGCCCCGGGTGCTCGGGCTCGCACTTGGCCTCGCTGGCGTGGTGCTCCTCGCCGCGCCCTGGCACGACGGGTCACGAGCGGTCTCCCTCGCTGGGGTCCTCGCCGCGTTGGGCGCCGCGGCCTGTTATGCCGGCTCATATGTATACGCACGGCGGCTGCTCACCAATCGAGGCACCAAGCCGCTAGTGCTGGCGGCCGCGCAGCTGACTGCCGGCGCCCTAATCCTCGGCGCCGCCATGCCGTGGATCGGGAGCCAGCCGATCATGCTCAGCAGCACCGTTGCCCTGAGCGTGGTGGCGCTCGGCGTGCTGAGCACCGGCATCGCGTATGTCCTCAACTATCGCCTGATCCAAGATGAGGGTCCGACCGCAGCATCGATGACCAACTACCTGGCGCCGGTCGTCGCCGTCTTGCTAGGCGTGGCGTTTGTCGACGAGCGGCTGAGCTGGAACCTCGTCGTTGGGACGGCGGTGGTGCTGCTTGGGGTCTGGATCGCCGAACATAACCCGGAGGAGCGGGGAGCCGCGGCCAGCGACACCTTGGTGCCGTCAGAGAACACCGAGACCCAAGTACAGCAACGCATCCGATAGCACACAGGAGGGGCCGCGACTCGCCCGCCGCGGCATTGACTTGAGCCAGCGGCTGGGCTGCCACCGCTATGTGGCGGAGCGGTCGCTGGCCTGGCTGGTGGACTACCGGCGGCTGCAGGTCCGTTACGAGCGGCACGCGGGCCTCCTGCTCGGGCTCCTGCAGCGGGCCTGCGCGCTCATCTGCCGCCGCAACCGGTTGGACCGCCCCAAGTGCTGGTCCGCGCCGTGGGCGCCGGCGTGCGGGGGAGAGTGCCGATCAGCCGGCGGCCCTGAGCACCCGCAGCGCATTGAGGGTGAGCATCAGGTTGGGGCCCGACTGCCCCCAATCAACCGCCTCGACCGGGCCCGACCCAGGACGGGTGCTGCCGGGCGGACGCCACCAGCACCCGCCCGGCTGCCAGCGGCCGTCGGCCCGGCGGGGCCGCATCAGCAGCTCCAGCGCCTCGGCGGCGCGCGGATCGCCGGCCCTGCCCAGCCTCGACAGGACCAGCAGCGCCTGCAGCACGTCGTAATGCCAATAGGGCGGATAACGCAGGGCCAGCCAGCGCCGGTCGATCACCTCCCCGTCCGTCAGCGAGCGGAACAGCCGGTGGGACAAGAACAGCTCGGCGGTCCGGGCGGCCGCCTCCTGCGCCCAGGTTGCGCCGGTGGCCAGCCAGTACTCGTGTAAGCCCCGGGCGGCCGGGAGCGACTCATGGAACGAAGATCGGCGGCCGCTGGCCGCAAATCACAGTTCCAGCCACCGTCGGGCCACTGCCAGGCCACCAGCGACCGGGCGAGCAACTCGGCCCGAGGATCGCCGGCCATGCCGAGCCGGCAGGCGACCGCCAGCGCGTTGCCCTCCTGGGAGGCGCAGCGGCGGGTGAGCCCGTCGATCACCTGCACCCGCTGGCGGTGCGACCGGCTCGTCAGCCAGTCCAGCACGGTCGAGGCGGCGGCCTGCAGGCGTGGCTCCCCGGCTGGGGCGGCCAGCTCCACCAGCGACACCAGCCGCCAGTGGGCCCCGATCCACTTCCGATAGGGATGGACGCCGAAGCCGCCGTCCGGCTACTGGCCGGCCAGCAGCGCCCGGGCCTTGGGCCCCTCCAGGAGCTGGCCGCGTCGGTGGCCGCGGCCGCGCCATCCCGGTCGTCGAGTAGCTCCCGGCGGGTCAGGTAGCGGACCGCCGGCTCGTCGCAGGAGAGCAACCACGCCACGGCGGCCGCGGTTGGGTCATCACTAGAGCTGGCCATAGGGGTGTGAGAACAGAGCCTGACGCCAACGGGGCGGCGACCAGCAGGGATCGGCCGAAGGTAGGAAAAACACCCTTCAGTGCGGTGTGGATGGGTCCCGGAGGGTTGGTGGAAGGACCGAGAGAATACCGCGGCTCCTATCGAGGGGCTGCCCCAGGTCATCGCCCAACGCCGAGCCTCGGTACCTCCAGATCGCTACGGTCGGGATCCGGTCTGTCATCCACCCACTCTCGCTATCGCTCGCCATGGTGGGTCCTTCGACCGTCGCGCCGCTTCCGAACCACGAACGAGGCTACCGCTGGAGATCATCGGCCGAGGACGGCCGCCGCAGCTACGTTCGTCCCTGACGCGAGGGGAGCGCCGGACGGCGCATCTGCCAGGAGCGGAACCCTTCGGGGAAGTCCAGCACCGGGCCGTGGATGGTGAACCCGAACCGCTGGTACCAGCCGACGGTGGGTTCCTCCTGGGTCTCTAGCCAGCAGGCCTGGCCGGCGGCGTCGGCCTGCTGGGTGCCCGCCCGGACCACCGCGCTGCCGGCGCCGCGGCCGGCGAAGCGGGGGTCGGCGCCGATCGCCACCAGGTACCAGTGCGGCTCCTCTGGGTGCAGGCGGCGGAGGGTGCCGGCAAAGCGCAGCAACGGCCGCAGCCGTGACCGGGCGTGCGTGGCCATGCGGACAAGGTCGGGGGTGACGCGCACGCTTCGCCACGGACCGAGGGGGAAGCGGCCCGGCGGCAGCCAGACCGCCACCGCCGCCAGCTCGCCGCCGGCTCGCCGCGCCTCATAGACGTGGCCGAAGGGTTGGGCGTCGCGCACCGTCAGCTGCATGACCGCCGCCAGGGTCCGGGCTCGGCGCCGCGGGTCGGGAAGGATCCGGCTGAAGTGGGTCTCGTTCGCGAAGGCCCGCGCCAGCAGCCGGGCGGCAGCCTTCACCTTCTGCGGTTGCAGCTGCTCCACCACCAGGTCGGCGTCACTCACCGGGATCACTTCCTGGCACGAATACCATCCAGTTTCGACTGTGGACAGTAGTTCACCCGCCACCGGCCTCGCGCCTAGCCCTACAGGCCGAGGTCGGGGGCGACCTGCTGGAGACCGGCGATCGACACGGCGATGAACTCCTCCAGGGGCAGCCCCAGGGTTGCCTCGGCCCCGTACACCTCCTCACGGTTCACCCCAGGGGCGAACGACCGCTCCTTGAGTTTCTTCTTGACCGAGGACACCTTCATCCCCGCCGACCGCTCCGGCCGGACCAGGGCCGCCGCCACCAGCAGCCCGGCGATGGCGTCGGCATGGACCACGGCCTTGGCCATCAGGTCGGTGCGGTACTGCTCGTGCGCGTGGGCCAGCACGGCGTTCACCACCGGCTCCTCCACCCCAGCCTCCCGCAGCCATTCGGCGGCCAGGTAGGCGTGCCGGTCGGAGTCCTCGCCGGTCTGGTCCTGGTCGAGGTCGTGGAACAGCCCGGCCAGGGCCCAGCGGTGCTCGTCCTCGCCGAGCCGGCGGGCCAGGGCCCGCATCACCCCCTCGACCGAGATCAGATGGCGGACGGTGATCTCCTTGTCGGTCTTGACCCGCACCAGGGCCCGCGCCTCGGCCAGCTCCACGATCTCGCTCCTCCTCCCGTCGCCCGGATCGTACGTGTCGCGGCCGGGGAGGGCCGATACGGCACTGGGTGAGCCGGGCACCCGGCGGTTCGATCTGACCGGCCGGCCGATGACCGCTACTCAGGGTCTTCGGGGCCAGGCTCCAGTCCCATGCGTCGTTCCCGCTCGCGCATGAGGAGCTGGATCAGACGCTGCAGTTCCTCGTCGCTGAGCGACTGAGTGTCGATGGCGTCGAGTGGGGTCGGGGCGGTGGGCTCCTCGGCCATCAGAGCCTCCTGTGGCTCGGGATGGGTAGGCTACCAGGACCGGTGATTGAATCTGCAGCCTCGCCGCCAGAGGAACCGCCGGGTAGCGGAGGTCGGCTGGTCTCACGACGACGACCCTACCTGCCTCGGTTCCCAGCTGGTGCCGCCGAACGTGCCGGTCAGGGCGCGCGCCAGGCGAGGAAGGCGAGCCCATAGCCCAGCCCGTTGACGGTGGCATGCACGAGCGCCGGGGCGAGCAGGCTGCGGGAGCGCAACCGCAACCAGCACAACACCAATCCAGCCACAGCCGTCCCGGCCACGGCGGCGACGACGCCGTACACTCGGCTCAGCTGCCCGCCGGCCAGGTCGGCGAACACCGGGTTGAACGAGGTCACATGGCGGGCCGGCAGCACATGCCACAGGCCAAAGGCCAGGCAGGAGACGGTGACGGCCGTCGTGTGGGACCAGCGGCGCAAGCCCAGACCAAGCAGCACTCCCCGGAACAGGGTCTCCTCGAGCACGACTGTGCCAAAGGGGACCCGAACAAGCGCCACGTACAGCAGCACGGCGGTCGAGATACCCGCGGCCCGGCGGTCCCGGAACAGCCCTCGGGTGGCCGGTTGGGCCGCACCCAAGGCGAGGACCACTGTCATTGCGAGGGCCACGGCGGCCCCGTAGGCCAGGCCCCGGCGGAGCTCGTGGCGGTCCAGCCCCAGGTCGGTCCAGCGACAACCACCGAGCTTCACCGCCACGCCGACCAGGATCGCCGCCACCAGCAGGCAACCAGGGACATAGAGCGCCCAGGGCAGCCACAAGTTGGCGGCGAGGTTCCAGGTCACCGCCGCGCCAAGGACCACGCCGAGGGCGATGCCAGCACGGTCGCCGCGCCCGCTGGCTGCCTGCTCCTGTCGGTCCACGGCGGGCTCATCGACCCGTCCCGGGCGTCCGGCGTGCTCGTCATGGCCTGACACAGGGCCAAGGTACGCGCCGCCCGGCCCAGCACCGAAGCGACGAGGCCGCATCACCCACCGAACCTGCCGTGGGTCCCGCTGCTACCACGCGCCTTTAGGTCCAGTCGCGTGCCCGGACAATCAGGCTTTGGCCTCACTTCCGCCACCCCGTCGTCGGTGGATCGAGCGCCTCGATCTCGAAATCGACCAGCAAGAAGGAAGCGCTTCGGCATGGCTGGCCGCCTGCCTCCGAGACCGAACATGCATTCCGCCTGGACCTGATCGTCGCCGGCGAGGAGGTCATCAGCTGCCGCCGCACCCAACGCCCGCCGGGGATCCTCTGGGAGCACCTGGATGCGGCCACGATCGCCGCCATCCCCGCCCTGGCGCCCGCGCCCCACGACGCGCAACCAGCACGCCCTGATGGAAGGCCGGCCATGATCCAGCCCGCGTGTAGACGAAAGGTGGCCAGGGCCTTGCCAGTAGCGGGATCTTTCGCACTCCATGACGAGCGGTGGCTTGGGCGACCCCGAGGGGGGAAGTCCCGGGCCTGACGAGTGGAGGTGAGCAGCAAGATGGCCAGCGCAGACAGCAGTGGACAGCAGGCGGCCAGGGCGGCCCGCCAGGCGGCCGACAGCCAATGGATCGAGCGCACCGCCCGGGTGGGGCTGGCCGCCCGGGGGCTGGTCTATGCGCTGATCGGCATCCTCGCCTTCCAGATCGCCTTTGTGGACCGGGCCGAGCAAGCCGACCAGCAGGGAGCGTTCCAGACCCTGGCCCAGAATGGCTTCGGCAAGGCCATCTTATGGCTGGTCATTCTCGGCTTTGTCGGCTACGGCCTCTGGCAGGCCACCGAAGCCGCCTGGGGTCACCGCACCGAGCGCGATGACCGCACGCGCACCGTCAGCCGGGTGGAGTCGGCCGTCAAGGCCGTGATCTACCTGATCCTGGCGGTGGTCGCCTTCCGGGTGGTGACCGGCAGCAGCCGCGGCGGACAGGGCGGGGAGCAGGTCACGGCCAAGCTGCTGCAGCTGCCTGGTGGCCAGCTGCTGGTCGGCCTGGCCGGGGTGGTGATTGTGGCCGCCGCGGTCCTGTTGACCTGGCGGGGGCTACGGACCAAGTTCGAGGAGCACTTGGACCTCTCCGAGCTTGGCCCTGGAGCCCGGTCGGCAGTGATCAACCTGGGCAAGGTCGGGTATGTCGCCCGTGGCATCGTGTTCGCGTTGGTCGGGATCCTGGTGGTCACAGCGGCGGTGACCTTTGATCCCGACAAGGCCCGGGGGATGGACGCGGCCCTGCGGCAGGTGGCTGCCCAGCCCTATGGGCCGTGGCTGCTCAGCCTGATGGCCCTGGGGCTGATGTGCTTTGGCGCCTACTCCTTCGCCGAGGCCCGCTACCGCCGGCTGTAGCGCGCCGCCGGCCTGACCCACTGTGGGGCGACCTGGAGGAGAGATGTCGCCGGATGCTTGGTCCGTGCTCGCTGCCGCTCAGGGTGGTCAGTCGGAGCTGACCGGGCTGGCCGGGCTGATCACCGACATCATCGCTGCCCTCGGTCCGATCGGCGTCGGGGTGCTGGTGGCGCTGGAGACGCTGTTCCCGCCGATTCCCTCCGAGCTGATCTTGCCGCTGTCCGGTTATTTGGCCAGCCGAGGACGCATGTCGCTGGCGGCGGTCGTGGTCGGGGCGACCCTGGGCTCTTTGGTCGGGGCGCTTGCCCTGTACTGGGCCGGTGCCGCCCTTGGGCAGAAGCGGCTCCGGCGGCTCGCCGAGCGGACCCCCCTGGTCGAGGTGGAGGACCTGGAACGCGCCGAGGGATGGTTCGACCGCCATGGCGGGCTGGCCGTGTTGATCGGCCGGGTCGTCCCGGTCGTGCGCAGCCTGGTGTCGGTGCCGGCGGGGGTGGATCGGTGCCGGCGGGGGTGGAACGGATGCCGCTGTGGCGGTTCGTCATCTACACGATCGTCGGCAGCGGCGTCTACAACCTGGTGCTGATCGGGCTGGGCTATGTGCTTGGCTCCCGCTGGCAGACGGTCGAGCAGTACTCCAACTACCTCAACTACGCGATCTACGCCGCCATCCTGGTGGCAGTCGGGCTGTTCGCGCTCAAGCGGGTCCGCCGCCGGCGAGCCAGCTAACGAGCCCGGCGGCCGGCCATGCCACTCGCGGTGGCCGCCTCCAGGAGCGCGTCCTGTAGAAGGTCCGTTCGCCTTGGTGCTGCTCCCGGTTGTCTACTTCCTTGGGGTGGTGACCCTGGAACGGGTGCTGCAGGCCAGCGCCGCCGCTGGCCTGACCTGGCGCCAAGGGGCCGATGGCCGCCTTGCCGATGGGCCGTGCGGGAGTCGCGATGGACGTCATTTGGGACCTGCTCGTCTTCCTTGCCTTGGTGGCTGTCGGGCTAGTGATGCTTAACCTGCTGGCCCGCCGGCGCTGAGATTGAGATAGCGTCACTACTGCGGCATCACCCTGCGTGATAGCCGGAGCAGGCTGTGATTGCCGCTGAAGGCGGCGCGGGCCGAAGGTCCGCCAAGACCGCAGCCGCGCCCTTGGATCAATCGCGCCCGCACCACTCGGCGCGGCCTGCCTTCTGCTAAAGCACACGCCACCGACATCAAGAACACAACGCTGTCCCGATCAGCGCCACGTGCCACCCTGCACCCATCCCCGTATACCGGATGGCAGCCACCGCGCCGCCCTACGCTCGACCTGAAATCGTCCGAGGACAGCAGTGCAGGGATGCGTTCTGAGACCGCTGTGCACAGGCCACTTACAGGAGTAACCGCGATTGAAGGAGACACGGGACGAGCAGCTCCGCAGGTCAACTCCGGTGTCGTGGGCCTGGCTGGACTTGAACCGGCCTCATCCTTATCAGCTATCGGGGCTCAGCGCTGTGCGGAGCGGCGTTTCCCAGGTCGCCGGCGAGCGTCAGGGGCCAAGGGATGCGTCTTAGCGGGCTCGTTCCAAGCGGTCCAGGCAAGCCATGTCGCCGGTGGAGAACTCAGCATGGCTGGTCCGAGACCATAGCGGTGCGATGGCAGCCCCGCCTGAGGCCGGCTACCTCCGGTTGGGGACCAGCAGCTCGGGAACGGTCCCGGTGCCCTTGTCGAGCACGCGTCGCGAGCGCAGGTCGACCACGGCGTAGCCCTCCACGTCGCTGAGATTAGCGTCCATCAGCTGGACATAGGCGAGGTCACCGTCGACCTGGATCCAGCTCACCTGCTTGGCCCCGAACCAATGCACGGGCTGGCGGTCACCCGGCCCGTACAGGGTCAGCCCATAGCCCTGATTCGCCCCATCCGGACCCGTCCCGAAAGCGGTCCCGAAAGCCAGCAGCCGGCCGGCCGCCAGCAAGGCGCTGCTGGAGTGCCGGTCGACCCGGCGCACCGTCCAGGTCGCGGTGTCGATCAGCTCCAGCCCGGACGGGATCTCCCGGTGGTGGCCCTTGGCCGACCCGTCATAGCCAGTCACGGCAAGCTGGCCGTCACCGAGCCAGAGCGCGCTGCGGGAAGGACCGGAGATGATCTTCGCCTCGGCCGGCGGGGCCCACCAGCGCGTCAGCCGCTGCCACGGTGACGCCGACACCGCGAGCCGATGGTAGGTGACATCCAGGCTGGCCAGCTCGACCTCGGCCACCGGCCCGTTGCCAGGGACGACATAGACGTGCCGGCCGGCGGGGTCGGCGGCGATCCCGGGCAGTGCCTGCTCCATCCGCGGCCCCGACCCATCGGTGTCCTCGAACTGCTTGAAGCCGGCGTTGATCTCGGCGAGGGTCACCGTGCCTAGGCTGGCGTTGGCGTCCGAGACCACCAGCCGCGCCCGACCGATCTCATTGGCTGGGGTGACAAGCAGAGCCAGCCCGGACGGCAGGCGCGTGTAGCCCTGCACGACACCGCCGACGCGCTGCTGGCGGACCACCCGGCGGGCGTTGACGTCGACGGCGAGCACGTCGGTGGCCGCCTGCTGGGAGGTGCCGATCAGCAGCAGCCGCGAGCGGCCGACCCAGCCCCAGCCGAGGATGGCTGCGCCGGGGAGGTCGGTCTGCACGGCGCCGAGCTGGCGCAGGTGGACCAGGTCGACGACGGTGAGGTCGCCGGCCTCGTTGCCGAGGACCGCCCTGGAGCGGTTGGGGGCGACCGCCAGCATCGGCCAGGATCCCGTCAGCTTGAGCCGGCCTCCCGGGAGGGGCCGTAACGTCCTTGGGTCCAGCCGGGCCAGGTCGGTCGCCATGGTGTCGCTTGAGATCATCCCGACCAGCCGCCCATCCACCCGCGCCGTGGCCGCTGTCGTTGCCGGCGGTACCACCACCGCCGTGGACTGGGTCGACCCATCGCGGCCTCCCCCAACCGCGCAGCCGCCAGCGACCACGAGCATCAACGCCACCGGCACCACCAGCAACCGCCACCAGCGCATCCTCATGCCTCCACCCCGCGGGTGCTCCGGGTCCTTCCACCTCTACACACGGCGGGGAGAATCGGTTCCATCCTGGGATCCGTATCGTGTGAGAACACGAGTGCAGGGATGCGCTCTGAGACCGCTATGGCCAGGGCGACGCATAGGAACAGCTGGGATCCGAAGACCACCCGACGAGCGTTTCGCAGTTCAAAGCCGGTGTGGTGGGCCTGGCTAGCCTTGAACCAGCGCCCTCATCCTTATCAGCAATCGAGGGCTCAGCGCTGTGCGGGCCGGCGTTTCCCAGGTCGCTCGCGAGCGTCAGGGGCGAAGGAATGCGTTCTTACAGGTCCCTTCCGACTGGCCCAGGAATGCGTTGCCATGGCCGCTGGCAACATAGGGACCAACCCGTCGCGGGAAGGCGATGGGCGTCGCGCCTGACCGTAGGGTCGAAGCTAGTCGACGGCGCCCGCAAGCCTCAGGCCCAGCACGGTTGTGCCGGCGGCGGTCGCTGCCCAAAACAGCCGCCTCCCGCTGCCAAGCTCCCTGAACGCCGCCAGGGTGCTCACGGCGTCAGCTGCGTCTGACAGCGCTCCGGCCTTGAGCCACGTCGCAAGGGCGCGCTCGTCCTTCAGGGTGATCAGCGTCCCCACAGCGAGGGCCAGGTCCCGTCCCCCGAAGCCTCGCCCAACCACCCGGGCAGAGACTGAGGTGGGGTCCTCACCGGTCCACGCCTTGATCACCTTGTGCGGTGCGAGGAGCCAGACAACGCCCACCGCGGCACGGGCCACGGAGAGCAGCCTGACAACGTCCCGATCATCCATCTCAAGCTCTTTCAGGCGTTGACGCCAATATCTCTGCGCGGCACGGCGTTCAATGCTGGCCTGCCGCCTTCCTCCCCCAATCCGCACCAGGCCGATCCCGCTCATGGCCAGAGCCTAACAAGGCCGCCACCTGGGAACAGGTGACCACAGCGGCGATGGCCACGGTATCGGCAAGGCATCGGTCGGCCCTGCTTGGTCGGTTCCCCAGGGATTCATGGGCACCATCGGAACCAGGAGGTCATGGGAGGAGCACGCGGCCGATCCCACGACCCGATGAGGGTGGAACGGGTCGTGTTCTTCAGCGACGCCGTGTTCGCCATCGCCATCACCCTGCTGGTCATCGAGCTCACCGTGCCCGAGGGCGGCATGACCGGACCCCAGCTGACCCGCGAGCTCGGCCGGCTGGGGCCGAAGTTCTTCAGCTTCGGGCTGAGCTTCTGGGTGATCGGCCGGTTCTGGATCGGCCACCACCTCACCTTCCAATACCTGAAGCGCTGGGATCCGCCCATGCTGTGGATCAACCTGCTGCTGCTTGCCTGCATCGTGTTCCTGCCGTTCCCTACCGCCGTGCTCGGCAACCACATCGCGCTCCCGGTGGCCGTCCGCCTGTACGCGGCCAGCGTCACCGTGACCGGACTGGCCGCAACGCTGCTGTGGTGGTATGCGGCCGGCAAGGGTCGCCTGGTCGACGAGGACCTCGACCCACGGTTACGCCGCTTCATCCTACTGCGCGCGCTCACCGCCCCAGTGGTCTTCGGGCTGTCGATCCCGCTGGTCACCGTGCAGGTGCCGGTTGGGGTCGGACGGATCAGCCTGGCCATTCTGCTGTGGCTGTTGCTGATCCCGTTGGTCCGGCTGCTGGTCCGCCTGGTGGTTCTCGAGCAACGACGCTGGCCCGGTGGCCACCGGCCCACCAGCCACCCGCCAGCTGCCAGGGATACCGAGGGGCGCTGACGCCACGACCGGGATGTGGGAGCGCGGTCGGCGCCGACCGTCGAGCTGGTTGTTGCCTTGGCCGCCCGCCAGGAGCAACTGATCGCCCACTTCGGGCCGCGGACGGCACACCTGGGCGTCGTCGATCGACGCGGCCGCGGCGCCGCCCTGCTTGGGGTGGGGACCGCACGGTCTCCCGCGTCCCGGCCATAGCGAGCCACAGCCGCAGGCCGTGCGGGTCTCGCTGGAGCAGCAGTGGTGGGCGCGTGGCCGGACCCAGCCGAGGACCGGCTTGGCATCGGAGCCAGCTACGGCGACCGGACCGGTGGCCACCACTGGCGCACGCCCGCCGAGCGCTACGTCACCTTGACCATTGACTGGGCGACCGTGCCGCTGGTGGCCGTACCGCTGCCTCCGGCGGCCGGGTTGACAACCCGATAGCAGCCTCGCAGCGGCGGAACCGTCGGATGCACCCAGCGAGCCCTTTAGACGGCGGTGGGTCATGCGGCTCAGGCCTGGGTCGACTTGTACAGCGGCGCCATTAGGCGGGCAAACCGCGGCTCCCAGACCCGATCCTGGATGACGCCCAGCAGGCGAGGAGCGACCGTGCGCAGGTTGGCCGCCGCCTCCTCTGCCAAGGAGCCTCGCGGTTGAGGGCGGCAGGGCAACCACGCCGCTGCGCTGGCCGACTCCGATGCTAGACCGGCTCGTGGGTCCCGGCTGAAGATGCACGGGGACTCCCGAGGCGAAGAGTCGTCCGCGGCGGAGGGTCGGATGCAGCTGGAGACCAGGTACGCGCGGCTGGGCCGCGATCGGATCGCCTACCAGACCCTTGGCGAGGGGCCGCTGGTGCTGGTCAACGCTCCCGGCAGCTTCAGCCACGCCGACGTCGTGTTCGAGGACCCGGCCGCGGTGCTGTACTACCGACGGCTGGCCTCCTTCGCCACGGTCATCCACTTCGACCGGCGCGGCACTGGTGGCTCTGACCCGGCACCCTCCGACGCCCGCCCGCCGTGGGAGCGGTATGTCGAGGAGCTGACCGCGGTCCTGGACGCCGCCAGTGCGGAGCGGGCCGCGATCCTGGCCATGTTCGACGTGGGGCCGCTGGCGATCTGGTTCGCCGCCACCGCGCCGCAGCGCACCGCCGCGCTGATCCTGGCCAACACCTCAGCCAGGCACCTGGCCGCCGACGACTACCCCATCGGCATCCCCCCGGAGGTCGCCGAACCGCTGCGGGCCGCCATGGAGGAGCACTGGGGCACCGAGGAGCTGGTGCGGTGGCTGGTCCCCAGCCGCGCCGACGACGAGCGGTTCCGCCGCTGGCACGCCAAGCTGCAGCGCACCATCACCAGCCCGCAGACCGTTCAGGCCTTCATCCACGACTCCTACACCGTCGACGCCCGCCCACTGCTCCCCCGGGTCAAGGCGCCCACGCTGGTCCTGCACCGCCGCCAGTTCCAGCTGGTACCGATCGCGCACGGCCGCTACCTGGCCGAGCACATCGCTGGCGCCAGGCTGGTGGAGCTGCCGGGCACCGACGGGCCGCTGGTGTGGGAGACCCCCGAGCTGGCCTTGGACGCCATCCAGGAGTTCCTGACCGGCGCCCGCCGGGCCGCTACGCCCGACCAGATGCTGGCGACCGTGCTGTTCACCGACATCGTGGGCTCCACCCAACAGGCTGGGCAGCTGGGCGACCGGCGCTGGCGGGAGCTGCTGGAGCTGCACGACCAAGCGGCTCGCCGCTGGGTCGAGGCCTTCCGCGGGCGGCTTGTCAAGAGCACCGGCGACGGGATTTTGGCCATCTTCGACAGTCCGGTACGGGCGATCCGTTGCGCGGCCGCACTCGCCGAGGACCTTCGCGGCCTGGGGATCCAGATCCGGGCCGGGCTGCACACCGGCGAGATCGAGCTGCGCGACGGCGACGTAGGGGGCATCGGGGTGCACATCGCCGCACGGGTAATGGCCGCGGCAGGGCCCGGGGAGATCCTGGTCTCCAGGACCGTGCACGATCTAGTGACCGGGTCTGGCATCGCCCTGCAGGACCGGGGAACCCACCGGCTCAAGGGCATCCAAGGCGACTGGCAGCTGCTAGCGTTGGCGGACCCCTGACCCGGCGGAGGTGGCGGAACGCACCACCTGGCAGCATGGCCAGCACTGCGAAGCCGTCAAGCTGCGCTTCCCCAGCGCAGAGGAAGACGCCGTCCTGTAATCCGCGATGCTCGGATCGGGTGTGACCAACTGTGGCCCCGAGCCTTCGCTGGCCGCAGCCCTGGTCGAGTTTAGGATGCGCCGGACAACAACGCCCAAGCCGTAACCGGTGCCACGGGAGGAGCGCCGATGTCGTCCACGTACAGGAACTTCGCCGCGATCCTGTTGCTGTTGCTGGTCGCTGTCGAGTTCGGCGGGGGCTCGCTGCTGACCCTGCTGACCCGCCGCATCCCCGGCTACCTCGACAACCCGCTACGGCAGAACATGTGGCGCGCCAGGCATGCCCACCCGGCGTGTGGCTGGTGCTCGGCCTGGTCGGCATGCTCTCTGTCGACCAGACGCCACTGTCCGACAGCCTGAAGTCGCTGGTTCGGGTGCCCTTGCTGGTGGCGCCGATCCTGGTGTCGCTCGGCTTCTTCTTGTCGGTGCTCTCCCCCAAGGCGGAACGGCCCAACGGGCTGATTAACCTGATCTATCTGGCCGCGCTGTTGCTGGCGGTCGGGGTGGTGACCCTGGGCATCGGCCTGTTCCAGGCGTGATCCTGGGCGCCACCACCCAGCTTCCCCGGCTCGCTTTCGGGTCGGCGACGCCACTGCAAGGCGCCAGGGCAATGCAGGCTGGAGGTTCGGTCGGCGTCGACGTGATGACTCAAGGGCTGGCCGTGGGGTCTCGTCAGGCGGTCGGCCACCCGGGCAGGTCCGGGCTTTGACCCTCGTACAGCTGCGGGGCCACGGCCGCGGCTCGACGGAAGCGGCGGACCTGGTAGCCGAAGAACACCGCCGCCAGGCCCAACGCCACCAGCGCGCCGGTCACCGCGGCCACCGCGACCGATGCTGCCAGCAGCGAGCGCACCGCCAGGGCTACGGCCACTCCACCCACGATGGCGTTGATGCAGCCAACCATGCTCGCCGCCGTCAGCAACATCTGCAGGGGGCCGGTCGCCACCACTCCCATGCGCTCGAGCTTGGTCATCCCCTGGGGGTCGGTCGGTGGGAAGAACGGCCCCGCCGCCGGATCCAGACCCAGGAAATACTGGCGGATCCGGAACGACCCCAGGGCATAGACCATGTCTTCGATGGAGGTCTGGACCAGCCGCAGGAAGCTGAACACCCCGAGCAGGAACACCGTTGGCAGCAGGGTGAGCGCGAACAGGTAGAAGCTGTCGCCGAGCTGGTTGGCCTGGCCGACGAAGGCGATCGCGATCACCGCGCTGGACAGGGTGCCCAGGTACAGGGTGGAGCGGCCATTGGCCTCGGCGATGGTGCCCATGCGGGCGGTCTGCAGGTTGAACTGCTCGGTGGTCAGCGCCGACAGCGCCAGCTGGCGCGCCAGCGGATCGGTCGGCTGGTCCATGGCATCCCCTTTCCGCAGCTGAGCGAGCGCCGCGACGGCCGCGGCAGGCGCAGCAGACCATGCCAACCAGCGGCGCAGCATCCCCGCACTGCCAGCGCCAGGTGGTTCACTTGGGAATCGAGGCCGAGGAGCCTCGGGCAAGTCCGACTTGGGACCATAGCCACTGGGTCTACAAGAACATGCGGCGTGGCATCGTGGCGCTGGTGTTCCGCGGTCGTGGGGTCGGTGGCCAGGTTGGGGTGAGCGCCGAGGCGGCCAAGGTGGCTTGGCTTAGAGTTGGTCTCAAAATGAAGGATCGGGGGGGATCTTGTGGGCTGACACCGTGAGCAGATCAGCGTCGATATCCCGCAGGTCGCAGTACATGCCCTGAACTGGGTCCACGTGCAGATAGGGTGATCACGAGCAGGATGGCGCCGGGGGGACGTCGGCGATACTGTGCGCATGGAGTACGTGTCCAGAGTGCCGCGAGCGCCGCTGGACGGGCTGATCGACGACCTCTACTACCTGGAGGGTGCGCCGCCGTACGCCCGGCTGACGCTGCCGCCGCCGGCGGCGCTGCTCATCGTCAACCTTGGGGCGCCGTTCCGCATCCGCGCCGGCACCGACATCGAGACGGCCGCGTACGCCGACGGCTGCGTGGTCACCATGCCCACCCGCGCCTGGGAGTTCGGCTACCCACCCTGGACCCGGTCCGTCGGCGTGCACTTCAAGCCGTGGGGGCTGGCGCCGTTCCTGCCGATGCCCGCGGCCGAGCTGTGTGACCGGCCGGTGACGGTAGAGCAGGTTTGGGGCCGGCCCGCCATTGCTGAGCTGCGAGACCGGCTGGCCACGGCGGACGGACCGCACGAGATGCTGACGCTGCTCGAGGAGGAGCTGATGCGACGGCTGTGCGAGACCGCCGGCCTGGGGCTGGTCCGCCATACGAGCAGCGTCATCGCGGCGACCAGCGGGGCGGTGGCGATCGGCGACCTGAGGGTGGCAGCCGGTGTCAGCAGCACTCATCTGGCACAGCGGTTCAAGGAGCTCATCGGCGTCACGCCGAAGCGGCTGGCCCGCACCTACCGCTTCGCCGCCACCGTGTTCGCGATCAACCCCGCCGGACCGGTCGACTGGGCCGACCTCGCCGCTGGCGCAGGCTACTTCGACCAGGCCCACTTCGGCCACGAGTTCCGGGCGTTCACCGGGCTCACGCCGACCCGGTACGTCGAAGTCCGGCGGCGGTTCCTGCGCGAACATCCCGGCCACGTGCTGGACAGCTGGCCGCTGCCGGCCGATTGATTTCTTACAAGAGCGACAGCTCACGACACGCTAATCTCAGGGCACCCAAAGCAGAGGAGCGCCCCGTGGGCAAAGTCGTCATGTACGCCTCGGTGTCGGTAGACGGTTTCATCGCGGACGAGCACGACCAGCCTGGACCGCTGTTCGACTGGTTGCTCAGCGGTGACGTCCCGTTGGACGAGAGCGGCGAGGTGAAGGTGTCGCAGACCTCCTACGACTACACCCGGCCGTACTGGGACCAGATCGGGGCGACGATTTTCGGGCGCCACGTCTTCGACATGACGGACGGCTGGGATGGGAAGCCTCCGGGCGGGGTCGACCACGCCGTCGTCGTGACGCACCGGGGCAGGCCCGAGGGCTGGCATCCCGAGGCGCCGTTCTACTTCGTCGACGGCGTCGAGGCAGCCATGGCCAAGGCGCAGGAGCTCGCGGGTGACCGCCTGGTCGAGGTCGCCGCTGGCGAGGTCGGTGGCCAGGTGCTTGCCGCGGGCCTGATCGACGAGGTGCGCATGGACGTCGTACCCGTGGTGTTCGGGTCCGGCAAGCGCTACTTCGGGTCGGTCCACGCGCAGCACCTGTTGGAGGATCCTGACGTGGTGATTCAGGGCAACCGGGTGCTTCACCTGCGCTATCGGGTGCGCCGTTGACCGCTCTGAGCGGGTACGCGAACAAGTCCACTGCGAACGGTGACACAAGATCGAGCCTCCGGCGGCGTTTGCGCATCGCTGTCCCTGGTCGGGCAGCCGACGCCGATCCGCCCCAACACCTCACCTGCGGCAAGTTCAGCTCAAGATCGCTGGTTGCCGGTTTCCGT